>SXGQ01090771.1_pt1 | contig 13472 bp, 13 predicted proteins | sample 3178371 | NCBI WGS metagenome assembly SXGQ01 (sample SAMN11356859, study PRJNA531348) | freshwater metagenome | isolation source: freshwater sample F1-20 | place: China: Fuxian Lake, Yuxi | collected 2017-12-25
CGCCTTCCATTCCTTGGAGAAGTACGTGGCCTGCGTGGACGGTTCCCATTCCCAAAGGCCGATCTCCGAACCCTGCACGGCTTGGTTCACGCGCTGCTCGCTCTGGCGCAAAGCCTCCTCCGTGCGGAACCGCTTCTGCACTTCCTGCACGAGGCGCTCGTTCATCTCTCCCAGCTCGCTGGTGCGTTCGCGCACGCGATGCTCGAGTTCTCCCTGACTTACCTGCAACTTGCCCAGCAGGTCGTTGAAGCTCGCTTCCAGCCGGCCAATCTCGTCCCCGCTCGTCACCGCCACGCGCTGCGTGTAGTTCCTCGTCTCCGTCACCTGATGCATCGTTCTGGCGAGGTCGGTGATCGGTCCCACCACCAACCCCTGCAAGTACCGCGTCGCGAAGTAAGCCACGCCAAGGCAGATCCCCCAAAGCCCCAGTAGCGCGGCCAGTGTCTGGCGCATCCGGTCCTTCACCGGCTTCAAGTCCGAGCAGATGCAGAGGGTGCCCAACGAAGGGCCGGTGGGCAGGCGCACCCCTCGCGTGATGTACGCCATTTCCCAGCCATAAATCGGCGCGTCTTGGAGATCGCGCGCGGGCCATTCGTGTTCCATCGCCGTCGCCCGCTTCCATTCCCCGGCCACCGTGCCATCGGCCTTGTAGAGGCGCACTGCGAGCACGGCGGGATTGTCGCGGAACTGCCGTACCAAGCGCGAGATCTGCGCCTCGTCGTCGAAGGCTATCGGCCCGACCGCCTCCGCTGCGGCCGCTTCAGCCAAAAGCGTCAGTTCGCGCTGCATGTCCGTCCGTGCCGTGAAATACTCGTTCAACGCGTACGCACCCGAGAAGAGCGAAAGGCCCAGCAGACTGATGAACATCGTCAGGCCCGTGAACTTGCCCTTGAGCGACCAGTGTTTGAAGGGCAGGTTCATCACTTCGTGCCTCCCCCTTCTTCCACCTGTACGCGCCGCGCCATCTTCAGCAGCTTGGAATCGATCACCAACTCCGCGGCCCGGGCCACCGGCACGCTGATGTCGAACCGCAGACGATCTCCTTCGCGCACAAAGGTGATGGAGGCCGGCGATTCCTTCACCGCGATCCCGCGCACGATCAGCATTGGCTCTTTCAGGACCGCGGCCGGCGCCGGCAGGTTCATCGCGCCGCTCGGCAGGTAGAGCACGTGGCAGCCCTTCGTCTCCTCCCACGACTTCACCGCGCGCAATTGCACAGGCCGGTTCCCGTACCGCTCCTTCTCGATCGCCGTGCGCACTCCCTCCGCCAGCGGCGTCTCGCTCCACACGGCAATCACCAGCGGCGCCTTCGCGTTGGCGAACGCCTTCTTCGGCCATGTGACGAACCCGGGTAACTTCAGCAGGTACGCCATCTTCAGTTCGTCGACCGAAGCGCTCCCCTCCTGTCCGTGCGTCGGCGTGGCGAAGTTCCCCAGCCACGCAGCCAATCCCAGCCCGAGAACGGCCCAGAGAGCCTTCTTCCTGCGGGATGGAATCATCTTGTACATCAAGGGATGCTGCTGGTCAGGTCAAAACTGGTAGCTGAAACGGCCGTAGAAGGCCCGGGGGATGTGCGATGCCGGGACAGTGCCGACGAGCGACAACACCTCGGCCTCAGGATGACGGTTGTCGAGGATTTTCTGCACACCGAAACTCAATTCCATGTTCTTCTTCGGACGCCACGAGAGACCCGCATCGAGACGTACGTACGATTCCACCGAGGTCCACACGGCAGGCGCGTCCACGTAGTTCGCCGAGAGGTCAAACTCCCATTGTGGTGTAATGTTCCAGGCGGAATGCAGGGAGGCCTGGTGCATCGGGTTGGCACCAAAGGGCAGCCCCTCGGAGGTGGTGATACCCGCCGCGCGATATCCGTCCAGTTTGAGGAAAGTGTAGTTGGCATGCAGACGCCAATTTTCGCCTGCCTGCCACGCCGCAGCCACCTCCACGCCATAGCTCTGGGCGCGGGCGGTATTCTCCAGCTTGAGTATCCTCACTGGCGCCCCCCCATGTCCGGCACATCGGTGATGCCGTCGTATTTGTTGTAGAAGAGGGCTGTATCGAACGACAAGTCCTTCACCGGCTGCATCCGGTGGCCAATCTCGTACACCGTGGCGAACGTATTCTGAGGGTTCGAATCACTATCGAGCCTCATGGCGTTTCCACGCTGATCGCCGCCGGTTACATTCACAGTCAGCCGGTAGGCCTGCCCCGGTGTACGCACCGCACGCGAGACGCCGCCCCAGAGGGTGTGACTGCCTCCGGCCTGCCAGAGCAGGCGGGCCGAGGGGAGCGGTTCGAGGTTGAAATGCTCGGACTGCTCGAACTTGCTGCCGAGCGTCAGCCGCACTTGGTCACTCAGGGGGATCGTGTCCTGCGCAAAGAGGTTCCAAGTCTGGACGTCGCCATGCGCCGAGTTGAGCGAGTAGGTGAAGTTGTTCCCGGCGTGATACCAGATCACGCGGTAGCCGCCGCACACCGTCACCTCGTTCCGATCCGATGTCGCCCAGCGCAGCCGGTAGTCGAGGTCAGCCGTGTGCAGGTTCTGGATGAGCGGCGTCTCGTTGCGTTGAACGAAGTCATAGAAGCCGCGGAACTCCTGTTCCACCGTCGGGGAGAACTCCCGCCGCCACGCGCCGACTAGATTCACCCCGTGCGTGGTGATCAACTGGGGCGACTGACTGATGAACGGAAAGCCCGACGTGGCCAATGAGGCGGTGCCATCGTTCGCCCCGTGGTAGTAATCGCCCTGGAACGTGTAGTGATCCTGATTGCTCGGGTAGGAATCGAGCCGGAAACCGGTGCGATAGTTCCGGTGGCCGTCGAACCCCCGCAGGCCGGTGTTGCCGAAGGTCGAGCCGAACGAGGAGTACTTCCCGTACATCCGGTAATAGGTGTTCTCACCGAGGCGCCCGCCGTACCGCGCCCCGCCGCCGTGGTCCTGATTGCCGCCCCGCCCCTCCATGTGGCTTCCCTGCGTGTCGCGCGCGCTCTTGGTGATGATGTTGATGACGCCGTTGACCGCGTTCGCCCCCCACACCGTCGCCCCCGGCCCGCGGATGATCTCGATGCGTTCAATATCGGCCAAGTACACGTCCTGCGAATCCCAATAGACGCCCGAAAACATCGGCGACTAGACCGTACGCCCATCGATCATCACCAGAAGCATCGACGCGTACTGGGATTGGAAGCCGCGGATGGAGACCGCCCAATCTGTGCCGCCGATCTGCCCCACATGCACGCCGGGAACACCCCGCAGGGCGTCCATGACCGTGTTCGCTCCGCGCCGCCGGATGTCCTCCGCCGTGATGATATGGATGGCCGAGGCCGTGTGCACGAGTTCCTCGCCCTTCTTCGCGACACTCGTCACCTTCACCTTGAGCAGATCTTCCAGGCTCTGCCCGAACAGGCTGCCCGAGGCGGCCTCCGCCGCCTCCACCCCGACGGCAACGGCTAGGCAAAGCCCCGCGGCCAGCAGACCGAGCGAGCGGCGGTGGTTGGAGACGACAGACGACGGATACGACGGGGTGCGACGGTACGACTTCACAATACGATGAGGGCGGATTGGCTGTTTACTCACACCCCGCGCATTCACCGGAAGAACATCCTCTCCGGTCGCAGGCTTGGCCTCATGCTGCGACCGCAGACGCGTGGAAGCAAGCCCGCGAATCTGAGGGCGGTCTTAGACCGCCGCCGCAAGCGCTTCAGCTCTTCTTGTAGAGCTTGCCAACCTGATCGGCGTACCCGTTGAGCGGGAGGGTGCGGACGCGCTCGCCGGTGTCGATCATCCGCTCGAAGGCTTGGCTCCAGCGCGGGTGCGGCAAGGCCGGGTTCACGTTGGATTCAAAGGGGTACTCCTCCGGCGAGAGCGTTTCCCAGAGCGTCTTGGGCTGCTCGCCGGTCAGTTCGATCTTCACGATGGACTTGATGCTTTTGTAACCGTACTTCCACGGCACAACGAGCCGGATGGGCGCGCCGTTCTGCTTGAAGAGCGGTTTCCCGTAGAGGCCGGTGGCCATCAGGGTGAGCGGATGCATCGCCTCATCGAGCCGCAGCCCCTCGGTGTACGGCCACGGATATCCGCGCAGGCGCTGGAGGCCCGGCATCTCGTTCGGCCGGAGCGCGGTCTGGAACTTGACGAACTTCGCCTCGGCCTTGGGCTGCACTTTCTCAAGGAGCTTTGAGAGCTGAAAACCGGTCCACGGCACGATCATCCCCCACGCCTCGACGCAACGAAAGCGGCAGACGCGCTCCTCGAGGTCGAACATCTCCACCAACTCCCGGACGTCGAGCTTGAGCGGCTTCTCGACCAGCCCGCCGATCTCGATCGCCCACGGGTCGGTGATGAAGTTGCCCACGAGTTTGTGGACGACTTCTTTTTGCGTGGTGAACTCGTAGAAGTTGTTGTACGTGGCGACGAACCGCTCATCGCTCAACTTCAGCGTCGGGTTGAAGTCTGGATTACGCTTGGCGGGATATTTCTTCGTGGCGGCCTTCGCAGGCGCCTTCGCGTCAGCGGCAAGGAGAGGTGAGGCGCCAAGAAGACCGGCGCTGGCCAGCCCCATCTGCTTGAGAAACTGGCGGCGCGCGCGGTAAGCGGCTTCGGGCGTGACGAACCGTTCAGGGATCCACCCGTCGGGGCGCTTCAGGATGTTGGCCATGAGAGTAGGATGCCAAGACGGCCCGGAAAATTCAGCAAGAATCTGCGGGCCACGCCGAAAAAATGCCGCGGCACAGGCCGGTCGCCTCACTTCAGGTGCGGCGCGACGACGCGCTTCCAGATGACGTAGCCCTTCTCGTTCATGTGCAGCCGATCCGCCACGAAGATGTCCGGCAATGGCTGGCCGTCGGCCCCGAGCATCTGCGAGTGGGTGTCGATGTAGTCGAGGTTCTCGCCGTTCTTGCAGAAGTCGGCGACGAGTTGGTTCGCGGCGCGCACCCGCTCGATCTGCGCCCAGCGGGCCGGATTGCCGGCGATCGAGATGAAGGCGATCCGGGTCTTGGGCAGCTTCACGCGGACCTTCCCGACGAATGTCTTGAAGTCCGCCAACACCTGCTCGGGCGATTTCTTGGCGTTGAGGTCGTTGCCCCCGGCGTACATCACAATGAGCCGCGGCGCGTAGGGGAAGACGATGCGCTCGGCGAACTCGACCGAGTCGGCGACCTGAGACCCCCCGAACCCGCGGTTGATGACGGGATGCTGGGGGAAATCCTTCTCCAGCGTCTTCCAGAGGCGGATGCTCGAACTGCCGATGAAAAGGATCGCGTTCTTCGGCGGCGGGTTCGTCTTGTCGCGCGCTTCGAAGGCGGTGATGTCCTTCTCCCACTTGGACGGCCCCGCCGGCGTCTGCGCCGGAAACGGCGCGATGAACGCGAGACAAATCAGGGCGAGAATGGCGGGGAACACGGCGAAGGAACGCGGCAGGATTCGTTTCATGGCTCCATTTAGAAGGAGCGCACCGCCCACGGGAAGCCGTTTTTACTTCATCCGGCGGCGCACCTGCGGCAAGTTGTCTTCATGGAAGCGCTCACGAGCGAGAATGTCCGCCACGCGGTGAGGGCGGCGCTGGCCGAGGATATCGGACCCGGCGACGCGACCACGCAGTCGACCATCCCGGCGGAGAGCCATGCGCGTGGGGCGATCGTGGCGCGCGAGCCGCTCGTCGTCTGCGGCCTCGTGCTGGCGGAGACGGCCTTCCGCGAACTGGCTCCTGATGTGACGCTTCAGCGACTGGTAGACGACGGCCGGCGCGTGGAAAAGGGAACAGTGCTATTGCGTGTGCGGGGGCCGTCGCGCGCATTGCTCACCGCGGAACGCGTAGCGCTGAACTTTGTCCAGCGGCTCTCGGGCATCGCCACCCTCACCGCGCAGTATGTCGAGGCCATCCGCGGCACGCGCACGAAGATCCTCGACACGCGCAAGACGACGCCGGGCCTGCGACGCTTCGAGAAGTACGCCGTGGCGTGCGGCGGCGGCACGAACCATCGGTTTGGCCTTTATGACCAGATCCTGATCAAGGACAATCACCTCGCCGCGCTTCGACATGAGATGCCGAACCCCATCACGGCGGCCATCCTGAATGCGCGCAACCAGTTTCCGCAACTGAAGGTCGAGGTTGAGGCCGATACGCTTGAGCAGGTGCAGCAGGCGGTCGAAGCCGGGGCCGATGTGATCCTGCTCGACAATATGACGCCCGCACAACTCCGTCAGGCCGTCGCGTTGATCGCCGGAAGGGCGCGCACCGAGGCGAGTGGCGGCATCACGCTGCAGGCCGTAAACACCATCGCGCACACGGGCGTGGACTACATCTCCGTGGGGGCGCTCACCCACTCGGCGCCGTCGGTGGATATCGCCCTGGACTTCGAGCACGATTGAACGGCCGATGAACCCCGCCGCCCAGATCCTCGCCACCCTCCGCCAGCAGGACGGCGTCTCCGGCACAGACCTCGCACTCCGACTCGGCATGAGCCGCGCCGCCGTCTGGGCGCACATCCAAGAACTGCGCGAGGCGGGTTTCGAAATCGAGGCGAGCCCGCACCGAGGCTATCACTTGGCCACATCGCCCGAACGCCTGATTGCTGATGACCTCCTCGCGCGTCTCGGATCGGTGAAAGTCATCGGCCGTGACATCCGTGTCTTTCAAGAGACCAGCTCGACCAATGACGTCGTCGAGAAGCTCGCGCGCGACGGCGTGGAGGAGGGCGTCGTCGTCTTCGCCGAGGCACAGACCAAAGGCCGCGGCCGTCTCGGGCGCCCGTGGCTTTCTCCCGCGGGCAAAGGGCTTTGGTTCTCCATCCTCCTGCGGCCTGATCTGCGCCCACAGGAGGCCACTCGACTCACCGTGGCCGCCGCCACCGCGATCGCCCGCGCCATCCAGCAGCAGACGGGCGTTGCGCCCGACATCAAGTGGCCGAACGACCTCATGGTCGGCGGCAAAAAGATCTGCGGTATCTTAACGGAACTGAACGCCGAGCTGGACCACGTGAAGTACCTCATCCTCGGCGTCGGCGTGGACGTGAACCTCGCCAGCGCCGAGTTTCCCGCCGACCTCCGCTGCATCGCCACCTCGCTCCGGATCGCCACCGGGCGCATCCTCCCCCGCCCCGAACTCGCGGCGGCCATCCTCCAGGAACTGGACCGCGAGTACGCACTCATCCTGCGAGACCAGTTCGCCGCCGTCGCCGACGAATGGGAGCAGCGCTGCACGACGCTCGGCCAGCTCGTCAGCATCCGGCTCGGCGACCGCGTGCTCCGCGGCCGCGCCGAGGCGCTCGACGAAAGCGGCGCGCTGCTCCTCCGCACCGAGCACGGCCGGCTCGAACCAATCATCGGCGGCGACGTGACTGTGGAGAAATAAATGAACCTCCTCTTCGACATCGGCAACACGCACACACACCTCGGCCTCGCGAATGACCACCGCGTGACGAAGGTCTCCCAAATCCCGACCGGCGCGTGGGCCGACGGCACCGCCCCGCGGCGCGTCGCGAAGTTCGCCGGCCGCGCGAGTATCCGCGGAGCCGCGCTCTGCAGCGTGGTGCCGAACGCCACGCCGCGGGCTCTCGATTTTGTCCGCAGCACGTGGCAGCTCGACTGCTTCGTGCTCGGCCCCCGCACACTCCGCGGCGTCGGCATCGATTACGCGCGGCCGGGCACGATCGGCCCCGACCGCCTCGCCAACGCGGTCGCCGCACGACATCGCTTCGGCGCGCCGGCGGTGGTCGTCGATTTCGGCACCGCCGTCACGTTCGACGTCGTGGACCGTCACGGCAATTACATCGGGGGCATCATCGCGCCGGGATTGGCGGCGATGACCGATTACCTGCACGAGAAGACCGCGCTCCTCCCGCGCATCCGTATTCGCGAACCGCGTTCGATCATCGGCCGGAACACGGAACAGGCGATGCTCGCCGGCGCGGTGCACGGCTACCGCGGACTGGTGCGCGAATTGATCGGACGGCTCCGGCGTGAACTGAAGGCGCCGCGCCTGCCAGTCGTGGCCACGGGCGGCTACGCGCGCCTCCTCGCGACCGGCCTTCCCGAAATCACGGCCGTCATTCCCGATCTCACGCTCGAAGGACTGCGACTAGCCCGGCAAGCGTATGCCGCCAGCGAACAAACTTGAATCGTGCCCAATGAATCCCGACACTCCGCGCCGATGAACCGCATCGAGCAACGTTTCGCCCGACTCAAGGCCGAAGGCCGGAAAGGTTTCGTCGCCTACATCGGCGCAGGCGATCCGCATCTCGAAGCCACGCGCCAACTCGCCGTGGCGTTCGATCACGCGGGCGTGGACGTGCTCGAGTTGGGCGTGCCATTCAGCGACCCGCTCGCCGATGGGGTTGTGAACCAACTCGCCGCCCAACGCGGACTGGAATCCGGCACCACGCCGCCGAAATTGCTGGAGACCGTTGCGGCCATCCGCCGCGAGTCGCAGATCCCGCTCGTCCTCTACGTCTATTTCAACCTGCTCCACCGCATCGGCGTGGAGCGGTTCATCCAAGAGGCCGCGCACGCGGGCGTGGATGGCTTGCTCGTGCTCGATCTGCCGCCCGAGGAATCGGAAAACTACGAGCATCTAATGGCCGCCGCCGGCATCTGCCCCATCTACCTCGTCGCCCCCACGACGCCCGAGGAACGCATCGCGCTCATCGTGCCGCGCGGCCGCGGTTTCATTTACTACATCTCGCGGGAAGGCGTGACGGGGATGCAAACGAAAGTCGCGGCCAACATCGACGCGATGACCGCTCGCATCCGGCAGCATACTCCCCTGCCCATCGCGATCGGCTTCGGCGTCTCGAACCCCGAACAGGCGCGGCTCGTCGCCGCCTCGGCCGAGGCGGTGGTCGTCGGCAGCGCGATCGTCAACCAGATCGCTCAGTTCGGAAAATCGAGCGACCTCGTGCCCACAGTCGCGGCGTTCGTGCGGACTTTGGTGGACGCGGTGAAACAGACGAAGTGAAATCGGGACAGCACGGGGTTTGAGTTATGAAAGCGAAGACTGACAACTCGGATCGGTTCGTCGTCATCATGGCCGGCGGGCGCGGCGAGCGCTTCTGGCCCGTGAGCCGCGAGAAGACACCGAAGCAACTGCTCGCGTTGCTCGATAAGAAATCCTTTCTCCAACACGCCGTGGAACGCGTCGCGCCGCTCGTGCCGCTCAAGAACATTCTCATCATCACCAACGAGGCGCAGGCCGCCGAGGTCCGCAGGCAATTGCCCAAGCTGCCCAAGGAAAACATCGTCGCCGAGCCATGCGGACGCGACACCTGCGCCGCCGTCACGCTCGGCGCCGCGCTGGTCGGGGCGCGTTCCACGACCGGCGTGATGGCCGTGCTTCCTGCTGACCATGTGATTCCCGAGGAGAAGAAGTTCCAGCAAGTCCTCGCCGACGCCTTCGATCTCGCGGCGAGGGGGCGGGCCATCGTCACCATCGGCATCCGGCCGACCGAGCCGAACACTGGCTACGGCTACATCCGCGTGGGGGAGACACTGCCGGCGCCACACGGCGTGAAGGGTTACAAAACCCTCTTCCAGCGCGCCGAGCAGTTCGTCGAGAAACCGGACTTCGACCGCGCGGTCGAGTACATGAACAGCGGCCAGTACCGCTGGAACGCCGGCATGTTTGTCTGGAGTTTTGTGACCGTCACCGAGGGATTGCAGAAGCATCAACCGGAGATGTTCGCCGCCTGCCAGCGCTGGTTCGCCGCCGCAGCCAAGGGCAAACTCACGAAGGTTCTCGCCAAGGAATATCCCGAGATCAAACGCATCTCCATCGACTACGCGCTGATGGAGAAGGCACAGAACGTGATCGTGGCCGACGGTAGTTTCACGTGGGATGACCTCGGCTCTTGGACCGCTCTCGCGCGCCATCTCAAAGCCGACGCCGCCGGCAATTGTGCCGTGGCCGACTTCGTGGAAGTGGACGCCGCGCGCAATATCATCTTCGACACGCGCACCAAAACGCGCACGCCCATCGCCGTCGTCGGCCTGCGCGACGCCATCATCGTCCAGACCGATGACGCCCTACTGGTCGCGCACAAAAGCCAGGCGCAAAAAATCAAGGAGCTGGTTAAAAAGCTCGCCGAGTCGAAAGAACATCAGCACCTTGTCTGAGGCAAAACCGCCGTTCCCGGACGGGCCACGCCCGACCACTGTCCACAAAACGTCATGAAAACTCTCTCTACCGTCATCGTTCGCCCCGGCGAAGCGGATCGCATTCTCACCGGCCATCCGTGGATTTACCACGGGGCCATCCATCATCTCACCTCGCCGGTCGCCGATGGCGAACTGGTTCAGGTGAAGGATCACCGCCAGCGTTTTCTCGGCACTGGCATCTACAATTCCAAGTCGAAGATCAACATCCGCCTGCTCGCGACCGACCGCGTCGAACTGGACGCCCAATTCTTCGAAGACCGCATCCGCGCCGCGCTCGCCGTGCGCCAGCGCCAGTTGCCCACGGCCACTTCCTTCCGCGTCGTCAATGCCGAGAGCGATCTGCTCAGCGGCCTGATCGTGGACAAGTACGAGGATGTCCTCGTCGTGCAAACCTCCGCGCTCGGAATGGATCAGCGCAAGGAACTGATCGTCGCCGCGCTTCAAAAAATCTTCACCCCCCGCGCGATGATTGAGCGCAACGACGTCGCCTCACGCAAGTTCGAGGGACTGACCGAAGCCAACGGCATCCTCGCCGGCGCGCACGAGGGGCCGCTGACCATCTCGCTGAACGGTTTGAAGTTCACCGTGAATCTTGCGACAGGCCACAAGACCGGCCTCTACCTCGACCAGCAGATGAACTACGAGTTGGTCGCGCGCTTCGCCAAGGGCGCGCAGGTGCTCGACTGCTTCAGCTTCCTCGGCGGTTTCGCGCTGCACGCCGCCCGCGCCGGGGCCGCCCGCGTAGTCGGCATCGACCAATCCGCCGACGCCATCGCCGCCGCCACGGCCATCGCCGCGACCAACGGCCTGGCGGACCGCTGCGCCTTCGAGCAGGCCAACGTCTTCGACTGGCTCAAAGCACAGACGGCGGTTGCTCCGCACGAGAAGGTGATTCCCCGCTACGACCTCATCATCCTCGATCCGCCCTCCTTCACCCGCAACCGCGCCGCCGTGCCCGACGCCTTGCGCGGCTACAAGGAAATCCACCTGCGCGCCCTCAAACTCCTGCGCCCCGGCGGCGTGCTCGCCACCTTCTGCTGTTCGCACCACGTGGACGCCGGCCTATTCGAGGCCGCGATCATGGACGCCGCCAAGGACACTCGCCGGCTCCTGCGCCGCATCACCAGCTACAGCCAAAGCCCGGACCATCCGATTCTCCCCGCCATCGCCGAGACGGAATATCTCAAAGGCTTCGCCTACGAATTGGCCCGGTAAGAAATGGACGACGAGCGAAGCGGGGTTGCGCTGCACGCGAGCCGAACTAAACGGATTCACCAGCCCTTCGGTAGATCGCTCAGCGTCCCGCGTAGGATTTGGCGGATGGCGCTCTTCTCGGTCGCCGGCAGATAGGCGTATTCGGCGGCGGGCTTCACGGTGTCGAGCGCCTCCGCCACGCGCCGATACACGCGCTGCTTCATCTCCGGCGGCAATCCTTGAAAGGCAGCGCTGTGGATCATGTAGCTGCAACGGTGCTTGAAGAGGCGCGTCTTGAGATCGAAATCCTTCAACGACGCACCGCCTGCGGATGCAACCGCGCGACGACCCGCGAGGAAATCGGCCTTGAGAACTGGGTCTCCCACCACGCCGCCGGGCGGCAACGGCACTTCGTCCGCGAAGAGCAGATAACGCGTCAACGCCTGCGCCAGACGATCGAGGTCCGCCGTGTGCGCGGCGCTGAGCCGGCCTTTGTCCGCATCCAGATATGTGCGCGTGCGATAGGTCGCCTCGATGGTCCGATTCACGAAGCCGGCCTGATGTTCGTGCAGCAGATGCGCAAGCAGATCGCTCGTCGGCACCAGATAACGCGCGTAGCTGAACTGCCGGCCCGGCTCGATCGGGATTTTGATCAAGCCCTGTGGCGACGAACGCCCGATGAGATTGCCCCAGTGGTTCGTGAAACTGCCCGCGCCGGTCACGTGCCAGCCGCCGAAACGCTCGGCCAGCGGCACTGCGTGCCCCATCAATTCCTGCCGGAACGACTCGAGGCTGCCTCCCGATGGACCCGGCACGACGGACTTAATCAGCACGCCCGGCACACGACCGGTCTCTTCGCCCGCGTGGCAATTCATACAACGCGTGGCGCGTTCGATGCGCGGCGTCCCTCCATCGCGCGGAATGTCGAAGATGTAGAAAACGCCACCCAACTCGGGATCCACCGACACCACCTCGATTTTCCCACCGGGGATGAAGCCGATGTAGACATCCTCGTTGAAATAAACCGCGCGCGGATTGCGCGGCGAAATAAGGCTGAGCTGCAGGCTCGTGGTGGAGAAGACGAGCGTCTGCGTCGCCGGCGAGATGCCGAGCGCACGCAGCAGACTCGTGAGATAAGCCTTCTCGCTGCTCGCATCGAGCACCACGCTGCCCGCGGCGAGGTCGGCCTTCAATTTCGCGAACCGATCGGTCGGCGTGCGCTGCCAGTAGTTGTGCGGTGCCTGACCCAACTCATACTGAATCGGCTGCGCGTGCAGAAGCCCCGCCCCCATCAGACCGAAGGTTAAGATCCAAAGCCGGCGCATCATGTATTCCTGAGAATACGTGCCTTCGGACGTCGCGGACAAGCCTCCCCTTCACCACGTCCACGCGGAATCACTCCTCCCGCGACGTCTGGAATGTCACCGAACACTCGTTCAGTGGCCGCAGGTGCAGGCGTATTCCTTGAGCTTGCAGCCGCCGCAGATGTGCAGGTCGTAGGTGAGACGGAAGTTTTGCGGCGTGGCGTCAGCGGTGGCTTTCACTTGGACGATGAGGTTGTAACCGTCGCCATCAGGCAGCGTTTCCTTGGAGACGAACGCGCCGTCTTTGGCTTCCATCGTGAGCGTCACCTTGCCGGACTTCGGCTCGGCGGTGACGGCGACGACCTGGCCGCTGGCGGGCACGGCCTTGAGCTGGGCGTCGTAGAAGGAAACGGTGACGCGGTTGTCCGCGCCAATGAGGAACTCGGCGCGCGGGGTAGCGTTGTCGAGGAGCTTGCCGCCTTTGGGACCGGCGAGCGGCTTGGCGGCCTTGGCTTTGGCATCCTCGTGCTTCTCGCCGGGGCCGTGGTTGTGGCCGGCGTGTTCGTCCTTTTTGCAAGCGGTGAGCGCGGCGACAGCGAACAACGCGACGGCGAGGGAGAGGAGTTTCATGGTGATGTTTTATCAGTGGCTGGTTTCCGGCGGCTTGGGTTCAGCGGGAGCGCCGGGTGATCCCGATTGAGCCACGCCATTGTTAGTGGCAGGCGCAAAGCGTTTCTCCATCCACTCGTAGAGCACGGGGAGCAGCACGAGGGAGAGGACAGAGGAAGTGATGATGCCGCCGATGACGACGGTGGCCA
>SXGQ01265864.1_pt1 | contig 13469 bp, 15 predicted proteins | sample 3178371 | NCBI WGS metagenome assembly SXGQ01 (sample SAMN11356859, study PRJNA531348) | freshwater metagenome | isolation source: freshwater sample F1-20 | place: China: Fuxian Lake, Yuxi | collected 2017-12-25
AGAAAAAATTAAAAAAGACCCTATGACATCTGTCAGTGAAGCAAAGCGTGAACGTGCAGCACAAAATCGTAGCACTGATAAAAAGATTGGTCCAAAGGCTTATGCTCAAAGAGTTATGGCCAAGCGTGCTGGCAAGACAACCAAAAAACAAGAACTTGCTGCTTCTCGTCGCGGTGGAACTAAATCTGCAGACGTAAAAGGTAAAGGTTACAAGCCTACAAAATCTACACCTGTTAGCATAACAGTTGCTAACAAAAAGAAAACAACAAGAATTAACATGAATCCAAAAGGCAAAAAGTAATGCCAAACAAAAAACATAGAATGCCTGACGGCACAATGATGGCTGGTGCCAAGCACAAGTCTGGCATGAAAAAGAAAAAGATGGGCAAAAAGAGTAATGCCAAAACATACTAATAAAAAGGGCATGCCCCAAGAAGAAAAAATGGGTGTAAAGTATGCTCTTAAATCAGAGCGTAAAACTCCACTTGCTATTTTAAGGCGTAAAGCAATTAAAGATGCTGCTAAGCGTACAGATGTTTCTGCCGTGCGTTTTACCCAAGGCGCAGCAAAGGGCAAGGCTATGCTTAACAAAGATAAGGCAATGGCTGCTCGTGGTGGCTCTATGCCAAAAATAAAAACCAAAAAAATTACAAGAGGTAAGAAGAAATAATGACAGAACAAGGCGGACTACGCAGGCCTGCTAGACCCGCCCCAGTTTCTGGACCTGGTGCACTATCACGACGTACTGATGGTGGACCAACTCAAGGTGCTCGCTACATGCGAGGCGGTAAATATGGTGAGGGTCAAGAAATGATGGGGTTGCAACAGGCTGCTCCAATGGCTGCTGCTCCAAGAGCAAGTCGCCCTGCACCATCTCCACAGAGAAGAGCAGCCAGTTCTGCTCCTCTTGTAGGTTTAACTGAACCAACTCAAAGACCAGATGAACCGTTAACTGCGGGTATGCCATTTGGTCCTGGTCCTGGTTTAGAATCATTAAATCTTCCATCTAATGCTCCACGTAAGTTGAGCACTATATTTAGCGAACTAGCAAAAAACGACCGTACTGGCGAAGCAAACGCATTCTATCAATATTTAACACAACGAGGTTTATAAGTGACTGATAAACAAGGCTTGAACTCTATTACATGGAGTACATTGCCAGGTAGTTATGTCGCCGCAAAACAATCTTATTTATCAGAGCAAGATGCAAATGATGTTAATGCATTTGCATGGTATGCTAAAAAACACCAACAGTTAATTAAGATGCGGCCTGACGAGGCTCGCGATGCTTACAACAATTTAGAGGACCAGCACAAAGATGCTCTACGTCAATTGTTTGATGAGACTGATTATGGTAAAGAAGATAAAGTAGAAAACAGTTTATTTAAAAAAATTGGTAAAATAATTACTTCACCTGTTGGTGCTGCTTTTGATTTTGCTTTAGACTATACTGAATCTGTTATTAGTAATCCATTTCGTCAAGCAGATGCAGTAGTCCGAGGTGACGGTTTTAATTGGGATGACCGTTACGATGGCGATAAGTATTTTGATACAGAACGCTCAGACCGCATTAAAGCACATTATGGAAATTCAGTTGCTAAGATTGCAAGACAGGCTTCTTCTGGTAAGACACCTGGCCAAATTCTATTAACGTTAAAAAGCGAAGAAGAGTTTGATGCATTTGAAAAGTTCTATGATGGCGACCAAGTATTTAAAGATGCTATTGCAGATTATGATGATGCCAAAGTAAGTTTTGGTCGTAGAGCATTTGGCTTTATTGCGCCAAAACCTGGAGAAACTGGTGCCCGTCGTTTTTTGTATGACCGTTTATCTGGGCTTGCAGATTTAAGTTATCAAATAGTTGCAGACCCACTTACATATTTAACATTTGGTATTGGCACAGGTGTTCGCCTTGGAGGCGTTCAAATAGTTAAAGGTGCTCGTAGTATTTCTAAACTACTAGAAGACACCCAAAATGTAGCCATCACATTAAAAGACGGCACACGTCAAATGATGATTAACCCTACTGCAATGGATAAGATATTTGCAAATAAAGGTGTAAATGAATACTGGGATAGAGTTGGTAAGTTAATCGACTCTGATGAGACTGCTGACTTTCAAAAACTAAATGAAGAGTTTGGCGATTTGACTCCAATGCTACGCAAAGAATTACGTAGTGCTGGTGTTAAAGATGCTAGTACTGCTAAATTATTTTTTAGTAAAGCAGAAAATACATCATTACTATTACAAGGTAACAAAGCACCTGACCGTGTTGTTATGCCAGTATGGAATGTACAACGTGAAGTAAAAAATAAAATTCGTCGTGCCACTGTTAATGTTATTCATGGCAGGCCTGTGCTTGGTGAAACAGTACCTGATGAAGATACTTTAATTAAAAGCATTATTGATGCTGGTAAGAGTGATGAGACCTACAATGGTATTAGTATTACTCAAGAAATTGCTAAGCAACAAAAACGACGTGCTAGATTTGGTAGATTACTTGAGCGTTATCCAATTTCTCCTATTGTTCAAATAGGTGACAGGGCTGCAGAAAGCGGCGATTTAGTTTATCAGATGGCTCGTCTTGCTGACTTGCCACGATATCACGCAAATGCTGTACGTAAAGCGTTTGAAGATGCTAATGTCGATGAGCGTTTGCTTCTTTTGCGTGGATTATATACACAAGTCGGTCAAAGTCTTGGGTTAAATAATACCGAAGATGGGGCTAAATGGTTAAACGATGAGTTAACACGTCAATTCTCTGGTGCTTATGCAGTACCACAACGTTTATCTGAAAAAACGATTGCTGCACTGGAAGATATTTTACCAGTAGAACGTATTCGTAGCCGTAATAATACTTATACTGCTGGCGAAACTGCTGAAACTAATTTGGCTGCATTACGTTCACAGACGCGTATGACTATTGGTGTTCCTAACTTTGACGAATGGCGTAAGAGTGCCCGTAAATATGAGGGTAGCCTAAGTGGGTTAGTTGCTAATAGTGGTTACTTAGCCCAAAATGTTAATAATCATTGGGGTTTCTTTACATTATTTCCACGTAATGGTATGCGTTCTGGTATCGACGAATTGTTATTCTATGGTTTAGAAGCAAGTGTACGAGATTTTCTTAACTTCTACAAAGGCCGTGCTGCATCTCGTGCATTTCGACGCACTAAGTCTAAAGGTAAAGACCAAACTATTACAGGACGCTTAGGTTGGTTGTTAGCCAAGAATTCAAAAGACTATAATGAAAATAAAATTATTGATGCAATTAATGCTGGTCCAAGAGAATATCATAAAATTGTAGTTGAGCAGGCCGCTAAGGAATATAACTTTGGCCGTGAATTAACTGAGGCTGATAAAGAGTATTTAGTTGATTTGTTAGACACTGGTGCTATGTCTGAGTTTTCTCAATACCTAGTAACTGGTGTAACTGCTGGCTCTACTGTAAATACTGCTGCACTAAGTCGTACTGCTCCTGGTCGAGTGTTAGGTGATTCTCAGTATGGTCATGATGCTGCTATTAAGTTTAATAAAGAACAAGTAATTAAAGACGACTTAAAAGTAGTTCGTGCAGAAGATGACGTGCCACGTGAAATACCTAGGGTATTACCTAATCAGGCTGGACATAGCGAATTTATGGCTGCTTGGTATGGTTCTATTTATAATTTTTTAAATATAGACCCTACTGCTGCTCGTATTATACTACGCAATTTAGCCGAAGGTGACGACCCAAGAAAACTTGTTGATGAACTTGTAGCCTACGCTAAAAAAGATAAGCGTGTTATGAAACAAATTGAGGCTATGGTTAATTATGATGGCACTGAATCTGGCCTTCGTAGAATCATGGCTGATGAGTCTTTGTACTATCGTAACTTGTTAACTGATTCTGAGGATAATGTTAACGTTGCATTAGTTAATAGGTTATATAATACTAATACTAAAAAAGTAGTAGATATTAATAGCGAAGGCTTTATGCCAGCCGACCTACGTACAATCTTTAATGATAATGGTATTATGCCAGTATCTGTGCATGGATATGGGTACACAACAATTCCTAATGGTATAAGAGATGGCGAACTACTAGCCTTCATGCAAGAGGCTGGGTACTCTTACATGGATAAGCAATTGCTTACTATCGCCCGTGAGCCTATCTACATCTCTCGTTTCTTATCTAACCGTAAAACATTAGCACAAGCAGAGGCTAATGAAGTTGCTGCACGCATTGCCGCTGGTGAGAATGCACAAATTGCAAAAGCAATTACACGAGATAAGTACACTAATATTGCTGCAAAGAATGCATTTGAACGTACTATTTCGTTTGTAGATAACCCTAATGCTAGAACACATTTAGCATTTCACATGCGTAACTTTGCTAGATTCTATCGTGCAACAGAAGATTTTTATCGTCGTTCTGTACGTTTAGGTAGTAATCCAGAAAACATTGCACGTTTACGCCTAAGTCTAGTTGGATTAGATTCATCTGGTTTCATTCATGAAGATGAACAAGGAGATGAATACTTTATCTTCCCAGCAGATGACATTATCTATCCAGCAGTAAACGCTGTATCTAAAGTGTTTGGCCGTCAGAATGCACTAGATGTTATGCCAATTGAGTTTGGTACAAAGATATCTATGTTAACTCCTTCATTGGACCCTGACTCAGCACTGCCATCATTTGCTGGCCCAGTAGCCGCATTGCCAATATCTGCTATTCGTACTATGATGGGTAAGACAGATATTATTCCTGGTGAAGCAGAAAGAGTATTTAATAGATACACACTTGGTGTGTACTCAGAAAACTCTAACTTATTAGATATGATTACCCCTACATTTATACGTAGAGGTTTGCGTCTTGCAGGTATTGGTACAGAAAAAGAAATTGCATCAGCAGCAATGGCTGCTGCATCATACGTTTCTTCTGCAGGTTTAGCCCCAGAAGAAACAGATGACTTTAATACTTTTGAGAAAAAGAAGGCTGTATTCTTAGCCACTGCTGCAAACATTGTAGTTATTCGTAACTTAGTGGGTGCCTTTGCTCCTGCTGGTTTAAATGTTTTAGAAACAAAAGATATTCCACGTTACATTCTAGAAACTGATACTACTAGAATGAGTAGTGAGTTTTATAAGATTGCAGATGGTTTAAAGAAAAAGGGTTCAGTTGACCCATATGGTGAAGCAATTGCAATTTGGACTAGAAAGAATCCTGGTCGTTTAGCATACACTGTACCACGTACAGAAAATGTCGGTGTTCTTAAAATGAATAAGACTAAAGATGCTGCTAACTGGGTACGTAATCATACTAACTTAGTACAGAAATATGGTAATGCTGCTATTCTATTTGCTCCACAAATGGGTGAATTTGATATCGGTGCTTACAATTATTTAAAGTTAAATGGTTTTACACAAGTACGTCCAATTGATGAGTTCTTAAAAGACTTGCAAACTGAACAGGCTTACAAAGAATACAATACTCGTAAAGATTATTGGAATGGATTAATTGATGAAACATCAGATGATGGTGTTCGTTCTTACTACAGGCAAACTAAAGAAGCCGAACTACGTGTAATTCGAGAGGGCAATCCTTTACTAGAAGAACGTTTATCTAGTTTTGTAATGAACGTATCTACACAGATTTCCACCATGGAAGATTTACGTCGTATGATTGATTCAGGAGATGCTCCTTCCCCTGGCTTATCTAAGCGTTTACGAGAAATGATTAAGGTAGTAGATAGTGCTAGAGATATGTGGTCTCGCAGTAATGGTGCTGACTATTTATCATCTGAACAAATTGCTAACATTAAAACTGATGTATTGGTTCAATTGGACCGAATCGCTGGTGAGGATATGAACCTTCAACTAGCAATACAAAAGATATTTGAACCGATTGTAGAGAGGTCACGATAATGGCTCCAAAAGAAACAGTTGAAGAGTTACGCAAACAACGTAAAGAGATTGAAAAAAACATTGCTAAAATAAAGCAGATTATTGAAAATAATAAATCTCTTCGTGGTGCTAGTGAAGCCTCAGATGCATACTTAGATGGGCTACAGAAAAACCTTCGTGCTGAAATAAAAAAATTAAAGGCTATCACTAGAGGTCAAGTTAGAACAAATACTACCCCTATTCAAGATATTACAGTATCATCTGTAGAAGTAAAAGACCCTAACGAACCTGATAAGGGTAGAGAACTTACTTTGGTAACTAGTAGGGATGGCACAGCGGTTGCCCAATCAGACCCAACTACTACATTAAGAAGTGGCGAAGTTCGAACAGCATCAACCAACGAAGGTTTTATGTTTGGTTTACCAAGCACTAGAGATGCTAAAGATGTTGGTTCTTATATTCTTAAAAACAAAGAACAGTATTTACAAGAACTATATAATAACTATAGCAAAAACTCCGCAGCAACAATTGACACTAAACGTCGTTTAATTGATGCAGGACTTCTTGACTCAAGTGAGCCACTTGATGGAAATGTTAGTGAAGCATTTCGTAATGCAATGCTTGAAGTAGGAGATTATGTAACTAAAGAAAACTACTATAAAAGTAAAAGAAAAGATAAGACACCTCTTTTGACTCCAGAGGCGGGTCTTGATTTACTTATTGCTCGAGGTGGTAAAGGTGGTACACAAACTTATACTGATGTAGAGATACCAAATCGTGACTCAGTAGAAGAGTTAATCAATAACACATATATAAATACTATTGGAAGAAAGGCTACTAAGAAAGAGGTAGACGAGTTCTACCGTAAAGTCCAAAAAGAAGCAAAGGCAGCACCAAAACGTACAACAGTAACTGCAACTCAATCTACCCAAAGTGATATAGTTCAAGAGGGTTTTAATGAAGCATCTGTTCGACAAATGGCTACTGCCTCAGCAGAAGCGAGGCCAGAGTTTCTTGCCTATCAATTATCTACTAATTTTTATGATGCTCTTTACGATGCAGCCAGACTCCCAATCACCTTCGGTCAGGCACCTACCCTTGGTCAAGGAAGATGATTCAATGGCTGAGAAAAAAATGCTATCAGACCAAGAACTTGTAGGTACTTTGTACAATGCAGGTTTTCGTGGTGAAAGATTAGAAACTGCTTTTGCGGTAGCAAAGGCTGAATCTAATGCTAGACCTAAAGCATATAATCCACCTACTAATAATACAGGTGACAATTCATATGGCATATTCCAAATCAATATGATTGGTGATTTAGGTCCAGACCGTAGAGAGCGTTATAGTTTAAAACGAAATGAAGATTTATTTGACCCAGACCGTAATGCTCGTATTGCATTTGAAATGTCAAACAACGGCAAAGACTGGGGTAAATGGACTACCTTTACAGGCGGCAAATACAAAGAGTTTTTAAATGATGCTAAAAAAGCATTAGAACAATTTAAAAATGTTAATATAAATGTAGAAAGCCTAAAGAATATAGAAGGTCCACAATCAGATGTAAAGGTATTTGAAAGCATAGGTAATGTTTTTAGACTACCTTATCAAAAGGCTTTTGCATCAGCAAAGGAAGTTGCATCCCTATTCGTATTACCAGGAATGAATAAATGACAGAAACACCACTAGCACCTAGACCAACTGCACCGCAGTTCTCTGAAATTCGTGCAACTTTTACACCTGAACAAGAAAAAGCATTTCAAAAATTAACTCCTGCACAAAAAGCAGAACTGCGTAAGCAGGGTTTAATGTGGGGTTTAATTGCTGCGGATGCTGCTCCTGGTGGTACTCAAAGTTTAATGCAAGTATTTTTAGACGCTGCGGCTAAAGGTTTACTTAGTGGTACGTCTGCTGCTAATGCAGCATTAAAACGTCTTATTCGTCAAAGTTCTTGGGGACAAAAATATACTTCTACTCAAGAAGAAATGTTAGCAGCAAAATATCAATTTCCAGAAGAATATGATAACGCAATTAATGGTACTAGCATAACAATCGGTGGTAAAACAACTCGAACTCCTGGTTGGGTTGAAGTTGTTAGAAATATGGCTGCTGCAAACGGTGCAAAGATTACCGATGCAGAGGCAATAGAACTTGCTGATATTATTATCATGAATAGATATGATGAAACTCAAGCAGAAAGAATTGTTCTTGGATATGTTGACTACGAACAGGCTGACTTACTAGGTAAGGCTGGACAATACCAAGATACAATTGATTCTTATGCTCGTAATTATGGTTTTAAATTAAACCCAAAACAACAAAGCACTTATATTCAAGATTTAATATTTGGTAAAACTACTGAGAATGATATTTTAGATAAGTTTAAAAGAGATGCTGCTAAACAGTACACAAACTTCTCAGACCGCATTATGGGTGGAGAGACAGTAGAAGATGTGCTCACACCATATAAAACTTTGGCTAATAAGTTATTAGAAGTTCCTGATGTTAGTTTAGATGACAACTTAATGATAGATGTTTTATCTGGTAAGACAAAAGAGGGTACTGCAAAATATGCTTCTTTGTCAGACTTTAAGCGTGCTATTAAATCAGACCCACGCTGGCAACAAACAGACAATGCTAGGTCAGAATACTTTAACGTTGGACAACGCATTCTACAAGACTTCGGATTCTTAGGATAATAATGGCAATCAAATCAAGAAGAAGTATTCCAAGGTACGACATTGATACTCCAGCAGAAGTAGTCGTTTCTCCTACAACTAAAGTTGCAACAAGTGACCCTGAGGGTTTTGGTCTTGGTGGTATAACACAAGCCCAAGCAGCGCAGTCTTATGTTCCTGGTATTGAAGCAGGATTAAACAAACCTCTTACTGCAAAAGAAGACTTCTTACCAGGCAGTCCTGCATATCAATTAGGATTAGCACAGGCTAATGTTCCAGAAGTTGCTGGTCAATATGGAATGACATTTGGAGGTAAGGGTTATGGTCCTACTCAAATGTTTAAGTATTTACCAATTACCCCAGAAGTTCAAGAACAAATTGACATTGCACAATTTGGTTCATCACAAGCCAAAAAAAATTATTTTAATCCAAAAGTAAACACATCACTTCCAGTTATTCTTTCAAATCGTGGAATAACTTTAGATGAATTAAAAAATGAATATGAGGCTACTGGTTATGCTGTAGACAATACAGGTACTATCTACTTAACTGGTGGGCGCATCGTAAATCCAACTCCAGGTTTATTATTAAAACCTACAATTGGTAATGAGGCTGCAGTATTAAAGGCTCCAGTTTACACAGTTGGAGAAGCAAACGCAGCAGCAGGTACTTACAATACTGGTGCAAAGTCTACTAGTGTAAGTGCAGTACCAGGTGTTACTACTTCTACTGCTACTTCTACTGCTACTAGCGGTGTTACAGCAACTGGACTATCAACAGAAAAACGTAATGCTAAAGAGTTCTTGGTAGCATCATTAAAACCATACTTTAGTTTTGCTGCTGATGCTGGATTTTTAAAAGATTTAGAAGGCATTATTGATGACTACATTAGACAAGACTATGATGCTGATACTATCTCAGTATTGTTACCACAAACCAAACCGTATCAGGAACGTTTCAAAGGTAACATTGCTAGAACTAATGCAGGTTTAACACCCCTTACTCCAGCAGATTACCTAAAGGCAGAAGAGGCATACGGCGAAGTATTAAAAAGATTTAGTCTTGGCGATTTAGCCAGAAGAGATATTTTTACTGAATTAATTAGTAAAGATATATCCAATAATGAACTTACAGACCGTGTAGTAAATGTGTATGACCGTGTACGTAATGCGGACCCAGCACTCCGTGCTGAGATGGATAGAATGCAAGGGTTAACTCGTGGTGTTTTATCAGATGGTGACTTTGCTAAAGCATTACTAACTGGCTCTGAGGGTGCTAACGAATTAAAGCGTAAGATTAGTACTGCTGAAATTGGTGCAGAGGCAACAACTCGTGGACTTGAAACTACTCGTGCCCAAGAGTTACAGAAACTAGGAGTTACTAGAGAAGAAGCCCGTGCTGGGTTTGAGCAAATTGCTTTAACTCAACCACGGTTAACACAATTGTCAGAAATGTACACAAAGACAACTCCTGATGCTTCTGGATTACAACAAGAATTAGAACGAGAGCAATTCCAAGGAATGCAATCTCAACGCCGCCGTCGTCTTGCCGAGCAAGAAACAGCAGCGTTTATGGGACAATCTGGAGTTGCTGGAAGTGCGAGCCTAGGTCGTAAGCGAACAGGCTCATATTAGAATCTAAGTGAATCGGTCGGCCTCACTTATGTATAAGTCCGATAGTGGCATCCGATGTAATTACCCCGATTACATTGTGCGCTGCGAATAACAACAAAGAAAGGGAGATAGTTGCTATGAGCAACAATCAAGAATGGTATGACGACGACGATGACTACGGTATTGAGGATGACTCAACCGATTTAGTCAAGAAGTTGCGCCGTGCCGCACGTGCTAATGAAAAGCGTGCAAAGGAACTGGAAGCAGAACTGCAATCACTCCGTACGGAGCAACGCAAGTCAACTGTCAAATCCGTTCTAGAGTCCAAAGGAGTCCGTCCTTCTATTGCCAAGTACATCCCAGAGGATGTATCTACTGCAGAAGACATTGATGCTTGGCTAGCAGATAACGCAGAGGACTTTGGAATTGTCGTTCAAAACGACGGGCCTAAACAAGAAAGAACACTTGCTCAAATGAGACAGATGGATGCCATCACTACTGATGCCATATCACCTTCTGGCTTTGATGACATAATGTTACGCCTTGACCAAGCCCAATCTGCTGAGGAAATAGAAAATCTAATCTTTGGCAGTAATTAGTAACTACTAAACTACAAAGGAAACTAAATGTCAACTGTTTATACTGCCCTCTCGGGCGGCGCACAGTCAACAAATGGTGGCCTTGGTGGCGGTCAGTATAACACTGCTTCTAACGTAGGTACCTTCACACCATCTAATGGTGCAGGTCTCGTTCAGAAGGCATACGACCGTCTTGTTGAGTTCGCACTACGCTCTCAGCCACTACTTCGTAGTGTTGCTGACAAGCGCCCAGCGCAACAAGCAATGCCAGGTTCATCAGTTGTTCTACAAATCTACACAGATTTGTCACAGGCTACAACTGCTCTATCAGAGCAAGTTGACCCTAACTCAGTAGCACTAGGTACACCTTCACAGGTTACCGTTACACTAAACGAATACGGAAATGCTGCACTTGTAACACGCAAGTTGCAACTATTCAGCCTAGCCGATGTTGACCCAGCAATTGCTGACATCATCGCATTCAACATGGCTGACAGCGTTGACGAAGTTGCTCAGACCGTTCTACGTGCTGGCGACAACGTATTCTATGGTGGTGCTGCAACCTCTACAGCAACCGTTACCTCAGGTATGGGATTGACTTCTGCTCTTGTTCGCAAGACAGTAGCCAAACTACGTGCAGGTAAGGCTGTTCCTCGTAAGGGTTCAATGTACTGGGCTGCCGTACACCCAGAGGTTTCACACGACCTACGTGCCGAGACAGGCGCAGGCGGTTGGAGAATCCCTCATGAGTACCAGGCTAACAATGAAATCTGGGCTGGCGAGATTGGTGAGTACGAAGGTGCTTACTTCATCGAGTCTGCTCGTCTATACAACGCTACAGATGGTGCTACCTCTGCACGTGTATTCCGCTCATACTTCGCTGGAAAGCAAGCATTGGCAGAAGCCGTATCAGAAGAGCCACACGTAGTGATTGGTCCTGTTACAGACAAGTTAATGCGTTTCCGTCCAATCGGATGGTACGGAGTACTTGGCTTTGCAATCTACCGTCAGGCAGCATTGTATCGCATTGAAACAGGCTCAAGCATTAACGCAACCTGATTCGTTGTTTTAAGTTTGGTAAGGGCTTCGGCCCTTACCATTCTTAGGTTCACGAAAGGAAACTATGGGATACGTATTAATTCCACCAACAGTTGAAGAAGGACCAATAGGTGGGCATCGTTTGTTTTACTTCTATAAAATGTTAAAAGGAATAAGCGTATTAAAAATAGATGGTCAGTATGTAGAATATCGTGACCCTTCTCAAGATGATATAGCCCTAGCAACAGAAGTTTATCTTGGTGGTCATGAATATCCAGTATCGAACGAGGTGGCTGCAGAATTAATTGCTGCAGGATATCAGGTGATAACAGTATGAGTAATTGTAGAAGTGGGTGTCCTACCCAAGACCACGCCAACTGGGGTGAGTGTTTACGAGCATCTAATATTCAGATGAATACTGGAGATGCTAACGGAAACAAGATGGCCAGCAAGAAGAAGTGGGAAGCAGAACTTAATGCTTATTCTGCTGCACGTGCACAAGGCATACAGCCTGATGGCACATCAATGAAAAAGATTCAGGCTGCTGTAAAGGCATCCGAGAATATGGGCAAGGCTTATGATGGCGGTACTGCTGTTGCTTCTGCTCAGAAGTTACAAGATAAAAAAATCGTTAAATCCCTCAATGAAGTAGGAGTTATATAATGTGTGCAACTTGTGGATGTAAGCATATTAATTACAAGCACCGTGCAGGTGAAATGATTGCTGACCCAACTGGCAACCAACCATTTACTAGCGGTGGATACAAGGTTCCTCCAATGCCTAGGACAACTAAGAATGGCAAGCAGTAAAGACTCACGCCTAGCCAGAGCGGGCGTATCAGGTTACAACAAACCAAAACGTACTCCTACTCATCCTAAAAAGTCACACATTGTAGTGGCTAAAGAAGGTAGTCAAGTTAAGACTATTCGATTTGGTGAACAGGGTGCAAAGACTGCGGGCAAACCAAGGGCTGGCGAAGGTGACCGCATGAGAAAAAAACGTGCCTCGTTTAAGGCTCGTCACGCACGTAATATTGCTAAGGGCAAAATGTCCGCAGCATACTGGGCAGATAAGGTGAAATGGTGAAGACTAAAAAAGGAATGGGTTTTAAAGCAGCCCAAAAGAATATTGCTAAGAAGCAAGGTATTCCAATGGAGCGTGCTGGTGCAATCCTAGCAGCAGGTGCTCGCAAGGCTTCTCCTGCAGCAAAGAAAAAGAATCCTAACTTAAAGAAAGTTAAGGGCAAGGCAAAGAAGAAGTAATGGCATACACTAAACCAGAAATGAGAGAGCGCATTAAGAATCGGATTAAGTCTGGTTCTAAAGGTGGTAAGCCAGGCCAGTGGTCTGCACGTAAAGCGCAACTATTAGCCCAAGCCTATGAAAAGGCTGGCGGTGGATATTCTGGTCCTAAGACTAAAGCCCAAGGTAGTTTGTCTAAATGGACAAAAGAAGAGTGGGGCACTAAGTCTGGTAAGCCGTCAACACAGGGCAAGAAGGCTACTGGCGAAAGGTATCTACCTAAGAAAGCCAGAGAGTCTTTGTCTGCATCTGAGTATGCAGCCACTAGCCGTAAGAAACGTGAAGATACACGTAAAGGAAAACAGTTTAGTAAACAACCTAAAGAGGTTGCTAAGAAGACAGCAAGGTACAGATAATGGCAACAGGTGTAGCAGGTAG
>SXGQ01502710.1_pt1 | contig 13469 bp, 11 predicted proteins | sample 3178371 | NCBI WGS metagenome assembly SXGQ01 (sample SAMN11356859, study PRJNA531348) | freshwater metagenome | isolation source: freshwater sample F1-20 | place: China: Fuxian Lake, Yuxi | collected 2017-12-25
AAGTTGCTGAAGTACTGTCTGAAAAATGGCCATTACTCCGTGTTCGAAACCGCGAGTATGACGGTCGAGATCAAGACCACACGGGCAATTGCAGCCCAGGTTCTTCGCCATAGGAGCTTCACGTTTCAAGAATTTTCTCAGCGTTACGCCACCGTAGATGTTACGATTCCTCCCGCAGAGGCTCGTCTTCAAGACACCAAGAATCGTCAGAACTCTATCCAGACGGACGACATCGAGCTGCACCAGTGGTTTAGCGACGAACAGCAGAAATTGTACGAGAAGTCCACCGAGCTATACACCAAGGCTATCGAAAAGGGCATTGCAAAGGAGTCTGCTCGTTTCGTGCTTCCCCTGGCGACACCGACCACACTGTACATGACGGGTAATATCCGCGACTGGATTTTCTACATCAAGCTTCGTTCATCGAACGGCACTCAGCGAGAACATGCTGATATTGCCAACGCAATCAAAGATATCTTCAAAGAAAACTTTCCCAATATTTCTGAGTGTCTTGAATGGTAAACGAAAATATCATATTGACATCAGTTATAATTTAATGAACTCGTATTATATATTTTAATGACTCCACTTTGTTATTGGTTTGTGAAAAAAGGAGTTCTGGAGCATGTAATATTCAATAAATACACCATAGAAAACGGAATTATAAGGAATGCCAAAGGAGAACCAATTGCATACCGCAAAATAGGAAAATACAACGTTTGCAACGTGGAAGGTGATTTTGGGACTCAGTGTACCATATATGTAGGAAGGGCGATTGCAAGCAGCATTATCGGTCCACCCCCATCTCCAGTTCATACGGCGGATCATATTGATAGAAATCCTGATAACGATACTAATGACAATATCAGATGGGCAACTAAAAAAGAACAGCAAATTAATAGAGATGTTCCAGACACTTTGAAGACCGCGTTCATAGTCGTCAATGGTGCTATAGAGAAAACTGTCAAGGAATGGGTAGAACATTTGAAAGGGGATAAGAATACGTATGGACGAGAATATACCGAGCAAATGATAAGAATATATGCTCGACAGAAACAACACGGGTTTTCATATAAGGAGTATCTAGATATCTCTGGAGAAGTGTGGAAGGAAATTATAGGAACAAATGGAAAGTGGAAGATATCAGACATGAACCGTGTGAAATACATTACGAAATTTGCAGAGAATGTGTTGTCAGGAATTCGTTTAGGAATGAGAAATGGATATCCACATATCATGATAAACGGGAAAAAGGTAGAATGCCACATCCTGTCTTTCATGACATTCTTCCCACACGAGTATGCAAATAAGAAACAGGGCGAAATTATCCTCCACGAAGATGATAATAGACTCGATTTCCGCCCACACAAACTCCGTATTGGCACTCAATCAGAAAATAGTCATGATGCACACAACAATGGCAAACATGGTGATAAAAAGTCTGCAAGGATGAGATGTGCTTCTTATGTCAATGACATATTCGAGAAAGAGTATGAGAGTCAAAGTGATGCTGTGAGATACTTAAAATCTATTGGTTATGATAAAATTTCAACTGTAGGACATATTACAGAAGTGTTGAGTGGGATTCGCAAATCCGCATATGGTCGCACTTGGAAGAAAATATAATTTAATAAAAATGTAAATACAATTATCAACGACAATAATGGCAACAGTTTCTACAAGCAACGTTGTCGTCACAACCACGAAGAAATCAGTTTGGACCTCGGGTTTTGACGGTGAATTTATCATAGAGAACAAGAACGATTATGACGTGCTGATGTGGACCCTGACATATAAATTTCCACCGGGTGAGAAGTTCACGTGGTTTTCAGACGGTGACCTCGTGTCAAACGGGGACACAGTCATCTTAACCCCAAAAGATTATAACAATGTCATTAAGGCTGGGACTACAAAGGTGTTGGGTTTTGGCGGGGTGAAGACTCTTCCGGGTAACCTCAAATTCAATCAGATACTTCCTCTCGTAGGTGAGGACCCCTCTCTCGCGAAGAGAGGTAAGTGGACGGACAAAAACATCGCGCCTTACGTAGATGCGTGTGCGTGGCCTATCCCAGACCTCGTGAAAATGTCCCAAGATAGTGGTTTGAAATATTTCACGCTGGCATTTATCACCGCGGACGCTGACAAGAAGGCGTCGTGGAGTGGGACGATACCCCTGGAAAGTCAGCACATGCTCGCGAAGATCAGGGACATCAGGACGGCTGGTGGAGATGTGTCTATTTCGTTTGGCGGAGCAAATGGTCAGGAGATTGCTCAGGTCATCGAAGACGTTGACACGCTTGTGGCAGAATATTCACGGGTCATAGACTTGTACAGTTTGAACAGAATAGATTTTGACATTGAGGGAGGTGCGGTTGCCGAGGATAAGTCCGTCGATACGAGAAACAAGGCGATCGTACAACTCAAAAAGAAGTACCCCCATCTCAAGATAACATATTGCCTACCCGTGCTTCCCATTGGGTTGGCGCTTGCGGGCGAGAAACTCGTTCAGAATGCTAAGAAAAACGGAGCAGACATCGAAAGCTTCCATGGTATGTCGATGGACTTTGGTGATTCTGCAGCGCCTGACCCAGAGGGGCGGATGTCGGCTTACGTCATCTCATCTGCCGAGAACCTGAGGAAACAGGCGATGACTGCTGGTTACGCCAATCCAAAGATCGGGCTAATCCCCATGATAGGTGTGAATGATGTGACAAGCGAAGTTTTCAGGATACTTGATGCCACGTGGGTGAGAGACTTTTTCATGGCCACGCCATGGATGACGTACGTCGGTTGGTGGTCTGTCAATCGCGACCAGCCCGGACCAGGGAAAGGAGCCAATCCTTTCGATTCGGGAATCAACCAAGCCCCGTATGACTTTGCCAAAACATTCCTAGGAGAAAAGGTCAGGGAACTCGATCCGAGCCCTCGTCCCAACCCCCCACCCATTACCATCCCAGGGAGCACAATCCCACCGATCTCGCCCCCCGGCGGAAAGCCCCCTGGTAACACTAATAAACCAGTGACATACGAGGACGTCAGAGTAGACGGTAAAATTGTGGCGGTTATTGGCAATAAGATTAAAATTTCTTACAAGAAGCCTGACAAACGGGCTGGAACTTCCACGACAAAAGGCAGTGGAAACATAGGTGACAAAGTCCTTGTGTTTTTGAAGCACGAAACATTCAAATTTTCCAACTTCATGGCGCCACTAAAATAATGTATGTGTAAAGTATAACGCAATGAACATCAACCGCCAGCTTATTGACTCTGTGATCCTTGCCATTATCGTTTGGTTCATGCGCCGTGATATCGTGCTCGCCCTCGTGATCGCCGTCGCCAGCTATGTGCTCAGGATGATCGCTTTTTGAATAAAACATTGTGGTATGGTAACACAATCATAATGCAATTGAGCGACACCACCAAGCACAACCTTATACGCTCCTCGTTAGTTTCCTTCTTTTTCGCGTTCATCGCGTGGATAATATTCCGCAATTTGTCAGTGGCAGTCGGCGTGTTCTTGCTGATTCTCGTTGTCCGGATGTTTATGGCGTCTAAATTAGACCGGGTGATGTAATTTATGGGTTGATATTGCGTTTTTTTTGCGATTAATATTATCTTTCCAAGTATAAGAATACAATGGAATCCAAAGGTCTCGTAGTCGTGAGCTCCGAGTGCACCAACTGCCGCCGCTTCATGGAAATCCTTGGAAAGATTAAAAATCACGGAATCGTCGTCGCCGACTATTCTACACTAACCCCGACGCAGAGACTGCAGGTCCAGGCCGTGCCAACTCTTATTTTGAACTCTGGTAAGAAATTGGTCGGCACTGACGTATTCACCTGGATATCCGAAACACATTCGTCTAGTCTGGAGCCCAGTGCATACGACATGGATGGTGATGAACTTACTTTTTCGAGCGTGAACGACCCCGTTGGTTACTGTGAGTTTTCGTCTGGTTATGCTAATCTGTAAAAAATAATATCATACAATATTACTATGGACATATTCGGGTTCAACGTTGTGCGCGGCACCCCCAAGGGAAAAGAAATAATAGGAAAAACTAAGGAAACCGTGGAAGATATCACTATACGGTTCGCCGATCTGGTAGTCGCATCCTTTGGTATCGTGAGCGCACTTTCATTTAACGATGCTGTCAAATCTCTGTTCGCGGAAGGGGGTGTACTTGAGAGATTCGCCAAGGGTGGGCCATGGGTGGCTGCGTTTGTTATCTTGTTGATTACACTTGCAGTGGGATATTGGCGCTCAAAACTTATTCCAGTAAAGAAAACAGAAAAAAGTTAAATTTGTTCCATCTTGATCGTCCCGGAAGCCGTGGAATACGCAATCGTACTTATTCCATGTTGCTTTAACAACCCCATACATATGCTGCACGGCCTTGAATTCGAAAGCTTTGTCCCTGCATTGCTAAGTCGCACTATAACAGCCTTTTTATTCGAATACTGATCAGAGTCCATCTTCCACACAGAATCCATCTCCGCATGAATACTTAACGTTCCAATATTCCTTCTGACATGATTATGCCCTTTGGCTATAACATTTTTGCCAGACATAATAACACACCCGTGTTTGAAAGGTCCTGACGACTTCTTCGCCTGCTCGATTGCGAGATCTATGGCTTCAATCAACTTGACCATATTTTTAGTTTTATGATTAAACCTAAAAATTGATGTTATATAAACGCATATGCATAAGTTCTTACACCGGGGACAAACGACACTTATACGGACACTGAAGATCCCATCGTGGTCGTCGTGACCATCACCGCCTCGGTTGCCGCGAGGGCTGGTCTCTTCACTATTTTTTCGGTTATTTTAACAATGCTTTCGCCGAAGGGTTTGTACAACATTAGCATAGCCAACGTGAGCCCGCCGGCTAAGTATATAATAGCCTTGGTCAAATTGGTATTGTTATCCCTCTTCTCACGAAGAACTTTCATGAAATGGACAATTGCCACCGCAATGATATAAGTCGTGATAGTCCAGAAAAGTATCTCTAGGTATGAGTTCATCGCAGTCTTATTAATCTACCGAAATATTATATTTTACTACATTATAAGGTTGAAATGAAATTTGACAAAGTGTTTGCGATCGTGTTGTCAACAATCATATTGGCCGCGTCCTTTAAATATGAGAGAGACGATATGGGGTGCGAGAGCTGCATGAACCCGTCCGTGTCTGCATGCTCCGATTACAACTCGGTGTATGTCAGAGACACGAAATATGTAAAGGGTGATTCGCCCGATAAGATTAAGGGCAAGCTGACAAAGATTCTAGACTTCGACAAAGCAGCCGGCTCGTGGAAGAGGTGTGTTCTGTGGAGCTTTCTGCTTTCGATTCTCAATTATCTCATGTACCAGAAGGGGGGTTGTGTTGACGACACGAACATCCAGTCCGGATGGCTTTTCATGATATCATGGATAGTGAACTTTTCGGTGTTGTATGCCCTGAAGAGCTTCGAATCCTTCCATATTTTCCGTGTGATCCATGAGTTCGGCTGTGAGCTTGTGTCTAAACTGTGATTACAATAAATATTTGTTTGTCGATACGGTTGAATACACCGTGCCGACAATCATACAGTGGGATGCCTAGAAATCGGCGGTAATTTAGAGATCATTTCTCTAACATACGAAACGGATTGGTGATACACATCCGTTGCATCGGCGATCTTAACCGCGAGAGTATCATCGTCAATCAACAGCGCACGAACCACTTGTTCCTCCGCATTCCTGATGTCATAGTGGTCCGCGATAGCGTGCAACTTTGCCAGGACGGTTATTTGATGTTCTTCAGTCCCGATATAGAGACCCGCACAATTGTGTATGACAGGGCATACATAATTCGTAAGAACGTCGAGCATCTCCGGTACGACCCCCGCATCGGCCTTTACCATCAGCCTTTTTGGGCGGCATACCGTCGCTGGGCGCTGGGCGAACGTTTTTGAAATGCGAACCGACAACATATTTATGGTATTCTCATATAGTTTTATTATAATTTACATGTTGACAATATGACGGTGTGTAAATAACTTAATAACACCTGTGTATGACTCCCAAGAATGTCTGAGGAGGTACTTTTTAATATCCGCACTCTCCAAGGCAGTGTGATCAAGTCTCTCTTTGACACGCTGAAAGAAATTATCCACGATGTCGTGCTCACATTCGATTCTACTGGGATCAGAATTTCCGCAATGGACGGTTCTAAAGTGAGTCTTGTTCATCTCAAGCTAGATGCGGAAGCGTTCGAGGAATACCATTGCCCCAAGTCTCACGAGATCGGTATCAACGTGTTGAACATGTTCAAGCTTCTCCGGAGTGCTGGGAGCCACGACAGCATCTTGCTACGTTATCTATCGAGCAACCCCCACGTACTAGAGATCACAGTCCAAAACTTTGATAAAAACTCGATCACAAAGTTCGACATGAAACTGATCGAGATTGACTCAGTGTATATCGAGGTTAACGACATCGATTTTGATACCATCGTCACGATCCCTTCCAACTACTTCCAGCGTCTGTGTCGTGATATGTCGGATATCACCGACTACCTACGGATCATTAAGAAAGGCGACGAGTTGTCCTTCAATTCGGACTTCGAGTCTTCCACCGATTTTGCGTCCCAGTCAACGGTCATCGGTAATTCGAACTTCAATACTATCCAGACATTAGATCAAGCTGACTATGATAATAAATTCAGCTTGAAATATATTACCGGTTTCTGCAAGGCTTCTGGTTTGTCTTCGGTGGTGGAGTTGTACCTGAAAGAATCTTACCCTCTCATTCTAAAGTATAGCGTCGGTTCCATGGGCAGCCTCAAGTTCATCATCGCCCCGTCGCTGGATTAACGCCGTCTGGGCCCCATCATCGTCCTTTGCGGTCTCACTTGACTCATTTGTCTCTTTTGAGATGTTTGTGCCTTTTTAATCTGTTCCATTTTAGCGGATTGAGCCTTGGCTGATTGTGCCTTTGCCAACTGAAGTCTTTTATCCTGTTCTATTTTAGCTGACTTCTGTCTTTTCTCCTGTTCCAGTTTAGCAGATTGTGCTCTTGCCTTCTCTGCCAAAACAGACTTCTGTCTTTTCTCTTGTTCCAGTTTAGCCGATTGCGCCTTTGCAGATTGCGCCTTTGCAGATTGCATTTTATCTTGTGCCGCTTTTATCACCATTTGTTTGCCTGATTGTTGTATTTTAGCAGATTGTGCTCTTGCCTTCTCTGCCAAAAAACTCTGTGCCTTTGCCTGAATTTGCGAAGATTTTTGTTGCTGTACAGATTGCTGTTGCGCGGATTGTCTTGTCATTGGATTTGGGGAACCTTGAGTGAGCATCAGGGGGCTTACTTTCGCCGACTTTTGTTCCAGTCCCTTCAAACTTGTAATTAATCGTTCTCTCGTTTGTCTTGCAGAACTGAGGTTCTGTTGGCGCTTCCTCGAGAACCTGGTGAGTTTCTCGGCCTTCCTCGTATCGCGCCTCGCAGTAGCGGCGCTCATCTCTTTTCCAGCCCTTTCTATGTTAGCCGATGCCTTCTTCGCCTTTATTGAGACATCCCTGATCTTCCTCTTTGTCGATATGATTTCTCTATCAATAGATTTCTTGACTTCGGCGGACTTTGCTTTCGCCTTGGTTGCCTCTGTAGATTTACTTTCCTGTGCAGTTCTCTGTCTCTTAATCAGTTTTATATCTGCGATGGCTTTTTGGAAAAGAGCATTCAGCTTAGACACGTCCTCGTCCTTTGTCTTTTTACGCAGGGCTTGGTATTTCTCACTCACCACCCTAGGGTTTGGGTTAGACATGTCTACCGGGCCGAACACATCCTTCCATTCTTTCCCAGAGGGTAACGGTGTTTTACTGGGGGAAGATGGGACTTTACCAGGGGAAGATGGGACTTGTCCAGATGGTCCTCCGAATTGTTTTCTTCTGATTCCGATTGCTCTGTCAAGCGCCTGAACAAGTGAGGTTCTTCCCTTTACCACCGCAGAGGCTCTTCGTTGTTTGTACACAGCTTCTACTTCCGCAAGAGTCTTTCCGGGTATTAGTCTCTCAGGTGCGACTTTGAATACATTTCCAGGTGACTTTCCGGATGGCGTTTTAGCAGGCTTTGCGGGTGTTGATTGAGGAGGCTTTCCAGAAGGTATTCCGGGGGTTTTACTTTGTTGCGCAGCTCTCTGCCTTTTGATCAGTTTTATATCTACAATTGCCTTTTGGAAAAGGGCGTTCAGCTTAGAAACATCTTCGTCCCTTGTCTTTTTACGCAGGGCTTGATATTTCTCACTAACCGCTCTGGGATTTGGATTTGACATGTCTACGGGACCGAACACGTCTTTCCAGTCTTTTCCGGGGGGCAATGGGACTTTGCCGGGGGATGGTGGGACTTTGCCGGGAGATGGTGGGACTTTGCCGGATGAACCTCCGAGTTGTTTTCTCCTGACCGCAATTGCCCGATCCAGCGCCTGAACTAGAGAAGTTCTACCTTTGGACATCGCAGCAGCTCTTCTTTGTTTGTATGTCACTTCTACTTCAGCTAATGTTCCTCCGGGCAGTAGTCTTTCCGGGGATACCTTGAACACATTTGCTCCCTGAGACTTTAGCCGTTGCAGTCTCACGGGAAGTGCTCTGTCCAGACGAGCGACAAGATCCTTGTTTCCCTTCTTCACAGCCGCTGCTCTTCTCTCTGCGTGTACTTTTCTCACGGCCTGCTCGGTTTTCCCTGGGAGAAGATATTCGGCATTTCTTTCTGGGGTCGTCGGCATTGGTGTTTTGCCCGTTGGTGATTTAACGGGTGTCGTTTGAGGGGTTTTCCCGGGGGAAGCACCAAATTGTTTCCTCCGTTCCACAATTGCTCTGTCCAACGCCTTGACGAGAGAGGTTCTTCCCTTTGCCCCCGCTGCAGCTCTTCGTTGTTTGTACGCCGCCTCTACTTCCGCGAGAGTCTTGCCGGGTAGTAGTCTTTCCGGGGATACCTTGAACACATTTGCTCCCTGAGACTTTAGCCGTTGCAGTCTCACGGGAAGTGCTCTGTCCAGACGAGCGACAAGATCCTTGTTCCCCTTCTTCACAGCCGCTGCTCTTCTTTCTGCATGCACCCTCCTGACGGCTTGTTCGGTTTTTCCTGGGAGTAGCAGTTCCGCGTTCTTCTCGACATCAGTTGGCAACGGTGTTTGTCCAGTCGGTGATCTGTCGGGCGTCCTGCCGGGTGTCGTTTGAGGAATCTTACCAGAAGCGCCGAATTGTTTCCTCCGGATCACTATTGCCCGATCCAGTGCCCTGGCGAGTTTTGACCTCCTTTTTTTCACCGCGGATGCTTTCCGTTGTTTGTATACCGCCTCCACCTCTGCAAGAGTCTTCCCCGGCAGCAGCATTTCGGGTGTCCACTTCGAGGTGTCCTGCTGTGAAACACTTCCAGTTTTAGCATCATCTGTATATTCTACTACCCTACCCGAGGATGGGAGACCGCTTCTGCGAGGTTGGTCTCGACGTTCGCCATCATCCAAATAATCATTGTAGCTTCCCTGTTGGTTCCTCCCGCCGTCGATTGGTTCGTCCCCCCCTTGGTATTCCACCATCCTCCCAGAAGACGATGGTGTACGGCCGCTCATGCGTCTGTTATTTGGAGCACCTCTCGGCCCTATCGGCTGGCTGTAGTTGATCTGTTGGTCGTATGGTCTGTCTTGGAACCCTCCCATGTCAGGTCCTGGAGCGGGTCCTATCGGTGCCGAATAGTTCCTGTTTCTGTTGAAAGACATTCCGAGACCGGGGCCTTGGGTAGGGCCTATCGGCTGGCTGTAGTTGATTTGTGGATTATACGGTCTTCCTTGGAACCCTCCCATGGAGGAAGACGGGGCAGGGCCTATAGGCGCCGAGTAGTTCCTGTTCCTGTTGAAAGACATTCCGAGACCTGGGCCTTGGGTAGGGCCTATAGGTTGACTGTAGTTTGTCTGCTGGTTGAACGGCCTGCCCTGAAACCCTCCCATGGGTGAAGACGGTAATGGGCCTATCGGTGCCGAGTAGTTCCTGCTCCTGTTGAATGACATACCTAAACCTGGGCCTTGAGTAGGTCCTATCGGCTGGCTGTAATTCATTTGTGGATTATACGGCCTATCTTGGAACCCTCCCATGGAGGAAGATGGCAATGGACCTATTGGTGCCGAGTAGTTCCTGCTCCTGTTGAATGACATACCTAAACCTGGCCCCTGTGTTGGTCCTATCGGCTGGCTGTAATTTATCCGGTTGTCGTATGGTTTGTTTTTGAACCCTCCCATCGAAGAAGACGGCAAGGGTCCTATCGGCGCTGAATAATTCAAATTTCCAACCTGATAGTCCAGATTACCAACCTGAGACTTTGATTTACTTGGCGTAGATGCAGTCGTTGTAGTCGGGGAAGTTGGCGTATCGACATACGTTTTTGGAGTTCCAGATAACCCGTCCACCGGCGCGGTGTCTGTAACAAAAGAAGGGGATTTGCCTACCTTGGCCAAATTGTCTACGAGTTTATTTCGCTGTTTCTTGATCGCTTTCACTTCTTCCGCGAGTGCGGCCGACTTGTATTGCTCTTTGATTTCCGCACGTGCCAATGCGCGCGCTTCCGCCTCGGGAGATCTTCTCCGCCGAGTGTCTGGGACATATATCTCTACGTGCTGCCCTCCCCCCTGTTTTATATTCGCCATCTTGACGTATCCTTCTTTTGGATCTTGTGAATATGACATTACAACAACTTCTTAGTATTATCTTACATTATTTTTATAAAACTATTCTAAGAGTCTAGTTTTGGTTTCTTCGTAAAGAAAGAAGTAATCTCGTGTTGTCTGTTGGCAACATTTTTCTTCACTCGTTTGACAATCTTCAGATCCGATTTGAAGATGTTCTTGAGTTGGTCGATCTTCGGCTTGTTCACCTCGTCTCCGAAAATTTCCTTCTCCGGGTCATCCACGAGAGGGTCGAAGAGACTGACAATGGGCTTGAGAAGCTGGTGCTCGATGTAAAACAGCCGGTCTACAATAAGTCCGTTATCCCGGGCAAAGGTAGGGTCCTCGGCCTTGAAGGACTGCTTGATGTCAGGATTCGCACGATCTTCTATGTAGACAAAAGGAACCCTCGAGCCGCTTGGAACTGGAAACCCAGTCCGTTCATAGATCTTATCGGCGACGTGGAGATGAGGCTGGCACGTGTTTTTGTAATCTGTCTTGAGCGTTTTCGACATCACGAATTTCTCCATCGGGTATTCGTTGTCGAGGACCTTTCGTATTTTTTCCCGAGTTTCCTTGATGGCTGTCGGCGTGTTCTTCGCGTGTAAAATCGTGTCAAGACTCTCCTTCAGAATTTCACGTGTGATGGGAGAAAAATCTCTCCTCACCAGAGCCAGTCCCTTGACATCGATCTTACCTTTCTCACCGAGTTCCTCGAACTTGACCGCTGCGTATCTCTTCTTCGAGTAAAGAACGTATGGATAGTAAATTTTCTCGAACTCGAGGTCGTTGGGCGCCCTGAAATCTTTCGTGATTTCTCCTGCCATCCATTTTGCCATTTTGAAGTGTGCTTCCATGTCGACCGTGCCATCCTCCTTATCTGGGACGTTCATCTTGACCATCACGGAATCTGTATCTCCATAAACCACCACAGATCCCGGGAGAAGTTCTACGGCCCTCTTCGCGGTGTGCTCAATCATGTTCCTTCCAGTTGCCGTGACTGATGCCGCAATAGGTACGATAGGGATGAAACCCTTGCTCGCGCCCAAGAATCCGTACACGGAGTTCATGACCACCTTGTATGCCTTCTGCTGAGCATCATACAGATTTTCCTTGAACTCATCGCCACTTTTCTTCGCCTGTGCCATGAGTTTCTTCGCATGCTTCCTGAACTTTGCCAGGTCGTCCAGAAGCGCAGGTACTACCCCCTGGCAGCTACCGTCTTCCTTGCGCTGAGCATACCTAAAGGTTCCGAGCCCCGTCTCGATCTCGTAATACTCTACCCCCTGAATTTTATCAAACTTGTCGTCCATCACCAGGGTTTCTGGGCTCATGTTGTGCGCCCGGATAATGCTGGGGTACAGACTCGCAAAATCAAGTGCTGCGATTGGTGTGAAATATGCGCCCTTCTTCGGTTCCAAAACCGTCGCTCCCTCGTACTTACCTTCCGTGGTCCACGCTTTGTCGTCCGGAATAGAATAGCCCATCTCGCGAGATTTTCCAAACAGACAAGAAAAGCACCTGATCTGCTGCCCCCGGAAGTTGATGTAATCTACCGGGACCTTGACTGCGTTGGCCATCTCCGTCAAGTCCTCGAAAATCGCCATCTTCTTGAGAAGCTGCAGAGGCAAAGTGGTATCCTTTGCTGCATACGATGCGATCACCGCCCGGTCATCTGCGTTTCCTTCGAAGCGTTCGAAGATTTGCATCGCAGGAAGGTCGTTCTTTTGGTCCCCGAGGTACTCCTTAGATACATTGTTCAGTGAATAACTCTCCATGTTTCTGTTCTTCCGGAACCACTGCAAAAGGTCGACCTGCATGACCCCCGGCACGTCAAGAAGGAAGAACGAGTTCTGTCCGAATGCATTCGAACTCAGGTCGCGTTCCACGACAGAACCACCGCCTACTTCCATCCTTCCGAGGTTCTGAAGTTCAACGGTATCCTCTCCAGTCAAATCGTCCACAAGCATCTGTGACCGTCCGTGAATATACTTCCAATCATACTGCCATACGTTGTATCCGATCAACACATCAATCTTTTCGTTTTGCATAACCTCCATCCACTTATTGATGACATCGTGCTCGTCGGGACATGAGATAATTTCTACCCCTTCCACCGGAGCAGTATCATGAAGACACACCACCGTGGTTTTGTAGGGTTGGGGCTCTCCGTATTTTTGAAAAGAAGTCGCGATTTGGGTCACATAATCGGTCCGATTCGTCGCGAGTGGGAACCTCCTCTCCTTTGAGTACGTCTCAATATCCCATGATGCTATGATGAGAGGAGGAACCACGTCGGTCTCGAATGGTGCAAGATTCCTGAAGTTTGTATCCACCTCGATGTCTGACCTAGAGATCTTCTCCCGTGCGGGGTATGCGTTGGAAACTTGCATCCAGCCCGCTGGGTCGAGTTTCTGAATGTGAAACATGCGAATGAGAGGATCCACCGAGGACTCGTAGAGGGTATATGTACGCTTCAGCTGGAACTTTGCCCTCCTCATCTTCTCCATAGTCTTGAACACGAACTGAACAAGGTTCCGCATCTTCCCATTGTCAAAGCCCCACATGTTCTTCTTTTTCACGGGCAAACACATATCACGGACTGCCTCGTATTTCATTGCGGTCTCTGTGATAAACAAATTCGTCCTTGATTGCGTCCATGTCTCTGGAACCTCGAGAAGGAATACAGGGGTAAACCTTGCCCTGACAAGGATGGTCTTGCCGTCCGCACACTTTCCGAAGATGTTGATACGGTGATATTCGTCAGAGCTCTTG
>SXGQ01596881.1_pt1 | contig 13469 bp, 9 predicted proteins | sample 3178371 | NCBI WGS metagenome assembly SXGQ01 (sample SAMN11356859, study PRJNA531348) | freshwater metagenome | isolation source: freshwater sample F1-20 | place: China: Fuxian Lake, Yuxi | collected 2017-12-25
CGACGACTTCGCCCACCACCCGACCGCCATCCGTACCACCGTCAACGGGTTGCGCCGCCGCATCGCACCGGCCGAGCGCATCCTGGCGATCTTCGAGCCACGCTCCAACACGATGAAGCTGGGCACCATGAAGGCACAGCTGCCCTGGGCGCTGGAGGAGGCGGACCTGGCCTTTTGCAACCAGCAGGGATTGAGCTGGGATGCCAAGGAGGCCCTGGCGCCCATGGGCGCGCAAGCGGTGGTGGGGGCCGATGTCGATGAGCTTGCCGCAGCGGTCGTGAAGGCCGCCAGGCCCGGTGACCATCTGCTGTGCATGAGCAACGGCGGCTGCGGCGGCATCCACGACAAGCTGCTGGAGCGCCTGGCCGCCGCGGCGGTGTGATCATCAACTGATCACCCCCCGCTCCCGCTCGCCCTGCGCCTGGCGCCGCCGCGCCACGCCGAGGATCAGCAGCACCCCCGGCACGCCCAGCATCAGGGCGCTGGGTTCAGGCACCTGCGAGATGAGCGCGGCAGGAACGCCGGCATGCTGCAAGGCGCTGGTGAAACCCGCGATGTCCAGGTGATCGATGATGCCGTTGCCGTCGAAGTCACCGGCCAGATAGCTCGCGCCGGGGAACATCGCCTCGAACGCCGATTGGCTGCCCAGCGACATGGCCTTGTGGAAATACTCGATGTCATCGAGCGTCAGCCATTGGTCGCCCGTGAAGTCGCCGGCATACGTCAGCGCCCCGGGCCACCGCCCGACGCCCTCCAGGATCGACTGCATGCCATTGACCAGCGACTCACCATAGGTCGCACCGCTGCCGGGCCGCTGGTTGAACAGGATGGCATACGTCCAATCCTTCCAGCTGGCCTGCAGCATCAGCGTGTCAGTGCCATCCAGGGAACCGGTGTGGTACCACCAGTAGTCGGTGTAGGTCGTGTAGTCGGCGCGCAGCGTGCCGATCTCTGGACCAGCGGCAATGCGATCGACCGCCAGCATCGCAACCGCCTTGGCTGAGCCCACCAGGCCGCCATAGGCCATCGCCTTCTCGTGATCCCAGCTGCCATAGGGGCGCGACACGAAGGCGCCGTTCGGATCGAAGACGTTCTGGGTGCGGGTGGGGCTGTGATAGTAGGGCTCCCGGGAACCCTGGTCCGCCGCGAAGGTACGACCGGCATTGATCTCCCAATCGGGAATGCCGGCGGGAGCCAGCACATGGGTGTCCATGTACTGCTCGTAGGACTGGCCAGCGCGCGCCTCGATGACCATGCCCAGGAACATGTAGCCGATGTTGGAGTAGGCGGTGCGCGCGCCCGGCGAGAACTGCAAGGGCTGACTGAGGATGTAGCTCGCCGACGCGTCGATGCCCGGCGGGCTGTTCAGGCCCATGGCACGCGCGATCTGCACGTCACGGAACGCCAGGTCGCCCGCCGTGTCGCGGTTCCAGCCCGCCTGGTGCTGCAGCAACTGCCGCACCGTGATATCGGCCAGGCGGGGGTCGCCCAGCAGGCCGTTGTACGGCGAGACATTCAGGATCCCGCCATTGCCATTGATGTTGAACACTTTGTCATCCAGCCCCAGCCGGCCGTCCTTGGCGAGCTGCTGGACGGCGGACGCCGTGATGGGCTTGGAGACACTGGCCAGCCGCATCTGCGCCGTCTCCAGCATCGGGATGCTGCGCGCCGCGTCGCTGTAGCCGAACCCACGTTCGTAGACCACACTGCCGTTGTGCGTGATAGCCAGCGTCGCACCGGGAATCGCCCGGCTGCTCATGAAGTTCTGCAGCAGCGTATCAATCGCGGCCAGCTCCTGGACCTGCTGCCCCGTCATCGGCAGGTCGGCCAACGCAGGCTGGGTGGCAGCGAGCGCCACCGCCACCATGCACGCGCGGGCACCACGGCCTGCACCCACAACGAAGAATTCGATCATTTTGGAGCCTCCCAGAAGAAAGACCATCGGCGTTCGAGCGGCGCGATGTTGTGAGCTTCGGAGACGCCGGTCCAGCGAAAACTGAGCGTTGGAGACACTCCCTCCCCCACCCGGGGGAACTCGAAACGAAAGATCACTCGGCGATGTCAGTTCTTTGCGCGAGATCCCGTACTAGTGGTCTTACCTGGCCGATTCCGCCAAGGATGGCGCTGGCGGCCCCACTGCCCGAAGAGCGGACCGGACTCCGTCGCCGTCGTGCAGATCACGAGCTTGCCCAACTTCGCCAGCAATGGGTGCGCGATGCAGGGCTGCGAGATGGGCCGGTCCAGTGCGGCCCTGGGATCCGACGCTACTCGGTCGATGGCTACTCGGTGATCGCGTTCATCTGGCTCGCGGCCGGCGTGATTTGGGCGCTGCCGGCGCGGGAGTGACGGACGTACTCGCGGCGCTCTCGCGGTACTCTCGATGCGCTGAAAACGCGGCCGCAGTGACCGCGACGTCGGCGCCCGAGATGCCGGCCCTGCGCGCAAGGTCTGCCCACCCATCGACCGCACTGGCCACGGCCTCAACAATCTCAGCACCGCGGGCGGTCGTGAGGCCATAGAACTCAGCCGTCGTCAGCACCGTGACCAGACTCGGCCGGTTGTCCGAGTCGTCAATGCTCAGGACATGCTCGGCCTTGTCGATATTCGGATTGACGTCGAAGGCGGGTGAAAGCCGCCAGCCTTGCTTGCTGAGCAGGAAGCCATGATTTCGGAGATGATCGTCGCGATTGCCAACCGCGACATTGAAGGCGACCCGCCGGAAGAGTTGTTCCAGATCGCTGGCTACATGTGCCGGATCTCCAGCCGTCCTCAGGAACTGGGCCAATTCCAGGTAACTGACGCCCTCGCTCTGGTCTTGACGCAGCAACGTCATGGCGGAGGCGTAGAAGCGCCGCCTGCCTTCGATGCGATCGAATCGTTGAACACAGAAGGTGTGAAACTCGCTGTTCAGTTGGACCAGCTTGGCGGGCGGGACATCGATTCCAGCCTTGTCGGCCATCGTGTGGATCACAGCTTCCCAGGCGCCGATGTCGCGGTCATCGTCGCGTGATGGGAACTTGCCGATCCACAGCGCGCCATCCTGCTCCGAGAAGTTTGCTTTAGGCCGGGCACCGCCCAATGAGGCGCCGGGCGCGACGAGCACCGCGAGCCAGCGGCGCAGCGCGTCCAGGTCGTCGATACGCTTGCTCGTCAGAAGCGTGGCGACGGACTCCAACTCTCGCAGGCTCGTCACCGGTGGCGCCGCCATCTTCTCGTTGCCAAGGAATTCGTCGGTGCCTTCGATTCGGAACCGCAACGCGCCCTGCCGAGTGAAATCCTGGACACCGATCAGGAAGTCCCATGCGTACAGCGTTCGAGGTTTCTCATCGGCATCTTTTGCCTGAAGTGCCTCGCGCCTCTTCATGAGCGTCTGGCCCCAACGGTCCGGTGACGAGTCCAGGAAGATGCCGAAGTTCCCGGCCTCTGGCTTGGGGAAGAAGGGCTGTTCATCCAGGGAAAGGTCCGGATCCAGCATGAACGCCTTCGCGTCCTTGATCCACGCCTTGTCGTAACTGAAGCGAACCTGGCCCCGGTCGTGGGAAAGCGTGCCGACGCGACGCATTTCGTCCAGGTCGCTATCGAGCCAGACCTCCAGATCTGAACCCCTCATTTCGCGCTCTCACGCTTGATGGTGGCGGCAGCGCGTCCGTACTTCGGCGGGGAATCCATCTGGAGATCCTGCAGCTTCCTGCCGACCTGATCGTCGGCCGCCACCGTGTCGATATCCTTGTCCAAGCCGAGTACCGCGAGCACTCGCAGATAAGTGCCTAGCGTTGCACCGGGATCTCCAGCTTCGACGTTGTACAGCGAGGTGCGGGAAATGCCGGCTCGCTGTGCCACCGTGGTGGTCGTCAACTTGCGGCGCAATCGGGCAAGACGCAACCGTTCTCCCAGCCCAGAAAGCATGCGTTGCTCCTGGGGGAATATGACGGGGGGTTTGCTGGGCATTGCCTGAGCCACAAAAGCGTAATGTTCACCATTATGGACAAAAACAAGAGAATTTGTCCATAATGGTGTTAGATCCCCCCGAGATCCGCGCCTCTCCGCTGCGGACGCGAGGCTGCAGGCCGACCGAATATTCTGCGCGGCGTCGTTGCCTAGCTCGCGCCAAGCGGAGAGCCGCTGAAGTGATGGCCAACACGAGCTGGCGTCCTGAAGCGGGTTCTCGAACGGCCGGTTGAAACCGCCCCCCAACCGAGTCCGGGGTCCACGTACTCCGACGGTGCCCTGGCAGTTCTTCGGTCCTTCTTGCGAGGACGGCCGCCACGACAGCGCAGCAGGCTTCTCGCTGTTCGATGAGCCTTTTCGCGCGGCACTTCGGCGTTTGCACTCGTCCCCGCTGCAGTCAGCCGGCGCGGGATCTTGTGTCCACCCTGGAGCCCCACGCCATGATCCATCTAGTCGTTCGTATTCCCGTTTTCCTGCTGCTTGCCACCGGCCTTGCCTTCGCGCAGGCGCAAACCGCCTCGCTGTCCAGCGACAACCTTGGCGCCTTCAAAGGCGCGAAGCGCGTGATCGTGGACCACTTCGGCGTCGAGTTCATCACCACACTGAAGGCCCGCGGCCTGGGCGGTGGCTCGACGGCGAATATCGACGCGACGCTGGAAGGTGTGTCCGACACCGCCATGCAAGCCCTGACCGACCGCGCCTACCAGGACACCGTGGCTGCGCTCACGCAGGCGGGTTTTGAGATCGTGCCTGCTGAGGAGCTGCAGGCCCAACCGCTCTACCAGGCACTGATGGCCAAGGTGGCCCACGATGCCCCCTATGCCGTGGATGACGCGGGCGCCTATTCGCGCATCTTCGCGCCTACCGGCATGAAGGCCGTCTTCAAGACCGGCGCTGACAACCGTGGCAGCCTGGGCGACCGCGTGGACGCGCTGAACAGCAAGTACCAGGGCGAGTTCAGTGAAGTCGCCAAAAGCCTGGGCGTATACCTCGTGCGTTTTCACTACCTGGCCAGCTTCGGCGGGGCTACTGCGTCCAAGGGGTTCCTCCCTGCCTTCACGGGCAAGGCGCGCGCGGCCATTGAAGCCGGGCCTCGGTTGATGGCCCACAGCACGCTCGTGCAGATCATTTCGCACGACGGCGCACGCCTCTTCGCCAGCAGCCCGCGCGGCGGCAACGCCATCATCTCGCTGGATGCCCCGCTGTCCATCAAGGCCGACGGCTACGTGCTGGACGACACCACCACAGCAGACAGCAAGCGCGGTGACGGCATGGCCAATGCCGTGTCCATCGGCCTTGCCTTCCTGACCGGCAGCCGCAGCGCCAGCCAGCAGAGCAACAAGACGATGGTGGTCCGATTGACCGAGGAGAACTTCAGCGAGAGCTACCTGAGGATGATCGGCCAGGCCCGTGACGCGTTTGTGGAGAAGCTGGTAGCGGCACGGTGATCCCGTTGGCATGAGCCTTCTGCACTCGCCACGCGGCGTAAGCCGATGCCACTTCAACCCGACGGGATCTTCCATGAACATCATTCGCAACCTCGCATCACTGGCCCTGGCCGTCAGCAGCATCGGCGCCCATGCTGGCACCCCTCTTGCTGCCAGCACGACTGCACCTGTCACGTTTGGCTTCGAGGGACTGACCGTACCCTTTTACACCGCTGTGCCCATCCCCGATGGTTATGCCGACGCCATCTGGACAGGCTGGGTGCTGCGCCGCCGCGATGAGCTGCAGTACACCGAGTTGAACGGCGGCTCCGGCGTCGTCATGGCGGTGTCCGCGGCTGACGCGCCGCAAATTGCCTTCGCGTCGCCCGTGCTGTTTGACGGTGTTTTCGCGTTCAATCCCAGGTCAAGCCTGGGCTACGACCTCTTCCTTGGCGCCCAGCGCGTCGGCGGCTCGGGGACGCGCCCGGCGGGCGGAGGCTACCTCGCCAGCCAGTATGGCGGCCTGGTCGATCGCGTCGTCTTCAACGGCAGCGGCTACGGCTTCAGCATTGACGACATGGCTGTCACGCCGATGTCGCCCGTGCCAGAACCCGCCGCGTGGGCCCTGTTGCTGGGGGGCGTCACAGCGCTGTGCCTGCGTCGCCGCGCGGACCGCCGCTGCTGACGGCAGAAATGGCCGTCAGCCCAGCGGCGGCGCGCCCAGCTCTCGGCGCAGCCACGCGCGTGCCACCGTCCAGTCGCGCTTGACGGTGGCCAGCGAGACAGCCAGGACTTCCGCGATCTCCTCGTTCTCCAGGCCGCCGAAGAAGCGCAGCTCCACCACCTTGGCCGCACGCACGTCCACCGCCTCGAAGGCCAGGATGGCTTCGTGTACTGCCACCACGTCGCTCGCGCCCCGACCGTCCACCAGCTCCGGCGCGCCAGTCACTGACAGCGACACCAGCTCGGCCTCTCGCTTGTCCGCGCGCTTGGCCATCGCGTGGTTGACGAGGATGCGGCGCATCATCGTGGACGCCACAGCCAGGAAATGAGCGCGGTTGAGCCAGCGAGTGCGCGTCTGCTCGGCCATGCGAAACCACGCCTCATGCGTGAGTGCCGTGGCGCTGAGCGTGTGGCCCCCATGCTCGCGCGCCATGTGGCTGCGGGCGATGCGGTGCAGCTCGGCATACAGGCGCTCGAACAGCTCGTTGGACGCACCCGCGGCCGCGCCTTCATCCAACAGGCGCAGCCATTGCGTCACATCGTCATGTGGTGAAGGCGGGGAACTCATGGCAAACGCGAACAACGAGGGTTGTCCATTGTGTGACCGGCGCACGCCGCCGCTACGCTGGGCGTAACCCCAATACCTGACCGGCAAACCCCACCGATGAACACGTCTCAGCAAGACATGACCCCCGATTGGACATTGGTGCGCCAATGCTTCGACGCGGCCCTGGCGCTGCCGCGGCACGAGCGCGCCGCATTCGTGGCCGCGCAAACGCTGGACGACGCGAGCCGCGTTGAGTTGCAGTCGCTGCTGTCGCATCACGACGATGCGACCGAAGGCGAGCCGCTGCTGCGCAACACGCCCGCGGCCGCAGCGCAGCAGGGCACGTCGCGCACGGGCGAACGCTTCGGTCCCTGGCTCATCGTCGGCCCGCTGGGCGCGGGCGGTATGGGCGAGGTGTTCGAGGCTCGCCGCGCGGACGGCAGCTACGAAGCCCGTGCGGCAATCAAGGTCCTCAAGCGCGGCGCGGGCGGTGGCAGCGCTGCGGTCATGCAGCGCTTCATGCAGGAGCGCCAGGCGCTGGCCCGGCTGGAGCACCCTCACATCGCCCGCCTGCTCGACGCCGGCGTCAGCGGAGATGGCCTGCCCTACTTCGTCATGGAGTATGTGGACGGGAGGCCCATTGACGCCGCTGCGCGCGAGCTGCCGCTGGAGCGACGGCTCGACCTCTTCCTGCAGCTGGCTGACGCCGTCGCCTACGCGCACCGCACCCTGCTGGTGCACCGCGACCTCAAGCCTGGCAACGTGCTGGTCACACCATCGTTGCAGGTCAAGCTGCTGGACTTCGGCATCGCCAAGGCCCTGGACCCGCTCGACGACGCGGCGGCCGACGCCACGCTTGAAGGTACTCGCCCGTTCACACCCAACTTCGCCAGCCCCGAGCAGGTGCGTGGCGAGCCCGTGGGCACGGCCACCGACGTCTACAGCCTGGGCTCCCTGCTCTATCTGATGCTTACCGGCGTGCGGGCGACCGGGCGCCGTGCCGCCACCGCGGCTGAAGCGGCGCATGCCGTGCTCCAGGAAGAGCCCATCCGGCCCAGCACCTTGACCGGTAACCAGGTCGACGACCCTGATTGGTCCCAGACACGCCAGCGCCTGGCAGGCGACCTGGACAGCATCGTGCTTCATGCGCTGCACAAGTCGCCGGCGGACCGCTATAGCAGCGTGGAGGCGCTGGCAGACGACCTCCGTCGCTACCAGCGCGGACAGCCGGTGCGGGCGCAAGAGGCGAATGCCCTGTATGTTCTTGGCAAGTTTGTGCGGCGCAACCGTCTGGCGGTGGCGGCGAGCAGTACGGCGGTCCTGGCCCTCGCCGTGGGCCTGGGCGCGGCGATCTGGCAGGCCCGCGAGGCGCGCCTCGCGCGAGACGACGCCCAGGCCCACCTGACCGACTTGCGATCCATCACGCGCGAGCTGGTGGGCAAGTTCGCTGACGCGGTGACCTACATCCCGGGCGGCATGAAGATCAAGGAGGATCTGCTCAACCAGACAGTCAAGAGCCTGGACCGGCTGGCCCAGTCTTCCGAGCGCGACCCGGGCCTGATGACCGAGGTTGTGGCCAGTTATGCCCGCCTGGCCGAACTGCAGGGCAATGATCAGAACCTCACCCTGGGTCGGCCCGACGCGGCCAAGGTCAATGCCGACAAGGCGATCGCGATGGCTGAGGCGGTGCTCGCTGGCAATCGCGGGGAATGGCGTCTGGCCTCCTGGGCGGCGCGGGCCTACGACATCCGCGCCAAGCTGCTGAGGGCTCAGGGTCGGATACCGGAGGCACTGAAGGAAATCGACGCCGCAGCCCGTGTGCTGGAACTGGCGGACCTGAGTCATGCCGACGCGATGGGCCGCACCAGCGTCCCGAGCGAGGCCGCCGCGTTGCTCATCATGCGCGGTCAGTTGACCGGCCAACTGGTGGCGAAAAAGGAGGCCCCGCTCACAGATGCGATGACCGCCCTCGACCGCGCCATCTCACTGATGATGCCGCTGCTTGAACAGCGCGCGATGCTGGAGGCACTGGACGCGAGCGATGGCCGACCGGAAGACCCGAAGGCTTACGCGCAGGTACTGACCAACCTGGGCGTGATCCACGGCGCCAAGGCGAAGATCCTGCAGAGCCTGGACGCCTGGGACCGCGCCGTGCCGGAGTCGCTCGAGGCCGTGCGGTTCTGCAAGGCGGCCGTCGCGTACGACCCGTCCCCCACGCTGTGGAAAGACTCGTTGACCATCGAACTCAACAACCTGGCCCTGGGCCTCGTCCACGAACGACGCTTCGCCGAAGCGCTGGCCGCCGCCGAGGAAAGTCGTGCAACGGCGCAGCAGCTGATTCGAGAAGACGGGTCGAAGAGCCGCTGGGTCGGGATGATGCCCCGGCTGGCCGTTCAACGAGGCCGTGCGCTGGCTGGCCTGGGGCGGCACGCCGACGCACTGCTGGCCTACGATGAAGGCGTCACCTACTGGGAATCGGTTGTGAAGTCGTCGCCTGGCGAGGGCGCCAAGGCCGACGCCGAAAAGGCTCTGGCCGTGTTGAGAGCCCAACAGGCGGCGTCGCGCCAGGAGATGTCGCCCCGGTAAGGTGGTTGCCAAGGCAGCGCGCAAGGTTGACTGATCTGCTCGGCAGCGTGCCAGCATCGGCTGTTGACACATAGTCAGTGGCGGAAGTTGAAAGAATCGTCCCCTGCGACTGCATCGTCATTGCGCGACGCACACCCTCAGTGGCGCGCTGTGGTGCAGCTGGGCTCGAGCAGCGTTGCCGCCGCAAATGACGGACGCAAGATCGGCGATCCACCCCGTCACCCCCCACCCATGGACTGCATGCAGGTCCAGGCGACAGACCGTCGTCCGTCGGATGACATGGGACGACGGTGCCATGACATGCGCGCGAGCAGCGCCTCCCCACGTTCAACTGGTCTGGCCTTCGCGGCTAGCGGATGAGGCCAGCATCTGGACGAGTGCAGTCACCTCGATCGGCTTCGACAGATGGGCATCGAATCCCGCAGCCAGCGAATTGGCGCGGTCCTCGGAGGAGCCGTAGCCAGTCACGGCAACCATCAGCGCCGGACGATGCCGGGCGTTGGCCGATCGGGCCACGTCATAGCCACTCAGCCCGGGCAGGCCTATATCGCAGACCAGAGCATCCGGACGCAGCCGAGCCAGGGCTTCCACCGCGGCGGGTCCGCTGTGCACGACGTCCACATGAAAGCCTTGCGCTTCCAGAATCATTTGCAGCGCATCCGCCGCATCGACGTTGTCCTCGGCGATCAGGACGGTCCGCCGATGCTCCAAGGTTCCGACCGTCGAGCGAAATCGCGTGCTGCCTTCATCGACGTCCTTTACCGGCAGTTCGACAGTGAACGTCGAGCCCGAGCCGGGTCCATCCGAATGCACCCACACCTTTCCGCCATGGAGATCGATCATTCCTTTGACAAGCGACAGACCGAGGCCCAGGCCACCTCGTGACCGCTCCAGGGAGCGATCCGACTGGACGAACGCATCGAAGAGGAGCGGCTGCAGATCTTTCTCGATCCCGTCGCCCTGATCGGTCACGTTGACCCGCACCTTCCCGTCGGTCGTCACCAGGCCAACGTGCACGGTCGTGCCGTTGGGAGAGAACTTGATGGCGTTGTCGATGAGGTTGTCCAGGACTTGACGCAGTCGGGTCTCGTCCCCGTCGACAAACACCGCGGTGCAGCAGTCGCAACTGACCATGATCTCCTTGGCCTGGGCGGAGATTGCGTGGGCTGCCAGGGCATCCTGAATCAAGGCGCACATATCCACCGCCTTGCGTTCCAGCCGGATGAGTCCGCGGGTGAGCCGGGAGACGTCCAAAAGCTGGTCGATGATCCGGCCCATGTGCCCGACCTGCCGATCCACGAGGAGCGCGAGCTGCGTCTGCTTGTCCTCGGAAAGGCCAGGTCGGCGCAGCAGGTGGGAGGCATAGCGAATGGGCGCCAGCGGGTTCCTCAGCTCATGCGCCAGCATGGCCAGAAACTGGTCCTTCAGGCTCGCCTGCTCCTGTTGGTGACGCAGCAGATCGCGAACTTCCCACTGCCGGCGGCGGGCGCGCAGCGCAGAGGCGACGGCCGAGATGAGTGCGCCTGGGACCATTGGACGCTGCAGGAGGGCAACATTGCCCAGCTCAGTCACAGCGTTCAATGGCAGGTGCTGGGACGACGAGTTGGCAATCAGGATGATGGGCAGATCGGACCAGGCCGGCTGCACTTGCAGGGCGGCGCGCACGCCCTTCATCAATGCGGGCGTGAGGAGCTCTTCGGCGATCAGGAGTGTGCCGGCATGAGGCGTCAATGTGGCCAGCAGATCGTCCGCGTTGCCGAACCGGCGGCACGAGAACCCGGCCCCTGTCAGCATCCGCTCAGTGAGCACCGCGTCGTGCGTGGGCGCGAGGATCAGCACCTGCGACTCATCGACTTTGAGCCATTTCGCTTCCGGGGCAGGCTGCTCGGCCCGGGTCATCGCTTCAATGGCCATCGGACGCGCCTTCCGATCGAGACTCCGGCAGGCCTGTCAACACGCCTTTGAGCCCGCGCAGGACCTCGCCCACCGAGACGCCTGGGGGCTGAATCCTCATCTCGCGGATGGTGGTCTCGTGCTCGCCCACCCGGCGCTTGACCACCGAGATGGCGCGCCGAATCTCTCCGTCCGCTTCGAAATAGCGCATCAGCACGGCGGAATCCGTGAGGTAGGTGACGTCGACTGGGGTGTTGTTGGGCTCGCCCACGACGCCCTGCTGGTTCAGCGTCAACAGCGTCGCCACATTCCTGTTGGAGAGGTAACTTAGCAGCTCGTGCATGTGCATCGCGAGGTGCTTCTCGTCGGGCATCGCCGTGAGGTAGCCATTCAAGGAATCAATGACCACCGTACTGACACCATCCTCCTCCACGGCCCGGCGAATCAGATGCGAGAACTCGCCGGGCGCGAACTCGGCCGGGTCGACCTGCCGGACCAGCAAACGTCCCGAGCGCTCCAATTCCCGGCTGGGCATCGAGAGGGCGTCTGCGCGCGCAAGAAATGCGCGACGGGTCTCGTCAAACATGTAGATCGCGGCGCGCCCCCCCGACGCCGCCACCCGGTTGGCGAACTGCATGCACAGCGTGCTCTTGCCTACGCCGGAAGGGCCTGTCACCAGCAGGCTGCCGCCCTGGTCCACCCCCCCGCCCAGCATGCCATCGAGTTCGTCAATTCCGCTGGAAAGCGTGCCCTGCTCGGCAGGGACATCGTGCTCGTTGGCCACGAGACGCGGGAACACCACGACGCCACCTGTCTGAATGGCCATGTCGTGGAATCCTTCCCGGTAGGCCACACCGCGCATCTTGTGAACGCGGATGCGGCGACGTTGTTTCCCGTAGTCGGGGGCGTGCTGATAGAGCGAAATGATCCCGTGCACAACGCCCTCTCCCGCCGAATCGGATCCGGTTTCCGCGCCGGCCTCCTGGATGAGGAGCACGGTCGATCCCAGCGCCGCAAAATGCTCGCGAAGGCGCAAGAGCTGCCGGCGGAATCGCAGCGGGTCACGCGCCAGTAGCTTGACGTCGGAGAACGGATCGAAAACCACCCGACGCGGCCGGATCCGGTCCACCGTGTCGAAGATGCGCTGCACCACCGAATTCAGCTCGACATCGCTTGGAGAGAAGAACGAGTAGTCGTCGCCGGGAGCGGCATCTTCGAGGTCCGCGAGGTTGACGACGTCCACGCCGGATAGGTCCCAAGCATGGGAGCGCGCCGTCGCAACGAGCTGTGACTCGGTTTCAGCCAGGGTGCACCAAAGCACCCGCTCACCTTGCCTGACCCCCTCCAGGAGGAACTGGAGACCCAATGTCGTTTTGCCGGCGCCAGAACTGCCCTCCACGAGATACAACTGCCCCTGAGGCAACCCACCTTGCAGGACGTCGTCCAAGCCCTCGCATCCGGTTGCAGCGTTCTTCGAGTCAGTGGGGGGCGCAGATACCATGGCGGGTCCTTGAAAAGTTCCGCGCTTATGGCAATCCACATGCCTGTAGCAGGCAGAGCTGGTCATTCGCTGTCGATCGGCGGCCAGGTGAGGGTCACGGAGGCGGAAATCGATCCAGACTTGTCATTCGCGCCTACCGGCCTAGGTCAGGACCGCGGGGGAATGCGGCGCGCGGACGCTACTGCCAATGCCGACGTCTGCTGCCGCCGAATCGATCGGTAGAGGTTCTCGTCGCCTGTCGTGATCGAGGCCAAGTGCGGCTGCTCGCAACCACCAAGGCCAACCGCTATCCGACTCTCAGGCCTCGAAGCGATGCGCTGACGATGTCCCGGACGGCCTCCACGCCATGGGAGTCCGACGGCGTGGGCCCGAAAGCGTCAGGCTCGCATCCAAACACCAGGCACCCTGGCTTGGACGCAGAAGCGTCTCCCTGCTGGAGACGCCATGCGAACAGGAAGGAGCTGAGTGCTAGGCAAGCTTGAAGACCGAGACGGTCTGCACCATCTGCTCGGCCTGGGACTTCAGGCTCTCGGCAGCGGCGGCGCTTTCCTCGACCAAGGCGGCATTTTGCTGGGTGGCACGATCCATCTGTGTGACCGCCTCTCCCACCTGCGCAACGCCGGACGCCTGCTCTCGGCTGGCCGCGCTGATCTCGGCCATGATGTCCGTCACGCGCCGAATCGCCGTAACGACCTCCTGCATGGTCGAGCCAGCTTGGTCCACCAGCCCGGTGCCCTGCTCCACCCGATCGACGCTCGCGGAAATCAATGCCTTGATCTCTTTGGCCGCCTGCGCGCGGCGTTGCGCCAGGCTTCTGACTTCGGCGGCCACCACGGCGAATCCG
>SXGQ01593793.1_pt1 | contig 13468 bp, 11 predicted proteins | sample 3178371 | NCBI WGS metagenome assembly SXGQ01 (sample SAMN11356859, study PRJNA531348) | freshwater metagenome | isolation source: freshwater sample F1-20 | place: China: Fuxian Lake, Yuxi | collected 2017-12-25
CCCGCCAGCGACGCGTCCCCCGCGCCGACGGTGCTGCGCGGCGTGATCGGCGGTGGTGTGGCCAGCCAGGCGCCACCGGCGTCGACCAACACCGCCCCGGCCGGGCCGAGGGTGGCCAGCACCGCACCGACACCCCGGTCGACGAGTCGGCGCGCCGCGTCCACGACCGGCCCGGCATCACCCCGCGCCACCGCGTCCTCCAGCGACGCGGGCGGCACCGCCGCTAGGCCGGCGAGTTCCTCGGAGTTCGGCTTGATGAGGTCCGGGGCGGCGTGCTCCAACCGGGCGGCCAGCGCCGTCAGCGGCGCATCGGAGGTGTCCACCGCCACTGTGCAGCCGTGGGCCTTGAGCGCGGCCGTCATATCCGAGTACCAGCCCGGTGGCAGTCCGGGCGGCAGCGACCCGGAGAGCACCACCCAGTGCCCGGCCCGGGCCGACTGGATCACCGCCCACGCGAGGGCTTCCGCCTCGGCGGGGTCCAGCACGGCCCCGGGCTCGTTGATCTTGGTCGTGGTGCCGTCGGCCTCGGTGATGGTGAGGTTCGTGCGGACCCCGCCGGCTATCGGTACGGCGCGAAAGATCACGCCCTGGGCCGCGAGACCCGCCAGGATCGGGTCGTGCTCGGCGGCCGGCAGCACCGCGGTCGTGTCCACGTCGGCCAGGGTCAGTGCTCGGGCCACGTTGACGCCTTTGCCGCCGGGCTCGCTCGTCACCGAAACGACCCGGTGCACGGCGCCGCGGCGCAGCTCCTCGGGAAGGGTGACGGTGCGGTCGATACTCGGGTTGGGGGTGACTGTGACGATCATGAATTGTCCTGGGCGATAACGACTTCCACACCTATCCGGGTGATCTCTTCCCGGTCGGCCGAGGACGCCTCGGAGTCGGTGACCAGAACATCGACCGATTCGATCGCGGCGAAGCTGATGAAGTCCTCCTGCCCGATCTTGGACGAGTCGGCGACGACGACGACGAAATTGGCGCAGCCGACCATCGCCCGCTTGACGGCGGCCTCCTCGGGATCAGGGGTCGACAGGCCGTGGCGGGCGCTGATCCCGTTGGCGCCGATGAAGGCGATGTCGACCCGCATCGACTCCAGTGTGCGGACGGCCTGCTCGCCGACAGCGGCCTGGGTCAACCCGCGCACCCGGCCACCGAGCAGTTGTAGGCGAACCGAACCGATGGCGGCCACCCGGGCGGCGATGGGGACCGAGTTGGTGACCACCAGCAGGTCCCGGTCCGCCGGTAGCAGGGCGGCCACCCGGGCTGTGGTGGTGCCCGCGTCGAACAGCACGGTGGCATTGCGGGGCAGGAAATCGGTGGCGGCCCGAGCGATGGCCTGTTTGTGGGCCGACCGGGTCGCTTCCCGGGCATCGACACTGGGCTCCACCAGATGGAGTGCCCGAACCGGCACCGCTCCGCCGTGAACCCGGCGCAGCACCCCTGCCCGGTCCAGAACGGCCAGGTCGCGCCGCACCGTCTCGGTCGTCACGTCATAGGCCTGCGCGAGTTCGGCGACCGAGGCCCGTCCCCGGGACATCACCTGGGCGGCGATCGCCTGCTGGCGTTCCTCCGGGTACACGGCACCTCGACTCGATCGGACAATGTGGTTTTATACACACTTTGTGTGGATATGTGTTGTTTTACCGCCGCACCTGTGCCGGTGTCAACGGTTTGTTGTAATCCAGGTCATGACCAAGCCACAAACCTCTGTGCTGAGCGGGGTCCCGGTGGTCCCCGGCGTCCGCTTCGCCCCCGTGATCCGGGCTAATCGCCTGCCGTCGATCGACGATCTGGCACCGGGTGGCGACCTGCCCGAGCCGGAGCGTCCCGAGGAGGTGGCACGGTTCGGCGCCGCTGCCGCCGCGGTGGCCCAGCGACTGCGCGAGCGTGCCGCCGAGGCCACCGGTGCGGCCGCGGAGGTGCTGACCGCCACCGCCCAACTCGCGCAGGATCGGGCCTGGCTGGGCTCGGCGGAGAACGCCATCAAGGCGGGCAGGCCCGCGGTACGGGCGACCGCGGATGCGGCCGCGCAGTTCATCGAGATGTTCACCAAGATGGGCGGCCTGATGGCCGAGCGGGTGACCGACCTCAAGGACATCCGCGACCGGGTCATCGCCGAACTCGCCGGGCTACCGGAACCGGGTGTGCCCGAGCCCGCGGAACCGTCGATCCTGTGCGCCGAGGATCTCGCCCCGGCCGACACCGCGGGTCTTGACCCGCACCGCGTCGTCGGGTTGGCCACCACCCTGGGCGGGCCGACCAGCCATACGGCGATCATCGCGCGCCAGTTGGGAATCCCGTGCGTGGTCGCGGTGCACGGCCTCGACGAGGTCGCCGTGGGGACCATGGTGCTGCTGGACGGCAATCGCGGAACCGTGACGATCAACCCCGACCGGGCCGATGCCGCGGCGGCGGTCGCGGCGGCCGACGTCGCGGCGGCCGCCATGGCGGGCTGGACCGGACCGGGCGCCACCGCCGACGGCCACCCGGTCTCGATCCTGGCCAACGTGGCCGACGGCTCGGCCGCCCGGGCCGCCCGTCAGGCGCCGGGGGAGGGTGTCGGCCTGTTCCGCACCGAACTGTGTTTCCTGGATCGCGACAGCGAGCCCACGGTCGACGAGCAGGCCGCGATCTACGCCGAGGTGCTCGAGGCCTTCGCGGGGCAGAAGGTGGTGATCCGCACCCTTGACGCCGGATCCGATAAGCCGCTGAAGTTCGTCACCAACCCCGAAGAGGCTAATCCGGCGCTGGGCGTCAGGGGTTTCCGGATCGTGGCGATCGACGCCGACCTGGTGGCCCGCCAACTCGACGCGATCGCGGCGGCGGCACAGCGGACGGGCAACGCGCCGTGGGTGATGGCGCCGATGATCGCCACCGCCGACGAGGCCCGCCAGTTCGCCGAACTGGCCCGCGAGCGTGACCTGCACCCCGGGGTGATGATCGAGGTGCCCGCGGCGGCTTTGCTGGCCGACCGGATCCTCGAGCACGTCGAGTTCCTCTCGATCGGCACCAATGACCTGGCGCAGTACACGATGGCGGCCGACCGGATGTCGGCGGATCTGGCGACCCTCACCGACCCGTGGCAGCCCGGCGTGATCGCCCTGGTGGCCCAGACCGCCCGGGCCGGCGCGGCCGTCGGGAAGCCGGTCGGGGTGTGCGGCGAGGCGGCGGCCGACCCCTTGCTGGCGTGTGTCCTGACCGGCCTGGGGGTGACATCGTTGTCGGCGGCGGCATCCGCGGTCACCCCGGTCGGCGCCAAACTGGCATCGGTGACCCTGCAGCAGTGCCGGGACGCCGCCGAGGCGGTGCTGGAGACCGCCGGACCCGCGGAGGCGCGCACGGCGGCGATGGATGTTCTGGGCTGATCCGTGCTACGGCACGGCCGGCGCCGGGTAGAGCAACTCCAGTTCGCCGACATTCGCGGCGGCGGTGACCAGGGGCAGCGCCGCGGCGGCCGCCAGTTCACCGGGCCGGGCCTCGGACCGCAGCGCGATGACGAACTCGTCGCTGATCGCCGGAAGCGGCTCGGTCACCTCGCCGTCAAGCCGGGCAGACACCGCCGCGGTGTGATCCTCCAACACCCGGCGGGCGCGCGGGTAGACCCCGATGGGCGGCGGCACGATGTCGGCGATGACGTCCCCGGCGTTACGCACCCGGGGTATCTCGTTGGCGGTGTCCAGCAACTCCGGGTCGATGGCCCCCGCGTTCTCCGACAGATAGTCGTGCACGGCGTCGCCGTAGGTGCGAATCGCGACGAGCGTCTCCCGGCTCAACGCGCTGACCGCGTCGTCGGCCTGTTCGGAGGCTCCCCGGGTGACCCTGGCCACGGCGGCGGTGAGGTATTTCGAGCCGACCGCCAGCGCGCCGTCGATCGCGCGCCGCACCGCCGCGGCGCCGCCCCGCGGCCATAGCAACACCGAGACCACCATCCCGACCGATGCGCCGACCAGGATGTCCTCCAGCCGGGCGAATCCGACCTGCCACCCGGTCGGCTGCATCAGGTTGAAGACGATGAGAACCATCATGGTGAACAGCGCCTGGCCGGCGGTGAACGAGCCGACCCGCGACACGTAGCTTGAGCCGAAGGCCACCAGGGGGAGCAGCGTCCACAGCACCGGCGGATCCACCCCGAGGACGGCGATGACGAGGGCACCGATCACGATCCCGATGGTGGTGCCTACCACGGTCCGGACGACCGTGGTCCCCGTCGTCGCGGCACTGCTGCGCAGCACCGACAACGCGCCCAGCACCACCCAGGGCGCATTGGGGACCGGGAAGACGAAGGTCACCGTGACCGCGAGCGCCAGCGCCAACCCGGTGCGCAAACTGTTCATCACGGTGATCGACCGGGTGCTCAGGTATCCGCCGAGTGCGGCGAACGCGGTCCGCTTCGAGGGAACCCGGTCGGCCACCCCGGTCTCGGGTAACTGCAGGCCCAGCAGTTTGGCCCACACCGGGCGGCCGTCGACCGCCGCCGCGTAGGCGATGGTGCTGCCGGTCAGACCGATGGTCGCGCTCATGGTGCGCCGACTGAACAACATCCTGCCGAGTTCGACCGCCGCGGCGTCGTCGGGTTCGGCGAGGATGGCGTCGATATCCGCCCGGTAGCGGCGCATCGCCGTTCCGCGGTGCGCGATGACAGCGTCGGTCAGGTCGGCGTCTGCGCCGGCCTGCTCCGGTCCGGACAGTGTCTGGGCGCAACGTCGCAGTAACCGGACACCAGAGGCGGCCATCGGGCCCAGGAGCCGTCCGGTCTCGGCGTCCACCCGCTCGCTCAGCCACTGCAGGTTGGAGATCACCCGGATCAGCGAGCGGCTGCCTGCGGTCAAGGCGACCGGTCGAAAGGCGTTGCTCATGAACTCTTTCCGCAAATCCGCCATCGCGGCGGCCAACTCCTCCGCCGATGGGGAGGACCCTTCGATCCGGTCGGCCAGCGCAGCGCACACGCGGGCGGCCTGTCGGCGCAACTCGCTGTGGTACCGGGGCGGGAACACCAGTAACGCGGCCGGCACACAGACGGCCAGTGCGATGAACCAGCCGAGCAGCCGGTCGGCCAGCGGTCCGGGCGGCCGGATGCACACCGGCAGGATGAACGTCATCAGCGTCGCGCGCTGGCCCGCCGCGACCACGTCGCTGAGCAGTCCGAGGAAGACCACCAGCGCGCCGACGAGAAAAGACAGCGGCACCGCCACCCACGGGTGCGGGGCCGCCACGGTGGCCACCGAGATCAGGATCGTTCCGATGACGGCCAGCACGCCGTAAGCCAGTGCCCGGGTCGCGGTTGTGCCCGGAAAGTCGGCCGCGATCAGTAGCGCGATGGCGCCGACGAGGGCGAAAACCGGTGTCTGGGTGTCACCGGCGACCGCGAAGCCAATCGCGGCCGCGACGGGGATGAAGATCGCCGCGCGCAGAGCTCGGCGGGCGGCGTCGCCCTTGGGGTCACGCTCCTGGATCAGGGTCAGCGCCCGCCGAGTCAGTTCGGCGGGGTTGAGCATGGCTGGATCGTAGATCCCCGGTCCGCGGTGGGTACGCCGCGCCCTCAACCGGCGACGCCGGCCAGATCGGGCGATCTGCGGGCGCGCCGATTCCACAGCCATCCCAGAACGTCGCCGAGCGTGCTGTCCGGATTGGCCAAGTCGACGGTGTCGGCGCCGATCTCCGATGCGATCAGCTCGTCGAGCCGACGGTCGAGATCGGTGATGAGGCATTCGTCGCGCGTGCCGGTCGGCGGGTGCGTCAGGTTGCACAACTCCGCGGGATCCTCGACCCGGTCGTAGAGTTCGAGGTCGGCCGCGGCGCGGCCGAGGCCTTGCTCGCCAGGACGGAAGTAGCGGCCGTACTTGTGCGTCTCGGTGATGATGCCTCGCAGGAATCCGCGGTGCGGGCCGGCCGGGCCGATGCTGGAGAAGGCGTCGCTGGTGACCAGGACTGCTTCGCGTACCGGCCGGTCCGGTTGGGACCACAATGGGCTCAGATCGCGGCCGGGCAGCGGCTGGGTCCCGGATCGGTCGGCCTTCACGCCGGCCACCGACAGCAATGTGGGGACCAGGTCCACGGCTCCGGAGAGTCGGGTGGTGCAGGTGCCCGCCGGGATCGTGCCGGGCCAGGCCATCGTCAGTGGCACCTGGGCGTTCTCCCGGTAGAGGTTGGCCGCCTTCTGGCGCAGCCCGTGGGCGCCGGCGAGATCGCCGTGGTCGGAGGTCGCCAGCACCAGGGTGTTCGCCTCCGCGCCGGAGGCCGCCAGGGCGTCCAAGACGGTGCCGAGGTGGCGGTCGACCTCACGTTGCAGGTCGATGTAGGCATTGATCAGCATCCGCCAGGCCCGCTCGTCGCGGACGATCCCGCCGGTGACGTCGCAGGTGATCTTCCAGTAGCGCTGGGTGATCGGTTTGGTGGCCAGGTCGTCGTTGAAGTTCGGCGGAAGCGCAGCGCCATGGTCGTTCACCCGCGGTTTGCGGAACCTGGGGTAGAGCATGATGTCGTGCGGGTTGACGAAGGAACACACCAGCAGCCAGGGCTGAGAGTCGTTGGCGTGACGGGTGATCCAGCCGGCCGCCTCCCGTGCCGTCCGCCCGTCGATGAAGTGACCGAGGTAGGGGGTGCCGTGTGTGTCCGGACCGCGCCAGTCGTGGAAACCGTACTGGCGCAGATCATCCCGACGGGATGCGCCGCCCAGGTGCCACTTGCCCAGATATGCGCAGCGATAGCCCTGCAGACCCAGCAGGTGCCCGATGGTCGGAATCCGCGGGCTCAGCGGCTGCTGCCAGCCGAAATTGATGTTGTCGAACATCGCCGTCGAGGCGGCGTGCCGGCCTGTCAGGATGGTCGCCCTGCTCGGGGTGCACGGAAAGGTGTGGACGTGGTGATTGGTGAGACGCATTCCGCGCTCGCCGAGCTTCTCCCGGTGAGGGAAGCGGACGTGGTCGGGGAACCAGACCCGCTCCCGTTCCTCGTCGGTCAGCAGCAGCAGGATGTTGGGGCGATCGGTCATCGCGGCGGGACTCCGGCGAATCGGCCGGACTCGAGGAGTTCGAGAATCTGGCCCGCGGCCCACTCGTAGATTCTCGGGTTCCGTTCCAAGGTCGCCTGCTCGTAACCCACCAGGAGGTAGACCGACCAGTCCGCGAAGACCTCCGCTTGGCGTTCGTCCTCGACGATCTCCATGGCGTAGTCGTAACAGACTTTGAACCGCTGGCGGTCCACCTCGACCTGCACGGCGTGGACCTCCGGATCCACCGAACTCCAGGCTCGGATGGCCGCCTCGGCGCTGTGCGGCAGTGAGAGAACCGAGGCGATGATCACCTGCATGCGCTCGCGCGGATCGCTGTGCCGGGCGAACATCTCGGCAAGCCGGTCGGTGCGGTCCTGCTTCCAATACCCGATCAGGCCCCGGGTGTAGGCGCCCCAACTGGTGAAGTAGTGGTAGAACGATCCCGTCGTCACGCCCAGACGGCTGCACACCTCCGCGAGCTTGAGCCCGCCGAAGCCCAGGTCGGCAAGGATCTCGATGCCGGTCTCGAAATAGGAATCCCGGGCCGCGACGATGGGCATAAGGACAGAGATTAGGCCTCCCGCGTCTCCGGCGGATCAGGACGGCTCAGCCCGTCGACACCGATCGTCCGGGAAGAAGGCCGGAAAGAACTGTTGCCCCCGACCCGGCCGGTGTGGCCCCTCACCGACAGCTAGCCCGCCTAACTTTTCGTTAGGATGAGGCCGCCGACTCGGATCAGGGGAGCACACTCATGAGCAAGATGCGCAGCGACGACGACACCTGGGACATCGCCACGAGCGTGGGGTCGACCGCGGTGATGGTGGCCGCCGCGCGTGCCCGGGAGACCGAGAGCGCCGCACCGCTGATCCGCGATCCCTATGCCCGGGTGCTGGTGCGGGGTGCGGGCTCCGGGATGTGGGAGAACTTCCTCGACGACTCCGTGCAGGCCCGTATCGACCCGGCGGATCCCGTGGCGGCCGCGGCATTTTCGAACATGCTGAGCTACCAGGCGGTGCGAACCCACTTCTTCGACACCTTCTTCGCCGATGCCGCGGCCGCCGGAATCCGGCAGGTGGTGATCCTGGCCTCCGGCCTCGACTCGCGGGCCTACCGGCTGCCCTGGCCCGACGGCACCGTCGTCTACGAGATCGACCAGCCCAAGGTGCTCGAGTACAAGTCGGCCACGCTGGCCGCCGAGGCGGCCCACCCGATCGCCGAACGCCGGGAGGTGGCCATCGACCTGCGCCAGGACTGGCCCGCCGCGCTGCGCGAGGCGGGCTTCAATGGCGCCGAGCCGACCGCCTGGCTGGCCGAGGGCCTGCTGATGTACCTGCCGGCCGACGCCCAGGACCGTCTTTTCGAGCAGATCACCGCCCTCAGCGCGCCGGGGAGCCGACTCTCGGCCGAAGCGGTTCGTCATCAGGACGAGGAACGCCGGGCCCGGATGCGGGAGCGCTGGGAGAAGATGGCCGACGACCTGGGCATCGAACGCACGGTGGACATCCAGGATCTGACGTACAACGACCCGGGTCGCGCCGATCTCGTCGAGTGGCTCAGCGCACACGGATGGGATGCCAGCGGGACCGGTTCCGCCGACGAGATGCGCCGCCTGGAACGCTGGGTTGAGGTTCCCGACGAGGATTACCGCGACGGCTTCTCGACGTTCGTGATCGCCGAACGTCGGCATTCCTAGGTCTCACGGGGCGCAGATGACGGACGAAGACGCCTGGTTACGATGACCGCACCACCACAGGAAGGACCGTCATGCCCGGAGTACAGGATCGAGTCGTCGTCGTCACCGGCGCGGGAGGCGGACTGGGGCGCGAGTACGCGCTGACCCTGGCAAAAGAGGGTGCCTGCGTCGTCGTTAACGATCTCGGCGGCGCCCGGGACGGCACCGGGGCCGGGCACTCGATGGCCGACCAGGTCGTCAACGAGATCACCGCGGCCGGCGGCCGCGCCGTCGCCAACTATGATTCCGTCGCCGACGCCGCCGGAGCGGCCAACATCGTCAAGACCGCCCTCGAGGAGTTCGGTGCCATCCACGGCGTGGTGAGCAATGCCGGCATTCTGCGCGACGGCACCTTCCACAAGATGACCGACGAAGCCTGGGACTCCGTACTCAAGGTCCACCTCTACGGCGGCTACAACGTCATCCGTGCCGCCTGGCCGCACTTCCGGGAGCAGAGCTACGGTCGGATCGTCGTCGCGACGTCCACCAGTGGCCTGTTCGGCAACTTCGGCCAGGCCAACTACAGCGCTGCCAAACTCGGCCTGGTGGGTCTGATCAACACCCTCGCCCAGGAGGGCGCGAAGTACAACATCAAGGCCAACGCCCTGGCCCCGATCGCGGCCACCCGGATGACCGAGGACATTCTTCCCCCCGAGGTGTTCAAGAAGCTCACCCCGGAATACGTCGCACCCGTGGTCGCCTACCTGTGCACCGAGGAGGTGCCCGATTCCGCCTCGGTGTTCATCGTCGGCGGCGGGAAGGTCCAGCGCGCGGCGCTGTTCCAGAACAAGGGCGTGACCTTCGACCATGTGCCCAGCGTCGACGAGATCGCCGCGGAGTGGCCGGCGATCGACGACCTGTCCGCGCCGGAGCCGGCGGCCTTCAGGCTCTGAGCGGGTTCCGGCCGCCGGAGAGGGCTTCGGCGGCATGTCGTCTGGCATGCGCCACCGCATCCTCGAGGGAGTCGATGAGGTGATTCTCGTGACGAAGCGCCTCGACGATGCCCACGTTGGCCAGCAGTGCCATGTGCTCGGGTCGAACCCCCTTGATGATGACGGTGATCCCGCGTGACTCTAGTTCTTCGGAGATCTCGGCCAATGTGTGCGCCCCGGTGGCATCGAGCATTCCGAGCTGGGACATCCGGATGATGACCACCGACACCTCGGGACGTTCGGTGTCGGTGATGGCGTGGGAAATCCGTTCCGCCGCACCGAAGAACATCGCCCCGTCGAGTTGCAGCAGCGCAATGCGCTCGTCGCCGGGTTGGCGGGGACCAGGTAGTTCCTGACGGACGACGCTGGATCGGCGCGCCACCGTCCGCAGCGCGAAGAACGCCGCGAAAAGAACGCCGATTTCCACCGCCTCGATCAGATCGAAACAGACCGTCACGGTAGCGGTGAGCACGAAGATCGCCGCGTCCGATCGGGTGGAGCGCAGGATTCGTCGCACCGTGCGCGCCGAGATCATCCGGAACGAGGTCACCATGAGCACACCGGAGAGTGCGGACAGCGGGATCGCCGACACCGGTCCGGTGGCCAGATAGACCACACCCAGCAGGAGCAACGAGTGGGTGATCGCCGAGACGCGGGTCCGCGCGCCCGAACGGACGTTGACCGCAGTGCGGGCGATGGCTCCGGTGGCCGGCATCCCCCCGAACGCACCGGAGGCCACCGATGCCAGACCCTGCCCGATCAGTTCGCGGTCCGGGTTGTACGGGCCGGTCGGCGACATCGTTGCCGCGACCCGCGCCGACAGCAGTGACTCGATCGCTGCGAGTGCGGCGATGGCCAGGGCGGCACTCGAGAGCGCCCGCAATGCTCCGGCGTCCGCGTGTGGCAGCACCGGTATCGGTAGTTGGGAGGGCAGTGCGCCGATGGTGGTGACCGGGAACCCGATGGCCGCGACCAGCACTGTCGCGGCGACGACGGCGGTGAGTGACTCCGGGATCCCGCGGTGCACCCGGGGCAGCAGGATCATCAGCGCTGCGACGAAAGCAGTCACAGTCAGGGTGCGCCAGAGGGTCGGCCACTCAGCGTCGGTCGCCGTTGTCCAGGCGGCCTGCAGTGTTCGCTGCCCGGCGGGTGCCGCCGCACCCAGGGCGGTGGGCACCTGCTGGAGAAAGATGATGGCGGCGATCCCGAGGGTGAAGCCCTCGATGACCGGCCACGGAATGAACGTGACGGCGCGGCCCAGGCCGGTGGCGCCCGCGGCGAGGACGATGATGCCGGCCGCCATGGTGACCAGCGCGACGCTCCCGAGACCGTGTTGCGAGACGATCGGCGCCAGCACCACCGCCATCGCGCCGGTCGGGCCGGAGACCTGGACGTTCGATCCGCCGAACACCGCCGCCACCAGGCCGGCGACCACCGCGGTGATCAGCCCTGCCGCCGCGCCCACCCCGGAACTGATTCCGAAGGCGAGGGCGAGAGGCAGTGCTACCACCCCGACCGTCACCCCGGCGAGGATGTCCCGCCGCGAGGACCGCCGCAGCCCCCGGTAGTCGCTGCGCCGGGGCAGCAAACGGCCTAGCGCCGTGCGCGCGCCGGTCGTCATCGCCGGCCGCCCAACGGGGGTAACGCGTCGAAGTCCGCCCACTGCTGTTGCTGAGTTCTCAACGTGTCGGCGAGGAACGCACGGGCGCTGACCAGAAGTTCGGAGATCGACGGGTGGGCCAGTTCGTAGAAGACCGCATTACCGACGCGCCGGCTGCGAACAACGTTGTGCCGCTTGAGGACCGCGAGATGCGGGGAAAGGAGCGTCGGCTCGAGCTCCGTCTCGGCCAGGATCGCACTGACGGGCGTGGGCAGCCCCGCGGCCGACAGAATCTCGAGCACCCGGATGCGCGCGGGGTGAGCCAGGCTCTTGAAGAGGTTGGCCTTGATCTCGTAGAGCGGGCGGCCGCCGTCGTTCGGGAAGTCGCTGATGGGCATCGTGGCCTCGATGGGCTGATTGATGGATTGAAGAAATTTTCAATCCACTGTAGCCGCCTCGTCACGACGGCCGGTGCCCGGGGCGCTTGGGTAGATTCGACCGGTGAGTACCGGCGGGCTGGTCCTGGTCGCACTGGCGATCGCGGTGGGCCTGGCCGGAATCCTGGTGCCGCTGTTGCCGGGGACGCTGCTGGTCTATGCGGCCATCGCGGTGTGGGCCGTGGTCGAACGCACCACCACCGCGTGGGTGGTCCTGGCGGTGGTGAGTGCCATCCTGGGCGCCGGCATGCTGGTGAAGTATCTGTGGCCGGCCCGACGGATGCGGGCCGCCGAGATCGGCGGCCGCACGATGGCCGCCGGGGCAGTGCTCGGCCTGATCGGCTTCTTCGTGATCCCCGTGGTCGGCTTGGTGCTCGGGTTCGTCCTGGGGGTGTACCTCGCCGAACTCGCGCAACGCCGCGATCAACGCCGGGCGTGGGCGTCGACCGTGCACGCGGTGAAAGGTGCGGCGCTATCGGTGGGCGTCGAGTTGGGAGCCGGCCTGTCGGCGACGGCGGTCTGGGTGGCCGGAGTGGTACTAACCCAGTAGCCGGACGCGCAGGCGGCCGATGTCGCCGGCACTCACGCCGGCGGCCTCCAGATATCCGTCGAGTCCGCCGTAGGTCTCGTCGAGAACCCGTCTGGCCGTGGCCAGGTAACTCTCCTGGACGCCCAGCACCCCGTCGGTGAGCCGGGATTCGGCGAAGGACATCACTTCGTCGGTCATGCCCTCCCGGGTGCGCATGGCATCCAGGATGTGCCGGCGCAGCGCGGTGACCGCCTCATTGCTGCGCAGGTAGTCGGAGACGATGGCGTCGCGCTCCACCCCGGCGGCCTCGCAGGCCACCGCCACCGCGAAGCCGGTCCGGTCCTTGCCGGCGAAACAGTGCACCAGCACCGGCTTGCCCGCGCCGAGCAGGGTGACGATTCGGCGCACGGCGTCCCGGGCCCCGCCGAGGGTCGGGAAGCGTTCGTACTCGCCGATCATCCACCGCTCCGCGGCTTGGGCCGCCGGCTCCTCGGAGTACTCCGTCATCATCTTCTGCCAGCTGGTTTCGTGCGGGGCCTGGCCGCCGGAGTGATCGTGCGTCACCTCCGGGAACGGAAGGTGGTGCAACGTGACCTCCGCAGGCACCGCACCGGGACCGCGGCGCTGCAGTTCGGCGGGGGAGCGCAGATCGGCGACATCGGTGACCCCGAGCGCGGTCAACGCGCTCCTCCCCGCGTCGTCGAGCTTGCTCAGCTCGCTGGACCGGAACAGCAGTCCGGGCCGGACGCCGGCGGTCTCGGCGACGTCACGGAAATTCCAGGCGCCGGAGAGCTTTTCGTGACCGGAAAGCTGCTCTGAACTCACCCGCCCGTCACCGCCGCGGCCAGCGGGCTCTTCTCCCGGCCCAGTTCGGCCCTCGCGATGGTACGGAAGTGCACCTCGTCCGGTCCGTCGAAGATCCGCATGGCGCGTTGCCAGCCGTACATCCGGGCCAGCGGGAAGTCGTCGCTCACCCCGCCGCCGCCGTGCACCTGGATGGCCCGGTCGATCACGGTGCAGGCCATGATCGGCGCCACTGATTTGATCTGCGAGACCAGGCTGAACGCCGCCCGGTTGCCGTGCTGATCAATGGTCCACGCCGCCTTCTCGCAGAGCAGGCGGGCCTGGTCGATCTCGTTGCGGGACAGGGCGATCTGCTGTTGGACCATGCCCTGTTCGGCCAGTGGCTTGCCGAAGGCGATGCGGGTACGGGCGCGTTCGGTCATCAAGGCCAGCGCGCGTTCGGC
>SXGQ01372128.1_pt1 | contig 13465 bp, 7 predicted proteins | sample 3178371 | NCBI WGS metagenome assembly SXGQ01 (sample SAMN11356859, study PRJNA531348) | freshwater metagenome | isolation source: freshwater sample F1-20 | place: China: Fuxian Lake, Yuxi | collected 2017-12-25
GCGCCCCCCCGCGAGAGCTTCGACACCCCGCTCACCATCCAGGCGTCGACCGGTCTCACCCTGAGCGCCAACCTGCGTGACGAGTACCTTGCCGGGCTGCCCATCCTCGTGGAGGTCCGCGCCGGAAACACGGGAGCCGCGCCCCTCACCACCCCCGACCTCAGCAAGCGCACCCTCCTCGTGCATTTCCTGCTCACCTCCCCCGCGGGCAAGCAGAGCGAACGCTACAGCACACCTCCCGCCTTCGACACCGGTGGCGACTGGTCGATCGCCCCGAAGGGCGAACGCGCGGTGCTGCTGGAGGTGCCCTCCTCGGCGGCCTTGGAGCCCGGCAACTGGCGGCTGCAGGTCATCGTGGGGGACGGCGCCACCGCCGTACGGCTGCCCGAGGTGAAGTTCGCCGTGTCCCCGCCGAAGCCGGTGGCCGGCGATCTTCAGTGGGAGCCCACCATCGAGCGCTCCAGCGGGGCCCTGGTTCCCTGGGTCCACCGGGCCGCCAACGGCTGGGACGTGTACCTGAACGTCTACGGTGCGGCAAAGCCCGACACCCTCCTCGCCCACTACAGGCTCTTCCGCAGCAGCACCGCCATCAACCCGCAGATGTCCCGAACGCAGGCCAACACCGCGCGCTCGCGCTGGCTCTACTGGCAGGGAGGCGCCGGCGAGCTGCGCGCGGTTCGGCTGGAGGGGGGGCGCGTCACCGGTTCGGTCCGCTCTCTCGGGCTACCCTGGACCTCCGCCGTGCCTCTGGCGCGCGGCGTGAGCGACGCCGCCGGCGGGCTGGTGCTCCCCATCTGGGTGCCCGCGCCCAAGGGCGGGACGGGCTCGGTTCGTGTGCTCACGATGTCCGAACGTGGCGAGGTCGCCTACCGGGTCGTCGCCGACTTCCCGGAGCGCCCTGCCCTCGCCGAGACGGGGATCGACGGGGCCGGCCGCGCCGTGCTTGTGCTTGGTCACGAGCGCGGCCTCGACGTCTACCGCGTGGATCCCACACGCGAAGCGCGCCTCCCCGTGGAAGGTGCACGCGCGTGGAAGGCGGGCGACGGGTGGAAGACGGCCGCCGTCGCCTTCGACGCGCTCCCCACCCAGAACGGCCGACCCGGCGGCCTCACCGTGGTGGCAGCCCAGCTCATGCCCGCCAACGAGACGACGCCGGCGCAGTACCGCTCCCTCTACGTGGACCTTGCGGGCAAGCTGCTCCTGGCCTCCGCCGGCCAACCCTGGCTCGGCCCCGGCTCCATCACCTCGCTGGTGCCCGCCGGATACGGGCCTTTCCACTACCTCTCGCGCGCTGAAAGCGGGGCCTCCGTCTTCGGTCCCGCCAACACCGCGCCCGTCAGCGTGGGCAAGACGCCGCCAGCCAGCGTATGGCCCGCGGGCCAGGGTTGGCGCTTGCGCTGGATCGGTACGGAGCGGGTCGTGGAAGAACGGGTCGTGCCCACGCCGACTCGTTGAAAGAAACAGGCCCCACCGGGAGCGTCTCCGCCGCCGATGGGGCCTGATTCACCGTCCCGCGAAGGGCGCGACTGGCCTCAGGGGCCGGCGCCGCCGGGATCGACCTCGGCATCGTCGGCCGGCGGGTGCACGCCGTTGTCGATGCAGGGGGCGTTCTCATCCTCGAAGTGGTCCTCGCAGTAGGCGTTGAGCTTCTTGGTGGTGGAGCAGAACACGTCCTCGAGACAGGCCTCGTTCCAGGCGTTCTCGGGATCGTTGCAGTACGCTTCGGACTGCTCTTCCGCGGGAATGTCCCGCGCCCCCCCGGCCTCGCGGCTGAGGAAGCACTCGTCGATGCCCTTGGGGGCCGCGACCAGACCGGTACAGGCCCCCTCGAAGACGCCCGCGGCGTAGTGCACCACGCCGTCGGTCAGCGGAAGCAGGAAGGTGTTCAGCACCGCGGTGAGCTGCACGCCCTGAAGACCCGAGGTATCCACCGTGCAGTACTCGACCGTGGAACGGCCGGCGTGCGCGCCGGAGAAGGTCTGCGACCCGGCCTGCGCGCAGAGGCTGTAGGACAGCTCGTGGTCCACGCCGCCGTCGTCGGTATACACCAGCTCGAAGTCGCCCATTTCCACGCCGGGCGAGCCGGTGTAGTAGGCGCTGAGGCCGACATCGAGGTCGATGTCGCCATCGTCCTCGGTGTTGTCGACGTACAGGAACTCCGAGGTCGTGGCGGACGGCGACTGGGCCTGGTTCCAGAAGACGAGTTCGGGGTCGACCACCACGCACACGGAGCCGCCCGTGCCCGCAAAGGTGAAGGTGGCACCGCCGTAGTACGACGGGTCCTCCGGGGCTCCGAGGCCGCCATAGTGGACGCCCGGGAGGGAGTCTTCCGAACCGGTCAGGGACTCGTCGTAGCCGATGAAGCGGCCTTCGTCGTCGAAGGCGGCGGCCTGGTCCTCGCCCGTGAGGACGCGGAACTCCCCGAGGTCCTGAAGGAAGGGGTAGTCGGGGTTCGGCTCGGCCACGTAGTAGCCGCCTTCCCGATCACAACCGCCCGCGAGGAGGAGAAGAAGTCCGGAAAGCATGTCTACTCCTCCTCGTACGCGAAGTTGATGTTCACGGTCACGTCGCCGACCTGATTCCGCTCCTCGTCGAACTTGACCACCGCCGAGTCGTCGGAGACCCAGTCGCCGTACTGCACGTACTTGGTGGGCGTGTTCAGGATGTCGAAGTAGGAACCGCCCTCGCGGAAGTTCGCACCGTACCCGTTCACTTCCCGGCCGCTGTCGGGGTTGCAGGTGGTGAACGACCCGTTGATGTCGATCTGGTCGGTCACGATCTCCGGCGCGTCCATGAAGGCCCAAAGCTTCAGGCCGTCGATGCGCGCGGTGTGCGCGAGGGTGACCTCGGCCACGAAGTCGTCTCCGTCTTCCTCGAAGGAGAGCTTGTCCTCACCGATGAAGGACATCTCGGCCTCGGAGGTGGCCTCGAAGTAGCGGTAGCACCACTGCTCCATCACGTCGCCGCTGGTGACCTCGATGCCGTAGTCATCGAGCACCGGCTTGCCGAGCGAGTTCTTGAAGTAGTCCAGAATCTCGTCGTAGTTCGCGAAGCGACCCGTCGAGACCTGGCAGGCGACGGCTTCATAGCAGGCGAAGTCGAGGCGGCCGAGCGTCGCGCCGCCGTAGGGGAAGGTGTCCCCGTAGCTGCCGCTGAGCACGGGTCCCATCGACGGGTGAACGAAGTCGAAGGACACAGTGTCGAGGTCGCCGAACGCGCCCACGTACACCGGCCCGAGGAGCCGAACGTCCGTTTCCTCCCGCGTGTCGTAGGTGTAGGAGCCGTCTTCCTGCTCAACGGCCTTCACCACCGTGCGGGTGGCGGCGGCCTTGGGGATGACGACCTTGGCCACCACGTCGCCTTCGAGGACAGCTTCAGGGTTGGAGCAACCCGCCAAGAGGTAGAGCGCGATCATCTTCATGCCTCCTAGTACTCGTAGCCGACGGCCAGCGTGCCAGAGATTCCGCCCTGGTGGCTGGTGATCACGTAGCGGTTCTGCGCGGCGATGTACCCGCTCGAGACCGCGAGGGTGTAGTGGTTGTCCGTGACGTTCGCGAGGTCCAGCCGGACGTTGAGCTTGCCCTTGGGCACCACGATCTCCTGCTTGACTTGGAGGTCCAGGGTCCAGAAGGGGTTGGTGTCGGCGTACTCACCGCGGGGCTCCTTGAGCAGGCCGTAGGTACCGCCGGCTTGGCTCAGGTCTGCCGCCTGCCAGTAGTAGCGGCTCTGCGGGTAGCCGCTGAAGCCCTGGCTCGCGATGCCGACCGTCGTGGTCCACGGGTCGTTGGGGATTTCCCAGTAGGCCGCCAGCTTGAGCTGGTGGGTGACGTCGGTGCCGAGGTCGCCGTACCAGAGCTCGACCTGCGAGGGGTTCGAGAGGTTCGACCCGAGCGCGTTCTGCGTGGTGCCGCGGCTGGAGACGTAGGAGTACGTGCCCATAGCGAACCAGCGCTTGCTGTCGATCTTCAGGAGCTCCACGTCCACGCCGTAGTAGTCGCGGCGGGCGAGGCCCGGGGTGCGGAGGCGGTAGTAGTCCTGGAAGTCGGTGTAGCCGTTGCTCACGCCGATGAAGCCGTACCCGTCGCTATCGTAGACGAGGTTGGTTTCGTCGAACGTGTAGATGTTGCGGGTGAACTTGCCGGTGAAGGACACCTTGGCGCGCACATCGGCGACGATCTCACGCTGCACCGAGGCGGTGAACTCATCGCTGTGGGGAGCGGAGAGGTCATCGTTGAAGGTGACGGTGTTGTCGGTGGGGTAGCTCGCGTAGGTGCTGCCGGCGGAGTTGTTGGAACCGTCGAGCGTACCGTCGTACACGATCTTCTGACCGGTGCCCGAACGCTTCAGGGACTCGCCGATGTCGAGACGGCCGACGTCGTTGAAGCGGCCGTAGCCCGCCGAGATGGCGGTCTTCTCGTCGCCCCAGGGGTCCCACACCGAGTAGATACGGGGGCCGAACACGCCCACGTCGACGATGTTCTGGGCCTGGTCGTTGCGGACCACGCCGCGGTCGTAGCGGAGGCCGTAGCGGAAGGTCAGGTTGTCGACCGGCTTGTACACGTCCTGGATGAACGCGGAGGCGGAGAAGCCGTCGGCCGCGTAGCGCGAGTAGCCGGCGAACTCGTACCAGTACCAGTTCTTCAGGGTCTGCGGATCGTAGGAGTTCTCGTAGAGGTCTACGAAGAGCATGTTGCCAGTGAAGCCGGTGACCCAGTCCCAGGACTGGTAGTCGGCGTCGACGCCTGCCTTGAAGTCGTGCTTGCCGAGGACGTCGACGTTCAGCACGCTGAACTTGGTGCCGAGGGAGCCGCGCCAGCGATCGTCGAACTGGAACTGGTAGAAGTTGTCCCGGTTGAAGGCGCCGTAGGAACCGAGGCGGCCCGGCGTGTCGTAGTCGATGGTGTTCTCGGCCTCGTCGGCCTCGCAGGGGTTGTAGGCCAGCTCCTTGTCGTGGGAGCAGGGCACACCGCTGAGCTCGATGAAGGACTTCTGAAGGGCGGCAGTGGTCTCGAGGTTGGCATCCTCGTTGAGGAACCAGTTCCACTTCGCGGTGACCACGTAGCCACCCTGCATCTGACGTCCCTGGGCCTCGGGGAGGGTGTACCGATCGCCCTGGTCGATGTTGTCGACCGTGGTCGGGTCCAGCGTGAGGGACAGCGTGATGCGGTGCGCCGAGACCGGCTGCATCGTGAGCTTGCCGAAGAAGTAGTGCGCGTCGTAGTCGAGCGGGGTGCGGATGCCGACGTTGGTGAACAGGCTGCGGCTGTACTGGTAGCTGCCGATGAACCAGACGCGGTCACGCACGACGGGGCCGGAGATGGTGAGGCCCACCGTGCCGGACTGGGAGTTCGAGTCGAAGCCGGTGAAGTTGAGCTGCGTGCCGTCGGCCGCGTAGCGGGCGTCGAGCTTGGGCGACCAGTTGCCGTTGGTGTACTGGGCGTTGGTGAGGATCTCGAGGGTGTTGCCGCCGGACTTGGTGACGATGGAGAAGAGGCCGCCGAGGGACTCGCCGAACTCGGGGTCGAAACCGCCGGTGGTGACCGTGATCTCTTCGATCGCGTCGAAGTTGAAGTTCGTGGAGAAGGTGCCGGTGACGGGGTCGGAGACGTTCACACCGTCGAGGGTCCAGGTGTTCTCCTGGTAGCCGGCGCCGGCGGCGTTCGGGTTGCCCGAACCGTTGTCGACGACCTGGGCCGCCTGACCGATAACGTCCTGGTAGCTGCGACCGCTCGGCACCTTGGCAAGGTAGTCCTTGCTGAAGGTGGTCTTGTTGCCCGCCGACTCCGTATCGACGACCTTGCGCTTCTCCTCGATGACCACGACTTCGCCGCCGTACTTCATCGTGATCTGCACAGAGGTGGTGCGGCCGACCGCGACCACCACGCCGGTCTTCGTGACCTTACCGAACCCCTGCTTGTCGACCTCGAGCTTGTAGCCACCGGGGGGGAGCTCGGCGAAGACGAAGTTCCCGTCGGAATCGGAGGTGTACTGCCGCCCGCCGCCGATCAGCTTGTCGGAGGTGAGGGTGACCAACGCGCCGGGGATGGGGAGCTCACTCTCATCGAGCACCAGGCCCTTGATCGTGCCCGAGGCCGACGCCCAAGCCGGGCCGCTGACGGCCACGACCGTGAGGAGGATGGCCGCAAGCCCGGCAATGAGGGTGCGGATGCGGTTGAAGTTCTGGAGCATTCGACCTGCCCGGTTCGTCCGACCGCGTGGAGGCGCGGCCGAGGGGTTGACGTAACGGAGGCACATACTTGGTGGGGGACCGTTCGTCAACCCTGATACGTAGGTGGGACGCGGCTCAGCGATCGGTTGACGGGCGCGCATTTCCCGCTTAGGGTCGTTCGTTCGTCAACCTCGTTCGGGGCACCAATGAACCGTTTCGCCGCAATCATCGCAGTGATCGCCCTCGGGGCGGCCAGCCCGGCGGAGGCCACGACCCTCGCCCGCCTTTCCCTTGATCAGGTGGTCGACGCTTCAGACGCGATCATCGAGGGCACCGTGAGCCGCGTTTGGTCCACCACCGACCAGAGCGGCAAGGTGTGGACCCGCGCCTACGTCACGGTCGATCGCTCGCTCAAGGGCAAGCACGGCATCGGCGAGGTCATCACGGTCGAGGCGGCCGGCGGAACCTCCCCCAGCGGCCCCGTCACCTACGTGGGCCTCAGCCCCCGGTACGCGGAAGGCGAGCGCGTCCTTCTCTACCTGGCGCTCAAGCGGCACGGCACCATCTATGGCACGGTCGGCATGCTGATGGGCAAGTACACCATCAAGCAGAACCCGGCGGACGGGAGCGATATGGTGGTGCGGTTCACCGTTCCGGCCAACGTCGCATACGATGCCCGCTTCATCCCGAACCCGCCGGCCGACGAGCGCGTGTCGCTGGCCTCGATGGAGGCCCAGGTGGCAGACCGGGTTGCCGAAGGTTGGGATGGTGAGCCCATCCCGGGCATCTCGCGGGAGCGCCTCATGGAAATCAACAATCTTCAGCCTGGGGTGAAGTGATGTTCGGCGTCCTGCTTCTCGCCAACGCGGCCTTCGCCTGGGAGCACACCGGCTGGTACTGGCCGCCCTCCACCCTGCCGATCGGCTGGTACTACGACGGCGATCCGATGGAGGACTCGCTCCCCCTCGATGAAGACGTGCAGCGCCAGATCTTCTCGGACTCCTGGGACAACTGGCCGGAAGCGGCGCCCTGCGCCGGACTTTCCCACGAGTACAAGGGCGAGGTGGACATCGAAGGCCGGGATGGCGACGATCTCCGCACCACCTTCCATTGGGAGGACGAGCTCGACGAACAGGAGACCGGCACCCTCGCGGTGACCTACACCACCACCAACGGGCGCGGCAGCAAGACCGCCAACGGGCGCGTTTACTACGAGGTCCGCGACTCGGACATCGTGTTCAACGACAACGTGGACTTCGGCATGACCGAGGACATCGCGGCGGGCAACTGCAACGGTGAGTCCCCCGTCGAAAGCGTCGCTACGCACGAGATCGGTCACCTCCTCGGGCTCGCCCACTCCTGCGAGGACGGCGACGCCTGTACCGATCAGGACCTCATGGAAGCCACGATGTTCTGGTCCGCCTCGGCGTGCGACCTGTCGGGCAACACCCCGAACATCGACGATGTCACCAGCATCAACGCGATCTACGGTGTGTACGGCTCCTTCGAGGCCATCACCCCGCGGTCCGATGCGGCTCCCCTCGACGTGACCTTTCAGGTCACCTCTGACGCGGAGGTCATCAGCACCTCTTGGGAGTTCGGCGACGGCAGCACGGGTGAGAGCGTGGCGCCGGATGCGGACATCATCACCCACCGCTACGAGCAGAGCGGCGCCTACAGCGTGGCCGCCGACATCGTGCTGAACGACCCGGTCTGCGGCACCTCCGTCTACAGCCAGACCGAGGTCGGCTACGTGCTCGCCTGCACGGCGCCGGTTCCCGAAGAAGGGGCCGACGGCTTCTTCCAGATCGAGCCCGCTTCGGGCCTCGACTGGCGGATCGTGAACCGCACCGACATGGGTACCTACGGCTGCGTGGACACCATCCGATGGGAAGTCTACGAAGGCTCGAAGGTGGATGCCGCCAAGCTCATCGACTTCACCGGCGACGGCGAGGGCGACTACATCGGCGCTTTCGCGCCGGTCATCCGCTTCCCCTCGGCGGGCACCTACACCGTGCTCATGAACGTGGGCGGTCCCGGTGGTCTCAGCGCCGGTTCGCTCACCATCGACGTGGTCGAGGTCGGTGAAGGGTCGGGTGGTGTCGGTTGCGGCACGTCCACCCCGATCACCGCCGCCGCGGCGCTCGCCGCCGGCCTCCTCGCTCGCCGCCGCCGCCGCGGCTAAGCGGGGCGCGTGCTCGCGCTCGTCCTTCCTGTGGCGGTTGCCGCCTCCGGTGATGTCGGGCTCGACTTCGTCACGCCAGCCTCGCTGAGCATCCCGGTCTCGGCCGCTGCACTGGCGCCGACCGAAGTGCCGCTCAACGGGCCCTTTCGGCTGGCCGGGGTGCTTGAGGGGGTGCGAACCTACGAAGCCCCCAGCCCGGCACGGCCGCGGGCGCTGTACTACGAGCGCGAACCCCTCGGGATGGAGCTCCGCAAAGGAAGCCGTTCGCTCGTCTACACCGCCTCCCCGGCGGACCGGTCGGCGCCGGGGACCTGGGAGCTGAATGCCGACTCGGTGCTCGTCCGCCTGCGCCGCGACGTCCAGCGGCCGACCGATGGGGCCTACACCGTGGTCTTCCCGGCCGCCACGGCGCGTGAGGAGGCGCTGCACTTCCGCGGCGGGGACGCGCGGGCCTGGGCATTCCGCTCGGCTCAGGTAGACGCGGTCTCCCGGCACGGCGTGCTCCTCCCCACCGGTGCCCACGCGGCCTGGTCGACCGGCTCGGGCGAGGGAAAACGCCTGCGCTTCGAGCTCGGGCTGCTCCCCCCGGAGTTCACCTCGGGTCCTGCGAGCGACGGAGCGACGCTCACGGTCACGGTCGGCGAGACGGTCCTGCTGAGCACCCACGTGGGACCGGACGGGCCCTTCCGCACGTTCGACCTCCCGCTCCCGCCGCTCGACAACGGCGCGCTGCTCCGGTTCGAGGTCGGCGACCCCGACCCCCACGACGACCACGTCTTCGTCGCTTCCCCCACGGTCTACTCGCCTTCCGACACGCCGCGGCGGATCGTGATGGCGTTCGTGGACACCCTCCGGCAAGACCACCTGCCGACGTACGGCTACGAACGCCCCACCGCCCCGAAGCTCGACGCGTGGGCGAAAGACGCCGTGGTCTTCGAGGAGGCGCGCAGCACCGCCCCGTGGACCCTCCCCTCCACGCGGAGCTTGTGGACCGGGCAACGCCCCGAGTCCTGGTCCGACGCGGTCACGCTGCAGGAGGTGCTCCGCGAGAAGGGTTGGGCGACAGGGGCCTTCGTCGGCAACGTGTACCTCTCGTCCAACTTCGAAATGGACCGCGGCTGGGGTGAGCACCGCTGCCTCAACTGGCCCGGTGCCGACTACCAGGTCCACCAGGGCCGGGAGTTCTTTCGCCGCAACCCCTCCCAGGACGCGCTGCTGCTCCTCCACTTCATGGACCTGCACCTCCCCTACAAGGAGCCGCGGGCCTACCGGGGCTTGTGGGAGAAGGGCACGCCGGGCGGGCTGGATGGGCTCTTCAACCGCACCATCCTCATGCGCGTCGCGATCCATCAGCGGGAGCTGATCCGCCCGTACCTCATCGACCGTTACGACCAGAACCTGCGCTACGTCGACGATCAGCTCAGCGCCTTCCTCGGCGAGCAGGACGAGTCCACGACCGTGGTGCTGTTCGCGGACCATGGCGAGGAGTTCTTCGACCACGGCGAGCTCGAGCACGGCCACACGCTCTACGACGAGCTGCTGCGCGTCCCCCTCATCGTGAAGTCGCCCGGACTCCCCGCCCGCCGCGTACGCGGCTCGGTCGTGCTCAGCGACGTGGCGCCCACGCTGCTCGAGATCGCCGGCGAGCCGGTGGAGCAGCTCGGCGCGGACATCGAGGGTCGCTCGCTGATGAAGCTCGCCCGAGGCGAGCCGGACCTGGCCGTGACGGACCGCGACCTTGCGATCGGCCGTGTGCTCTACGGCCCGGTCCAATGGGGAAGTCTCACGGGAACGAAGAAGTACATCTCCACCCGCGGCATCGAGCGGCTCTATGACCTCGTTGCCGACCCCGGCGAGACGCGGGACCTCGCCGAAGCGGGCGAGAGCGTGGTGGCCGGCCGGGTTGGGCTCGCCAACGGAACCGGACGCGACGTCATGCAGGCGATCCGCCTGAGCCCGCTCGGCCGGGCAAATCGCCAGATCAACGTGGACATGCACGTTCCGGGGGGCATCGCCCAGGCATGGGTGGGCGACGACCCGACAAGCAGCACCCTGGCCGAAATCCTCGCCATCGAGGGCGAGTTCCTCCGCGCCCGCTTCCAGAGCCGGCTTCGCGAGAACCGCGAGATCTTCGTCGTGCCCAACCGACCGGCCGACGAGGTGATCGGCGAGATCGGCGTCAAGATCGCCGCGCGCACGTCGCAGTTCGAGCGGCTTCGCGCCCTGCCCCACGATGGCAGCGGCACGGCGCTCTCCCGCGCGCGCTCCGGTCCCACCGCGCTCGACGTGACCTGGGCGGTAGTGCCGCTCCCGTTCGGCGACAACCTCGTGGGCAGCGATGGCGAGCTCACCGCCGCGCTGGAAGCGCTCGGCTACACGACCGGCGAAGCGAGCGGTGAGTCCAGCGACGACAAGGGGTCGAAGCCCGACGATCCGCCCGCACCACCGGAGTGAGCGCCGCCACCGCGCCGCAACGACCGAAGCGCCGACTCAGCCGGAGGTCGAAAGCGCGCTGACGCGGACCGGCGAGGAGGCAGACTCCGGCGCCTCGGCGACCTCGCCTGCAGCGGGCACGTTCGCGAGGATCACGGTGATGTTGTCCTTGCCACCGCCCACGTGGGCGGCACGAACGAGCTCACGGGCGGCGATGCGGCCATCCACCTGCTGGTTCATGACCGACTCCATCTCGCCATCTTCCACTTCGCCCCAAAGGCCGTCGGAGCAGAGCATCACCTTGTCTCCCGGCTCGAGCTCGACGCGGAACAGGTCGATCTCGACGTTCCGCTCCGTGCCGACCGTGCGCAGGAGGATGTTGCTGTGGGGGTGGTTGCGGGCCTCGGCGTGCGTGAGGCGCCCTTGGTCGACCATGCGCCAGACCAGGGAGTGATCCTTGGTGATCTGGTGCAGGGTGCCGTTGCGGAAGAGGTAGCCGCGCGAATCGCCCACGTTGGCGCAGAGCGCCACCTGATCGTCGACCAGCATCGCACACACGAGCGTGGTGCCCATGTCGTTGCCGCGGGACTCGGCGTTGCCCTTGATGGTGTTGTTCGCCATCTGGAAGGCTTCATCCAACGCGTTCTCGAGAAGATCGAGCGAGGGGCGGGGCTGCACATCCACCCGTTCGCGGGCCGCGGAGATGAGGGTCTCCACCGCGAGCCGGCTGGCGACCTCCCCACAGTCGTGACCGCCCATACCATCGGCCACGACGAAAATCTCCACGCCGTCGGTGAGGCGAGCCCAACCCCAGTTGTCCTCGTTCAGCGCGCGCTGGAGGCCAACGTCAGTCATGCCCACATGGAGGGTGGGGCTGTTCGAACGAACGTGGTTCGCCTCGATCTGCAGGGCCCGGCCGAACTCGGCGGGGGAGCTGAATGCACCGCGCTCCGCCTCGGCGAAGAACTGCTGCCACTCGCGCTCCTCGATCGAGGTGTAGCGGCGCAGCAGCTCTCCGAGCTGCATGACCACTTCCTGCGTGTCGGCCGTGGAGAGCGGACCATCGGTGACGGCGAAGACCTCCGGATCGAACAACATGCCATCGCCGTTGGTACGGAGCAGGAAGTTGCTGCGATTGAGCCAGCCGAGCTTCACGCCGTTGTACGACAGCATGCCGAGCATGCCGCAGGCGCGCTGGGCGAAACGAATCACCCGCGAAAGGGGGATGGGCGCCGCTTCGTCGAGCAGGAAGGTTTCGCCGTTGTACGGCACTACCGAGCAGACGAGGTTCGGGTTCGTTTCGGGCCAGGGGAAGACATCGCAAGGGGCGAGGAACGCGGGGTGCGAAATCTGCTTCTGGAAAAACGCGAGGTAGGGGTCGAAGCCGCTTCGATCCCAGCGCGTGGAAAGAATGAACCGCCGAACGCTCAATGAGCCTCCGCACGCGTCGCAAGCGGAGGCCGACGAGGGGTTCTCCTCGTGACCACACTCCCAGCAACGCCGCGTAGGACGGTCGGGCCGGTGGTCATTCACCAGGTAGAACATACGACCTTCGGAAAGGCGCACCAGTCCTTCAACCCGGTAATAATCCGAGACGTAGCTCCCCGGCGGGAAGCTGGGAGGGCGGGCACGCGAGCCGCTAGCCATGGTCCGCAGACGTAACCGTTGTCTACCCTCGGGGGAAGGATCGAAATCTGCACGCATCCGGGCTACGCGCCCGGATGCCCGCCGCAGCCCCCTTCAAACTCCTCGCTGGAAACCCTGCCGGCGCCCGCGCCGGTGAACTTTCGCTGGCCCGCGGACACGTCGTCCGTACCCCCACATTCATGCCCGTAGGCACACAAGGCGCGATCCGCACGCTCTCTCCCCTGCACCTCGAGGGCACCGGATCGCAGATCATCCTCGCGAACACCTACCACCTGAGCCAGCGGCCGGGCGAAGAGATCGTCAAGAAGGCGGGAGGGCTCGCGAAGTTCATGGGGATCCCGAATCCAACGCTCACCGACAGCGGCGGATTCCAGGTGTTCTCGCTGGAGAACAAGGAGCTGAGCGAGGAGGGGGTACGATTCCGGTACGAGGTGGACGGGCAATCGACCTTCCTGTCGCCCGAACGTTCGATGCAGATCCAGATGGACCTGGGCGCCGACGTGGCCATGGTCTTCGACGAGTGCCTGCCGTTCGGAGCCGACCGCGCCTACGCCGAGGCCAGCGTGGAGCGCACCACCCGTTGGGAACGCCGCAGCAAGGCCGCCCACGTGCGCGACGATCAGGCGCTCTTCGGCATCGTCCAGGGAGGCTTCTGGGCCGACCTCCGGCGGCGCAGCGCCGAACAAATCCAGGACATCGGCTTCGATGGGCTCGCCATCGGTGGCCTCTCGGTGGGTGAGGGACACGCCAACATGTGCGAGGTGCTCGACTGGACCCTCCCCCACATGCGCACCGACCAGGTCCGCTACCTCATGGGGGTGGGCCGCCCGCTCGACCTCGTGGAGGGCGTGGCCCGCGGGGTTGACCTCTTCGACTGCGTCATCGCCACCCGGCACGCGCGCGGCGCCGCCCTCTACACCAACAAGGGGCGCATCCGGCTCACGGACGCCCGCTACCGCAAGGACATGTTCCCCGTCGACACGTCCTGCACCTGCTACACCTGCCGCAACTTCTCCCGGGCATACCTGCAC
>SXGQ01264317.1_pt1 | contig 13460 bp, 20 predicted proteins | sample 3178371 | NCBI WGS metagenome assembly SXGQ01 (sample SAMN11356859, study PRJNA531348) | freshwater metagenome | isolation source: freshwater sample F1-20 | place: China: Fuxian Lake, Yuxi | collected 2017-12-25
CTGAGTCGTCTGGCTTCGAGTGGATTCGTAGAGCGTTGAAAGATAAAAGATGAGGTTGTTCGCTGGCTTAGCCCAAGAGTCCAATAGCAACTCGTCTTGACCTGAGTTCCAAAATTTGTGCGGCTGATTGCGGCAGAAGGTCACAGACTGTCCAGCTGTCAGATAGGCCACTGGCTGACCCGGAGTCTCGTAAGCCATTGTGCCCTGCAAGACATGAAAGTGCTCTTCCTGTTTATGGTGGACATGCATAATGGTCCCGCCCTTCGGCTGTATGCGCCCTTGAAACTAGAGTCAATCACCATCTGGCTCGGACAAAAGCTTGGTGAATAGAATGACCTCGCCGTGTCCATTGTCAATCGTCAAAGGTAATTTGTAATTCATGTTTCAGTTTGTTCAAATCTGATGTCATCGAACAACACTATTCTAATTCGTTACTCTCGGTTTGGCGGCGACTGCTGCCGCGCTCCTACTCTCATGTTGATGCGGCAAGGATTACTTGCGTGGTTCGTGCAATAAAGGTCACTGTAAATATCAAATAATAATTAGAGCGTGCCACGCGAAGGTATTTGGTTCAGCAGTTGAAACCACAACAAGCGATGAATGAGCCACTCGCCATTCGCTTGGCGGCGGACTTCAATCCACCACCGTGTGGGAACGGCTCCATAACTGGACGCAGTTGTTGTTCGGCAGCCAAGCATGACAATGCCACACTCTGCATCTTTGGTTGCATATGAAAGTTCAGTTACCGTGTTTGACTGAATGCGGTGTTTGCCTTTTAAGCTTTTGGCTGTGCGCATAAATTGCTCAAGGTTATCACCAGGGGTTTCTGGACCGCCGTAATGCATAAAAATATCGGGCGCCAGGCATGCGCGAAACCGATCAAGGTCGGCTGATTCAGCGGCGGCTACCAAGGCTTGCACGGTCTGCTGCGCATGCTCTCCAGGTGACACTTGAAAAGCCGCAAGCGCAAAGATTGACCCCGCGCACACCATCATGGCTATGCCAGCAAGTAAGGGACGCACTCGCTCGACGCGCGCTCCCCACCAAGCAAGCACGGCGGCAATGACCAACATTGTAAACACCACGGCCCACGGGCTTTCGGCGAACATGGAGGTTAAAAGTGGTGAAGAAGGTAATTCAAGGTTCATGAGTTCCATGTCTGAAGACAAATTACTCTTGCGAGCAAAATCCTGCCGCGTTCAGTATGGCGGTTGCGCGAACGACATCGGACTCCTTCACAAGAACAATGTCGCGAGGAAACGTGGCAACCAACAGGATGTCGATGTCGGCGTCTCGCATGGCAACTGCAATCGCGGCAAGAAACCCGACGCAATACACCGGATTGGAACATGTGATCGAAAACATTCGTCAACGCTCTGGATTTCTTGAAATGATGGTGAGATCAGACAGTCCCTCGTCCGTGGTGGCTACGGTGATTTCAAATCCGTTATAACACACAAGGGAGTGCCGCTCAGGGTGAACGACTGCGATGCCTTGACATAGTGCGGCGTCTGCGGCTCTAATCGATAGGGGCTGCTTTCAATAATTTTCTGCGTACTTTTCGGAGTCTCTCGGTGTGCTCCGACACGCGTCTGGTCATTCATCAACCACTCCCAATAAACTCAATTGGAGCTGCGTCTTCATACCGCAAACATAACAGCGTGGCGCTGATAGACAAATGTGCTTCAACATGACCGCACATGGGTCGGCAAGCCGCTCAGAAAATTTCGAAGTTGGAAAAACTTTCAGTCTGAGTGTGCCTGGCTCATGATTTCCAAAGCACGATCCATTGCGCGCCGATAGATCCAGGCACGCTCCGATGCATCTTGGTTGACTGCGCCTTGCTCGAGAGCATTTGTCAGTTCAGCTTTGACTCCTGAAGTAACAGCGTCATTGCCAAGGAGTACCACCGCATTCATGGCGATTTCATAAAGCGCTGCGCATGATGAGACATCCCCCGCATTGAAGCGCGGGACACCGCGTTCAATGGCCAGCTCAAAGATTGCAGCGGCCTTTTGAGCACGGCTCATGGGTATTGCCGCCTGCGGAGTGGAAGGTGATTTTTGAGTCAACAGCACCTGATTCAGAATGTGAACAACGCCGTTGACTGCTTCGATGTCGGCAACTTCGATCCGCGCACCATCAACAGTGATCACTCCAGCATCAAGCGCAAAAACTACATTGCCGTCGCCTAGAAGTGTTCGGGCTGAGCCTTGCGAGAGCATCTCGTCGCGGCGGATTGCCGTTGGCAGCACATGCCCCGCAAGCACGGATGTCAACGCACTCTTGTCCTTCAGAAGCGCCGAAAGCGCATCGGCGGGAACTGCGCCAAATGCATTGTTTGATGGCGCAAGCAAAGTCCAGGGTCCAGGATTTGCTTTGCCAAGTTGCGCGCCAAGACCGGCAGTTTCGATTGCGCCTCGCAGTGTGGTGAAGCGTGGATCAACCGTCACAATTTCTTCGATCGTGCGCAGCTCTGGAACCATGACTGCATCAATGACATGAACTAGACCACCATCAAAAGTGACATCGGTGGCAATCAAACGAGCATTGTCGATCGTCAGGGCGACCGGATCTATATCAAGAGATTGCCCAGACAGTGCGGTGAGTCTGCGACGTTCAAGCACGGCGGAACTCTCAAGTGGCTGCGCAACAATGTGATGCTTCAGAATAGTCTGAAGCGTTGCCTTGCCAGCAGCACTTGTAAGAAACTCAACTCTCTCCTTAGGAAGTTTGGCAAACGCCTCGTTGGTTGGGGCGAAAATAGTGAAGCGCGCACCCTTTGGAAGTTCAAGATCGGCTGCTTTTACAAGCGCAAGCAGCGTTGTTAAGTTGGCCTTTGTTGCCACTGATGCAAGCGATCCCGCGGAAGATGTTTCGGTTGTGGTGGCGCCAATCGGTCGAATCCAGTCAATTTCCAACGCGAATGGTCCAGGCTTTTTGTCGGAGAGAGTGATACCCACCGACTCAATAGATGCGGGGTCGAGTGGCTCCGCGTTTCGTACGCGCTGACCAAAAGTCCTCGGCGCGCACTCATCAAAGGGAATATCAACCTCAATCCACTGGCCAGGCTTGGTGTCAAAGACGCGTTGATAGCCACCAGCCATAAGTCGCAAGCGCGAAGATCGAATATCACACTGGTAGGTGCGCCCGTCACCTTTGACGCGCATGCGCAACCCCGTGGTGCCTGCAAATTGTCCTTCAGGCACGGCTGTACGAATCTGTGAGAAACCGCCGTTATTTTCAAGCGAGAGTTCGCCCGTGAAGCTCAGTGTGCCGCCTTCACCAGGAGCGATTATTCCTGTTGAGAGTCCGCCCATGACACCATCAAGGACAGTTTGCCAACCCTTGGTGCCGCTCTCAAATTCCAAGTTTGATTCCGCCACCCGCGATAATGGATACACATAAGCGGCAGTGCAGAGTGCGCTCACAGTGCAAACGAGAACGATGGCGACTCGCCGAGTTGTTGGATTGAATTGAAGCATAATTGGGTGGTCTCAAATAGTTTTTTGAATACCAGGACTAATGATACTAGCACTACATCTAGCGGTGAGTAAGAAATTATTATTGATGGGAATTTGCTTTTCTAGTTTCGCGTGCGCGCGCCCACGAGGCTAGAAACGCATTTTTATATCAACTTAGCCAACGGCGTGCAGACGAAATTGACTAGTCCTAAATTCAACTGCTGAAAATAGTTTCGATTGGGTTCTCAATGATGAATAATCTGGCGAATTTGGCAAAAGAGCTTGGCATTAACTGGCAAGTTGCAACCGACAAAGTCAAACGACAATGTGGTCTTGCAAGATGGAACTGGTGGCGTTTACTTTTTCGCAGGTCAACGACTTTGGTCCAATGGCAAAAAAGTTGATGGCAAAGCTGCGCCAGAGCAATCCATTTCAACTTTTATCCAATACGGCGTCAATAATTCGCGGACAATGTTGATGAACCAATCCGTTGGCGGTGGATTGACGGGCTTTGGCATTTTTCCTCGCAGACCGCGCGATTCGATGGGTATCGGTTCATCCCTTGCTTGGTTGAACTCAAACACTTTCAATCGTTCTAGCGAATAGATGTTTCAGAGTTACTAGCAGTTTTATATCGCGGATGGCGTCTGTTTTGAACCTGCGGTGACATTCATTCCAACGCCTAGAGCCAATCCAAATTTGACCGATTCGGTGGCAGTGCCATTTCGATTGACAATACTTGTCTGATTTCGCGGGGAGATGCCGCCGAAAAAATCAAGCACATTCACTTTGACGCTTTGAGTTTACGACCGCGAACATATGTTGCGCTGACCGCGGATTCGCGCGCCAACATAATCACCGCGAACATCTGCGCGTCGCGCGCCACCTTTGGATCGGGATTTTTATACATGTGCTTCAGTGTCATGCCCATGGTTTGACACTTCGCCGGATCGAGCACCACAAAGTCCGCCTCCTTGCCAACATCAAAGTTTCCAAATCGATCTTCTTGATCAAGCGCCCGCGCGCCAGCAAGCGTGCCGGTGAACAATAACTCCGCAGGATGCAGCGCGATGGATTGGTCATTGGCGGGATAAACATCCATTCCCACAGGCGCGGCCTCGGAAATGTGAGCCTTGAAACATGAATTCAAAACTTGCGGGATAAAAAATTCATCGCCCGCGCCATAGTCGCTGCCAATGGAAATATTCACGCCAGCGGCCACGGTGCGCCGCCACGGCATTGTTCCAGAGGCCAGAAAGAACTGCGAAACAGGGCAATGCGAAATAGAGCTTCCCGTTTGCACAAGCCGCGCAAGTTCCTGGTCGGTGCAGTGCGCGCAATGAGCAAACACGCTTCGTTTTCCAAGCAAACTCTTTCCGCCAACTTGCGAGTTGGGTAAAAACTTTCCGTCATATGTATCCAAGTATGAGTGAACTTTGTAAACCTCTTTGGTGCTATCAATCTCTCCAGTTTTTGGCCGCGCGTTCTCGTTGAGATGCGATGTGAAATAGACGCCGCGGTCGCGATACTCGGCGTACAGATCGCCCAAGGCTTTCAAGGTTTTTGCGGTGACTGAAAGGCTGAAGCGTGGAACGATTGCGACGAATTGCAGCGCCTCTTTGCGGGCTTCGGCAGTCAGCGGATGCCACTTCTCAATTTCGGCGCGCACCAATCGAATCGCATCTTCTTCGGATGTCTTCTGTTTGGACCAATCAGGCGCCACCGTCTCAACGCCGCGCCCGCACACAATTCGCAATCCGCGCTCGCGGGCTGTTTCGAACAGGCAATCTTGCGCGTGCGGGTGCGCAGAACCAAAGATCAATCCCATGGTTGTTCCCGAATTGATCATGCGGTCGCACCATTCAATCGCCGCGATACGCGCATACTCGGGATCAGCAAGCAACGCCTCGGAAGGAAAAATACAATTATTCAACCACTCAAGCAGTTGCCCGCCACCATATGAATCACCGCAAAAAACCTGGGGATAATGCATGTGCGTATCGACAAAGCCAGGCATGATGTAGCACCCAACGTGATCAACAACCTTGGCGTTTGCCAGCGGCGCGGGCAAGTCTTTCCAATTTCCGCAATACACAATGCAACCACGCTCATCAACGGCCAATGCGCCATCAGGATGCCACGCAAGAGATTGTTCGGCTTCCGTGACCTTTGGCGCGCCAGCGATATGAAAGATGTGTCCCTTGTGAATCGTGATCATTGAAATGATTCCAATACTTTCGCAGGTTACTATGATTTAATTTTTAGTGTTCAGTCAACTTCAAAGTGATGCTTGATTATGAATGCGAACTCGCAAGCAGACGCTGTTGTCACGCGCATGACAAAAGTTGTTTCTCGATCGCAAGAGAGCAATACTCCTATTTGATTATCTCATTCGACTCATGATGGCCTGCTCTGGTTATCAAAAATTTATGAACGCAGAACTGCGTCCTTCAGAAAATCCGCAAGCGATTGATAGGAATTCGCTTTTCCAGCGTCGCGGGCGAGCGCCCGACAAGTCCGCTGAGAAACACTCATTCCATGCTTTGACAGTACCACCGCGGTGCTTGAATATAAATATCGGGCGATCAATGTGGCGCACTCGGACATTGCCCCGGCCGCGGAGCGATTCCCGTGCGTCCCCCATCGCCTCAACGGTGGTCGAGTGACGCGAATGAACGCAATGATTCCATGCGACAACCACGGCGACTTTGAAGTTTTTCAAATCGCATGCGTCATTGCTGCTTCAGCGCAGTCGATCGCGGTCTGAACCAGCAATACATCAGAACCCGCAGACATAGTTCGCAGTCATACTTCGGCATCGGATCGTCAAGCCACTGGCCAACATGCCGCAAGATGCGTTCGATGATCTGCGCGTCGTTGATGAGCGACGCAATGATCTGTCAAATGGGGCGCATCTCGCGATGACATTGAGGACACAACAGCGGATCGACCTCCCAGACTTTCATGATCAAGCTTGATGAGTTCGCGCCACGATCGCAATGGCATGCGCCGCGTCGCCAAACGCATCATGCAAAAATTCACGAACGCACTGATGCGCGATACGGCAGAGTTGCTTGAGTTGAGGGCGACTATGGCGGCGGAGAAATTAACTTGAAATATTTTATCGAGATAATTATACTTTTAAAACAAAGTAAAAGTACTCAGACATAATGAATCAAGAAAAACTAGCGCAAATTCTCAAAGACGAATCAAATGAAAAATTAGCGATTCGTAATTTTTTTAATAATGCTAGTAATGGTTTTTTTGTAGAAGTAGGTGCCAATGAACCTGATGCGCCTGAGTCTCAAACATTTCATTTAGAAAATTTAGGTTGGACTGGTATTCTGATTGAACCGATCCCAGAACTAGCAGAAAGAGCGAAACTTGTTAGGCGAAATTCAAAAGTTTGGCAAGTGGCATGCACTTCAACTGATCAAATTGGGGAAGTTGAATTTTTAATACCATTGCTTGAGGAAAAAGCAATAACTGGCCATGCAAGTTTAAGCGCAAACATAGATGAACACAACTATAAAAGCTTTAAAAGAATCAAAGTTCAGGCCAAAACATTAACAGAAATATTGGACAGTGAAAATATAAAAAAAATTGACTTTGTTTCAATAGATGTAGAAGGTGCAGAACTTGAAGTTTTAAGAGGTATTGATCTGCAAAAGTTTCGTCCTAAACTTATTTTGCTTGAGGATAAACACTTATATCTTTCAAAACATATCTACTTAAAGAAAAATCACTACAAAATTATTAAAAGATTAAATAGGAATTGCTGGTACATACCAAATGAAATCTCTAATCCGCCAATTGATTTCATATCACAATTTAAATTATGGAAAAGAATGTATCTAAGTATTTGGTTTAAAAAATTTCAATACGCATTTCGGCACAAAACACTTGAGCCATTTCTTACTTTGTAAATAATACCCCTGGTCATTAATTGCGGAGAATTGGCCGTTGGTGAAACGGTTAAGTTGGGGTATATCGAATAACCTCGAGATGCGATGCTGCCATCCGAAAGTATTTGGCAATCGATTTCAGGTGGTCATGAAGAAATCCAACTTGGTCCAGTAAAAGTCAACAATCGTGCATATGTAGCGCGCTTTGGTTTCCTTGGAACCGAACAGTAAAAGTTGTGTGAAAATCTATTGGGCGGGGAACGCAACCGAGTGCACCTCGCTCGAATGTTGTATCAAGGAAACAATGTCATTCTCTTCGACGAACCCACCAACGATTTAGATGTGAACACGATGCGTGCGCTAGAAGAAGCGATCGAAAGCTTTGGTGGCAAAGCAGTCATTGTCAGTCATGATCGTTGGTTTCTCGACGGTGTTGCGACGCACATCCTTGCATTCGAAGGCGATAGCTAGACTTTTTTCTTCAATGGAAACTTTTCAGAGTATGAAGAAGATCGCATTCGAAAGCTTGGTGAAAATACAGCGCCAAGTCGGGTGAAATATCGCAAACTGACTTGAGCATGATTGGCTGAAATTGTTCAGGTTGGTCAATTACAAATGTCCTTGTGACTCCTGGCTCTCTTGAACCCGCTTTGGTGTTACTCGAACGTGTATAAAAACTTTTACGAGATGGCAGCTACACCACCTCGAACCCATCATGGCTTATTCGAGTTACGCCCGATTTATGAATGCTGGGTTGACTCCATCGGAAATACCACAAGTTCATAAGTTGGTCTTTATGCAGCGTTTCAGAACGCGCCAACAGCCGCAGGCATGAAACAACTCCTAAAAAACAACAATAATATTTCGGAGATTCGATCCCTGCCCGCCAGTGACGGCGTGGAAATTGATCAGAAAGAACCAGCGAAAATCTTCACCCAAGGCACTATTGCCACGGCGATTGCCACCGAAAGACCTGCTGACCAAGAGGCACATTATGTGGATCTTGAACGCAGAATGCAGGCGGCTCAAGCGCGATGCGCGGGCTAGCATTTCGTTCACATTTTGCCACCGAAGGAGCAATCACAAAAAGTATGGGTGACTCTGATGCGATTTGATATGGCGAAAATGTTGAGAAATGGATGGCATCGCCTGTGAAAAAGCAATTTCTGATAGAAGCCAAGTCGTTTGTGAAGTCAACCGATGTCAAGCAGGTTGCGCTGACCACATGCATCACCATGCCGCTCTTTGTGAAGTGGTTTGGTGGATGGCTGCTCTTGCCCAAACAAGCTCCGTTGTAAGATCTCGCCAAAGGCCTACTGATTATTTTGGCGCTCTTGCTCTTTGAAACCCTCGTGTTTGAGTATATGGTTCCATAAAATGCTGCCCACCGAATATCGAATCCGATTGATGCGCCCTGAAGATTTTGCGGAAATCACGGCAATTTGCGCTAGGGTTTACCCAAATGACACTCCCTACACCAGCGAGGAGCTTGCCGCGCATCATCGGGTTTTTCCGCAAGGGCAATTTGTCGCGGAGCACATTCCCTCTGGAAAAGTCGCTGGGGTTCATTTCACACTACGACTTTGCATGCACGATTTTCATATCGACGATTCGTGGGATGTGCTAACGGCAAAAGGATCATTCAGCGATCATGATCCCAATGGCCACACGCTCTATGGCGCGGATGTGATGGTCGATCCAGATCATCAGCATCATGGCATTGCACACGGATTGACCGACGCGACGCGCGCGCTTGTCCAAGCAGAGAATCTTTGGCGCATGGTTGGCGGAAGTCGCTTGCCTGGATATCACAATCGTCAAAGTCAAATGGATGCGCAGTCGTATGTGAACGATGTCGTTGCTGGAATTTTCACCGACCCAGTGTTGACCGTTCATCTCAAAGATGGATGGCTTGTCATTCGTCCAATTTTTGGATATTTGCCGCATGATGATGAAAGTGCGGGATGGGCCGCAGTTATTCAGTGGGTCAATCCTCTATGCCCCCCGCCCAAAGAATTCAAACTTCGCTGATTGAAACCTGCGCGCTATTGCTTCAACGCTTCAGCAAGCGGCGCGCGGATTCCATCGGCCCACACCTGATATCCCGCAGGAGTGAGATGGTGAAAATCTGGCATTCAACGCGTAGGGATTTTCCGTCGACCCCGATAAATGCGGTGCTGAGATCAATGCTGCGAACAGTCGAGTCATTTGCAAATGCGCTTGCAAGAGCTTGATTGACTTGCGCGACATCTTTTGCATCGCATTCATATTTTCTTGGTGCGGAAAAATTGCGCACAGAAGAATGCGTGCGTTGGAAACTTGCGAATGAATCTTCGCCACCAACGCATACAAGTCGTGATGTGAATATCGTATGTATTCATAATTTCTTCATAACGATCAATGACTGCGGCAAAAAGCAACATTCAAGTCAACGGGTTTTTGATCCAGCAAATTTTTGAGATTGCTTGTTGCCAAATTATTATTTCTGGATTGTCGGATGCAATACCTAAAAATTAAGGTACAGTTTTGTTTTCAAGTAAGGTGCTTGGTCGTAAAACTTGTACTTATTCAATTCTTGATTTTTTAAAATTATTCTCGTATCTATCCGAAGATTCTTATGACTGACCATCACAATGCCAACGGCGCTCAGCCGAATCTTTGCTTGCTCATGCGCGTGTTGGTACTTGGCATGGCGATGATGACGCACTTTGGATGTCATGTCACCAAGATGGTGGTTGCCGACAGCGCGCCGGCAACGCTGCGTGTCACTGTGCTGGGTATCGCGCCTGGCCGCGGCACGGTTCGCTGTGCGCTGTACGCAGACCGAGCGACTTTTTTAAAGCCCGATGGAATTTCCGAAGGGTTCACTATTCCCGCATCCACCGAAAGAGCAGAATTTGAACTGCACGCGCGATCGGGGCGCGCAGTTGTGGTGTCGGTCTTTCAAGACCTTGATTCGGACGGAGAACTTGGACGAGGCGCAATGGGAATCCCAAATGAACCGTGGGGCTTTAGTGGCAATCCTTCGCCGTTCGGCCAGCCATCTTGGAGTGCATGCGCCATTGTGCCAACAGCTGGTGACAATCGACTGGAGATCCAATTGATTGGAGAGGCGCGCTAGCGGTGGAGGATATTGACGCTCAAAAAACCATGCAAATGCCAGAATCAGTCCGCGCATTCACCGGACCAGCCGCCAATGTATTTGCTTGGATTGGCGACCGCAGCAGTGACTTGATCAAGCATGCCTGTCGAGTGCGATTCAGTTCGGCTGGTTTTGATACGGCAAAGTTTGCAGAGGGTTCGATGATTCTTTCAGCGAATCATCGGAGCTTGCTCGACACGGCTGCTATTCGCCACGCGCTTGCTGCGGTGATTCGTGCGCGAACTGCCACGGTGGGTGCGCATACCATTGATACTTTGCTTGACGATCCCGAATAACCGCAATGCCCCCATTCAACAACGCCATGTCCCGCCGCCAAGCGCGGCGCGACAATCAATCTTTAGTTCCAAGAGAAATCAACCACCATGCGACACCTACAAACAGTCAGTGCAATTCTTCTGTCCGTTCCCCTGATTGGTTCCGCGTTCAATCACGTCTTCAAGTGGGTCAAGCCGCCAATCAGTGACGGATCGCGCGGCGCACAGATGTGGGAACTGATCCGCGACGGCGGCTTGATGGACTGGGTCGCCATCGGGCACTTGCTGCTTGGCATACTGCTGCTAGTGCCGCGCACTCGTTTCGCGGCGGGCATTCTGCAACTGCCCATCACCATCGGTATCGTCGCTTTCAATGTGACGATGTTCCCGGCAGGTATTGCCCTTGCAATCGGAATGCTCGTTGTCAATCTCGGCGTCGTACTGCAAACAAGGGACCTTCGTCGACTGCTCGCGCCTGGCGCAAAGTGACCGCCGCTGCGCGTGCGCCGCTACAAGCGCGAAATCACGCAGATCGCACCGCTCATGCCCAGCATCAGCGCCGCCGGGACAAACTTCGTTACGGGATCGCCGACCTTTATGTGCATAACAACCGCACCCAACATAAGCACGGCAACTATTGCCGCCGCTGGAAGCACGACAGGCGGATATGCCAATCCCACGAGCAGCAGTACGCCGCAGATAATCTTCAGGCCACCAACAATATAAAACATTGCCGGTGGTAGCCCGTAGGTGGCAAACTCTTCCTTGAGATTCTTTGCGTCTCCACCACGATAGGCGGTTGAGCTTTGTCGACGCAGTAGCCAAACATTCAGCAGGCCTAGGCCCACGATGACTTGGAGAATAGATCCAAATGTGTATATCATTTATTTATGTTATCCCATGGCTGTACCTCTTGCTCAGCCTAAAGTTGCATTTTGAATAACTCGATGCAAACCGCCTTTGAAATCGCCCGCGCACTTTCGGCCATTGGGTTCCTTTTTTACGGGATCGTTTGCCTGTTCGCCCCAAGCATGAAAGCCGAGTTCAAGCGCTATGGTCTTGCGCGGTTCCGCAGCCTGATCGGCGCATTGGAATGTCTTGGCGCGCTCGGACTCATAGTGGGTTATTTCAACCACCCCGTGCTTGTGTTGGCCGCCGCTGGCCTCACTCTCTCCATGGTTGTGGCCATCTTCACACGCATCCGTGTTGGTGACTCGCTCATCCAGACTTTGCCGGCGATCTTGCTACTGGTCCTCAACGCCTTCGTGTTTGGGGTTGCCATTACGAATCCCTAAGCAATTGATAGGAATTGAATTTTTCAGCGGCGCAGGCAAGTGCCCGACAATTACGCCACGCAACGGTAACGATGATTACATACTTTGAGAGTTCCGCGGCGATGCCAAACTAAAATGCCCGGCGATATGGTGGCTCATGGCGAATATTGCCCAGGGCCGCGTAGCAGTTTTCGCTGTTGAGCTTTAGCGGCTAAAGACATTGAGTTTGGGATTATTGCCTTCGCTGACGGTGATGTAGCCCAAACTGTCGGCTAAAAACGCTACCGCCTCGCCTTGTTGTTCGGACGCCACTTGAGCCAAACAACGAGCTCCACCAAGAGCGGTGGCGATCGAAGTTGCGGCGGGCCGATCAAAGACCAGCAGCGATCCGTAAGTTCGTAAAGCAATAGTTTTTCCGTCAGGAGCAACGTCGCCAGCAGTCACTAAAGTTCCAGCACCAAGAGAGATTTGTCCTACTCGAGTCAACACCACTGATGACCCCCAGGATGGAGTGGCGGTATAAATCCCCGCGTTGCCAGATGATTCTTTCGTAACAACCACGATCGACCCGTCATTGGGGTCAACCAAAAGTGCTTCGGCGTTGTGGGGACCGTCAGAATAAGTGAGGCGAAGGACTTCGGGGTTAGCGGTTGTTCCGCCACCGGTTGTCGGGTCGGGTTCAGCCACCCGATACACAACCACCGTTGTGCGCGCTAAAGAGTTGTTGCCGATATCAGCAATGTAGAGCGCGGTGGTTCCTGGCGATACGCCTGGACCAATAGCAATATCTTCCCAGTCAAGCGCGCTTGCGTTGGGCACGCGCCAAGTTCCAAGGTCGGCCCCAGTCCGACTAACCGCAAAAATGCGAGCGCTGTCGCCGGAATCATTATGAACCCAAAAGACTCCCGCATGATTTTGGCTGGCGGCTATTCCTGATGCTTCCTGAATTGCTGCGCTCGCCACTCTTGCCGATGAGTCTGCGACCAAAGTACGAGCGCAAGCCAGGCTGTACAAATTGGGCAAGCACGGTCCCCAAGTGGTCAGAATCAGTCCTATGTCCGATCCTGCGACGGTGCCGTCGCCATCAAGATCGGCCGCTGTGTCCGAAGTTTCCCACACAAGCAATGCAAGCGCCAAATCTCCGCTATCAACCACGCCAGAGTTATCTAAATCACCTGGGCAGGATGTGGAGGCAGCGGTTACGCCTACAAATATCGCCGCGGCGCACGCCGTCACCACAATGGAAGTCCGACAGCTCACGGCGGACGGACTGATCAATGACTCGATTGTTGGCTGAAACGGTGCGTGCATATGAATCCTGCGAAGAATCTATACGAGTTTAAAAATCAAATGTGAAATTTGATTCTCCATTTTTTAAGATGCATGTCACGGGCGAGCGC
>SXGQ01461297.1_pt1 | contig 13454 bp, 11 predicted proteins | sample 3178371 | NCBI WGS metagenome assembly SXGQ01 (sample SAMN11356859, study PRJNA531348) | freshwater metagenome | isolation source: freshwater sample F1-20 | place: China: Fuxian Lake, Yuxi | collected 2017-12-25
CTCAAAGGTCACTGCCACCCCGGATCCCTCGGGCCTCACCGACATGACGGTGTCGTGGCAGCCCGACCTGTCCAACATGGGTGCACACGAGCCGACTCACTGGGCCGTTGACACCCCGCAGGACCCCACGAAGGCCTGTTTCACCGCGATCCACGAACTGTCGTGCGTGCTGTTCGGGGTCAGCCGTTCGGTCATCTACACCCCGCGCGTCAGCGGCACGAACGGCGGTGCCCGCTCTGCTGCGTCCACTGCCGGGTCCACCGCGGTGCCGGTTGGCCCGCCCACGTTCACTGCGACGTTCACGTCCACTGACATCGAACTGAAGGCCACTATCACTGTCAGCGACGGGGGAGGCTCCGTGCAGGGCACGCCCACCGCCGAGATCGCCGGCCTCCCGCCGTGCGCACTCGCGGCCAACGCGACCACCGTGTGCACGTTCACGGGCCTGCCGCGACGGGCATCGCACGTGGTGACCGCACGGGGCACGAACGAGGCGGGGACCCGCGAGCGCAAGTTCACCGCGGCGACACTCGCCGGGGTGCCCGAGACGCCCGAGCTCTCGGGGAAGATGTCCGGTGCGGACCTCGTCGTAGTCGTCGCGCCGTCCGTGATGGACGAGGCGAACGTGGACTACTACTACCTGCAGTGCTCCATCGGCAACAAGCCGTGGTCAAAACTGGTGCCAGCCGACCTCGCGCACGTCCCGTACGGGACCATCAAGGTGCCGGCCGTCAAGGGCAAGGACACGTGGTGCTACTCGGCACTGATCGCGATGGGAGCGACGAAGCAGTTCACCAGCGACTTCGGGTCGGTGAAGGTGACGAAGGCCGGGAAGGTCACGGCAGGGAAACTCTCCCTCTCGGCGATCGCCGACGGAGCGAAGAAGGGCCTCATCTCGGTCAAGTGGACGGCAAAGGACTCTCTCGGCAAGAACATCACGGTCACGGTGAACCCGTCGAAAAAGTCATGCGCAAAGAAGTCTGCCCTGTCCTGTCTGGTCGCCGGGCTGCCGTCCGGGGCCCAGATCGTGGTCCGCATCACGGCGCGGGGGCAATCCGGCTCCCGTTCGATCTGGAAGACGGTGATCGTGAAATGAGGACAACGAGACTCCTCGCCGCCGGCGTGCTGTCGGCAGCCCTGCTCGCGGCGTGCGCATCCGAGGAAGTTGTGCCGACCACCACGGTTGCACAGTCCACGACGACGACCACCTCCACCACCTCCACCACGACCACGTCGACGACGATCCCGATCGCGCCGCCGCCCACGGACGTGGTGCTCACGGTGCCGTCCACGGTGCCCGCCCCGCGCAAGACGGGCAACGGTCCGTGCGCCGACCCCGACGGCGCGGACTACTGCATCTGGGGCACACAGCCCGTCGACCTCACGGTCAACAACAGCCGCAAGGCCCTGATGAACACCGGCATGCGGCAGGTGTTCACAGCCGTGAGCAAGAAGATGAGCACGGTCGAGATGGTCCTCGAGAGCCGCACCATCGGTGCCCTCGTCCCGGCATCGGAGACGACCACGGCAGACCAGCTGTGCGTGCGCATCACCTTGATGTCGAGCATGGGCCTTCCGATCGCGACCACCGGTCTCGTCACGGGTTCGACAAAGGGGATCCGCCAGCAGATTGTCGTGCCGCTCGAGTCGGCGCTCATCCCCGGTGCCCAGCACAAGATCCAGATCGAGAAGTCCGCGGCGTGCCTGTCGCGTGACCTCTCCACCTACGTCGCGATGTCGTCGAACTACAAGTACCCGCGCAAGTACGGCCGGATGTCGATCGACGGCAAGTCGTCCGACGGCTCGCTCTGGGCCCGCATCGACTGAGGCTGCCCGGGACCCGTGCTCAGACGTGGGGCATGACCTCGGTGGCGACGAGGTCGAGGTGGTCGAGGTCCGCGAGGTCGAGGACCTGCAGGTAAATCCGTCCGGCTCCCGTTTCTGACCAGTCGCGCAGCCTCTCGACAGCCTCCCCGGGTGTCCCGCACACACCGTTCTGGCGCAGTTCGGCGACCTCGCGCCCGATGGAAGCGGCGCGGCGCGCGATCTCGGCCTCGTTCGACCCCACGCACACGACGAGCGCGGTCGAGTACTCGAGCGTGCCGGGATCGCGCCCGATCGACTCGCACGCCGCGCGGACTCGCCCGCACTGCTCCACGAACCTCTCCCGCGACTGGAACGGCATGTTGAACTCGCTCGCATAGCGCGCCGCGAGGGCGGGGGTCTTCTTCGGGCCCCCGCCGCCGACGATGACGGGCACCGGTGACTGGACCGGCTTCGGCAGGGCGGGCGAACCGGTGAGCCGGTAGTGCTTTCCTTCGTGGTCGAAGGTGGATCCGTGCGGCGTCGCCCACAGGCCCGTGACGATCGCGAGCTGTTCCTCCAGGCGCTCGAACCGCTCGCCGAGCGACGGGAAGGGAATCCCGTAGGACCGGTGCTCGTCCAGGTACCAGCCGGCGCCGAGGCCGAGCTCCACCCGGCCCCCGGACATCTCGTCGACGTTCGCGACCGAGATCGCGAGCACGCCCGGGTTGCGGAACGTGGCCGAGTTGACGAGAGTGCCGAGACGGATGGTGGATGTCTCGCGGGCCAGTCCCGCCAGGGTGATCCACGCATCAGACGGGCCGGGCAGCCCGCTGACGTGCCCTCCCATCTTCTGGTAGTGGTCGCTGCGGAAGAACGCGTCGAAGCCCAGGGCTTCGGCGCGCTGTGCCACGGCGAGGAGGTCGCGGTATCCGGCGCCCTGCTGGGGCTCGGTGAAGATGCGCAGTTTCACGCAATCAACCTAGTTGCCTGCTCGCGCACCGCCCACGGTCGGGTCGGCAGCGGCGAAATGCTCGTCGAGTCTCGCCGCGAGGAAGACCCCCAGTTTCTTCCCGCCGAGCCGGTTCATGTGCACGCCCTGGTGGCTGAACCAGGTGCTGTGCCGCCGGGCGAACTTGTTCCAGTCCACCACGGTGATGTTGTCGTGCTTCGGGGCGTGCGCGCGCAGGACCGCGTTGTGTGCCCGGCTGCGCCGCGTGGAGACCGATCTCTCGTGGTAGGTCAACCACATGACCGGGATTCCCTGGCGTTTCGCCTCGGCCGAGATCCTCCGCATGCCCGCACGGAGAGCCTGGTCCCCGACGTCGTTGTACCCGGTGCCGACCACGACGATGTCGATCTCGTCTGCACGGTGATCCTGCAGACGCTGGAGCGCGCTGCGCCCACCGGAACCGGGGCACCCGGGGCCAAGGAGCGACTGGCAGCCCCATGCCTCGTTCACGATGTCGTAGCCAGCGGACCAGAGCGGCTTGTTCGACTCGGGTGCCCAGCGCAGCACGCTCAGCACGGAGTCACCGAGGACAAGGACCGTGTGCCGGGTGCCCGTTGCCGACACCTTGTTGCGGGCATCCGTTGTGACACACAGACCGGCCACGAGAGCCGCCACGGCCACGAGAGCCCGTGGTGTCATTCTGCGCGGCTCTGTCCTCACGCCCTACTGTCTACCGACAGGCACGGGCCCCCGGACCGGCGTGCCAGTCGGCGTGGGCGGTCTGCAGTGACTCTGGCAGACGCGCGAGATGGCGCAGCGAGAGCGGTGGCACCGAGGTGCGCACGGCGAACACCGGCGGGGCGGCCGTCATGTGGCGCATCAGGCCGAACATGATGCAACGGTCAAAGCCGCGCGAGAACGGGTTGTGGCGGCCGTGGTGGTACGCGAGCCCGAGGCTGTGGGCAAGAACGTTCAGGTCCGCAACTGACCCCCCTGGCCGGTCCGAGACGAGGGCGGCGCAGCGGCGCAGCAACCACGTGGCGGTGGGCCCGAGGACGCCCAGCCAGAAGTGCTCGACGTACTCACCGTGGGCGGGGTGACCGTGCGCCTCGGCGAGGGCATCGGGCCAGGGGACGATCGTGATGATGCCGTCCTCGGGCAGTTGTGTGGGTGTCATGTTCGTGTTCTCCTTCTGGAGCAGCAATGTGGGAATCACGGCAGACTGGGGGGCGAGATGGCCGGGAAATCGAACAATCCACTTGTGGCCGAGGCGGCGGCGCTCCTGCGCGGCGCATCGCGGGTCGTGGTGTTCACCGGTGCCGGCATCTCCACTGACTCCGGTATTCCGGACTTCCGCGGGCCGAACGGTGTGTGGACGAAGAACCCTCTCGCCGAGAGGACATCCACCCTCAGCTGGTACCTGGCAGACCCGGAGGTGCGCAAGGCGGCGTGGGAAAACAGGGAGCGCACGTTCGGGCGGCCATTGGTGCCGAACGGCGGTCATCTCGCCGTTGCCGACATCGACAGGATGGGCAAGCTGTCCGCCGTCGTCACCCAGAACGTGGACGGTCTGCACCAGGACGGCGGTGTCCCCGACGAGAAAGTGCTCGAGGTGCACGGCACGGTCAAGTTCGCGCGGTGCTGGGAATGCCAGGACAGGCGTCCGATGGGGGAGTACATCGAACTCGTGCGCGCTGGCGACCCTGACCCCGCGTGCGTGAGGTGCGGCGGGATCGTGAAGAGCGACGCAATCCTGTTCGAGCAGGCACTCGACGCGCACGTCATCAGCAGGGCGTACGCGGAGGCCGAGGAGTGCGACGTGCTCTTTGCTGTCGGCAGCACGCTCGGGGTGTCCCCGGCGAACAACGTGGTCAGTCGGGCCCGCGGCGCCGGCAGACCCGTGGTGATCGTGAACGGCGGACCCACGGAGATGGACAACTACGCCAGCATCTTCATCACGGGGTCAATCACCCCCGTGTTGCAGGCCATCGTGGCCGCCGCGAGGTAATTCCCGACCTGCTCGCTAGGGTTTCGTCCATGGCGTCATTCCGCGACCTCTTGTCCCAGGCCAAGTCCCAGATCGTCGAGATCACCCCGGAGGATGCCGAGAAGCGCATCGCGGGGGGCGACGTGCTCGTGCTCGACGTGCGCGAACCGGACGAGTACGACCAGGGAGCACTCGCGGACGTGCTGCACATCCCGCGCGGGCATCTCGAGGCACAGATCGAGGCGAAGGCAACCGACCGTGACCGCGAGATCGTGGTGTACTGCGCAGGCGGCGTGCGCAGCGCGTTCGCGGCGAAGACTCTCCAGGAGCTCGGCTACACGAACGTGCTGTCCATGGCGGGCGGTTTCGGCCGGTGGAAGGACGAGGGCCGTGCCTGGCGCATGCCCGTCACGCTCACGCCGGACCAGCGCAACCGCTACCAGCGCCACATTCTCCTGCCCGAGGTCGGGGTGGAGGGCCAGGCGAAGCTTCTCGGGAGCAAGGTGCTCATGCTCGGTGCCGGCGGCCTCGGTTCCCCCGCGGCGCTCTATCTCGCCGCCGCGGGCGTCGGCACGATCGGCATCGTCGACATGGACGAGGTGGACGAGTCGAACCTGCAGCGCCAGATCCTCCACAACCTCGACCGCGTCGGCCTGCGCAAGGTGGAATCGGCGCGACAGACGATCGTGAAGCTGAACCCCGACGTGAAGGTGAACACGTACGACACCCGCCTCGATGCGTCGAACATCATGGACATCATCGCGGGGTACGACGTGATCGTGGACGGCGCGGACAACTTCCCCAGCCGCTACCTGCTGAACGACGCGAGCGTGAAGCTCGGCATCCCGGTGGTTCACGGCAGCATCTTCCGCTTCGAGGGGATGGTGTCGGTGTTCCATCCGCTGCTCGGGCCGACCTACCGCGACATGGTCCCGGAGCCGCCACCGGCGGAACTGGCACCCTCGTGCGCGGAGGCGGGCGTCCTCGGTGTTCTGCCGGGCATCGTCGGATCGATCCAGGCTCTCGAGACGCTCAAGATCCTGCTCGACCTCGGTGACCCGCTCATCGGCCGCATCCTCTCCGTGGACACCACCGAGATGTCGTTCCGGGTGTTCAAGCTGCGCCCGGACCCCACGAACGTGGTGACCCACGAGAACCGCGACCGCATCGAGGTGCGCGATCTCGACGGTCTCTGCGCACCCCGGCTGTCCCGATAGGCATCGGCCGAACCACTAGCGTTTCGGGGGTGACAACCCCCATCGTGATCGTCGGCGCGGGCTTCTCCGGTGCCGTCGTGGCGCGACAGCTCGCAGAGGCAGGCATCGCCTCCACTGTCATCGACCAGCGCGGTCACGTGGCCGGCAACGCCCACACCGAGCGCAACGACAACGGGGTCATGGTCCACGTCTACGGCCCGCACATCTTCCACACTGCGCACGAGGACGTGTGGGAGTACATCAACCGCTTCGGCGAGATGGTGCCGTACAACCACCGGGTGAAAGCCACGTACTCGGGGCGGGTGTACTCGCTCCCGGTGAACCTGCTCACCATCAACCAGTTCTTCGGCCGCACACTCTCGCCCGTGGAAGCAGAGGCGTTCATCCGCGAGCAGGCCGACGACTCGATCGGCACCCCCGTCACGTTCGAGGACCAGGCACTCAAGTTCGTGGGCAGGGACCTCTACGAGGCCTTCTTCAAGGGTTACACCCAGAAGCAGTGGGGACTGTCCCCCACGGAACTGCCTGCCTCGATCCTCGCCCGTCTGCCGGTGCGCTTCAACTACGAGGACAGCTACTTCAACCATCCCCACCAGGCGATCCCGCGGGACGGGTACACCCCCATCGTGGAGGGCATGCTGGACCACCCCCTCATCGGGGTCGTGCTCGGGCGTGCGGTCACTGCTGACGACCTGGCGGGGGCCGAGCACGTCTTTTGGACCGGCCCGATCGACGAGTACTTCCGCCATGCCCACGGCCGTCTCGGGTACCGCACTCTCGATTTTGCCGCCGAGGAACTGACGGGGGACTTCCAGGGCTGCCCCGTGATGAACTACTGCGACCCGGACGTGCCGTTCACCCGCATCACCGAGCACAAGCACTTCGCCCCGTGGGAGTCGCACGACGCAACGGTCATCTACCGCGAGTACTCGCGCCTGGCGGGGGAGGACGACATCCCGTACTACCCGATCCGGTTGGTCAAGGAAAAAGAGCAGCTCCTGCGGTACGTGGAGGCAGCCCGGGAGGCGAGGGGGGTCACCTTCCTCGGGCGTCTCGGCACCTACAGGTACCTCGACATGGACGTGACGATCAAGGAGGCCCTGGACGCCTCCCGCACGTTCCTCGAGTGCCGGGCCAGCGGGGCCGCAATGCCGTCATTCACGGTCGATCCCCTGTGAAACTAGGCAGATGACCTCCCACCTGCTGGCCCGCTTCCGCGTGGCGCCGGCGGGGTTCTCGGAATCCGCCCTCTATGTCCGTCACCGCGACGGGATGATCGATGACGAGGGTCTGCATCTGATGAAGGGCGGCCGCGCCACCTTCGACACGACGTTCGGCGTGTTCTCCGCCGGGCGGTGGGCGCGCCTCACCGACATCAACGATGTCCTGGTGCGCATCCATGTCACCGGGCGCGTGCGGGTAGAACTCGTCTCCTACGCCGACGGCGTGGACACGGTGGTCGGTGTGTCGGAGTCGGACAACACGGTCCGTTGCGACGATTTCCGCGCGTTGTCGGCCGAGTCGATGTACGTGTGCGTGACGGCACTCGAGGACAGGGTCGTGGTGAAGGGCGGGGAGTGGCGCACCATGACCGCCCCGCAGCGGGATGTGCGGCTCGGGGTGGCAATCACCACGTTCAACCGCCAGGAGTACGTGCTGAAGACGATCGAGAGGCTGGTCGACCTGGAGTCCTCCATCCCGGAGATGACGGGCCACCTGCGCGTGCTCGTCGTCGACAACGCCCGCAACCTCCAGCCGGAGGTGCCGGCCGGCGCGCCGTTCCGGCTGGTGGGCAACCCGAACCTGGGCGGTGCCGGGGGCTTCGCCCGCGGTCTCATCGAGTTCCGCGAGGAGGGCTGGAGCACGCACGTCGTCTTCATGGACGACGACATCAGCCTGGAGCCCGAGGCGATCGTTCGGACGGTCGCGTTGCTCTCCCACGCGAACTCGCCGGACCTCTGCGTGCACGGGGCGATGATGAGCGAGGAGCAGCCCTGGATGCAGTTCGAGGCGGGTTCCCACTACGAGTTCCGCGCGGTGTACCCGCTGCGTGCCGTCGGCCGCGGGATCGACCTGCGCCGCCGTGCCGACGTGGTGCGCGATGCCCTCGAGGAGGACCTCCACTACTCCGCATGGTGGTTCACCGTGTTCCCGATGCACATCGCCAAGGACAACCCCCTGCCGGTGTTCGTGCGCGGAGACGACGTGGCATTCGGTCTCATGCACACCGGGGAGCACACCGTCACGATGCAGGGCATCTGCGTGTGGCACGCGGACTTCGCACTCAAGAACAACCCATCGTCGCTCTATTACGAGGTGCGCAACTTCGCTCTCATCGACACGCTCGTGTTCGACGACCACAAGGCCAGGCACCTCGCCTGGCGCTACCTGGGCTTCGGTTTCCGCAACGCCTACTCCCATCGGTACGCGAGCGCGGAGTACATGATCCGCGGCATGCGCGACTTCCTCGCCGGCCCGGAGGAGTGGATGCGCATCGACCATGCCGCCAAGCACGACCAGGTGCGCCAGGTGACCGAGGAGAAGGCGGGACCGCTCACGCCGGAACTCCTCGCGCTCGGTTTCACACCGCCGCGGCCGAAGTTCATCCGTCTCGGCGGGTACCTGATGGCCCCGTTCCTCGGGGCGGGCCAATTCCTGCCCGGGCCCCTTCGCTCCGGTGCGGTGGGTGTGGCGCAGATCGACGTGCGCGCCGTCGGGCTCGCGATCAGGCACAGGTCGATCCTCTACCGTCACCCGCGGTTCGACGAGGGGTTCGTGTGCGAGCGCGACTACCGGCGGTTCGCGCGCATCCAGCGCGAGGTCTTTGCCACCACGCTGCAACTGCTGCGCACCTACCGGAAACTGAAGAAGGCCTACCGTGGTGCGTACCCCGAGATGGTCAGCACGGAGTCCTGGAAGGAACGCTGCGGCGTCAGCTGATTCCGCGGCCCGTCAGGCGCGCGCGGCAGTTGCCATGAGGACCGACCATGTGGACGGCCCGACCCTTCCGGACTGGGGCAGACCGGCGCGCTTCTGGAACATCTTCACGTGGGCCACGAGAGCGTTGCCGTAGATGCCGTCCGCGGTGATGCGCGTCTTCAGCACCTTGGCGAGCGCCCGCTGGACGGTCTTGACCGAGGGGTGCTTCGTTCCCTTGCGCAGGACACCTAGTTCCGGGCGCACCCCCAACCCGAGTGCATCCCATGTCGCGCGGTCGACCGTGCCCGTGGCCGGCAGGTTCGCGGTGGCCTGGAATGCCGAGACGGCTGCTGCTGTGCCCCTGCCGAACTGTCCGTCCGCGGCGAGTTTCTTTTTTCCTGTGAGCTTCAGCGTCTTGTTGAGCGTGAGCTGGACCGTGCGCACCATCGTCCCCTCGTTCTTCGCGGCCAGCGGCAGGCCGGGAACCACGGGAATCGCCGCGGGGGCGGCCGGCAACAGGCCGCGTGCGCGGAGGTCGTCGAGCTGGGCCCGCAGGAACAGTGCGAACTCGGTCTGGCCCGAGGCGTTCAGATGGACCCAGCAGCACAGTGATGTGTTGTCGAACCAGCGCCACTGGTTGGCGGCCCCGCTCGCGGCGTTCCAGTCGAGCACGGTGACGGAGGGGTTCGCCGCGGCCGCCGCGGCGAGTGCCGCGTTCGTGCGTGCATAGGTGCGGGTGGTCGACCGGGTGGAGAGGTTCACGAAGATGACGCGCTGGACGGCCTTTGCGGTCAGTGCACTGAGCATCTGCTGCACCTCCGACTCCACCGTGTTCTGGTCGTCGTTGTAGCCGAGTGCGACAATCGCGATGGCCGGTGCCTCCACGGAGTTCACGATGCCGATGCCGTCGGTGTCGATCTGCGGCGCGGCGACACTCGCGATGCAGTCCGCTCCGACAAAGCCGCGGCCCGCACATGCATGCCATGTCAGGGCGGGGTAGGAGGGGGTCACGACCGCGGCGAACTCGTTCGTGATGCTCTCGCTCACCGAGTCACCGACGTAGAGGATGGACCCGACCGGCGCCGCCGACGGGTCGACTGCCGGGGCGGGTGACGTCTCGTACCAGGGCGAGTTCAGGTCCCAGTCGCTGCGGAAGTCCCACGCCTTGCGCGTGACGGAACCCGCGGTCCCGGTGACCGTCACGGTGACGGCGTAGCCGTTCCACTCGCCGCCGAGGCCGTCGTGCGCGGTGACGACCGACGTGAGCACGCCGATCGAGGGGTACTTCTTCTGGATGTCGACGGCCGAGAGCGTGCGTGACCAGGTCTGGAGCTGGGCATCCGCGGCAAGGTCGCCGTCGTCAGGCTTGGCGGCGAAGGTGCCGGCTGCGGTCCGGCCACCGTTGGAACTGGTGAACTCCGTGCGTGCGATCGCCCCGCCGCCGGAGCGGATGACGACGCCCGCGGTCTCGACGATCGCCCGGTCGGTGCGGGCGTCCTCGAGGATGGCCGGGGTGGAGCCCCCGACGGTGCGGGTGGCCGACCCGCCGTACACCTGGCAGTCCATGGTGTCGCAGGTCTTCGCGTACGAGTAGCGCGACTCCGAGACCGAGTAGCTGCGGGCGGCCACCGCCTGGGCACGGAGGGCGTTCATTCCCAGGCCACCGGCCTGGTCGCCCCAGCCGGCAGGGGACTCGCGCGGGACCACGCCGCGCAGGTACGACTCCAGTGCCACGGTGTTGACGGTGCGGATGTTGCCCTTGCCGTCGTTGGCCGCCCGGATGCTGCCGCGGTAGTAGCGGATGCGTCCGTTGCGGTACGTGGAGTTCGGAGGTTCGCACACGCCGATGAGGTCGGTTGGCGCGACGGCCGCGGGGTTGGCACCGTTCAGCGAGGTGAACTCCACGGGGCCCGTCACCCCGGTGGCGAGCCGGGTGAACGATGCGGGCACAGCCACGGGGGCGCACGTGGGGCTGGCCGAGGCGAAGACGTCGTAGGTGTTGCGGCCCGTGGGCTTTGCGACGAGGGCGCCCCACTGCCCGGCCTGGCCCGCCCAGGTGAGCGTGGTGTTGTCGGAGATGACGGATGTGTTCGCGCCGTCGATCGTCTGGAGGCGCACGGACATGTTGCCGGCGGGGAGCAGTTTCGCGTCCGTCTCCACGATGGAGGAGATCACGTGGCCCTTGTCGTAGTAGAAGGCGAGGATCTCCTGCCATGTCTTCTGGAACCTGGTCGCCCAACCGAGCGCACCGTATTGACTGAGCCCGCGACCGTGGCCGAACCCGCGGCCGCGCACGATGACCGCGTTCGGCGGGAGCGAATCCGCCGCGGATGTCGCGGGGGTCGCGGCCCCGACGATGACCGACGCAAGACAGAATGCGGTCAGCACGGCGAGGACGCGCACGGGGCGGCTGCGGTGTCGTGCTGGCGGTCGCATTGAAGGACCACGCTAGGTGTTGGTGGCCTCCTGCGGGTGGCGCTCGATGACTTCCCGTTCCTGGATGGCGACGCCGGTGAGAACGAGGGCCATCCCGAGCAGGTCCACACCGGTGGGAGTCTGGTCGAGGAAGAGGAATCCGAACACCGACGCGGTGACGGGAAGCAGCGCGAGCATCACGGAGAACCTGCGAACGGGGATGTGGCGGAGCGTCGCCTGGTCTATCCCGTAGCCGATCGCACTGGAGAGCATCCCCACGAGGCAACACAGAAGGACCAGCCGCGCGGAGGCGAAAGCGGCGCCGGCGTCAGCGATGCCCACCGGCGTGATGACAAGACCACCGAGGACGAGACCCCAGCCGAGGCCCGCCACGCCCCTGCCGCCGAGGGCCACCCGCGAGCCGAGCACGATGTAGCCGGCCCACATCAGCGAGGCGATGAGGATGAACACCAGACCGAGGGGCTCGTTGCCGATCTCGACGCCGCCGAGCACGAACACCCCGGCCGTGGCGAGCGCGAGTGCCAGCAGATTCCGTGACGTGCGCGTCGCGAGAGCCGCAACCGCGATGGGGCCGATGAACTCGATGGTCACTCCCTTGCCGAGCGGGAGTCTGTCAATCGCCAGGTAGAAGAACAGGTTCATCAGTGCCGTGGCGGTGCCGAACATGCCCGCCGCCACGAGGTCACGGCGCGTCCACGGGGCGTGGCCGCGGGGGATGGAGAACGCGATCAGGATGAGGGCGGCACTCAGCACGCGGATCCACGCGACGGTGGCAGGGGCGATCTCGTCGAAGAGGCCGACTGCCACGACCGCGCCCGTGTACTGGGCCGACGCGGAGGCAAGGAACAAGAACTCGGGCGGGACGCGGTGGACGAGGGCCACCGCCCCGTCCGCGCGCGGGGCGGACACTGAGACCTTGCTGCTCAGTCGAACAGGTCGGGGTCCGTGCGGCAGATCTCCTGCCACAGCGGCTGGAAGTGCATCCAGCCGGTGATCGAGTTGCCTGCGTTCTCGCGGGTGTACACCGCCGAATCGTGCGGGATGTGCTTCGGCGTGCCGGCCGCCATCGCGGCGAGCTGGGCCTGCGCGCAGCGCTCGAAGCAGACGAACCAGAACACGGCCTCGTCGATCGTGGAGCCGACGGTGAAGTGCCCGTGGTTCTGGTGGATGGCGGCACGGTTCATGCCGAAGGCCTTCGCGAAGTCGCGGCCGGCTGCCTCCTCGAACACCACGGCACCGCCGTGATCGGAGATGACCGTGTTGCACTCGTAGAACGCGCACGAGTCCTGCGTGAGGGCGTCGAGCTGGATGCCGAGGCTGCTGAACGCCTTGCCGTACACGGAGTGGGCGTGGGCTGCGGCGACCACGTCGGGGCGTGCCTCGTGGACCGCAGCGTGCAGCACGTAGGCCGCACGGTTCACGCTGTGCTTGCCGTAGACGACTTCACCGTTGTGGTTGACGAGGATCAGGTCGCTGACGCTCATGTGGCGGAACGACAGCCCGAGCGGGTTGACCCAGAACATGTCGGGGAACTCGGGATCGCGGACCGTGATGTGGCCGGCCACCCCCTCGCCGAACCCGAAGCGCCCGAAGATGCGCAGGGCGCCGGCGAGCTTCTGCTTGCGGTGGAGGCGCTCCTCCTCGACTGTCGCTTTCGGCGCGAGGTCCTCGAAGCCGATGGTGGTGACCTCTTTCGGCGTGAGGGGGATGCCGTCGATCGACCGGGCTGAGCTGGGTGCGTCTGGGGTAATCGTCATGTGCCCACCTTACGGCACAATGGATGGCATGGGAATCAGCGAGATCCGGCCCGAATCGATGGCCCCGCCGGCCGCGAACTACGCCCACGCCGTGGCGGTCGAGGGCGCTGAACGCCTCGTCTTCACGAGTGGCGTGGTGCCCACGATGCCCGACGGGACCGTGCCGCCGACCGTGGAGGGGCAGGCGAGGGTGGTCTGGGCGAACCTCCTGAACATCCTGCGTGATGCCGGTCTCGGTGTCCGCGACGTCGCCAGCGTGACCACATACGTGGTCGCCGCTGATGACCTGCCCGAACGGCTCGCTGCGGTCATGGCCGTGCGCGACGAGGTGATGGGGGACCACCGGGCCGCGAGCACGCTCGTGACCGTGCCGGCGCTCGCAC
>SXGQ01582495.1_pt1 | contig 13452 bp, 1 predicted proteins | sample 3178371 | NCBI WGS metagenome assembly SXGQ01 (sample SAMN11356859, study PRJNA531348) | freshwater metagenome | isolation source: freshwater sample F1-20 | place: China: Fuxian Lake, Yuxi | collected 2017-12-25
CCGATCGCCAGGCCCACGGCCTCGGTTGCGCCGTCAGGAGCCCGAAGGGCGGTCGCCGTGACGCCGTCCCAGCGCCAGGTGGCTGGCTCGCCGCGGGTCGTCTGGGCGAGCGCCACGCCGCTCCGGAAGCCCACGAGCCGGGCGCCCGCCGTCCCATCGTCAAAGCGCGCGACGACCCCGTCGGTCCCGCGCAGGGCGACGGTGGCGGCGCCGGAATCGGCCATGGCCGCGCCAGCGACGCGCCCGGCCTCGTCCGGCCCGAGGAGCGTCGGGCTCGGTGGGGCCGACCACAGGCGAACCGCGACGGGGGTGTCGTCACCGGGGTGGAAGAAGGCCTCGACGCCCGCGTCCGTCGTGCGCAGGCCTGCGGCCGCACCGGCGTCATTCAGCCCGGTCGCGACGCCCGGACCGAGGATGCGGACGTCGTCGCCGGCCTGGCCTGTCCAGACCACGGCGTACTCGCCGCCCTCGCGGTCGGTCATCGTGCCCGCGACGACACCGGCCGCGTTGACCGCGCGCGCCGCGCTCTTGACCGCGCGGCCGCCGAGGTTCGTCATGCGGATCGGCACCGGGACATCGCCCGGCTTCGCCGCGTAGTCGCACACGCCGGTGTCGGGGTTGCAGAGGCCCGGGGCCTCGCAGACGCCGGGCTCACCGCAGACCACGCGGTCGCCGCCGCCGCAGACGCCAGCCGCGCAGGCGTCGGTCCGCGTGCAGAGGTCGCCGTCGTCGCAGGCCGCACCGTCTTCGACCGGCTCGGCGAGGCACCCCGACTCCGCGTCGCAGGTATCCGTCGTGCAGACGTTGCCGTCATCGCAGGCGATGAAGCGGGTCCCGGCACAGGCGCCCGCCTGGCACGACGAGGCCGACGAGCAGGCGTTGGCGTCGTCGCAGAACGTGTTGTCGGCGACGTTCTCGCGGACACAGCCGCGAGCGGGCTCGCAGCGCTCGGCGGTGCACGGGTTCGCGTCGTCGCAGGTGACCGCGTCGCCCGCTCCGCAGCGTCCCGCCGTGCAGATTTCACGCGAGGTGCAGGCGTTGCCGTCGTCGCATCCCGTCCCGTCAGCGACCGCGTCGGCGACGCAGCCCGTCTCGGGGTCGCAGGCGTCGGTCGTGCAGAGGTTGCCGTCGTCGCAGGCGAGGAAGCGCGAGCCGGTGCAGGTGCCCGCCCGGCAGATCGAGGCCGAGGAGCACGCATTACCGTCATCGCAGACCGTGTTGTCGGCGACCTTCTCCGCCACGCAGCCGACCGCCTTGTCGCAGCGGTCGGCGGTGCACGGGTTCGCGTCATCGCAGGTCACGGCGTCGCCCGCGCCACAGACGCCCGCGTTGCAGATCTCCCCGGTCGTGCAGGCGCTGCCGTCGTCGCAGGCCGTGCCAGTCGGGAGGGTCGGAGCGGAGCAAGCGCCCGTGCCCGGGTCGCACGTACCGACCGCGTGGCACGGGCTGTCCGCCGTGCAGACGACCGGCTCGGCGCCGACGCAGGCGCCCTGCTGGCAGGTGTCGACCGTCGTGCAGAGCGAGCCGTCGCTGCAGCTGACGCCGTTCGTGACCGGCGGCGCGATGCAGCCGACGTTGATGGCGCAGCTGTCGGCGGTGCATGCGTTGCCGTCATAGCACACGAGTGAGACCGTCGCCACGAGGTTCGACACCGTGGGGAGGGTGTCCGCGGCCTTCGCCCAGGCCTGGTTCGCGAGCAGGCTGCCAGAGGCGAGGGTCGCCGTGCGCCGGGTCTGGACCTCGATCGTGGTCGAGGCGCCCGGCAGGAGCTGGGGCAGGGTGACCCGGAAGTTGCGGGTCGCGGGGTCCCAGGTGCCAGCCGAGGCGCTCACGAAGTCGAGTCCGACGGGCAGCGCGTCGACCACGAGGACCTCCTTCAGGCCGCCCGTCCCGGTGTTCCGGACGGTCAGCGCGATGGTCGCCGTGGCGCCGTCGATGAGGCAACCCTCACCCCAGGCCTTCGTCAGGGTGAGCCCGGGCTCGCACGACCAGCGGATGGCGGGGTCGTTGCTCAGGCGGCGCAGCTCGCCGAGGCGCAGTTCGGCGCGCGCGGTCGCCTCGACGGGGAGCCCCATCACGGCGGCGTCGTTCGGGCCAGTCGGGGTGAAGGCCGTGTCGGTGGCGTACGCGAGGGTGATGGCCTGACCCGGGGCGATGGAGACGCAGCGCCAGATCGGGTGTCCGGTCGTGCCGTTCTCCGCGGTCGTGGTGCCTGGCGTCCCGAGCGCCGTCATCGAGCCCGCCACGAGCGTCAGGCCGGCTGGCAGGGTGTCGCCGAGGTCCGCACAGGTGACCGCGGCCGCGCTGGTGTTCGTGGCGGTCAGCGTCCACGTGACGCGCTGGGGGGCGCTGGCGGTGTGGCACACGGTCGGGCTGTTGGCCGTCTTGATGACGTGGACGCCACCGGTCGCGACGACAGGTCCGACAGAGCCCTTCGCCTCGGCCGGACAGGCGCGGGTGCCTGTCACGAAGGCGCGGACGACGTTCGTGTTGGCGCTCGTGGCGCGGAAGAGCACCTGGGTGGCTGCGCCAGGGGTCAGCGTGCCGAGCTGCCAGCTGAGCTCCTGGCCGTTCTGGGACGCGCCGTCGGTCAGGCTCTTCGCGACGAGGGCCGTGCCCGACGGGAGCGCCACGCGCAGCGCCGCGCCGTCGACCTGGCGCAGCCCGGGGTTCGTGACGGACACGGTCCACAGCACCGAGTCATCGGCCGCGACCGTGCCGCGCCCAGCGACGACGGAGACCGCGAGGGCGCCTTCGCTCGGGGCGAGGACGCTCTCGGCGCTGGCCTGGTTGTCGGCGGCGTCGAGCTCGGCCGCGGTCGTCGTGACGTCCGCCTGGAAGGAGGCCCGCGACCCGGCGGCGCTGCAGTCTTCGGACACGACGGTCACCTCGAAGCTGCCCGTGGCGCCTGCGGGCACCGTGCCGAGCTCGACCGTGACGAGGCCCGCCGTCGTGGTGGCGCCCGTCGGAGCCGAGACCAGGCTGAGGCCAGGTGGCAGCGCGAGCGAGGCGGTGGCCCCGGGTGCCGCGGCGTTGCCGTTGTTGCCCCACGGCACCTTGACCGTGAAGGGCAGGTTGACCGGCACCTGAGCGGGCGCCGTGACGCCCACGTGGAGGTTCGGCCACTCGCCGACGCTGACGGTGGCGGTCGCGGTGTCGTTGGCCGGGTCGCAGTCGACGGTCGCCGCGCTGACGGAGACCGAGGCGGTGTGCGTGCTGTTGGGCGAGAGGTCCATCAGCGTGGCCGGGCCGTCGAGCTCGCGCGAGGCGCCTGCGGCGAGCGTCAGGTCCTCGATGAGCGTCTCGGATCCGCCGCCGAAGCCCTCCGACCCGGTCCCGACGAGCGTGATGCCCTTCGCGACGCCCGGCCCGCGGTTCGTCACCGTCACGCGGAAGGAGACGGGCACCTCGGTCACGCCGGCCTCGGGCGCGATGACGCCGGGGGTCGCGACGACCGTCACCGCGAGGTCGGCCCGGTTCATCGGGATCGTCGCGCTGCTGCGGTCGTTGCGGTCGGTGACCTGCGGGGTCGTCGTCGAGATGGTCGCCGTGTTCGTGATGCTGTCGGCACACACGCCCGCGACCTCGGTGTCGAGCGTGAACGACGGGTTGCCCGCGGTCCGGTAGACCACGCGCCAGTCGAGGAGTGCCATGCGGTCGTCGGCGCCGCGGCGCGACCAGAGGTAGGGGCGGTTGAAGCCGCCTTCGAGGTTTGCCGACAGGCCGTATGCGTGGCCCAGGACCAGGCCGGACGGGCTGACGGACACGCGTCCCTCCCAGGCGTACTCGGTCGTGTAGGTCTCGCGGATGCTCGCGCTCGGGTCAAAGCCGTCGACAAAGTGGTAACGGGTGCCGTCCCAGAGCCCGGTGCGGGCGTACTCGGCCCAGTCGGGCGGCGCCTCGCGCGTGTAGAGGGTCACGAGCACCTCGCCTGCTGCGGTGCGGCCGAAGGCGGCGCCATACCAGTAGGCGGCGGGGAGCTGCAGCACCGTGACGACGCCCGCTGGGGACACGATGACCGGGACGCTGCGACCCTCGGGTCCGGCATACGCCGCCCCGTAGCCCCAACCGTCCGCGTTGAGGCCGTGGAGGCGGACGTCACTGACCCCCTCGCCGCCGACCTCGACGGCCTGTTGCCCGTCCCAGATTTCGCCGCTCGGCAGGGCGACCCGCCCCGCGTCGTCGATGCCGATCGGGTAGTTGTTGCCGAACGACTCGGCGACCGCGAGCTGGAACTCCTGTGTGGCCGGCTGCCAGCGGAACGGGAGCCGCTCGTCCCACTCGGCGCCGTCGCGCCGGACCCACAGCCCGCCCGCGACCCACCCGGACTCGCTCTGGTAGACGTTGATGGTATCCATGCGAGGGCGCAGCGCGACCCCCTCCGTCAGGACTTCGACGTCGGCGAGCGTCAGGCCTCCGACGCGAGACCAGGTGAATGGGACGGCGGCCGCGACGTGCGGGAGCGGGCGGAGCGGACAAACCGCGGTGATGACGCCGCTGCCGCCGTTGTCAAAGGCGACGAGCAGGCGTCGCAGCTCGGCGTCCCACGCGACCGAGGATGCGCCGGGGGTCGTGAGCGGGAAGGTGGTAACGCCAGTCCAGAAGCCCTCTGAAATCAGGAGGTTGCTCTGCAGGCGGTCCAGCAGGTAGTAGCGTCCGTCGTCGTCGACGGTCATGTCCCAGTCGGTCCCGTCGCTCGTGTATCCGGTGTGCCAGCAGCTCGACGAGCTGTTCGACAGATAGACCATGCACAGCGCCAGCGAGGTGCCGATCTTGCGGGCCCCCAGGACATATCCGTCGTGCTGACCCCGCGCGAGCGTGATGAGCGGAACGTTCAGGGTGACAGAGGCCAGGGGCTGAAGGTCGGGCGTGTAGACGGCCAGGGACTGGCCCACGAGGACCACGACGCGTCCGTCCGCGAGCGCCGTCCCGGTGACCGCGGCCCCGCCGAGGTTGACGGCGTCGCTGGCTGCGGTCACGCCGTCCGCCTCGAAGCGTCGGATTCGGCTCTGGGCGGCGCCCACCTCGAGCACGTAGACGCGCCCGTCGATCGGGCTCGTGAAGACGCTGCGCGGTCCCGTGAAGGGCGACACGGCCGGCCCGCTGCCGCTCGGCGCGAGCGTGTTCGAGAAGGTGCGCAGCCCCCCGTCTCCCGTCATCGCGAGGACGGTGGTCCCCGAGACGGCGAGGCGCCTCGCGTTCGGGAAGCCGTCACCTGCCGCCAACTCGACGCGCCCGAGCTGGCCACCGACCTCGGCGCAGGTCTCGGGGGCGTCCGGGCGGTCAAAGAACGCCATGCCAGCGGCGACGCCGGCGTCATTGATGGTCGCGAGGCCCACCGAGACGAGCGGTCCGAGGCCGGCGACTGGCTGGGCCGCGAGCTCGTCGGAGACGGCAGCGCCGACGTCCACCAGGCCCCCCTCCGGGCTGTAATGAAACGCGTCCGAAACATTCGACAGATAGGTGTTCCGGTTGTCGTGACTCGTGTTCGACAACTGTCCGACGACCTCGCCCGCGGCGTTCATGTCGAGCGGGAACAGATTGCGTGTGTGGTCGTTGTAGGGCGGGAAGACGGCCTCGCTGTCGATGATCTCCGGCTCGCCGTCCTCGGGGCCCCACAGGAACATGTTGCCGTTGCAGCCGCTCATGCGCCACGCGTCGCGGACGAGGCCGACCGCGCGCCCGCTGTCGCTGACCGCGGTCGGTTCGAAGTACATCTGCTGCCCCATGGACGAGAGGTCCCCCATGCAGGCCTCGCGGACCGGGTAGACGCCGTCGAGCAGCGCGGCCTTGCCCGTCTCTGGGCCGGAGAAGTGGGCCGCGAGCCTGAGGGACGGGTGCGCGTCGGCCGCGATTCCGGAGAGGTCGAGGACACCGCCTTGTGGATAGGGGACGCGCGCGAAGCCGTCGATGGCCTCGCCTGTCGCCGCGTCGAGCACGCTGTAGCGGATGTCCCGCGCGGGCGAGGTCGTCCGCGGCGCCTCGCTGATGCGGGCGCTCTCCCACCGCGCGACGGTCGACGCTTCGCCGATGGCGGGCGAGGTGTAGGTCGAGCTCGCGCACGACGCGCTCGGCGCGCACATCGGGACCGAATAGGCGTCGCACACCGCGCTGTCGAGACCCGCCTCCCGGACACACCGGGTTCGTGCGGTCGCGAGGACCTTCGAGGCCTGCCCGCACGAGTCGGCCACGCTTGCGGCCGCGCTCGCTGCCACGCCGGCCTTCTGGCTCGCTGTCACGACCTGACCGCCGTCGCCCTCGAGGCAGGTGGCGCAGGTCGCCCCGTTCGGGCATTTCTGGCAGAGCGCGCAGCCTTCTCGGGTCTCGCAGGGCGTGCAAGGGACCGCACACGTCTCCACGGCGCCCTCGCCGCAGGGCATCGGCGGGCTGCAGGCCTCGATGAGCCCGTTCGGGCCGACCGTGGTGGGGACGGGATATCCCGCAGCCGCGGCGATGCCCGGGAGGCGGAACAGCGAGGCGTCGAGCCAGCCGTTCTGCATGAGCGCGCCGAGGTTCGACCACGTCCGCAGGGCGTCCGGGGTGTCGCTGCAGGCCTCGCGGGCGCAGGCGGCGCAGTCGACGTCCGGCAACAGCCACGCGCAGGCGCCAGCGGGCCGGTCGCCCTTCGCCTCGGCGTCGACGCAGTCGGCGAACATCCGCCCGAGGTGCCCCGAGAGGCTGACGCAGGTCGCCGTGTAGGCGTGCACCCCGCACGACCACGGCTCCTCGTCGGCTGGACACACGCTCGGCGGCACCCCGGCCTCTCCGGCGAGGCAGGCGTCGAGCATGCGGAAGTCAGTGCTGCAGGGCGTTCCTTCCGTATTGCCACACGGAATGTGGGCGCAGCTCGACGGGTCCGTGGCCTCCTTCAGGCAGGCTGCGTGGCTCGCGTCGCGGCCGTAGGCGAGCTCGCTGCAGGCGTCCCATGTGTCGGCCCGGTCAGGCAGCTCCCAGTACCCGGGCAGCCAGGTGCAGCCGTCGTAGCAGCCACGGGACGTGTAGGTCGCGGGGGAGACGGGCGTCCCGTCCGGGCATCCGGTGACGGCCGGGCGGCAGACGGGGCAGCAGGCGTCCTCGGGGGTCCATGTGCCGTTCGGGCACTCGGGCGGCGCCGCACACGTCACGCGTTCGCACTTCGCGCCGCTATCCGGGACGACCGCGCCGAGGGCCTCGTCGGTCCGGGTGCCATCATGCGTCCCGAGCGCGAAGTCGGCTGGCGTCGTCTGGATGAAGAGGCCGCCGACGGGCGCCGGGATGTCGCCGAGCGCGGTCAGGCGGAGGTGGGTGACGTCCGGGTCGGGCACTCCCGCGGTCGCAGGGTCCTCGGCGCCGAAGGTCAGGCCGCCGTCGGTCGAGACCGCGAGCGTGAACAGCTCGGGGTCGAAGCCCGCGGTCGAGCCCGAGATGTAGACGAGACCCTCCGGGATGGCGTCCTCGATGACCACCCCGGCCGCGGGGTGATCGCCCGCATTGTTCCAGCCGATTTCAAACCGCAGCGTGTCGCCCGGGTCGGCTGGCGCGCCCGCGCCCGCGAGGTTCGTGACCGACTTCTCGACGAGCGGATCCGCCCGGTTCACGGCCGTCAGGCACTGCGCGACGTTGTTCGCGAGCAGCTCCTCGGTGCCGGCACCCGGCGTCCACGCGACGCCGTAGTCGGTCACCACGCGCGCGGTCGGCATGAGGCGGCTGCGGTTCGGGACGCCGTCCCCGACGGTCAGCGTCAGCGGCAGGCGGGCGCGATGGCCGGGACGGAGGCCGACGCGGCGATAGTAGTTGGCGCTCGCGGGGTTGGCGTCACCGAGCAGGTAATGGCCGTCGTGCAGCGTCCACGCCGGCGTCGAGGCGCGCGGCAGCCCGTTCGCGTCGATGGTCGAGACGGGCTGGCCGTTGGCGTCCACAACCTCGACGCTGCCGGCCGCGGCCAGCGTGAGGCCGACTGGGAGCTCGCTCCGGACCTTGAGACCGAAGGCTGGGACGGTGCCCGAGTTGGCGACTGTGACCGCGAAGCCGGCCGTGCTGCCGGGGGTGACGCCCGGGAATACGCCCTCGGGCGTACAGGCGGCCGTCACGCCGACGTCGATGCCGGGGACTCGGACGGTCGCGCAGCCGCGGTTGTTCGAGGGGTCCTGGTCGCGGTAGCCCGGCGCCATCGAGACGCCCGCGCAGGTGTCGAAGGTGCTGCCTGCGAGGACGAGCTCGCCCGCCGGGCTCGTCAGCACCGCTGACACCTGGACCGTTCGCTCGGGTGCGAGCGGGGCGAGGTTGCCCGCGACGAAGGCGATGTGCGACACGGTCCCGCCAGGCGTCTGGGTCCAACCGCCCGCGCCGGGGTTGGCGGCGTTGAAGGCCGGGGCCGTGCCTGCGCCGCCCGCATGGAACCAGACGGCCTCGCCGTTTGGCGCCACATGGCCGACGTACTTCACGTCGACGGAGCCGTCGGCCGTCGGAATGGGACCGTCAGGCAGGCTGTCGATGACGACCACGCCCCCCGCGACCTCGTTCGTCCGGTTGCCGTAGCGCAGCGTCCAGGTCACGCGCTCGCCAGGCTTTGCGGTCGCTGGGCCGGCCTTGGTGACCCACGGGTCAGGCAGCGGGGTCGTGATGTCGACGCAGCCCTCGTTGGCGTAGTTGGCGTCCTCGCCAGTCGATCCGTTGATGTTCGCGCAGTTGCGGATGGTCGTGCCAGGCATGACACCGGCCTTCACACGTGCGCCGAGGATAATCGACACGTCGCCCGAGCGGCCGGGGATGCGGCCCGGATGGCCGGCGCCGAGGGTCAGCGCGCTGGTGGCCCCGCCCCAGAACAGCTCGCCTGCGAGCGAGGTGGGGGCGGAGGACGGCTTGAAGGCCCACGGCGCTGGCGTGACCGTCACGGCCCCGGGGATGAGCTCGAGCTGGGCGGGAAGGCGGTCGCGGAGGACGACGTCGAGGGCCTCGTGTGCCCCCTCGTTCGAGACCACGAGGGTGTAGTTGAAGGCCTCGCCAGCGCGCGGTGACGGGTTGTCGACGAGCTTGCGGATGTACAGGTCGGCGTTCTCGACGAGGATGGTGCAGGCGGCCGAGCCGGAGCGCGTGCTGGCGTCGCCGCCGATGGCGGTTCCGGTCGCGTCGGGGATGAGGAAGGTGCCCGAGGTGAGGTTCGCCTCGGCGCGCACGGTCACGAGGAAGCGGCCGCCTTCGAGGGGGCGCAGCGGGCCGACATCGGCGCTGAAGCCGTCGGGCAGCAGTGTCACCGAGGGGGCGGCGGCCCCGGGCTCTTCGTCGAGGCGGACGTCGTTCCACGCGTGCGCGACGTTCAGGACAGAGAGCCCGTCGGGGGCGCGGCCGACGATCGTGACGCCGGTGTCGAGGTTGGCCGAGTCATTGTCATAGTCAACCGCATACGTAAACGACGCCCCTGTCGCGACGACGTCGACGCAGCTCTGGGTCATGCGGAGCCCCGGGCGCCCGGTGACGGTGAAGTTGACCTTGTTCGAGATGGCCTGGACGAGCTCGCGCGACAGGATGGCGGCCTGGTTCGCGATGACCGCCCCGAGGTTGATGTCGGTGACGGTCGCCTCGAGGCGAACCGTGCGGCGGACGCCGGTGACGAACTGCGGCGGCGACAGCGTCAGGTCGTCGACGAGGAAGGCGACCCAGAGGGTCTGGGCGCCAAAGGGCGAGGTGACCCAGCCGTCTCCGTCCGGGTCGGTCGCCTGCTGGAAGTTCGCTCGGATGCGGGCGTCCGTGAGCGGGTCGTTCGGGCTGAGCACGGCGGGCAGGGCGGGGAGCACGGTGCGCGAGAACCAGACCTGACCGTTCTGCGGCAGCTGGATCCGGGTCAGGCTGACGCCGCTCGGGACGCGGTCGACGACCCACGAGGTGGTCGACGGTGTCGGAGACGGGTTGATGTAGTCGAGGGTCCAGACCAGCGTCGTGCCCGTCTGGCCGTTCGTGAAGTTCGAGCCGACGGACACTTCGAGGGCGGGCAGACCGAAGAAGTTGTTGCTCGTCGCGAGGTCCTGCGCAGAGGCGCCGCAGACGTCGTCGGCGTAGGTGGCGCGCGCGGTCAGGCCGAACGCCGTGCCGTCGAGGACGCCCGAGGGCACCCGCGTCCTGAGCGTCGCGGTCCGGGAGGTCCCGGGCGGGATGGGCGCCGCATAGGCGAGCGTCACGTGGGTCGGCAGGCTCCATGTCACCGTCGCGCCCGGCGCGTCGAGCCCGTCCACGAGTAGCCGCGTCGGGACGCCGTTGGCCTGCACGACCGGGATATCGACGCGAACGGTCGTGTTCAGCGCGTCGTCGAGCGGCGTCCGCACATTGGGCGGGTTGTTGTTGGTGATTTGCAGCGTATAGACCAACGGCTGGTTCGCGTTGGCGGTCGACGGACTGCCCGAGACCCACGAGGCTCCGAGCGACGGCAGGTCGGGGACGACCAGGGTGCGCTCGTCGTTGACCGCAGTGAGTGGCGTCGCGAGCTGCACAGCGGCCTGCTGCTGCGGCTGGTAGGCGTGGATGAAGAGCAGGCCGCGATTCAGGATTTCGACGTCGGTCGTCGGGCAGGGACCGGGCGGAGGCGCGATGGTGACGACGATTTCGCCGACGACGGAGCTCGGGGTGAGGCCGCCCGCTGGGTCGGTGTCGGGGAAGTAGGTCGAGGTCAGGCGCGGGACGCGGAAGGCGACCCACGAGACCTGCGACAGGTCGCTTGGCGCGGTGGTCGTCCAGCCAGGGCCCAGGTCGCCGTCGGCGGGGTCGAACTCGGGCGGCGCGTCGGCCGAGGCGTCGCTGCCGCCCGGCGCGGCGTAGTACCACACGGTGCCGTTCGCCTCGGGCGGCAGGAAGGCTGCCTCGAAGCGCGTGCCAGCCGGGATCTTGTCGATCATCGTGATGTCGCGCAGCTCGGAGACGGCGGTGTTGGAGGTCAGCATCAGGTAGCTGACGGTCTCACCGAAGGCGGCCTTGACGGTCGCGGGATACATTGGGGGCCGCAGGTCCTCGCCCGCGGTGATTTGGCGGTGCTCGCGGACCTGCTCGCCCTTCGCGAAGAGGTAGCCCGGCGTCGCGGGGACGCCGACGACGAGCTCGTCGCAGGCGGGGCCGGAGGCGGCCGAGAGCTGGCTCGCGAAGTCGCTGCGCAGCGTGGCGCAGTCGCGCAGCGTCTCGCCGCCCGCGAACGGGCCAGCAGGCGCGTTGCGCCCGAGGCGGACGCGGTAGCTGCGGCTGAAGGCGGCGCCCACGGTGAGGTCGCCGAGCGTCCAGTAGACCGACTGCGGAGGGACGACGGTGCCGTCGGGCAGCGTCAGCCCGCTCGCGGAGTACTGGCCGCCGTCGGAGATGTCGAACGGCCCGCCGGTCACGGGGAAGCCGCCGAGCGTGCGGACGAGGTCCGACACGTCGTCCCAGGCCACGGCGTCGAACAGGGTCTCGCCGCCTTGCGCCGGGTAGTTCGGATAGTTCCAGCCCTGGACCTGGATGGACACGTCGGAGTCGGCGAAGGCGTGCCAGCGGTTGTTGACCCGGTAGGCGCCCGCGCCGTAGTAGCGCTGGACGCGCGGGGCGGGCGCGGCGGTGACGCGCGTCTGGAGGGGGGCCGAGGTGGCGAGGGCGCCGTTGCCCGGGGCCGCGGAGGCGGTCGCGGTGTAGAGGGTCCCGTTCCAGGTGCCCATCGGGATGCGCGCGTTGAAGACGAGCGTGAACGTCTCACCCGCGCGACGGGCGCCGAGGTTCCAGCGGACCGCGCTGCCGTCGGGGGTCAGGGCGCCGTTCTCGGTCGCCGACAGGAACGCAAGGCGCTGGTCCTGGCGGGTGGACGCGATATTGGGTGCGATGGCGGGCAGCGGGACGGTGACGACGAGGGCGGAGGTGTCGACGAAGGAGACGCCCACGTTGACGCGGTAGGCGAGGGTCTGGTTTGACGCGATGGTGGAGGGAGCCTCGAGGCGGACAGCGACGCGCGACTCGGGCGTCCAGGTAGCGCGGAGGCCCGAGACCTGGGGTGAGACAGTCGCGCCGCTGAGGCGGATGAGCAGCGAGACGGACCCGGAGGCGGCTGGCACGGACGCGAGCGAGGCTGTGAGCGTGTAACCAGCGACCGTGGAGGGCGAGAGCGGCAGCGGGGCTGGCAGGTTCGCGCGCGTCCCGGTTTGCCCGTTGGCGCCGTAGACCGTGTCGTTTGCGACGGCCCAGACCTGGATCTGGCCGTCGGACGGTCGTGTGGCGTTGAGGTGGACCTGACCCCAGGCCGAGAAGGAGGCTGGCGTCAGGGCGACGGTCTCGAACGTGCCCGACGTGGCCCCAGCCGCGAGGACCACCCGACGGCCAGCCGCGTCGTAGCGGGTCTGGACGAAGGTCACGAGGCCGTTGTCGTCGGTCAGGGCGTCGACGAAGGTGCCGGCGTTGTCATTGACCTGCGGCGAGGCGTGCACCGCCGGGGCGGCGAACGTGGCGAGGAGACTGGCGGCCATCAGGATATGGCGGAGCGTCGCACGGGACATCGGGGACCTCGTTTGGTCGGTCGCGGAAGAGCCGCGGCGCGTCGGTGTCGGTTTGGGCTCCCCGGTAACTTCACATGAATGGATAGCGCTCCGCAACTTCCCGCGTCCCTGTCTCCGGACGTGAAGCGCTGTGAAGGTCGTCCGAGGCCGGTGTGCGGCGGTTCGGGCTGGCTCGGGTGCGGCAAGCTGGGGGGGTCAGCGGGCTCTGTACGACGTGTCGGAGGGGTGGTAGCGTCCGCGGTGCGTGTGCCACGAGGCGCGGAGGGGACAGTGGTGGACAAGGGGTTTCTCGTCGCCCAGCTCGTGTCGCGGATGCGCGAGTCTGTGCGCGTGTCCGAGCGGGAGATGGTCGCGGCGGCTGACGCGGCGGTCCACGGCGAGGAGGCGCAGGCGAAGCGCGAGGATAGCCGCGCGATGCTTGAGTATTCGGCCCTCGCGCGCGGGCAGTCCAAGCGGCTCGAGGCGGGGCGGCAGATGCTCGCGGCCCTCGATGTGTTCCGGGCCGAGCCGGTGCCCGACGGCGGGCGCATCGGACTCGGCGCGCTGGTCGAGGTCGAGGATGATGATGATGGTACCGGAAGGACGCTATTCATTGCGCCGGTCGGCGCGGGGCTCGAGCTCGAGGGGCCCGGTGGCGACGGCTTCTTCACGGTCGTGACGCCGGGCTCGCCGCTCGGGCTCGCGGTGATGGGGCAGCGTCTCGGCGACTCGGTCGACGTGACGGTGGACGGCGAGACCCGCTCCTGGACCATCACCTGGGTGATGTGACGCGTCTGGTGTGCCTCGCGGTGTCGTCTCGTTCATCTCGTTCGGCAAGATGCGAGCGGCGGCGGGCCAGGGCGATCGAGTTCTCATTCGCCTTGACGGTGGGAGCGAAGATCGACGGAGCCGGTCTTCTGTGATCGAACGTGAGTCTTGGACCGCAGGGACAGGAGGTCAAGATGGCACGCGCGACGGAGGCTCAGAAGATTCAGCA
>SXGQ01062014.1_pt1 | contig 13451 bp, 11 predicted proteins | sample 3178371 | NCBI WGS metagenome assembly SXGQ01 (sample SAMN11356859, study PRJNA531348) | freshwater metagenome | isolation source: freshwater sample F1-20 | place: China: Fuxian Lake, Yuxi | collected 2017-12-25
CCATGCATACGCAAACCTACTTGACCTGTTAGCATTGAAGAGGATGAGTCAATAAACCTTTGTGCGCTTTCCAAAGAAAGCAGAGGACTTGCAAAGAATGTCACAAGTGAATCTTTTTGCAGATACAATGCTTTTTCACGATTCGAAAGTAATCCATCAAAAAAGAATGGAATAGAATCCGTGAACGGCACTGAACTTTCAAATAGCGTTGTATTGCTTCTATTTTCAGACAATAATTCACGTTCATAATGAGCCAAGACATTTCGTTCATCTTCGCTTAATTCTTGATCAGATTTGCGAATCAATCGCAGGGCTGTTTGAACCTCGCCCCTTTGCAATGGCAATGCTGAAAGCGAATAATGCGGAAGCAAACCTTTTGCTTCGCAATGTTCGAGAAAATGATAGACCGGGTGAACGATTGGCAGATGTTCCACTTGAGCAAACACAGGCATCAACATGGCAAAAAAGATCATGAATATTATCATGATCTTTTTCTTGTCACATGTGATATGTGCAATGCTGTTCTTCATTATCGTAGGAATGCCCAATAAACTACATTCAGAATACCAACCAATCCTCCGATAGCCGTGATAAGGAATGTATAGTATTGATATTCATATCCGGGTGGACGATAGGTTGGCGGCGGACAATAAATTTCATCTCCGGATTCCACCACCACATTTTTTTCAGTGCCTTTGATCCATACATGGGAGCGACCTTTGATGATGCGTGTCAAATCCTTTTCAGCACCACTCGCATATCCACCTGCTCTGTCGATATACCATTGCATTGATTTACCGGGCTCGAATGTGACATATCCCGGATTATTCACTTGTCCATAGACATAGACGCGTTTTGGATTTTCAGGTATCACGATGATATCACCGGATTCAAGAAATACATTGTCATCTTCAGAACCATTGAATGCTTTTTGTATGTCACATGCAACGGTTGGTTGACGAAACATGGTATGCATCAAATATCGTGTGGTGTCTTCCGCTGTGAGATCCGTGTATTGCATTCCCATGATTGCGCGATACCGTGGCTCATTGGATGCCGGTGCCTGCTGTTCTTTTCTTACGATATATGCCAAAGGCAAATATGCTTTGTCGGTGAATCCACCTGCTTGTTCGATGATGTCTTTCAATTTGGTTTGACCTTGCATCATCGTATATGCACCGGGTCTTTGAACTGAACCCGTAACCTCCACTACGCCTGTCGATGCTCCTTTGACAGCAAATTGTTGTTTTTGAACTACAATCACAGCACCGGGCATGAGTTCAGGATCATTACTGAATTGACCATTATCATTCATTGATAATGTGGTGATCGCATCCCCTTGCTTCAATTGAATATTCGATGGATCGGCATCATCCGTCAAGCCATAGGCAAGCTTGAGAAGCATGGATGCTTTATCACCTTTTTTGAATGCGATGCTGATTGGTCTAATTACGGCGCCTGCAATTGCGATGGCTGAAGTCAAACCTTGATCAAATGGAACAAATATCTGATCTCCTTCGCGAAGAGTTGGATCATCCGTTGCTGATGACAGTGCAAGAGCTTTTTCGAGATCGACATTTGAAGATGTTCCATCAGCATGCAGCACGGTTATATTCCGTGCCACAAAAGAAGGCAATTCTTCATTACCTGTTAATGTTCCTCCACGCATGGCTGAACGACGCGCTTCGATCACTGTTAACTCTTTTGCGCTTTCCATTGCGGCTTGAGTTGTTCCGCCATTTTGTTGTGATGCAGATTTCGGTGGCTGATTTGCAAGACGTATCGCTGTTGAAACACGCATAGAAGCCGGTATTGCATAGGTTCCGGGATAGCGCACATTACCGCGAATACTCACATAGAGCGATCTACATTTTCTGAGCATCACGGTGACTGTCGCATTCGGATTACGTTGCTTCATCATGTCGATGATCAGTGATTTGGCTTTTGCGAGTGTTGCATTTTTGAGCGACAATTCACCTATGCGTGGAACAAGTATGGCGTTCTCCGGTGAAACCGAAACATATTGTTCGGTGGCATTTCCTGAGAGTGTCTGTATAGACAAAACATCGCCCGGGCCTATGCGATAATGATCAGCATCAACAATATTATCCGAAGGCAATAATTCAGCTTTCAGAAAGTCAGCGCCCGGCGGTGTTGAAGTCTGCATCAGCTTCGTCATGTCGAAATCACTTGATGAACCCATCAATTGTGCTTCGACTGATATACCTATCACCAATGTACACACACAGAAAAGTGTCGTGCACATTGATCTGATCAATGTGATTGAATGATTCATTGTGCCTTGATGCATTGTGTCACAAGTATTTCTGCTATGCGCTCAGCTGCTTTTCCATCCCATAATGGCGGAATGGATCCTTTTTTTCTTGGCAAATGCACGATATCATGCAATGCTTTGGAAATTGCTTGTGGATTGGGTTGAATAAGAATATTGGTTCCCAATTCCACGGTGACAGGTCTTTCGGTTGTTGTTCTTGCAGTGATGCAAGGCACGCCAAGAACTGTTGTTTCTTCTTGTATTCCTCCGGAATCCGTCAATACGAAATCCGCATCCTTCATCAATGCTAGAAAATCAATATATCCTTTTGGATGCGTGATGATGAGTTCCTTTCCTTGTCGGATGATGTCAGCAAAACCATATTCGCGAATCTTTGAACTCGTTCGCGGATGCATCGGAAACACGATTGCTCTATCTGTTGATATTTCAGCAAGAATTTCAAGCAGTGATTTCAATTGTTCGGGTTCGTCGACATTGGATGGACGATGCATGGTCACAAGACCATATTGTTTCGGTTGTATGTCGAGTTCCTTAAGAATTGTTGATTCATTGGCTTTTGGCATGGCAAAATGCAATGAGTCTATCATTGTATTGCCAACGAAAAATATGTTCTTCTCCGGAAATCCTGATTCTTTGAGAATGATATTTCCTGATTCTTCCGTCGTAAACCAATAATCACAAATTGCATCAGTTGCAATGCGATTGATCTCCTCCGGCATTGAACGATCATAACTTCTCAATCCGGCTTCAACATGAACAGTTTTAATACCGAGTTTCACGGCAACCAATGCACATGCAATCGTTGAATTCACATCTCCAACAACAATCACGATATCCGGTTTAAGTTCAAGACATGTCTGCTCGAATGCAATCATCACTTTCGCTGTTTGTTCAGCATGCGATCCGCTTCCAATCCCAAGAAACACGGTTGGGTTGGGCATTTCAAGATCTTGAAAAAATGCATCACTCATCGCTGCATCATAATGTTGTCCTGTATGAACTATATGATGCTCGAATTCAGGAGCATAGCGTTGAAATGCTCTATGAATCGGCGCAACCTTCATGAAATTGGGGCGGGCCCCAACAACGGATATTATGCGATATGGTTTGCTCAAGTTCCGCTTCCCAACAGCACGACATTCTTTTTGGATCCTCGAATTTTCTTTGTGGCATTTCGTGTGTCAATCACCACTTTTGCATTCTTTACAATCATTGAATAGTCGAAGCACGTATGATCTGTGGTAATAACAACGATATCATATTTTTTCAGCATTGCAGGAGTGAGGCTGCCTTGTGATTTCATCATTGTTCCATGTACATCGACCGCGGGTATATATGGATCATGATATGTCACATTTTTGAATCCATCTTGCATGAGCAATTCCATCACTTTGAGTGCGGGTGAATGACGTAAATCATCGACATCTTTTTTGAATGCCATGCCCAACATCAACACTTTTGCTTTTGCAAGCGTGATAGGTTGTTTTGCCACTTCGCGTTCAATCATGCTTCGTACATAGAATGGCATTGATTCATTCACTTCGGCAGCAAGTGTAATGAAGTTTGTTTCAAAATCATATTCTCGCGCCATCCATGAAAGATAATATGGATCAATCAGAATGCAATGTCCGCCAATGCCGGGTCCCGGAAAAAATGGCATGAATCCAAATGGTTTTGTTGCCGCTGCTTCCACAACCTCCCAAATATTCACACCTATGCGATCACATAATTGCGCAAGTTCATTTACGAGCGCGATATTGACACTTCGAAAAATATTCTCAAGTAATTTTTCCATTTCAGCGACCGATGGCGAGGAAACCGGAATCACTTTACTTACAATGATGCCATGCGCTGCACATGCAAGATTGGTGCATGCGCTTGTAACACCACCTGCAACAATCGGGGTATTACCGGTATTCCATGTTTGATTGCCAGGATCAATTCTTTCAGGTGAGAATGCAAGAAAATAATCTTTGCCGAGTTTAAGTCCTTTTTTCTCCAGAATCGGCTGAACATATTTAGTGGTTGTACCGGGAAATGTAGTACTCTTCAAAATGATGAGTTGACCTTTTCTCAATGTTGCTCCGACTGCTTCAGCCGAGTGAATGATATATGAAATATCCGGATCTTTATTTGGCGTGAATGGAGTTGGAACGCATATGTATATCACATCGCATTCAGTGAGTTTTTTGAAGTCGGTTGTTGCTTCAAGAGTTTTCCCTTTGATTACGGAAGCCACTAGTGATGAATCAATGTCCATGATATAATTCCCACCTTTTTGTAAAGTGCGAATTTTCTGTTCATCAATATCAAAGCCGATTGTTCGCACGCCAAGATGTGCATATTCCACTGCGATTGGAAGTCCTACATAACCGAGTCCGATCACACCAACTGTTATGGTATGATTGTGTATGGATGCAAGCAAAGCATCTGCAGTTTGAATACCGGCGGATTTTTTCTTGATAGCCATGATTTATCGTTCTCTGTGATATTGCTGTGAATAATAGTCTCGATATTGTCCGGATAGTATATGTTCGCACCATTCCGGATGTTCCAAATACCACTCAATTGTGGATTGCAAACCTTGTTCAAAAGGAATGCGAGGAGCCCATCCTAATTCTCTTTTGGCTTTGGATGCATCGATTGCATACCGCCTATCATGCCCCGGACGATCTGTAACGTACTGTATGAGATCAGTTGATTTTCCAAGTATAGAGAGAATCGAATGTACAATATGAAGATTGGAACATTCATTGTCCGATCCAATATTATAGACCTCTCCGGGCTTTCCATATTCATAAGCACGCCAAATGGCATCGCAGTGATCTTCCACGTGAATCCAGTCTCTAACATTCATACCATCACCATAAACAGGCAATGATCTAGATTCTTTCGCATTAAGAATCATAAGTGGAATGAGTTTTTCGGGAAATTGTCTCGGACCATAATTATTTGAACATCGTGTGATAACCGCAGGTACATCATGTGTATGATGAAATGCTCTCACAAACATGTCCGCAGATGCTTTTGATGCAGAATACGGCGAATTTGGTGCCAAAGGTGTTTCTTCGGTGAATAATTCATCGGAATTCAGATCCAATGAACCATATACTTCATCGGTAGAAACCTGTACATATTTTTTGAGTTTAAGATTTCTGGCAACGGTAAGAAGCGAGACAGTACCGCCGATATTTGTTTCGATGAAAGGCGAAGCATCATGAATGGATCTATCCACATGAGATTCAGCAGCAATATTTATAATACCTTCAACTTCATATTGCCTACACAGACTATCCATCAATTCAGTATTTTGAATCTCAGCATGTACAAAGATATGTCTTTCATCCTGCTCAAGAGATTGTAGATTTTCAAGATTTCCAGCATAGGTCAATGCATCAACATTGATGATACGAAGATTGGATTGGGTAGCGAGCATTTGCATGACAAATGTGCTGCCAATGAAACCTGCGCCTCCAGAAATGAGGATAGTTTTGTTGCCGTTTGAGGACATGAAATTCAAAATTGCTTATACAATGATTCAAAAATACGGAATGACGGCTCCGTTACCAATAGAATATGCCGTACTTACAAGGGTTTGAGCCATAATTCGCAATGATTTAGCGGAACCTTAACCACTTTTATACGTGTTAAACACTATTCTTGGTATTATTCCAATCTTTCTCCAGTCATAATATGAAAATAATTGTCATCGGAAGTGGTTTTGGCGGCCTTAGTGCAGCCATTCGTCTACAAGCACAAGGTCATCAAGTTACAATCGTAGACAAACTCGATAAACCGGGCGGAAGAGCATATGTGTTTGAACGTGATGGATATACGTTTGATGCAGGTCCAACCATCATTACTGCTCCATGGTTGATACATGAATTATTTGAAGTTGCCGGAAAAAAAACCGAAGAATATGTAAACATCGTCAAAATCGATCCTTTTTATAATGTTCGATTCGAAGATGGAACAATTTTCCGTTATAATGGAGACAAAGATTCTATTCTGAAACAAATTGAAGCTTTGAATCCTGAAGATGTGATGGGCTATCATCGATTCATTAAAGATGCTGAAAAGATATTCAAAGCAGGTTTTGATTTAATCGACAAGCCATTCACCACAATTGGTTCTATGCTGAAGGTATTACCTGATTTGATTATGCTTCGATCGGAACGTTCAGTAGCTGGGATGGTAAATCAACATATCAAAGATTATAGATTACGTCAAGTATTCAGTTTTCACCCTTTACTGGTTGGTGGGAATCCTTTTCAGACAACTTCCATTTATGCATTGATTCATATTCTTGAACAGCGTTGGGGTGTATGGTTCGCCATGGGTGGGATGGGTGCATTGGTACAAGGACTAGTGAATGTATTCAAAGACATTGGCGGTAAGATTCAGCTTGGTACCGAAATCAAAGAGATTGTAATTGATGATTCAACAAAGCGTGCAATTGGAGTGCAGACTGCATCCGGGGAATTTTTGAAAGCAGACATCGTTGTGAGTAATGCAGATGTCGGCAATATGTATATGAAGATGATCCCAGCAAAATATCGTAAGAAGAACACAGATAATCGCATGAAGAATCTGCATTATTCCATGAGTTTGTTTGTGATGTATTTCGGAACGACAAAAAAATATGAAGATCTTGCGCATCATGAAATCATCATGGGTCCGAGATACAAAGAACTTGTGACTGACATTTTCAAGAAAAAGCATCTTGCCGATGATTTTTCATTATATCTTCATCGTCCCTCCGCAACGGATCCATCACTTGCTCCAGAAGGATGTGATTGTTGGTATGTCTTATCTCCTGTTCCACATTTGGAATCGGGCACAGATTGGTCAGTGAAAGGACCTGAATATCGCAATCGTATAGTACAATATCTCGAGGAACGATATATGCCTGATTTATCAAAGCATATTGTCAGCGAGCACTATGTCACACCTACTTATTTTCAAGATACCCTTAATTCATATTTAGGAAATGCATTTGGTGTTGAACCAATTCTTACGCAATCTGCTTGGTTCCGACCTCACAATCTCTCCGAAGATATTCCAAATCTCTATGTGGTAGGAGCAGGTACTCATCCTGGGGCAGGATTACCCGGTGTAATGAGTAGTGGTAAAATAGTTGCAGAAATGATCAATTCTTAAAAGCACCATTTATGAATCTGATGATTCATTTGAAGGATTGTTTTCATGGTGCTCATCTGTATCAAGAGAATCCAAAGAAACCAGAGCATTGATATCTTCGACTACAGCTGAGCCAAGTTCAGCAGCAAGATTTTGTGGTTGCATTGCAATCAATTCATCTATTTCTTTCATCCGTGGAAGATCATCTAGAGCAGCCAGACCAAAAATTCGTAAAAATTCTGCCGTGGTTCCATACAATAATGGTCTGCCGGCGGTTTCAGCTCGACCAATGATGGTGACCAATCCTCTATCCAAGAGGGAATTCATGATTTCACCGGAATTCACCCCTCGTATAGCTTCAATGTCCGGCTTACTTACCGGTTGTTTATAGGCAACGATTGACAATGTTTCGAGTGCCGCTTGCGAGAGTCGTTTGCGGGACTTCGCCTTTAAGAGTTTTTGTACATACACTCCAAATTGTGAGCGAGTGACAAAATGATAGCCACCCGCAACCTTCACTATGGAATATGGGCGAGCACATTTCGCAAGATCATCGTTGATGTGATCGATAGCGATTTTGATCCCATCCGGACTTGCATATTCTTGAAATTCAGATTCCACAAGTAATTCATTGATGGTCTTTTCGCTCATGGGTTCATCAGATGCAAAAATCAATGCTTCCAGTACAGGAAGAAATGCATCGGGAATTGATATGTCTTGTTCATTCATGGTTTGTTTTCTTGTAAATGGGAAAGCGCCCGTATGCAAAACTACGTTTTTCCTTGATTCTGCATAGAGTGAGATATGCACAAAAAAAGGTATCGGAACTGAATCCGATACCTTTCTCTGAATTTTATAGATTATTTACCATCATTCTTGTCATCAACGATGGTATAATCGGCCTCTTCAACATTTCCTGCATCACCTGAAGCATCTTGTGTACCGGATGTAGAACCTGCTGCATCTGCTTGCTCATACATTTTTGTGGAAGTTTCACTCCACAATTGATTGAGGGCATCCATTGCAGGGCGAATGTCTCCGGTATTGTTCTTGATTGCATCTGCAAGACGTTCTTTTGCGGCTTCAATATTTGTTTTTGCATCGGCCGGAATTTTGTCTCCAAGATCAGTCAATTGTTTGTCAGTGGAATACACAAGATTATCCGCTTGATTACGCAATTCAATTTCTTCCTTGCGTTTTTTGTCCTCAGTTGCATGCTCTTGTGCTTCGCGCTTCATTTTTTCGATTTCATCTTTTTCCAAACCGCTTGATGAAGTGATACGAATATTTTGCTCTTTGTTAGTTGCTTTGTCTTTTGCCGACACATGAAGAATACCATTGGCATCGATATCGAATGTCACTTCGATTTGTGGTACACCGCGTGGAGCAGGCGGAATTCCATCAAGATGGAAACGACCAAGCGAACGATTGTCACGAGCCATCGGACGTTCACCTTGAAGGATGTGAATTTCCACTGATGTCTGGCTATCAGTTGCTGTAGAATATGTTTCCGATTTCTTTGTTGGAATTGTTGTGTTCGCAGGAATCATCGGAGTCAATACACCGCCCATTGTTTCAATGCCAAGTGTAAGCGGAGTTACATCAAGCAACAAAACATCTGTAACATCACCTGCAAGCACTCCACCTTGAATTGCAGCACCGATCGCTACAACTTCATCCGGATTGACTCCTTTTGATGGGTCTTTTCCGAAGAATGATTTTACAAGCTCTTGAATTTTGGGAATACGTGTTGAACCACCGACCAAAATCACTTCATCGATTTGTGAAGGTGTGATCTTTGCATCTTTGATTGCTTGTTCGCAAGGACGCAATGTTGCATCAAATAAATCTGAACACAATGATTCGAATTTTGCACGTGTGATTGTAAGGTTCAAGTGCTTTGCACCATCTGCTGTTGCAGTGATGAATGGCAAATTGATTTCTGTTTGCAACATTTGTGATAATTCGATTTTTGCTTTTTCGGCTGCTTCACGTAAGCGTTGCAATGCCATTGGATCATTGCGTAAATCAATGCTCTCTTGTTTCTTGAATTCATCTGCAAGGAAGTCGATGATGCGCAAGTCGAAATTGTCACCACCAAGATGTGTATCTCCATTTGTTGATTTCACTTGGAAGACACCATCACCCAATTCAAGAATTGAAATGTCGAAGGTACCACCACCCAAGTCATATACCGCTACGGTGATGTTTTGGTCTTTTTTGTCCAAACCAAATGCAAGAGCTGCTGCAGTTGGTTCATTGATGATACGCTTCACATTCAATCCGGCAATTTCACCGGCATCTTTTGTTGCTTGTCTTTGCGCATCATTGAAATATGCAGGAACTGTGATGACAGCATCCGTCACTTTTTGTCCCAAATAATCTTCTGCCGTTTGCTTCATTTTTTGCAAGATCATTGCAGAAACTTCCGGTGGAGAATACAAGCGACCGTCAATGTCAACTTGTGCTGTATTATTGTCACCACCTTTTACCGTATAAGGAACAAGTTTGGTTTCTTCACCTACTTCATCCATTCTACGACCCATGAATCGCTTCACGGAGTATACTGTGTTTTTTGGATTGGTGACTGCTTGTCTTTTTGCTTGTTGACCAACCAGACGCTCACCACTTTTTGTAAATCCCACAACGGAAGGCGTTGTGCGAGTACCTTCGCTGTTTGCAATAACAACGGGTTGTCCGTTCTCCATTACAGACACACAGGAGTTGGTGGTTCCTAAGTCAATACCGATAGTTTTACCCATCTTGAATTACCTCTGAAAAATACTATGAATAAAAAATGTGGTTCCGGTTGGAATCAAATCATCAAGCAATCTTTACTTCAATGCTTTTTGGTTGCTCTTGTTCAATCTTTGGCAATGTCACCGACAATACTCCATTATTGAATTCAGCTTGAATTCCTTGTATGTCGATCAAATCTGTCAATTTGAATGAACGAGTAAATGATCCAAATCGACGCTCTGTGCGAAGAAATGCTTGTTGATCTATAGTTTGATGTTGTTTTTTCTCACCACTGATTGTCAATACACGATCTTCATTGATGGAAATCTTCACATCTTCTTTGTTCACTCCGGGAATTTCAATCAAAAGTGTGATTGCTTTCTCTTCATGTGCGATATCAACCTTTGGTGAAAAATCCGAAATGTCGGGTTTGATGTCATTCATGGTGTCGAACATGCGACGCGTTACCATATCCAATCCACGGAATGGTTCGAATCTGAGCATAGTCATAATCTTGTCCTTTCTGTTACACTGTAAATATGTTGTTTGCTCCCATAATGGGATATAACCTGCGCATGGTTGAAAACACTTCTTACGAATAACGTGCCAATTGGCTTTTTTGGCGTTTTTCAGTATAAATGGCTGTAAATTTGTCAACAAAGCAGCCAATTTTACACGTTGCTTTGCCAGAATGTCATAATGCTTGACAATTTGTCATTATATGGGTATGCTTTGGCGGCAGATGCTATGGTTTCATTTTTCTAAATTGCGTTTCAACTTTAGGAATGCACTATGATCGGCATTGGATATGATGTACATCGTTTGGCGGAGGGTGAATCCCTTGTACTTGGTGGTGTGACCATTGATTCTCCTTTGGGATCCATTGCTCACAGTGATGGCGATGTTGTATTGCATGCTTTATGCGATGCTTTATTGGGTGCAGCCGGGCTTGGTGATATCGGGGAGCATTTTCCTGACACGGATCCTCGCTGGAAAAATGCCCCAAGCAGAATGTTTGTGGAACATGCGATTCAATTGCTTGCTGAGCAAGGATATATTCCCGTGAACATTGATATCACATTGGTTTTGGAAGCTCCTAAAATCAAGCCTTATAAAGAAGCAATGCGGATGGAGATTGCATCAATGACCGGATTGCCATTTCAACGAGTTTCCGTTAAAGCCACCACAAATGAATCCATCGGTTTTGCCGGTAGAAAAGAAGGTGTTGCAGCACTCTGCGCATGCATGATCAAAGAAAGGGATCGCACATGAATATATCCGTCATCGGCATTGGACATCTTGGAATGATTCATGCAAAACTCTTGAAGCAAAGAGATGATATTGCATTGATTGGAATTTCAGATATGTCTCGAGAACGTGAGGAATTTGTTGCGAAGGAATTGGATATATCAATTCATGAATCAATGGATATTGCAATTGAGAAATCCGATGCAGTTATTATTTCTGCTTCAACGAAAGCACATTATGATATTGCAAAAAAAGCAATCATTGCGGGGAAACATTGTTTCATAGAAAAGCCAATCACATCAACTTATCAAGAGGCTGTTGAGTTGATTACACTTGCGGAATCAAACAATGTGATTGTTCAAGTGGGTCATGTGGAACGATTCAATCCGGCTTTGATGTCATTGAAGTCTTATTCAATAGAACCACTATTCATCGAAGCGCATCGACTTGCCCAATTCAAACCACGTGCAACTGATGTGAGCGTAATACATGATTTGATGATTCATGATATCGATATCGTATTGTGGATGGTGAAATCCCCCGTGAAGAATGTGGATGCCAATTCGGTATCTGTTTTAACGGAAACAGCCGACATAGCTAATGCAAGAATAACATTTGAAAATGGTTGCGTTGCAAATATTACTGCATCGCGCATATCGGCTCAGCCAATGCGCAAAATGCGTGTATTCCAAAAGAATGGCTATATGTCAATTGATTTTGCAAAACCATCCGTTGATGTCTATAGGCTTGCACATAAAGAAGAAGTTGCCAATACAGCCATCCCCGCTATGATGCTCGGAGAAATAGATGCAGGAAATAGCAGCAAGTCACTTGTATTTGAACAACCTCCTGTCCCTTCGATCAATGCAATTGCTGAAGAACATGCGGCATTCATTCGGTCCATTGTGCATGGAGATCCAATCGCAGTAACCGCCCATGAGGCGATGGAAGCACTACGCATTGCTGAAATCATAGCACATCAACAGTAATATCCTTTACGTGGACAACGAAAATGAAGATTGCTATCGTACAGTCCTTTCCGACATATGCTGATACACAACAGAATGTGACAAGCATCCTCACTAAGATTGAATCCATCAAAGCGGACATGATTGTTTTCCCTGAACTTGCCACAAGTGGATATTTTTTTACTGATAAGAATAGTCTCTTTCCCCATGCATTGACATGGAATGAATCTCCTGAATTATTGTCATTTCAAGCTTTGTCCACTGAACATAATGTCATCATCATCATAGGATTTCCTGAAAAAGATGGCGATGTGATGTATAATTCTGCCGGCATATTCATGCCTCATCAAGAGGACTCGCGTGTATATCGAAAAACACACCTGTTTTATAAGGAACATGAAGTGTTTGCGGAAGGCAATTCGGGATTCTTCTGCGTTCATGATGCAAAGACAGACTGCACCATAGGCATCATGATATGCTATGACTGGCGCTTCCCCGAGGCTGCAAGAACTCTTGCATTGCAAGGTGCTGATCTCATTGCATGCCCTGCAAATCTGGTGACAACTCTTTCAGGTAAAGTGTTTCCTGCACGCGCAATTGAAAACAAAGTCTATGTGGCTGTTGCAAATCGCATCGGAGAAGAATGTTTGGGAGAAGAAACACTATTGTTTAGGGGTGAATCTGCCATTTATGATTATGTAGGCGAACGAATGGCTCAAGCATCATTCGGAAATGAAGAAATACTTTATGCCGAAATTGATCCGCAATCCACTCGAAAGAAATCATTCAATTCAGTGAATGATATATTTAAAGATCGCAGACCTGATATGTATAGCTGAAGAAGCCGCTGCTTATTCCCCTCAACTGAGGGGGAATAACTATTGGTATGTTATTGTCATTTATATTCTTCTTCGCACATCTTCAATGATTGATTCCCAGTTGATCAGGGGTGTCATGGTATCGCGATGCATATGCGTGGCCAAACCCGGGATTGGAGATAGTGCAAGCACCTTCCCAAAGAATGTGAATCTTCCATAGAGCTTTTTGCTCAGCAAACGATC
>SXGQ01511657.1_pt1 | contig 13451 bp, 12 predicted proteins | sample 3178371 | NCBI WGS metagenome assembly SXGQ01 (sample SAMN11356859, study PRJNA531348) | freshwater metagenome | isolation source: freshwater sample F1-20 | place: China: Fuxian Lake, Yuxi | collected 2017-12-25
CTGCGCGCGGCAAGCACCGCGGGCGTACCCAGGAAATCCCGCGCCGGATCGGGCGTTCGTTGCGCGCCGTGTTTGAGCTAACGCTGTTGGGCGAGCGCACCATCCACCTCGAGTGCGATGTGCTGCAGGCTGATGGTGGCACCCGCACCGCCGCCATCACCGGCGCTTTTGTAGCGGCGCAGGACGCTGTCGGCCATTTGCTGGCGCAGGGCAAGCTCATGCAGTCACCGATCCGCGACCATGTGGCGGCGATTTCGGTTGGCATCCTGCAGGGTCGGCCGCTGCTGGACCTGGAGTACACCGAGGACTCGGCCTGCGACACCGACATGAATGTGGTCATGACTGGAGCCGGCCATTTTGTCGAGGTGCAGGGCACAGCCGAGGGGGCGGCTTTCACCCGGCTGCAAATGGACGCTCTGCTGGCCTTGGCCGAAACCGGCTGCAGGACCCTGATTGGCCTGCAAAAAAATGCCTTGAAGTCTGGGGTAGCCCAGCCGAATACTGGCCTCAACCAGGTTTGATCCAGGTGGCGATGAAAATAGTTTTGGCGTCTAACAACGCTGGCAAGCTTAATGAGCTGCGGGCCCTGCTGGCGCCTCTGGGTTATGAGCTGGTCACCCAAAGCGCTCTTGGCATTGAGCCGGCAGATGAACCCTTCGGTACTTTTGTGGAAAACGCGCTGACCAAGGCCCGCCACGCGGCTCATCGCAGCGGACTGCCGGCACTGGCAGACGATGCTGGCCTGTGCGTTGACGCCTTTGGCGGCCTGCCCGGTGTGCAGACCGCCGGCTACGCCTGCCAATTCGGCTATGCCAAGGGCGATGACAACAATGTGCTGGCCCTGCTGGCACAGATGAAACACATCGAGCAGCGCGGTGCCGCCCTGGTGAGCACCCTGGTCGCGCTACGCTCAGCGCAAGACCCCGAGCCACTGATCACGGTGGGGCGGGCTGTTGGCGAGATCAGCCGTGCACCCTGCGGTGACAAGGGCTTTGGTTTCGATCCGGTGATGTTCATTCCCCGGTTCGGCAAAACCTTTGCCGAACTGCCAGAGGCGACCAAGAATGCGCACAGCCACCGCGGGCAGGCGGCTCGCGCCATGGTGGCGCTGATGCGCGAGCGTTGGCACAGCGCTGTATGAACACCTGCACATGAAGCGGGCGGCATGATACCCATCCTGCCAACGCTTTCGCAGGGCGAGGCGGGCGCCCCGGTGCACGATGTTTTGCACTATATGCGCCCCGGTACGCTGCAGCTCGCAGCGCTGCCCCCACTGTCGCTGTACGTGCACCTGCCATGGTGCATCCACAAATGTCCTTACTGTGATTTCAACTCTCACGAAATACGCACGGCCGATCTGCCAGAACAGCGTTATCTGAATGCTTTGATGGCCGATCTCGAGGCAGCGTTGCCGCTGGTATGGGGCCGCACGGTGCACAGTGTGTTCATTGGCGGAGGCACGCCCAGCCTGTTTTCGCCCGCCGCCATCGACCAAATGCTAGGCGGCATCCGGGCCCGTCTGCGGCTGGAGGCCGACTGCGAGATCACGCTCGAGGCTAACCCTGGTAGCTTCGAGACCGACCGTTTTCGGGCGTTTCGCGCAGCTGGCGTGACCCGGCTATCACTTGGCGTACAGAGTTTTCACGATGGTTTTTTGACTGCGCTGGGGCGGGTGCATAACCGGGCGCAGGCCTTGGCAGCAGCGCAGGAGGCGGCGCAGACCTTTGATACTTTTAATCTTGACATCATGTACGGTCTGCCCGGCCAAACCCTGTCCGATTTGTCAGCAGACCTGAGTACCGCACTCTCGCTTTCGCCGCCGCACATCTCGGTCTACCACCTCACGGTCGAGCCCAACACACGGTTTGCCAAATACCCGCCAGTGCTGCCTGATGAGGACAGCGCCAGCGACATGCTCGATCTGATCACCGACACAGCGGCGGCGGCCGGCCTTCAGCGCTACGAGGTATCTGCCTACGCACGGGACGGGCACCGGTGCTGGCACAACCTCAATTACTGGCAGTTTGGCGACTACCTTGGCCTTGGTGCGGGTGCCCACAGCAAACTCAGTTTTGCCCATCGGGTGGTGCGCCAGGTGCGGTTTCGTGAGCCGCAGCTCTTCATGCAGCGTGCGCTGGCCGGCCAAAGTGTGGCGCAGAGCCAAGAGGTCAGCCGAGTCGACCTGGCTTTTGAATTCATGCTCAACGCGCTGCGCCTGAAAGACGGCTTTGACCTGCAACTGTTTGCCGAGCGCACCGGGCTGGCCCCGAGCGCCGTTGCGCCCGCTTTGGAGCAGGCTGAACAGCGTGGCCTGATTGAGCGCAACCTCTCTCGGGTGCGCCCCAGCCTGCGCGGCTATGATTTTCTCAATGATCTGCAAGCGCTGTTTTTGCCACCGCGTAGCGCTTGAATCAGTCAGCCATGAATCCAGAGGCCTTGATTGGCGGGCCCCACAGGGCTTTGTCATCGGCCAGACGGCGGGTCATATCATCGGGCGAACTCGGGCTGATGGTCAGCCCCAGTTTGCCCAGGCGCTCGACCACATCGGCCTGCCGCAGGGCTGCCTGCAAGGCGTTGTTGATGCGCCCGCTCACAGCCGGCGCCATGGCGGCTGGCCCAAACAGGGCAAACCAGGCGCTGGCATTGACCGCAATGCCCTGCTCCTGGAAGGTAGGCACCTCAGGAAACTGGGCCGCGCGCTGAGCGCTGGAGACGGCGAGCAGGCGCAGCTTGCCAGCCCGGTGCTGCTCGGCAAATTCTGCTGGCGTGTCAAAGGCAATGGATATCTGTCCGCCCAGCAGGTTTTGCACCATGGGCGCACCTCCTTGAAAGGGCACATGGGTGAGCGTCAAATTGGCGTTTTTGGCTAACAATTCCCCAAGGAAGTGCGGCATCGAACCTGCTGCTGGTGAGCCGTAGTTGGCCTTGTCGGGATTGGCGCGCAGCCAATCCACCAGTTCGCGCATGTTTTTGGCCGGCGTCGCTGGCCCTGCGGCCAGCGCCAGGGGAAAACTCACCACGCTACCCAAGGCGGTAAAGTCTTTGCCGGTGTCGTACTTAATGCTCTTAAACACCATGGGTTGCACCACCATCACCGCAAAGGGGGCAAGCATGAGGGTGTTGCCATCGGGCGCAGCATCCTTGACCGCTTGTGCCGCAATGCGGCCACCCGCGCCGGCACGGTTTTCAACCAGCACCGGAACGCCGAGTGTGTCTTTCATTTTGTCGGCCAAAACCCGTGCAGTGATATCCACCGAGCCGCCGGCTGGAAAGCCCAGCAGGATTTTGATCGGCTGGTTTTGTGCCAGCAGTGGCAGCGCCAGAGCGACGAGGCAGGCGGCGGCAAAGCTGCGCAGGGCGGGCTTGAGTTGCATGGTGTTTGTCTCCTGATGAGCGGGCCAGTCACTTTAACCGAGATTGTTCATCCGCACGGCAGGTGTGTGGCAAGGCAAATGGCAAGGCGGTTTGGTCGCAACGTAAACCAAGCGATGCGCCGGACAATGCCTACCCCATTGGTCCGGCAGACTAGGGCATATCCCTTGCCGAGTACACCAGGCTCACAGCGGCCTCGTCGGGTACCGGCGGCAGGGCTGCATTCCAAGCCTCCCACTGAGCCCGCATCGTTGCCAGGCGCGTGGGTTGGTCGCTGGCTCGATTGGCGCGCTCGCGTTCATCTGCCGACAGGTCAAACAGGTAGTCATGATCGTCCACGCGCAGGTATTTCCAGGCGCCATCGCGCAGGGCGCGCTGTTGTCGGTGTTTCATGCGCCAGTGCAGGGGGCGTGCGAACTCGAACCCGGGCTGCAGGAGCACTGGCAGCAGCGACACACCATCCAGCGGGTAATCCGGATGGGATGCCACGCCTGCAGCGTCAAGCAGAGTGCTTGTCCAGTCCATCGTCATGCAGTGTTGCTGGCTGACCTGAGCAGCCCTGATCTGCCCGGGCCAGTGGGCGATCCAGGGGACCCGGATACCGCCCTCGGTCAAATCCATCTTTCCGCCCACAAGGGGCCAGTTGTCTGAAAACCGCTCGCCCCCGTTGTCGCTGGTAAACACCAGCAAAGTATTCTCCGCCAGGCCATGATCGCGCAGCGCCTGCATCACCTGACCGATGCCTTCGTCCATGTGGTGAATCATGCGCTGGTAGGTGTGAATATTCCCGCCGTGCAGATGGACTATTTGCTTGCCTAGCGTGGCTGCCAGGGCTTGGTCTTCGCGGGTCTCCCATGGCCAGTGTGGGGCGGTGTAATGCAAACTCAGCAGCAGGGGCTGCCCCAGCCGCGCCAATGCTGCCTTACGGGCAATGTAGTCCACCGCATGGCTGGAGATCAGGTCGGTCAGATAGCCCTGGGCATGGTGCTCCAAGTCGGCCAGGTAAAGATCGTGCTGCCCCGTCGAATTGCAGTGGGTGAAGTAGTCGACCCCGCCCGACATGGGCCCAAAAAATTCGTCGTAGCCGCTCATCAGGGGGCCGAAATAGGGCGGATAGCCCAGGTGCCACTTGCCCATCAGCGCTGTTTGGTAGCCGGCGTTTTGCAGCAGCGAAGGCAGGGTGGGGTGCGCTGGAGGCAGGCCCAGAGCGGAACTGCCCCTGCTTTTGCTGTTGATGGGTTCTTCTGCAGCGCCGCGCAAGCGGTACTGGTAGCGCCCGGTCATCAGCGCAAAGCGTGTCGGCGAGCAGACCGGCGAGTTGGCATAACCCTGCGTGAACTTGATGCCATCGGCTGCGATGGCGTCAAGCACGGGGGACACGGCCCCGAATTTGGCAGCACGTCCGCCGTAACAACCCAGGTCGGCATAGCCCAGATCGTCGGCGACGATATAGACGATGTTGGGTCGCTTCATGTCAGCCTAGCCAAACCAGACCCTTTGATTCCCAGACTGCTGGATGCTTGTACCCAGTTAGTCGGTCTTGCCGATCTTGACCTGGTTGAGCTTGGCCTGCGCCTTGACCAGCGCAGGCACCCACTCTTGGCCAAAGCCCAGTGCGCAGGCCGTCATCAGACTTTGGTGCACGCTGCTACCCACCTGCGAGGGAACTTTTGCGTTTTCTGCCAGATGGACGTAGTAGCGCAAATCCTTGGCGGCATTGTTCAACTCAAACCTCAGGCCGGTGTAGTCCCCGTCCAGGGTCTTGGCCATGGCCTGAAAAAGCCCGGAATTGACGGCCCCGGCCGAGATCACACGCACCAACTGATGGACATCAATGCCGGCTTTGGTACCGACCGCAAAGGCCTCTGCACTGGCGGTGGTGATGGCTTGCCCCAAAAAGTTGTTGAGCAGCTTGACCACATGTCCAGCGCCGGTTTCACCCACATGGAAAATATTTTCGCAATAAGCCTTCAACACCGGCTCAATGCTTGCAAACACTGCTGCATCAGCACCCACTATGGTATTGAGCCGTCCGGCCTCGGCCTCTACTGGCGTACGGGCGAGCGGTGCGTCAACAAACAGCATGCTCTGTGCCGCGCACAGCCCCGCCAAACGGCGCGTTGAGTCAGGTTCGCTGGTTGAGGTGTCGATGATGATCAGGCCCTGGCGCGCCCGGCTCAGCAGGCCATGGGAGCCTTGCACGACGGCCTCGACCTGGGGTGAGCCAGTGACGCACAGCATGACCGCGTCGCAGTCGCTGAGCTCGGCAAATGTATTGACGACCCGGGCCCCGGCAGCCAGCAGGTCCTGCAGTGGCTCGCGCCGGGTATTGATGGTCAGGGACACCTCAAAGCCCTTGGCGAGTAAATTTTTGACAATACCATGGCCCATCAAACCCGAGGCTCCGACAAATCCGATGTGTTTCATTCGCTATCTTTCCGTGGTGGTGTGCATGGCTTGGTGATAGCCGGGTTGGCGCACCTACGGCGGATTGTGCATGAGCGGCTCCGATGCACAGGCCTGAGAGTCCTATGGTTAACCCTCATGGCCCCGGCTCGGCTTTGACATTAGGATGCAGGGCTGAGTCAAGCAATCCCATGAGTTCTGTTCAAGCCGTTCGATTCAACCACCCAGGAGACACCAATGAAAATTTTCAAGCCCTTGATCGGCGCGCTGCTCGCGGCCATGCTGGCAGTTGGCGCCCAAGCGCAGCAGGCCATCACCCTGCATGGCGCATCCCAGTTTGGTGACGACCATGCCTTTACAAAGGCCATGGTCCGGTTTGAGGAACTGGTCAAAAAATACTACGGCAAGCCAATCAACTTTGTGCTGCACAAAAATAGCGAGCTCGGGCTGGAGAAAGACTATTTCGCCTACATGAACCAGGGCAAGGCGGTTGATTACGCCATTGTTTCTCCGGCCCATATGTCGACTTTTTCCAAGGCTGCGCCTTTCATAGACGCGCCTTTTCTGTTCAGCGACCTGAACCACTGGAACAAAGTGCTCGATCAAGATCTGCTCAAGCCGATTGCCGATGAGGTAGAGCAAAAAGCCGAGGTCATGCTCATTGGCTATGCCGGCGGTGGTGTACGCAATATATTCGCCAACAAATCAGCCACCAACCTCACCGAGTTGAAAAATCTCAAGGTTAGGGTGCAGGGCGCCCCCATCTGGAGTCGCACCTTCGCCGCGGTTGGCATGGCACCCACCGTCATCGCTTACAACGAGGTTTATAACGCGATCCAAAATGGTGTGATTCAGGCTGGCGAAAACGAGGCTGCAGGGGTCGAGGCGATGAAGTTCTACGAGGTCGCGCCCAGCATCTTGATGACGCGCCATGCCATCACCATCCGTCCGCTGTGCTTCTCGGTCAAAACATTGAAAAAGTTGCCGGCCGATTTACAGGCTGCCATCATCAAAGCGGGCAAAGAGGCTGGCGCCTATGGTCGTCAAATCGAGTCTTCTGAAGATCAGGACAAACTCGACAAGTACGCCAAAGAGGGCAAACTCAAGCAAATTCCGTTCACCGAGCGGGTGCAAATGCAAAAGCTGGTTGATCCGGTCATGATGGCTTACGCCAAAGAAGTTGGTGCGGAGGGTATTTTCGCAAAGATCAACGCCATCAAGTAATGGTTGTTGAGGGCGCGGGCAGCCGACAGGCAGTCCGCGCTGATGATTGCCAGAAATCACTCCTAACGCTAGCCGCATGGTGCTTTTTTTGGCACAGTTTTTCATGCTGATTTTCTCGGGGGTTATTTTTTACTGGGGTATTGAATTCCCCCAGTTTGGCTGGAACCAGACTTCCGAGTTGGCGGATATGCCGATATGGCTGATCTTCATGGCCTGGCCCATCGCGGGCTTCATGTGGATCATCTACCTCCTCAATCAAATGGTCAGCGGCTTGCAGGGTGCTGAAAGTTCGCAACTGGGGCCTGTGCTTTGATTACCGCATTTTTTCACCGGGCATGGCGGCCCAAGGTGCCGTCGCAATTTTGCGCTCAAGGTCACCATGGTCATGGTGATTCCGATGTTGATCGTATTGCTTGCCGTGATTGTCTTTCCCGAAATCGCGCTCTTTTTGCCGCGTATTTTTTCGCCTGAAATGATCAATTGACGCCATGCCTACGGCCACCCGCTTGAGTCATGTTGTGGGTGCCTCCATAGACGGGCTTGATGCGTCCAAACCTCTGAGCGACCAGCAGCAGTTGTGGCTCAGCGATGCGCTGCACCAGCACGGTTTTATTGTGCTCAAGAAGCAGTCGCTCTCGCCTCCTGAGCTGGTGCGCTTTGCCCAGTATTGGGGCGAGCCCTCGCCTCACGTGATCGACACTTTTCATCACCCGCAAGATCCGCGCGTGCTGATTCTCTCCAATGTCGTCAAAGACGGTCGGCCCACTGGCCTGGCAGACGCCGGAACCTACTTCCATACTGATTATTCTTACCTTGCCGTTCCCGCGCGATGCACGATTTTGCATGCCCTTGACATGCCCTCTGGGGGCAATGGCACCATGTTTGCCAACCAGGCGGCAGCCTATGACGACCTGAGTGCGCTGCGCAAGAAGCAGATTGCCGACCTGTTGGTGCGCCACCACTACGGCAACCGTGATGATCTGAACCACCAATCGCGCACTGTGGCATCGGTGTTGACTACCGAGCAGGCTGGTCGGGTCACCTGGGTGCACCATCCGCTGGTAAAAAAACACCCGTTCACTGGCCGCCGGGCGCTCTATGCGGTCAGCGGCAGCTCGTTTGGCATCGAGGGCATGGACGACGCCGAGGCCCTGACCCTGCTGCGCGAGCTCTCGGCCCATTCAACCCAGGCCCGTTACCGGCACACCCATGATTACGACAACGGGGACCTGATTGTTTGGGACAACAGTCTGCTCTTGCATGCAGCCCCGTTGGTTGACCTGAGCCGGCCGCGTACGCTGTGGCGCGTGACAGTGCTTCAAGGCCAGGTCAACAGTCTGTCCCAAGTGCCACAAGCAAAAAAATACCCTTAAATCGGCAGCCGGTCACGCAGCCGGTAGTAGGCTACCGAGGGGGCTAAAAACCAGGGGTTGCCGCTGTACAGGGGCCGGGTTTGGAAGGCCAGTCCGTCCAGTGCGGTCTGGCCCTCTTTGAGGCCCAGCACCTGCTGCCCGATGCGCATGCCAAAGTAGCTGGCGGTACCAACACCAGCGCCGCAGTAGCCCATGGCGTAGTGCAGGCCATCGTGCTTGCCCAGGTGCATCAATTCATCGAATGTGTAAGCCACAAAGCCGCACCATGAGTGGCTGATGCGCACCGCAGCCAGCTCGGGAAATATGGCCGCCATATCAGCATGCAGTTTGGGCCCGCTGACCCGCGGGTCGGTCTCCTGGTGCGAGACCCGGCCGCCAAACAAGATACGTTGCCGGTCCGGTGAGGCGCGGTAGTAGAACACCACTTTTCGGGTGTCGCTGACGATACGGTTTTTCGGGATCAGGCGGTCCATCAGGCCCTCTGGCAGGGCCTCGGTGGCGATCATGTAGCTGCCGATCGGTATCACCCGGCGCGCCAGCCAGGGCGTGAGATTGCCGGTGTAGCCATTGGTGGCGATCACCACATCGCGCGCTAACACGTCGCCGCGAGCCGTGCTCACCCGAAACTGCTGGCCCTGCTTGGCAATCGCTGTGGCAGGGCAGCGCGGCGCCACCAGCACGCCCGCAGCCAGGGCTCGCGCCAACAGGCCCTGGTGGTAGCGCGCCGGGTGCACCGAGCAGTGCTGCTCGTAGACCACACCGCCCCAGTAGGCGTCGCTGCCCAGCTCCTGCCTTTGCTCGGAGCGGGTCACCACATGGGCTTTGATCTTCAGCTTGGCTGGTTGGAGCCTGATTTTGTCGGCCAACGCCTGGTATTGGGCGGCGTTGTGTGCTGCATGGAAACGCCCGACTTGAGCGAAATCGCAATCAATGCCTTCGCTGCGGACAAATTCGGCAACCCATTCCAGCGACTGTTGGCCTTCGCGCAGAATGCCCAATGCCAGTTGCTCGCCGTGCCTTTTGGCCAGTTGGTCAAAACCGGGCTTGATGCTGGTGGAGACCTGGCCGCCATTGCGGGTGCTGCAGCCCCAGCCGGCTTCCTCGGCGTCAACCACCAGGGTCGAGCGTCCGCCACGGGCGGTTTGCAAGGCGGCATGCAGGCCGGTATAACCGGCACCAACCACCAGCACGTCAACCGTGGCTGGCAGCGCCAGGTCGGGCAGGGCAGGGCGAGGTGCGTCATCCCACCAGTAGGGCTTGGTTTTGCACTCAATCATCAATTCTTCGTTGGTCATGTGGTTGCGCTCAGGAATACGGCAAGCACCAAATCAGCGCCTTTTTCGGCCAACATGGTGATCGGGGCGTTAGTGTTGTTGTTGATGTTGCCTGCGGTGAGTGTAGGCTGCACAGAGCCGTTTTAAAACTTTTGACAAACCACAGAACAGGGCTCAGGCTTTGCCCTTGCGCCTCACTGCAGGGGCCAGTCGCCGCTCCAACACTTGCGCCAGCACCTCCACGCCGGCAGCAATAAGTTGGGGTGATACGCCCCCAAAGCCCAGCACCAGGCCATTCGTACTCACCGGGGCGAGCGCATATCGGCCCAGCGGGGAGGCTGTGACCTGTTGCAAGTCAGCGTCGTGGGACACCGCCATGCCCGAGACTGCTGCAGGCAACAGGGCAACCGTGTGCAGACCGCTGTGGGCGGGCAAGACTTGCAGCAGCCCGCCCAGGCGCTGGCCCGCGGCCGCCAGCAGGGCGTCATGGCGTTCCCGGTAAAGCTGCCGCATGCGGCGGACATGGGAGGCGAAGTGCCCCTCATCAATGAACTCGGCCACGATGGACTGGGTGTGGGACGGCACACCCGCCAAAAAATTGCTCGTCATGGTGCCAAAGGTGTCCACCAGAGCTGGCGGCACCAACAAGTAGCCTAGGCGAAGCGCTGGGAAGAGAGATTTGCTGAAGGTCCCGACATAAATCACCTGGCCGTGGGTGTCCACACTCTTGAGGGTGGGTGGCGGGCGCCCGCCAAAAAAAAACTCGCCGTCGTAGTCATCCTCGATGACCCAGGCGCCACACTGGTGCGCCGCATGCAGCAGGGCGAAGCGGCGCGCCAGGCTCATCACACAGCCCATCGGTTGCTGGTGCGAGGGCGTGACAAAGGCCAGCCTGAATCGCGGGCTCAGCCGCAGCGCTGTCTCCACCTGCAGGCCCTCGGCGTCCACTGGTACCGGTACCAAATTGGCGCCGCAAGCAATCAGGCTGTTGCGCGCACCGATGGCGCCGGGGTTTTCAAACCACACGTTTTCACCGGGGTTGAGCAATGTTGATCCGATCAGGTGGAAAGCCTGTTGGGCCCCGCCGACAATGAAAATCTGGGCTGGGTCGCAGGTGATACCACGGTTCACCCGCAGGTGAGAGGCCAGCGCCCGGCGCAGTTGGGACGAACCGGCCGGATCACCATAACCCAGGATGTCATCGCGCGCACCGCGCAGGTATTTGGCTGACAGGCGCGACCACTGCGACATCGGAAACGCGTCAAACGCAGGCAGAGCGGTGGTGAAGGCCCGAGCGACATGGGGCAGGCGCTTGCGCTCACCGAACCGGCTGACCGCCTGCGCCATCATGGCGGACAGCCTGGGTGCTGTGTGAATCACCGAAGACGCGTCTGGCGCTGCGGCCTTGGCGCGGCTGGCATGGAGCACCGAGCTGACAAAGGTGCCAGCGCCGGTGCGCGATTCAAGCAGGCCCTCGGCCACCAGGCGGTCAAATACGTCAATGATGGTGGTCCTTGAGAGCCCGAGTTCGCGCGCCAGAGTGCGACTGGCAGGCAGACGCTCGCCCGGCAAAAACCCGCCGGTCAGAATCATCTCGCGCAGCGCAACGCAAAGCTGCGTGCTCACCGGCTGATGGGCGTCGCGGTCGATCTTGATAGACAACAGTAATGAACCCCCGGCGCGCTTGACCATGCAACCCCTGCGTGTGAAAAACCAAAATGGTATCAGCCATTGTTCAAAATGGACCTGTGAGCACGGCCAATTGCAGACCATGATGCAAGCATGAAGATACAACGCATTGAAACTTTTTCTGATCCCTTTGTCGGTTTTGTACGGGTCACCGCCGAGGACGGCAGCCAGGGCTGGGGCCAGGTGTCCACCTACCACGCTGACCTGACGGCCCAAATTGTTCACCGCCAAGTGGCGCCCTGGGCCCTGGGCCAGGACGCTACCGACATCCATGGCCTCAGCGCCCTGGTGCCCGAGCGGGAGCATAAGTTTCCAGGCTCTCACCTGTACCGGGCCCTGTGTGGCGTGGAGACAGCCCTGTGGGACCGGCTGGGCAAGGCCGAAGGTAAGCCGGTGTGCGAGCTGCTGGGCGGCACGCCGCGGCGCTTGCGGGCCTACGCCTCGTCCATGAAGCGCGACATCACGCCCAAAGACGAGGTGCGGCGCCTGCAGGGCTTGCGCGAGCAGTATGGCTTTGATGCCTTCAAGTTCCGGGTGGGCGCCGAATACGGCCACGACAAAGACGAGTGGCCAGGACGCACCGAAGAGATCGTGCCGGCCATGCGCCAAGGCATGGGCGATGCGGTGGAACTGCTGGTGGACGCCAACAGCTGCTACTCACCAGCGCGCGCCATTGAGGTCGGCCGGATGCTGGAAGCCAACGGCATCTGCCATTTTGAGGAACCCTGCCCCTACTGGGAGCTGGAGCAAACCCGTGCTGTGCGTGAGGCCCTGTCGATCGACGTGACCGGTGGTGAGCAAGATTGCTACCTGCCGATGTGGAAGCACATGATTGCCATGCACGCGGTAGACATCGTGCAGCCTGACGTCTGCTACATGGGCGGCATGGTGCGCAGCCAGCAGGTGGCTCAGATGGCGCACGCCGCAGGGCTGCGTTGCACGCCGCACAGTGCCAACCTGTCGCTGGTGACGCTGTTCACCATGCACCTGCTGTGCGCCATTCCCAACCCCGGCAAATACCTGGAGTTTTCCATTGAAGGGCCCGACTATTACCCCTGGCAAGAGGGTTTGTATGTCGAGTCGCCTTACCAGATCAAAGATGGTCATATCGAGCTGCCGGCTGGACCCGGCTGGGGCGTTGATATCCACCCCGACTGGCTGCAACGTGCCCAGTACCAAATGAGCGAGGCGAGCTAAATGACAGCTGATTTGCAACGCTGGGTCCAGGAGGCGCAAGCCACTGGCACGCTGGCTGGCTTGCCGGATCGCCACTTGATTGGTGGCGCTTCCGTGGCCTCAGTCGATGGCGGCACCATGGCCACGCTGGACCCTGGCACGGGCAGGGCGTTTGCCCGCTTCGCCGCTGGGCAGGCCGCCGATGTAGACGCCGCCGTGCTGGCGGCCAACCGCGCGCTTAAAGGCCCCTGGCGCGACATGGCGCCGGCCCAGCGCGGCCGTGTGCTGCACCGGGTGGCTGAGCTGATCCGGGCCAATGCGGCCCGCTTGGCCGTGGTGGAAACGCTCGACTCTGGCAAGCGGCTGGTGGAGGCTCTGGGTGACGTGGCCGGCGCTGCCAACTGTTTTGATTACTATGCCGGCGCCTGTGACAAACACCAGGGTGACAGCCTGCCGCTGGGCCCCGACTTCCTGGCTTACACGCTCAACGAGCCGGTGGGTGTGACGGCCCACATCATTCCCTGGAATTACCCGCTGTCCACGGCGGCCCGCGGCCTGGCCCCGGCCCTGGCGGCAGGCTGCACCGTGGTGGCCAAGCCGGCAGAGCAAACGCCGCTGACAGCGCTGATGCTGGCTGAGCTGTGTCACCAAGCCGGTGTTCCGGCCGGGGTGTGCAATGTGGTCACCGGTACGGGGCGCGAGGCGGGTGCGGCGCTGGTGCGCCACCCCGGCGTGCACCACATCACGTTCACTGGCTCGGTCAACACTGGCATTGATGTGATGCGCTCTGCCGCGCCCAACATCACCCGGTTGGTGCTGGAGTTGGGTGGCAAGTCGCCTCTGCTGGTGCTGGCGGATGCCGATCTGTCCCAAGCGGCCGACAACGTGATGGGTGCCATTTTTGAGAATGCAGGGCAAATCTGCTCGGCGGGTTCAC
>SXGQ01563875.1_pt1 | contig 13449 bp, 12 predicted proteins | sample 3178371 | NCBI WGS metagenome assembly SXGQ01 (sample SAMN11356859, study PRJNA531348) | freshwater metagenome | isolation source: freshwater sample F1-20 | place: China: Fuxian Lake, Yuxi | collected 2017-12-25
GATTGCTCGATTGAGTCATCATCAGTGCGTTCGACAAGAGCGCAGTACTACCCAGGGGAATACCCGAGCGTTTGTGTACTGCGATCTGGCGAGTCAAGCCGAAGCTTGACCCATTAATTATTTATTTGGTCAAACCGAAGTTCAACCGTTTTTGAATTGACAGACAGACTCTCCGTCGGGACATAGAAAACTAAGCCCTCTCGAATGTCTGCCCGCACTGTGCGTTCAGTCTTCTCTTCCGTTTTCAAGGAGCCTTAGCTCGGGGCACGCACACTGGGCCAGGAAAGCCCTTATCCAGCGTGTTGGTGCCATACCCCATCAACCGTTGACGGCTTTCAGGGGCGAGTCGCAAATCTAACACACCGAAATGGTGCATCCAACCTGCGTGTCAGATTTATTTCCAGGTTGTTTTCGGTCTGTGCGAACTTTTCAGTTCAAGACCATCAAAAGATGGAAATTCGTCTTTCCCTTGCGTAGGAGGATAAAGCGACCGTGCAAGAAATCCACTTCTAGCAGGGACTTTGCTTCTTCGAGGGTTTGGCCGTTCGCCTTAAATCCTTTTTGCGACAATGTTCGGCGGGCTTCACCGTTCGATGAGGCGAGCCCGGACTGCACCAGGACCGCAATCTGGTCACCAAGTTGCTCACGGGTCACCTCTGACGACGGAACCTCACGGGCCACGACTGCGAGTGCTTCGGCTGAGGCAGCCGTCGGGTCTCCCCCGAACAAAACCTGAGCGGCTTCAGCGGCGGCTTCAGCGGCGGCAACACCATGAACAAGCGTCGTAACGTCTGTTGCAAGCGCGCGTTGAGCCAAACGCTTCTCGGGAGCGGCGCGATGCTCGACCATCAACGACGCGATGTCGTCAACGCTACGCAACGTGAGCTGCAACAAAAATCGTTCAACATCCTCGTCAGGTAACTGCACCCAGTATTGACGGAACTCATACGGACTTGTCTTTTCCGGATCAAGCCACAATGCACCGTGCACCGACTTGCCCATCTTTTGACCGTCACTACGTGTGAGCAAAGGCCACGTGAGGCCGTAACCAGACTTACTAAGACGACGACGAATGAGGTCGGTGCCTGCAGTGATATTTCCCCACTGATCAGAACCACCCATTTGCATTTCAACATTTTCAAATTCACATAAATGCCTGAAATCATTGGCTTGCAGAAGCATGTAACTGAACTCGGTAAACGAAATACCGTTTTCACTTTCCATACGCGCCCGCACAGATTCTTTCGCAACCATCTGATTGACCGTGAAGTGTTTGCCAACATCACGCAAGAACTCAAGTGTTCCCATTGGTTCAGTCCACGTTGCATTGTCAACCATGCGCGCCGCCACCGGTCCATCGAAATCAAGAATCTTCTCAAGCTGCTTCTTCACACAAGCAACATTGTGATTCAGTGTCGGACGATCGAGGAGATTGCGTTCTTCGCTACGACCACCGGGGTCGCCCACCATCCCGGTTGCTCCACCAGCGAGCACGACTGGGCGATGACCTGCCAGTTGAAACCGACGCAACATCACTTGACCAAGAAGGTTGCCTACATGCAATGAATCGGCAGTGGGGTCAAAGCCCACATATACGCCGATGGGCCCTTGGTTCAGGCGCTCAATGAGAGCTGCCCGATCGGTTGAGTCGTGAATCAGGCCTCGGGCATCGAGGTCGTTCAGAAGTTGCGCACCAGTAAGAGAAAGAGACATACGCCTTTATTCTCTCAGTTTCGGACACCAAGTTGCTGATCAATTACCGTGACGTCGTGCAAGAACTTGCCAAACGATTTAGCGACTTCGCCAAATCCTTTGAAAAAGGGGTTCCCCTGTACAGCCAATTCGCCCATCGCGTTGCGCGTGAACCTGCCGTATTGGACTTGATGTCAGTTGCACCCGCAACCCAACGGATACCAGTCTTGCTCTTTGCAAGTGCACATCACCTTCTACTGAATCAACGCGACCATGAATTGGCACGCCACTACCCCAATATTGCTCAAGGCGATGCTCACGGAGTTGCGGCTGACCTGTTTGTTGAGTTTGTCCTTGATCGCGCCGATGCAATGAAAGAACTCCTCGCGACTAGGTCAACGCAAACCAACGAAATTGGGCGATGTAACTGGTTCCTTTTCCCCTTTGCGATGTTGGATGCCGAAGTCGGTCCACTCGCACAAGTCGATGTGGGCAGCAGTGCTGGATTGAACCAGTTGTTTCCCCGACTCACGTTTGACCTCACACCGGGAGGCTTGATAGGGGAATCGAAGGACCTCACTATCGCCTGCGATGTCACAGGCACACCACCTGTTATTCAACAAATACCGCGGGTCGTATGGTCAATAGGACTTGATGCCAAGCCGATTGATGTTCATGACGACAACGAGGTTCGCTGGCTTGAAGCTTGCGTATGGCCTGATCAGGTTGAGCGCTTCCATCGTCTGCAAAAAGCAATTTTGCTTGCTCGTCAACACAACATTGTGGTTGAGCATGGAGATGCAGTTGATGCTGTCGCTCAGGCAATTGAGCGCGCTGCGCAACATGGACATCCGGTAGTGACGACAAGTTGGGTATTGAATTATCTTTCGCCCGAACGACGTATCGCCTATGTGGATGAACTGAATCAAGTTGGTAGCGAACGCGACCTCAGCTGGATCATCGCCGAAAGTCCGTACGAAACTCCGGAGCTTCCTGGTCATAGTGGATCTGATGAACTCATCACTGTGATCACATTGGTGACGTGGCGCAAAGGTCAGCGCTCTGTTCAACGATTAGCGACGACTCATCCTCATGGACAATGGATCCATTGGGGTAACTAGTTATTTGCCCACCAGTTATCTACTGAGTGCTTCTTTGACAAGTTCAGGAATTGGTACAGGTCGCTGCGACTTAGGGTCGATGCTCACGTAGGTAATCACTGCGTCAAATCGTGAATCACCCTCAACTTGTCCATTGATCGCGACATCAAAGCTGCTATTCCCCCAACGCGAAACTGCACAATGCATATCGAGGGTGTCACCAAACTTCACGGGTGAATGCCAGGTGAGTTGAGTAGTCTTCAACATGAAATCAAAACCGATCGCGTGCAGATCTGTTGAAGACCCGGCCTTCGCTAGTTCGTCGGACAGTGCATGTCGAGTCCACGTGTCAACCGCATCATCGAGATACACAAAATAGTTGGCATTGAATACCACGCGTTGCATATCGCACTCGCCGTAACGAACCCTGAGTGTGTGTACGTATGCCATTTCATCACATCCCTTGCGAACCAACACGAACAAACTCAGTTACCGCATCAGCGATCATTTGAACAGCGACCGCGACCAAGAAAACCGTGCCATCTGTTGCAAAGCTCGACTCACAACAGCTTCCAGTTTGCGACAGCAGTCGCAAATTTCTTGATCTGTTCAGCGACTGGCTTTGGACCAGCCCCACCTGAAGTGGTGCGCATCGTGACGCCAACGCCTGGCGCAATGAGGCCTGCTGCTTCTACGCCGAGTGTTGGTTCGGCAGTGACGAGATCTACCAACGAACCCTCACCAGCCAAAGTGCGCCGCACCAAAGCACCCACAATCGCGTGAGCATCTCGGAACGGAGTTCCAGCTCGTACCAAAAATTCAGCAAGGTCGGTCGCAGCCATCGTTGGAGCATCAGCGGCTGACTTCATTCGTTCAGGAACGAATCGAGCAGTGGCGACCATACCGTTCAGAGCAGCCAGTGCCAATGACACTTGATCCATCGCATCAAAGAGCGGCTCTTTGTCTTCTTGTAGATCACGGTTATATGCGAGCGGTAAACCTTTGAGTGTTGTCAATAGGCCGACGAGGTCACCAATAACGCGGCCCGCCTTGCCACGAGCAAGTTCCGCAATGTCGGCATTCTTCTTTTGCGGCAACATTGATGAGCCAGTTGCATACGCGTCATCGAGAACTACGAAACCAAATTCATCGCTAGTCCACAACACCCACTCCTCACCAATACGTGACAAGTGAATTGCAACCATGGAAAGGCCGAAAAGGATTTCAGCAACAAAGTCGCGATCGCTCACCGCATCAAGAGAGTTGTCGAAGGGCCGAGCAAAACCAAGTTCGCGTGCCGTGAACGAAGGATCGAGAGGCAGCGAAGATCCAGCGAGTGCTCCAGCGCCGAGCGGCGAAACATCGGCTCGCTTGAGCGCGTCGCGAAGTCGCTCAATGTCGCGGCCGAATGCCCAACCGTGTGCCAACAAATGATGTGCCAACAGAACTGGCTGGGCTCTTTGTACATGCGTATAGCCAGGCAGATAGACCGCGTCGTCGCCTACACCTGCTTCGGTCGCCCGAGCCAACAAAGTTTCTTGCATCGCAATGATCCGATCAATGACTTTGGGAACTTCGCGCTGACACCAGAGACGCAAGCCAGTGACTGATTGATCGTTACGGCTGCGACCAGTGTGCAGTTTGGCTCCGGGTGCGCCACAAATTTCGGTAACTCGACGCTCAACCGCGGTATGAATATCTTCATCACTGGGGGCGTAGACAAAAGCACCGGACGACATTTCATTTTCAACGGTCTGTAAGGCGGCGAGGACCGCATCTCGTTCATCGTTGGTCAAAATGCTGACGTGCGCAAGTCCTTTCACATGCGCTCGTGAACAGTTGATGTCGTCGAGCCATAGACGTTGATCAAATGGCAAGCTTGCGGTGTAGGCCATGAGTTCATCTGCTGGCCCACCAGCGAATCGACCGTGCCACAAGGTCTTTGAGTCGTGTTGCTCGGTCATGAAACTTTCCTCACCTTTGAGTTTGTTGCGATACCCGCAAGTTCACGGAGTTTCTCAGCCATATTGGCTCCGCCAATTTCTTCCGAGGCAATGCAAAAAATTGTGTCGTCACCCGCGACCGTGCCAATGAGACCGTTCATGCCACTGCGGTCAAGTGCTGAGGCAACGACATGAGCACACCCAGGAGGTGTGCGAACAACAACCATAGGACCGCTGTGCTGCACATCAGCCACCCACTCACCCATCACTCGCCGCAACTGATCTTCGGGAGCAAGTCGAGCGGGAGCAAATTCGGGGATTGCATAAACAGTGTCGCCACCAGGAACTCGAACCTTCACTGCACCAAGGTCTTCAAGATCTCGTGACACCGTTGCTTGAGTTGCGCTTATACCGTTTCCGAGCAACAGTTCAACTAGTTGGGGTTGATTGGTCACTGCCTGCTGCGAAATAAGGTTGGCGATCATTTGTTGACGTTGTGCTTTGGTACTCATTTAGTAACTCCCAACATGAAAGCAAGCACACCACGCGAGGCATGCAAACGATTATGACCTTGTTGAATCACTCGACTTGTTGAACCATCAATGACATCGCTCGTCACTTCATAGCCACGATACGCCGGCAGGCAATGCATAAAGATTGCCTGCGAAGCGGCTTGGGCCATGAGTTCAGAAGTCACGGCGTACGAGCCAAAGATCTGCAACCGTTCGGCTTTCTCCGCTTCTTGCCCCATTGACACCCAGGTATCGGTATGAACAGCATGGGCGCCGACAACAGCAAGTTGCGGATTACTCGACTGATGAATGGAGCCATTACCCAATGCTTCAATGCGGGCCAGCTCAACATCGGAAGCCTCGTACCCTGATGGGCAAGCCAATCGATAGTGAGCTCCAAGCATCACACACACTTCGCCAAGTGAACGTGCCACGTTGTTGTAGTCGCCGACATAGGCGACTGTTTTGCCAGCCAACGAACCAAATTCTTGAATCATTGTGAGTGCGTCTGCCAGACCCTGAAGTGGATGTGATTCGTCACTCAACATGTTGACAACTGGCACCGAACTTGTCGCTGCCAGACGCGCGACAACATCATGTTTAAAAACCCGGGCCGCAATGAGGCCGTGATATCCCGACATGATGCGCGCAATGTCTTCGACTGGTTCGCGAGTATCAAAGCCGACTTCTTCACCTCGCGTATAAACCGGGTGACCGCCGAGTTGAACGACAGCAACTTCCATACTGTGCCGAGTTCGATTGGATGGCTTTTCAAAAATAAGTGCAGCACCCTGTGGCGTTCCATCGGAAAGCGCGAGAGGTCGACCAAGGCTTGCTGGGTCGCGTTGTGAAAGTTCTAGAACGAGCTCGATCTCGTCGACGCTGAGGTCGGTGATGTTGAGTAAATGTCGCATAATTCTCAGGCGATAACGCCAACTCCTTCAGACAAAACTTCGGCAATCTTTGAGACAACTTCATCCATCTCGGCAATTGAAACTGTGATCGGCGGTGCAAGTCGTAACGAGGTTGCGTTTACCGCATTCGTCACGACACCACGATTGAGCAACTCAAGATAAACAGCCTTGGCATCACGCTTAGGGCCGAGTTCAGCGGCTCGCAAGAGTCCCTGTCCACGAACCTCGACGACACCCGCAACTTTTTCAAGTTGCTCTGCCAAATACTGACCCTTGTCGTGCGAAAGCACCGGCGCATTGATTCGGCGCATCTCTCCGATGACTGCAGTAATGGCAGCACCAGCAATTGCCGTACCGCTATAGGTTGATCCGTGATCACCAGGTTGAAAGACCGCAGCAACTTCACGCTTGGCCCAACAGGCACCAACTGGGAAACCGTTACCAAGTGCCTTGGCCATTGTTACGACATCGGGAACGATATCGGCGTGCTGAAATCCGAACCATTTGCCGGTACGCGCAAAACCTGTTTGCACCTCATCGACCATCATCAACATGCCGCGCTCGTCGCACAACTGACGAATACCTTGCAGATACTCGCGCGATGCAGGGATGACTCCCCCTTCACCTTGAACTGTTTCGATGAGAATTGCCGAAACCGTCGGATCAATAGCATCAACCAAAGCCTGCAGGTCACCAAAAGCGACATGACGAAAGCCATCGGGCATCGGATGAAAAGGTTCTTGCTTTGCTGGCTGACCGGTCGCGGCGAGCGCTGCCAAGGTTCGGCCGTGAAAACTTCCGAAAGCCGACACAACGACATGTCGACCACGACCACCAAATCGACGCGCCAATTTGAGAGCAGCTTCATTTGCTTCAGCGCCGCTGTTGCACAGGAAAACTTGCCCCTCAGCACCTGATGCTTCAAACATCAATTCGTTAATTGCAATTGCGGCTTGTGTTGCAGCGGGATTCGCAAAAAAGTTACTGACATGCAACAGAGTTGAGAGTTGCTCAGAGATTGCATCAGCAACAACTGGATTGCTGTGGCCAAGCGACACAACCGCGATACCTGACAAAAAGTCGAGGTAACGCTTGCCATTACTATCCCATAGTTCGGTGCCGAGTCCCTTTTCAAACATCACTGCCGGTGCACCAAAAACGGGCATAAATGGGCAGTACTGATTGGGTGACGTTGAGAATGTGTGTCCGCTCATGATGCTTGACCAGCCTTTCGATATGAACTTTCAACCATCGTCCCGATTCCGGAGTCAGTGAAAAGTTCAAGTAACAACACGTGCGGAATTCGCCCATCCAAAATGTGCGATCGCTTCACACCATTTCGCACGGCATGGACACAACTTTCAACTTTCGGAATCATTCCACCAGCAATAGTTCCATCGGCCATCAATGCATCAAGTTCATCGGGAGTCGTTTGACGAATCAAACTGCTCGGATCGCTCACGACTTTCCGCAAACCTTCGATATCGGTGAGGTACACGAGCTTTTCTGCTCCGAGAGCCTCAGCAATTGCGCCTGCGACGGTGTCGGCATTGATGTTGTACGCCTGACCATTTGCATCGACACCAATGGTCGCAATCACCGGAACGAACTCATCGTCAAGGAGCCGCTGCAGAATTGCGGGATTGATCTTTTCAACGTCACCAACAAATCCAAGCTCTGGATCCTTCGGTGTTGCGGTAATGAGAGTCGCATCTTCGCCACTCACACCAACGGCAAAACGACCGTGCACATTGATCGCGGCAACGATTTGTGGATTTACTTGTCCGCTCAACACCATTCGAGCAATATCAACAGTTTCGGCATCAGTGACCCGCAAACCATTCTTGAACTCAGTGGTCTTGCCGAGCCGAGTCATCAGATCGCTGATTTGGGGTCCACCACCATGAACGACGACGGGCTTCAGACCAACAAGCCGCATCAACACAATGTCTTCAGCAAATAGTGCGAGTGCGTCAGATTCAGTTGCTCCGGCCAACGCGTTGCCGCCGTACTTCACCACCACGACTTTGTTGGCGAATTTGCGAATATACGGCAAAGCCTCAATGAGAACAGCCGCCCGTGACTCGGGAGCCAATGCACTTGAAGGATTTTGTGTACTCACGGGTAAACCCCAATCGAAGTCAGTCCAGACGTTTCTGGAAGTCCAAGCGCAACGTTGGCAGCCTGCAATGCACCGCCAGATGCGCCCTTACATAGGTTGTCTAATGCGCTAATCACCACGACGTAGCCCGTGCGTTCGTCGTATCGAGCTGTGATGTGAACAGCATTTGAACCAAGTGTTGCTTTTGTTGATGGCGACTCCGAACGAACGACTACGAAAGATTCGTTGGCGTAAAACTTCTTGAGTGCATCAAGCAATGAATCGGTCGTTACTGACGTTCCATTAACAGGTCGTGCGTAACACGTCGCCAAAATTCCGCGATTCATCGGAACTAAGTGCGGCGTGAACAACAATTCAGCGCCGATTTGCTCTTGCATTTCGGGCGTATGCCGATGATCAAGAAGTCCGTAGGCATTCATATCTTCATTCACCGTGGTGAAGTTGTTGTTCTGCTTGGGAACTCGACCAGCGCCAGATACTCCGCTGGCAGCGTCAACGATGATTCCTGAATTCTGAATGAGACCCAATCGCACGAGTGGAGCGAGAGCCATCGTTGCCGCAGTCACGTAACAACCTGGCGTTGCAACAAGTTGCGCACCAACCAAAGAGGCTCGATGCAACTCGGGCAATCCATAAACGGCTTGCTTCAACAATTCGGGCTGATCGTGAGTGAAGCCGTACCACTTTGGATACGCCGAGGCATCTTTCAATCGGTAGGCGGCCGATAGGTCGACGACACATCGAACCTTGCCCACAAGAGTTGGTGCCAAAGCCAAACTCGCTTCATGAGGCAGACCCAAAAATGCGATATCGACGCCATCAATTTGTTGGACCAAGGTCTCGGGGTGTGACTCGCCAAAAACCAGATCTGGGTAATGCGCTGCCAGGTTGGGATACAAGGAAGAAACGGCGGTTCCCGCCTGACTGTCTCCGGTGGCCGCTACCAGATCCATCGAAGGATGGCCAGCGATCAAACGCATGAGTTCAACCCCGGTGTAGCCCGAGGCCCCAATAATGGCGGCTTTCTTGCGGATGGGTGCTTGGCTTGTTGTCACAGCGCAAGATCATACGGACTTATGCATAGAAATACAACGATACTTTCGTCGCCCCAGGACGCCCGCCCGCCGAGTCGGCGTGAGAACATGGGTTTATGGCAAAGTCTCGTGGGTTCGCACTCCCCTCGACCAAGGGGCGCATTTTGGTGGCTGCACCCCCATTGACCGACCCCAATTTTGACCGCACCGTTATTTACATGCTTGAACACAGCGAGGGTGGCGCGTTGGGACTCGTACTCAATCGGCCGAGCGACGACCTGGATATTGAGTTCGATCTGTGGGATTCGCTCGTGACTCCGCCCAACGAACTGTTTTGTGGCGGACCCGTTGACCCCAAGGCTTTGATTGGACTCGGAGTAGTTCCGGGCAAAACTCCCGATGGCCAAACATTCGTGTCAATCGATTGCGTAGCACCAGTTGACCTTGATGGAGACCCGACAACTATCAACCCGCGCCCAACGATGGTGCGAATTTTTCATGGCTATTCAGGGTGGGGTCCACAACAACTTGACGCCGAACTTGAAGGCGGCGCGTGGGTTGTTTTGAACGCGCTTGTGACTGATGTGTTCACTGATCAACCTGTAGAACTCTGGCAATCGGTATTGCGACGTCAAAAAGGTGAAGTCAGCTGGCTCGCCGACTGCCCCACCGACCCGAACCAAAATTAGTTTTTCTGGTGGCGAAAATGTAGGTAAAGACCCCAATTTCTGCCACCAGAAAAACTAAGGGTTAGCGGAGTTGGGCACCGAGTTTGTTGGCTCCGGCGATGCACTTTTCGCGGACTGCAGCCACATCAGCATCGGTCAACGTGCGGTCGTGAGCCTGCAGGCGTAGACGGAAAGCCAAGCTTCGTGAATCACCGGAATCTTTTGAGCGATACACATCAAACAAAGCCAGATCGACTAGTAGTGCACCAGCGCTCTGCCGCAACGACTTTTCAATCTTCTCAGCGGTCACCGTAGTTGGCACTGTGAAAGCCAAGTCAATATCACTTGATGGATATCGACTTGTCGCTTTCCACTGTGAAACTTTGGGCTCTACTTCAAGCAAACGCGACAGATTCAGTTCAAGTACGGCAACACGCTGCGTGATGTTGTAGGCATCAAGAACATCGGGATGAATTTCGCCAACAAATCCAACGGCATCTTCACCTACCGACAAAGTGGCCGATCGTGTGGGGTGCAAACCTGCAGGAACATTTGATTGATCGAGCCGCGCTCCCCAACCCATTGATCCGGCAAGTTCACGCCACACCGAAACAGCCTGAGGCGCTTCTGCACCGGCAATCACCACACCAAGCGATTCGTATTCAGCGGGCAAGACATCGGTGCTGGTGGGATACACGTGACCGACTTCAAAGAAACTCACACCTGACCGGCGGTGCGATTCGTTAAAGGCGATGGCCTTTAACAAACCAGGACGCAACGATGTACGCAAAACATCATCGCCCACAACAAGTGGATTCATTAAGCGAACTGCTTCACCGGGAAGTCCAGCATTTTGTAGATCGCCGTCAGTCAAGAACGGATGCGGCATAGCTTCATTGAAACCAAGGCCCAACAAGATTTCGCGTACTCGTCGGCGACGTTGTTGAACAACGCTCAATCCACCAGGCTGCGTTGACTTCGGAACTGTCTTGCCAAGCTTGTCGTAACCAAAATGACGCGCGACCTCTTCGACAATGTCGATTTCGAGAGTGCAATCAGGTCGCCACGACGGCACGGTGACTGAAAGCGCTTCACCCGAAACTGCGCACACAAAACCGATGGGCTCAATGAGCGAACGGATTTGCTCTGCTGTGAACGATGCACCAAGCAAAGCGCTCACGCGGGTTGGTCGAACCGCAATGACCGTCGGTGTAGGACTGGAAGAACTACGAGCATCAACCATTCCCTCGTGAACCACGAGGTCTGGACAGGTGAGGCGCAAAAGCTCAACAAAGCGGGCAATGGACTGATCAATACCGAACGGGTCCATGCCACGTTCGTTACGCGCCGATGCTTCCGTGCGCAAGTTCAGTCGGGCAACCGACTGCATGATTCCGACCGGTTCAAACCAAGCGGTTTCGAGAGCGATCGTGTTGGTTGAATCGCTGATCTCGGTGTTTTGTCCACCCATGATTCCGGCGATGCCAATGGGGCGATCAGTCGCATCACAGATCAACAGGTCATCAGTCGTTAACGCTCGTTCAACCCCGTCAAGGGTGATCATCGTTTCGCCATCGGCTGCTAAACGAATTTTGAAACCGCCGCCGCCCAAAGTTGCGAAGTCGTACGCATGATTTGGTTGATTTGTTTCGAGCATGACGTAGTTCGACACATCAACAACATTGTTGATGGAGCGCATGCCAGCAGCGGCGAGGCGACTCACCATCCAATCGGGTGATGGCGCAATACGAATGCCGCTGATGATGATCGTGGTAAAGCGTGCGCAACGATCTCCAGCAACAATTTCGACTGGTGCAGACTTTGATGGACCAGAAACCACCAATGTTGGATTGTTGAGTGTGAAAGCAACGTTGAAACGGGCCGCCAAGTCGCGAGCAACACCAACTTGACCATAAGCATCGGGCCGATTGCGTAAGACATCGATGTCATAGACAATCTCTTCGGCTAAGCCAAGGGCTTGACCATACGGAACACCAATCGGCGTTGACGGGTCCATGATAAGAATGCCGCCGTGATCGTCACCAAGCCCAAGTTCGCGAGCCGAGCAACACATTCCCTCACTGGGGATACCCACAATTGGCTTAGTTTCAATGAGTCGACCATCAGGCATTGCAGTTCCGGGAGTTGCCCACGGGATGATGTCGCCAGGCTGCATATTGAATGCTCCGCACCACACATGGTGTTCGGTGCCGTCGCCGATATCAAGAAAAACACGATGCACTTTGGCAGCGTCGGGATGCCGTTCAGTCTTAATCACGCGAGCGGTGATGACACCCGCAACCGTTGCGCCAACTTTGTCAACACTTTCAACAGCCAGACCAATGTCAGACAACGTAAATGAAATTGCCTCAACATCATCAGGCAAATCAGCCAAATCACGGACCCAAGAATGAACAACTTTCATCATGCGTCCTTAAAACTGCTCAATGAATCGGATGTCATTGGTATACATCTCGCGAACATCACCAACGCCATGACGTTCTTTAGCCATACGGTCAATGCCAAAGCCAAAAGCGAACCCGCTCCACTCTTCAGGGTCGAGACCGCCAGCGCGCAACACATTTGGATGCACCATTCCACAGCCACCAAGTTCGAGCCAGTCGCCCTTAGGTGTACGAATATCAAACTCGGCTGATGGTTCAGTGAAGGGGAAATAACTTGGACGCAAGCGACTCGTGAATCCGGGTCCGAAGAATGCTTGAGTAAACGCTTCGATAGTTCCGGCAAGATCGGCCAGAGTAATTCCGCGATCGATGACTAAACCTTCGATTTGGTGGAACACTGCGAGGTGCGTTGCATCAGTTGTTTCGTTTCTAAAAACGCGACCTGGCATGATCATGTAAATCGGTGGTGCCACATTTTGCATCACGCGAATCTGTACAGGCGATGTATGTGTACGCAACACCGTGCTGCCGGGTTGACCATGATCAACGTAGAACGTGTCGTGCATACTGCGCGCCGGATGCGACGGCGGCATATTGAGTGCCTCAAAGTTGTACCAATCGGTCTCAACCTCAGGACCTTCGGCTACTTGAAAGCCCAATCCAACAAAGACGTCTTCAAGACGCTGCCATGCTTGCGTCACGATGTGAGCCTTACCACGACCAGGTGCATTGAAGTGTTCAGTGAGATCAAGAGCTTCAGATGCAAGTTGAACATCTCGTTCAGCATGACCCAACAGCGCGCGACGCGCATTGAGAACTTCTTCGACCGCCAACATCGCTTCATTGAGCGCTTGTCCGGCCGCTTTCTTTTCATCAACTGTTGTCAGTTTGCCCAGTCCGGTCTTCAACAACGCCAACGGGCTTTTCTTGCCCAACAAATCGGTGTCGAGAACGCGAATCTCTTCAAGCGTGGATGCTGCAGCAATACTTTGCTCGGCAGCGGTACGGGCGGCGGTGATTTCAGAAATCATGACGAGACCACGGTACTTGAACCCGCAC
>SXGQ01358653.1_pt1 | contig 13448 bp, 10 predicted proteins | sample 3178371 | NCBI WGS metagenome assembly SXGQ01 (sample SAMN11356859, study PRJNA531348) | freshwater metagenome | isolation source: freshwater sample F1-20 | place: China: Fuxian Lake, Yuxi | collected 2017-12-25
GCATCAAAAAATAGGCCCATTTCTCTACAAAGTAAGCTTAATTGCGCTTGACCAAGCTCACCCCCGAGACCGATTTCACACTTTGCATGACTTTTTTCAAGAGGGACGCATCGGCCACCTCTACCGTGAAGGTCATCCAGGCGGTGCCCTTCACCGACTGCGTCTGAACCCCCACCACGTTCATTTTTTCCTTGGCAAAGACCTCAGAAATGTCTCTGAGCAGGCCTTGACGGTCTGAGGCCGCCACCGACACCTCCACCGGATACACCAAATTTTGTCCCACTTTTTGCACACCCCAGCGCACCTCTATGACCCGCTCGCCATGCTTAGCCAGCAGGGATTGAAAAGTGCGGCAGTCGTCTCGGTGAATGCTCACGCCCTTGCCGCGCGTGACAAAACCACTGATGGCATCGGGCGGCGCAGGGCGGCAGCATTTGGACAACTGCGTGAGCAAAGAATCGACTCCCACCACCAACACACCCGATTGCGATTTGGCCGGCACCGCGCGCGATTTTTTGAGCAGCACAAAATCGTCTGGCTGCATCACCGGTTCTGGTGGCCTTAAAAACACCTCGATGTTGCGCAAGGAGTATTCGTCTTTGCCCACAATTTCAAACAGTGCTTCGGCCGACTTAAATCCCAATTCAGAAGCCAAGTCTTCCAGCTTGATGGCCGTCTTGCCTTCGCGCTGCAAAATCTTTTCAACAGCCTCGCGCCCCTTGGCAATGTTCTCGTCCGTAATCAGTGCGTTGAACCAAGCCCGCACTTTGGCGCGCGCACGGTGGCTAACCAAATAACCCAACTCTGTGTTGAGCCAATCGCGTGAGGGGCCGCCCTCCTTCACCGTGCTCACCTCAACGGTTTGACCGTTTTGCAATGGCGTGTTCAAGGGAATCATCACGCCATCGGCCTTGGCGCCGCGGCACCGGTGGCCTAAGTTGGTGTGCACCGTGTAGGCAAAGTCGATGGGCGTGGCGCCTTTGGGCAATTCCACAATGGCTGCATTGGGCGTGAGCACGTAAATGCGGTCGTCAAACAAGGCAGCATCTTCTGCCGCTTGGCCGGCATGCGTGGCCTCAGAGGACATCTCCCTTTCCCAAGCCAACAACTGCCTGAGCACTGCTATTTTGGCGTCGTAATCGCTGTTGGCACTGACGCCCACATAGCCTTTGGCACCAGCCTCTTTGTAAGCCCAATGCGCTGCCACGCCGTGTTCTGCGTGGTCGTGCATGGCTTGCGTGCGAATTTGAATTTCGATGGGTCGCCCCAGATCGTCGCGTACCACCGTGTGCAAGGATTGATAGCCATTGGTTTTGGGCTTGGCAATGTAGTCGTCAAACTCAGAAACAATGGGCGCGTAGTTGGAGTGAACCCAACTGAGTGCCTCATAACAATCGGCCACGGTGGGCACAATGACGCGCATGGCCCGAATGTCAAACACCTCGGAAAAATCGAGCGACTTGCCGCGCATTTTTTTGACAATGCTGTAGATGTGTTTGGGTCTGCCTTGAACCACCGCTCGAATGTTTTGTGCTGCCAGTTCAGTTTGAACTTGCTCGCGCAAATGTTGCATGTTGAGTTCACGCTCAACGCGTTTTTCGTGCAGCAATTTGGCAATTTTTTTGTAGGTATCGGGCTCCAAATATCGGAAGGACAAGTCTTCCAGTTCCCATTTAATTTCCCAAATACCCAAGCGATTGGCCAGCGGTGCAAAGACTTGCAAAGACTCTTTGGCCAAGACTGCAGGTACTTCTTTTTTGACACTTGCAAAATAGCGCAGCGTTTGCAATCTCGAGGCCAAGCGCAACATGATGACGCGCAAATCTTTGCTGAACGCCAGCAGCATTTTGCGCACATTTTCTGTTTGCGATCGCGGATCGTTTTGCAACTTTGCAGCAGACGTGGCAGCGCGCGACATGCGCTGCACTTCGATCAACTTGGTAGTTTCAACAGCAAGCAAAGCAAATTCATTGCCGAAGGTTTTGGCAATCACTTCTTGCGGCCGGCTCAAATGCGGACAGGCGTACACCAAGTAGCTGGCGGCCTTCACATCGTTGCCGCTGTTCAGGGTGTTTAAAATAGCCACAACCGCATCGGCATGGTCGAGGATGTTCTCGCCGGTGTCTAAAGACTCACCCGCCAAAAAGGGCTCGGCAAATGCCCTGGCCCTGTTGAGAACATCATCGACACCTTCAGTCATGCATGCAGCCCTAAAAACCGCCGAACGATGTCTATTTGATCCTCATGCGTGAGGGTGGGTGCATGACCCACTCCTTGGATGGTGGCCACTTGGGCCCGCGGGCCGCGTTGTTGCATGTCTTGCACAGCACTCAAACTCAACAACTCCGATAGCGCGCCATGAATGAGCAAGGTGGGGCAAGCAATCAGATCGTAAACCTGCCAGAGCGCTGCTTCCCCCGCTTGCGCTTGTTCTTGTGTGACCGCGCGAAGAGGCACACCAATGGCAGGGTCGTAGTGCAAAGTGAGTGCGCCATCTTCCAATGTTCTTACCATGTGCTTTGACAATGCCAACCATTCCTCTGACGTGTGAGGCCCAAATGATTTGGAAATTTCCCACATGGCATTGGCCGCGTCTTGCAAGCTTTGAAACCGCCCCACTTGCCCCACATAGTTTTTCATATTCAAGATGGAGGCCCAAGACACCACAGGCCCAATGTCGTTGAGCACCAAACGACGGATAGGCGTGGGCAAGGGCTGCGCAGCCAACAACATGCCGATCACGCCGCCCATGCTGGTGCCCACCCAATCTAAGCGCTCAATGGCTTGCTTTGCGTGAAGGCGTTGCAGCAAGACAGCCATGTCGCCTGCGTATTGTGCAAAGTGATAAGCCATGGGGTCTTTCAACCACTCGCTTTGGCCACGCCCCACCACATCGGGGCAAACAACCCGAATGGCCGGCAAATTGGCCTTCTTGGCAGAGGCCACCAAGCCCCGAGCCAGCAAATCAAAATCGCGCCCCTGTCGGGTTAGGCCGTGCACACACACCACCACATGCGATGCACTCGATTCGCCCCATGACCAATAGGCCATGCGGTGCGTGCCATTTGGGTCGGGACACGACACAAAATCAAGTACTGGATCAAGGATTGGATCTAGGGCAAGTTCTGACATGCAGGGTTTCGATTCTCAGTTTTTGACGACAGCCATCAGCCCCAAGGGCATTGACGCGCCATAATTCACTTTTCCACATCGTAATTCATTCGGAGAACCACCATGCTCAAGGGCAAAACCGCACTCGTGACAGGCTCAACCAGTGGCATTGGCCTGGGCATTGCCAAAGCCCTGGCCAAACAGGGTGCCAACATTGTTTTAAACGGTTTTGGCGACCACGCCGGACCTGAGGCAGAGATTGCCGCCTTGGGCGCCCAAGTGGCCTACCACGGCGCCGACATGACCAAGCCGGCCGAAATTGAAGCCATGGTGAAGTTTGCCGAAGACAAGTTTGGGCGCGTCGATATTTTGGTGAACAACGCGGGCATTCAGCATGTGGCCCGCATTGAGAATTTTCCGGTTGAGCGCTGGGACGCCATCATTGCCATCAATTTGTCCAGCGCCTTCCACGCCTCGCGCGCTGTGCTGCCTGCCATGCAAAAGGCCAATTGGGGCCGCATCATCAATGTGGCTTCGGTTCACGGCTTGGTGGGTTCTGCAGAAAAATCGGCCTATGTGGCCGCCAAGCACGGCATTGTGGGCCTGACCAAAGTGACAGCATTGGAAAACGCCACCTCTGGCGTCACTTGCAACGCCATTTGCCCAGGCTGGGTGCTGACACCCTTGGTTCAAAAACAAGTGGATGCCAAGGCCCTTGCACTGGGTTTGTCTAACGCAGACGCAACCAAGTTGCTGCTGGGTGAAAAAGAGCCTTCTCTGCAATTCACCACACCCGAAGAGTTGGGCGAACTGGCGGTGTTTTTCTGCTCGCCTGTGGGCAACAACATTCGCGGCGTTGCTTGGAACATGGATGGCGGTTGGGCCGCCCAGTAAGCTTTGTATTTCAGAGCTTGTAATTTAGGGCTTGTGGATTAGCACCACAGCCCTAGCCTCCATGCTCAGGCCCTCACCCACAGGGCCCATTTTCTCGGCCGTTTTGGCTTTCACATTCACCTGCGATTCGGTCACGCCCAAGGCCTTGGCAATGGACGAGCGAATGTCTGATCGATGCGGCGCCAGTTTGGGTTGTTGTGCAACGATGGTGCAGTCGACATTGGCAATTTGCCAACCCAATTGCTTCACGTGTTGACAGGCTTTCTTCAAGAGCACCACCGAATCGGCCCCCTTGTAGGTGGCATCGGTGTCTGGAAAGTGCTGGCCAATGTCGCCCAAACCTGCAGCACCCAAGAGCGCATCGGTAATGGCGTGCAAAAGCACATCGGCATCAGAGTGACCTAACAAACCTTTTTCAAATGGAATTTGAACGCCGCCCAACATCAAAGGACGGCCTTCTACCAAGGCGTGTGTGTCCCAGCCTTCACCAACTCGAATGTTCATGTTCTGCTCCTGAGCAAATCTTCGGCCAATGCAAAATCGGGCGGATAAGTGACTTTGAAATTATGCGGGCTGCCCACCACCAATTTGGGCGCAAAGCCCGCCATTTCCATGGCACTGGCTTCATCGGTAATGCCTTCAAACTGTTCGGCACACTTGGCCAACAATGCCGCGTGCAAAGCACCGGCTCTGAACATTTGAGGTGTTTGTGCCAACCATTTGTCTTGGCGAGGCAAGGTTTGGCTCACGCGGCCATTGACCGCGGCTTTTAAAGTATCGGGCAATGGCAAGGCCAACAAGCCGCCCACTTCATCGTCGATGCACGCATCGATCAATCGGTTGATTTCCAAATCGGTAATTAGACAACGCGCAGCATCGTGAACCAAAATCCAATCGCTAGCCTGAACCCCTTGCGGATCTTTGGCGCCCTCTGACAGCAATTGACTCAAGCCATTGAACACAGACTCGGCGCGGGTGGCTCCGCCGCAGTGCATGCGCTGCACCGCAGTGTCTGACCACTCGTGCGCATCGTCTGGCGACACCACCACCACTATTTTTTCCAGCCTGCTGATCGACTGCAGTGCCGCCAAGGTGTGCATCACCATGCTTTGGCCGGCAATGTGCTCGTACTGCTTGGGCTTGAGCGTGCCGGCGCGCGAACCCGAGCCCGCACAAGGCACCAGCGCAAAACAACGCGCCACAGGGGCTGTGTTTGCAGGATCTTGAAGGCTTTCAATGTCAGAAGGGTTCACCGTGAGTCGCTTAGGAGTGCCAATACGCCAACTATACTATTGGAGTTCATGCAATTACCCGCGCTTAGCTTAGGAAAACGCTTCACCCTGCCCCGTCCCATGGGATCGGCAGACGCCGTGCTATTGGCCCAATTGGCCGAACGCGAAAAAGCCCAGGGGCGTCTCACGGCGGTGGTCACCTCCGACGCTGCAGATTCCCAGCGGCTCATAGACGAAGTGGCCTTCTTTGCACCCACCCTGCGCAGCGCCATTTTTCCCGACTGGGAAACGCTACCCTACGACACCTTTTCGCCCCACCAAGACCTGATTAGCGAACGCTTGGCCACACTTTGGCGCATTAACCAACGCGACAAAGCCGAAGGCGCAGACTTGGTGTTCATTCCAGCCACCACCGCTTTGTACCGCTTGGCGCCGCCTTCGTTTTTGGCGGGCTATACCTTCCAATTCAAGACCAAACAAAAGCTAGACGAAGCCAAGCTCAAGGCTCAGCTCACGTTGGCAGGCTACAACCATGTGAGCCAAGTGGTCAGCCCGGGCGAATACGCCGTGCGGGGTGGCCTGATTGATTTGTTTCCCATGGGCTCGCAAGTGCCCTACAGGGTCGATTTGTTTGACAACGAAATTGACTCCATCCGCACCTTTGACCCCGATACCCAACGCAGCTTGTACCCTGTACCCGAAGTGCGCTTGTTGCCAGGCCGCGAATTCCCCATGGACGAAGCGGCCAGGTCCAAGTTTCGCAGTCGGTGGCGCGAGTTGCTAGATGGCGATCCCACCAAAAGCCGCATCTACAAAGACATTGGTCATGGGGTGGCCACAGCGGGCATTGAATATTATTTGCCGCTGTTCTTTGAACAAACGGCCACAGTATTTGATTACCTGGGCGCAGGCAGTGACACGCCTGCCACCTTGGTTCTGCATGGCGATTTAGAGCCAGCCTTTCAACGATTTTGGCAAGATACCAAAGATCGCTATCGCTTGGTTCAAGGCGATCCTGAGCGGCCCGCATTGCCACCCGAAGCTTTGTTTCTATCGGCCGAGCAGTTTTATACCGGCACCAACCAACATGCGCAGCTGGCCTTGAGGCTGGTAGCGCCAGACAGTGCAGAAGGCAATGCCGACAACACGCTGGCGCAAGCTCTGCCCGACCTCACGGTGGTGCGCGGCGCAGAAGAGCCCTTGAGCAAATTGCAGGCGCACATTCAAAGCACGCCCCATCGGGTGCTAATCTTGGCAGAGAGCTCGGGCCGGCGCGAAAGCTTGCTCGATTTTTTGCGTGCAGGGGGCGTCAACCCACCCGCCTTTGATGACCTCCAAGAGTTTCAAGCCAGCGATGAAAAAATAGGCATTGCCACTGCAGCTTTGAATTCGGGCTTTCATTGGTTTGAGGCCGGCATTGACTTGGTCACCGAGACCGAGCTCTTTGCGGCAGGCGTCAGCACGCGGCGAAGGAAAAAACAAGAACAGGTGAGCGACGTTGAAGCGCTCATCAAAGATTTGTCGGAGCTCAATGTGGGCGACCCCGTGGTGCACAACGCCCACGGCATTGGGCGCTACCGCGGCTTGGTCAACATGGATTTGGGCGAGAAGAACCCAGACGGCACGCCAGCGCTGCAAGAGTTTTTGCATTTGGAATATGCCGACAAAGCCACGCTGTATGTGCCTGTCAGCCAATTGCAACTGATTGGTCGCTACACAGGCGTGAGTGCCGACGAAGCACCCTTGCACCGGTTGGGCAGTGGGCAGTGGGAAAAAGCCAAACGCAAAGCGGCAGAACAAGTGCGCGATTCGGCAGCCGAGTTGTTGAACATTTACGCACGGCGCGCTGCCCGCGAAGGTCACCCCTTCCGCTACAGCCCACAAGACTACGAAGTGTTTGCCAACGACTTTGGTTTTGATGAAACCGCCGATCAAAACGCAGCCATTCATGCGGTCATTCAAGACATGATCAGCCCGCGCCCCCTGGACCGCTGGGCGTGCGGTGATGTGGGCTTTGGCAAAACCGAAGTGGCGTTGCGTGCGGCCTTTGTGGCAGTAACAGGGGGCAAACAAGTGGCCATCCTGGCACCCACCACTTTGCTGGCAGAACAACACTTTCAAACTTTGAAAGATCGTTTCTCAAAGTGGCCTGTGAAGGTGGCTGAAGTGTCCCGCTTCCGCTCTGGCAAAGAAGTGACCGAGGCCCTCAAAGGTTTGGCCGATGGCACTGTGGACATTGTGGTGGGCACCCACAAACTGCTGAGCGAATCGACCAAATTTAAAAACCTGGGCTTGCTGGTCATTGACGAGGAGCACCGCTTTGGCGTGCGCCACAAAGAAGCCATGAAAGCCATGCGCGCCGAAGTGGATGTACTAACCCTCACAGCCACACCCATTCCCCGCACCTTGGGCATGGCCCTTGAAGGCATTCGTGATTTAAGCGTCATTGCCACCGCGCCACAGCGCCGCTTGGCCATCAAAACATTTGTGCGCAACGAAGGCGTGGGCGTGATTCGCGAAGCCGTTCTACGGGAATTGAAACGTGGCGGGCAGGTTTACTTCTTGCACAACGAAGTAGAGACCATCGAAAACCGCCGGCAAAAGCTAGAGGAGATATTGCCCGAAGCGCGCATTGCAGTGGCCCACGGCCAAATGCCCGAGCGCGAATTGGAAAAAGTGATGCGCGATTTTGTGGCGCAGCGCTACAACATTTTGCTGTGCTCCACCATCATTGAAACCGGCATTGATGTGCCCACTGCCAACACCATTGTGATTTCGCGTGCCGACAAATTTGGCTTGGCGCAGTTGCACCAATTGCGCGGCCGTGTGGGCCGAAGCCATCACCAAGCCTATGCCTACTTGATGGTGCCTGAAATTGACGGCCTGACCAAACAAGCCGCACAGCGCTTAGACGCCATTCAACAAATGGAAGAGTTGGGCAGTGGCTTTTATTTGGCCATGCACGATTTGGAAATACGCGGTGCAGGCGAAGTGTTGGGCGAAAACCAAAGCGGCAACATGCTGGAAATTGGATTCCAGCTTTACAACGAAATGTTGAACGAAGCGGTGCGCTGTTTGAAGGCCGGCAAAGAACCCGACTTGCTCAGCCCCTTGTCTGCCGCCACCGACATCAATTTGCACGCGCCTGCCCTGCTGCCCAACGACTACTGCGGCGATGTGCATTTGCGTTTGTCTTTTTACAAAAAATTGGCCACTGCCAAAACCACCGATCAAATTGATGGTTTGCTAGAAGAAATAGTCGACCGCTTTGGCAAGTTGCCTGCACAGGCCCAAACCTTGATGGATGTGCACCGCTTGCGCGTTCTCAGCGTGCCTTATGGCGTGGTGAAGGTTGATGCCTCGCCCGGGGTCATTGTGATCAGCTTCAAACCCAACCCACCCATCGAGCCCCTGCGCATCATTGAGTTGATTCAAAAGAACAGGCACATTCAATTGGCTGGCAACGACAAATTGCGCATTGAGCGCGAACTGCCCGACCCCAAAGCACGGGCCCAAATGGTGCGCGATATTTTGCGGTCCTTGGGGCAACCCAAAGTTGAAAAAGTGGAAGGATAAAGAATGAGCAAAGCGCCAACATTTCAAGGCATGACCCTCAAGGGCTTTACCCCACCACTGACATTGAGCCATTTCAAGCTGATTGCCTTTGACATGGACTCCACCCTCATCAACATTGAATGCGTGGACGAAATAGCCGATGCCGCTGGCCGCAAAGCCGAAGTGGCCGCCATCACCGAAGCCGCCATGCGCGGCGAAATAAGCGATTACAAAGACAGCCTGCGCAGGCGCGTGGCCTTGCTCAAGGGCGTAACAGTGGCCCATATGGAAGAAGTTTTAAACAACCGACTGCAACTGAACCCGGGTGCAGAGAAGTTGGTGAAAGCCTGCCAAGCAGCCGGCATGAAGGTTTTGCTGGTGTCGGGTGGTTTTACTTTCTTCACCGACCATGTGCGCGACCGCCTGGGCATCGATTGGACGCGCTCCAATGTGCTCGAGGTGGTCCATGGTGAATTGACGGGCCGCATGGTGGACCAAGATTGGGGCGATATTTGCGACGGTGAAGAAAAACGCAAAATGCTGTTGCATACCTGCGCTCTCATGGGCATTGAAGCTTCACAGGCCAATGCCATGGGCGATGGCTCCAACGATTTGCCAATGATGAGCGTGGCCGGTTTGTCGGTGGCTTATCACGCCAAACCCAAGGTGCGTGAACAAGCCATGGTGGCCATTGAAGAAGGCGGGCTAGACCGCTTGCTGGAAGTGTTTTAAGCCTTGCGGTGCACTTGCGGCACCCCTGCTTCTACTTCAAACTTGGCCAAGGTTTCAATGTTGGTTTGCGCCTGACGCACATCGTCTACCACACGCAATTCTGTTTGAATTTGCTTGGCCGTGAATTCCACCACGCCATAACCTTTGCGTTCGCTGTCGGCAAAAATAAAGTGCGGATTTTCTGCCAAGCGCGCCGCCAACTTTGAGTTGCCAGCCGAGCGCGCCGTGATGCCTGCACCACAAAACTCGACACCCACCTTGGCACTGTCGTCTTTATAAGCATCGGCCATGACATGGCCGACCCAGTTTTCGTGAACATCGCCGCCAATGAGCACCGGATTTTGGAGAGCGTTGTTTTGCATCGATTGCGTCATTTGCTGGCGCGCTGCCGAATAGCCATCCCACCCGTCATTCCACAAGGTATGACCCGCACCAATTCGAAAATCGCGACGCCCGAAAATGGTTTGCTGCGCCACCACGTTCCATGGCCGTGCATCTTTTTGTGCTTTGGCAAAGGCTTGATCTAACCACTGCGATTGCTGCGTGCCCAACAAGCTTCGCTTGGGATTGAACCAATCTTCACACTGATCTGGATTGACAAAGCCTGAGCCAAATGCGTCTGACTTGTTGCAAACCTGCCTGTCTCGGTATTGCCTGTTGTCCAACAAATAAATATTGGCCAATTTGCCAAAAGCAACCTGACCATAAATTCGCATTTCAGCGCCTTGTGCCAAGCCTTGTATCGATTGGGTCAATGCACTGGCTCGCAGTGGCATGTGCTCGTAAAAGGCTTGATAGGCCCGGGCACGCTGCGCAGCAAAGTTGAAGCTGATGTTGCCACTTTGACCGCGCTCCAATCTGGCGTAGTCGTTGGACACTTCGTGATCATCCCAGGTGACCAGCCACGGGCACTGCGCATGCATGGCTTGCAAGCCCTTCTCGCTTTTGTAAAGTGCATATCTTTCGCGGTAATCGGCAAGGCTGCGCACCCAGCCACCCGTAGGCAAACGCACAGGGTTGGCTGCAGTGATGTACTCATAAATATAGTCGCCCAAGAACAAAACAAGATCGAGGTTTTCTTGGCACATGTGGTGGTAAGCACTGAAGTAGCCATGCTCCCACCGCTGACAAGACGCATAGGCTACGCGCAATTTTTGCACCACCGCTTCAGGGTGTGGCAAGGTGCGAGTACGGCCTGTGGAGCTTTGGGCATCGCCAAATTGAAAGCGGTAGAAATACCACCGATCGCTTTGCAAGCCATCTAGCTCCAAGTGAACCGAATGCGCCAATGCGGCCAGCGCCACCACTTGTCCTGTGCGCCGATTGACTTTAAAACCTTCATCGTCGGCCACTTCCCATTTGACCGTGACATCGGCTTCGGCAAATTGTGGGCTACCACTGTCCGCGACGGCCATGAGACGCGTCCAAAGCACCACCGAGTGGTGGTTGGGTGAGCCACTGGCCACGCCCAAGGAAAACGGATTGTGCTGCAGGGGTGTTTGGGCAGCCGACAAAGAATAGGCAATGGGCGACACTGCTGCCGCAACCCATTTCAGCATGTCTCGCCTTGAAGCGTTAAGCTCTGGTAACTTTGAGTGCATGGGGGTACATGGTCTGTCGAGGGGTTATTGGCTGCTTGAGTTCAACCAAGTTTTGAGCACGGCATTGAATTGCTCTGGCTTGGCACTCATGACCCAGTGTCCCGTGTCAAAACCTTCCACGTGAGAGCCCGGGAAAGATGCAATTTTTTCTAGCCATTGGGCCGAGTGAAACATGAAGGGCTTGCGTTTGCCATAGATGTAAAGCATGGGCCTGGCTGTGGGCAAGATTTTCAGGGCTTTGCATGCACCACCCATTCCACCCAAAGCCCCCATCCACTTCATGGCGTATGGCGCGTTCATGCCAACGTGCATGTCCTCCATGGGGCTAGGGCACCTGAGTGTTTTGGCCATGTAGCGCGTCATTCGATTGGCCAGAGGGCGGCCCACAGCACCCAAGATGTTGGCCATTTGCCAAGCCAGCGCCAGCCAAATTTGATAGCTGAACACAGCCCATTTGGCTTTGGCACTCAATGCAGAGGTGAGTGCACCAGAGTTGTGATCTCCTACATCGACCGCCACCATGCGGCTCACGCGATGGGGATGCAGGGCCGCATATTCGTAACCAAACACACAACCCCAATCGTGCAACACCAAGGTGACGGGTTTTGCAGGGCTGACTTGCTCTAGCACCTGGTGAATGAAGGCCACCATGTCAAGCAATGACTTGGGCGGCAGGGGCGCTTTGGCATCAAATGCTGGCAAGGTAAAGCGCACGCATTGGTGGCTGTCTTTGAGTGCATGGACGGTATCGTTCCACAGCGCAAGCGTGTCTGGCCACCCATGCAACATGAGCAGGGTTTCAGGGCCCTTGCCTTCAATGAGAACCTCAACACCCTGAATGTTCATGCTGCGGCTCAAACGAGGGCCTGCTTGAGTCGATCGACACCTTCCAAAATTTTGTCTTCACCCACTGTGGCAAAACTAAAGCGCAAAGTGCTGTGATCGGGGTTTTGGCAATAGAACGGTGCACCCGGCACAAAGGCCACGCCTTTGTCGATGGCCAATTTGGCAAAGGCATTGCCGTCTTTCACTTTGCCACCTGCGCCAGTAAGGCTGGCCCACACAAACAAGCCACCTTGAGGTTGTACAAACGAAATAGCATCGCCTAAATTTTGGCGCAGTGCGTCGCACATGGTTTGGGCCCGCACTGCATACACTTTGCGCACATTGTCTAAGGTGGCGGGCATGCGGCCCGCCTTCAAGTACTGGGCTGCAGTGGCTTGCGCAAAGGTGCTGGTGTGGGCGTCGCTAAACTGCTTGCACATGACAGCCCTGCTTAAAAGTTCGGGCGGTGCAATCATCCAACCCACCCGCAGGCCGGGGCTGAGCACCTTCGACAAAGAACCGCAGTGAACCAGCCACTCGCGGCTGCCTGGCACTTGCGCGCTCAAGGCCAACAAACTGGGCGGTGGTGCATCTTTGAAATACAAGTCGCCGTAGGGGTCGTCTTCAACCATCAAGGTTTGGTATTTGACGGCCAATTCAAGCAACTTTTTGCGCCGCTCTAAACTGAGCAATGCGCCTGTTGGGTTGCCAAATGTGGGAATGACATAAACAAATTTGGGCTTGTGTTCTGCAATGAGTTTTTCAAGTGCTTCAGTATTGACACCGTGGCCGTCAACCGGGGCCGAGATGAGCTGGGCGCCATACAACCTGAAGCACTGAATGGTGGCTAAAAATGTGGGGCCTTCTACAATGACTTTGTCGCCCGGGCTGATCATGGTTTTGCCAATGAGGTCGAGCGCTTGCTGGCTGCCCGTGGTCACAATGAGCTGTTCGGGCGTGACGCCTTGCACCCCCTTCTGCCCCATGAAGTGCGACAGCTGCTCGCGCAATGGGCCATAGCCCTCGGTGGCGCCGTATTGAAGTGCCGCACCAGGTTCTTGCGACAAGGCCAAGGACGAGGCTTCGCGAATGCCCTCCACATCAAACATGGCGCTGTCGGGAAAGCCACCGGCAAAGCTGATGATGCCGGGCTTGCCCAGAAGTTTGAACAACTCCCGAATGGCTGAGGTTTCGACATTGTTCAAACGATCGGCAAATTGCAAGGACATGGTGTATCTTCCACAAAACTCAGTTGGTGTTTAAAGTCTATTCTGACTTCAATTGACTCGGCTATTTCGCCATTTTGCTGATATTTTCTCTCATGAACGCTCACAACATCGAACTCTTTTTTCAGACCCTGAAGCAAGCCAACCCCACGCCCACCACCGAGCTGGCCTATACCTCGGTGTTTGAGCTTGTAACGGCGGTGTTGCTGTCGGCCCAGGCCACCGATGTGAGTGTGAACAAAGCCACTCGCAAACTCTTTCCAGTGGCCAAC
>SXGQ01301112.1_pt1 | contig 13446 bp, 14 predicted proteins | sample 3178371 | NCBI WGS metagenome assembly SXGQ01 (sample SAMN11356859, study PRJNA531348) | freshwater metagenome | isolation source: freshwater sample F1-20 | place: China: Fuxian Lake, Yuxi | collected 2017-12-25
ACCTCCTCCGGAACTCCCGCCGCCGGTCAGTCCGCCGGTTCGGATGGAGATGAACCAGCTCCCGCCCTTGGCCTCTGGCATCAGGGGCGTCAGCACGCTGGCGGGCAGTCCGACGAGAAAGAGGGCGACGAGCAGCACAGCGCCGGAAACAGCGCGACGGGAAGCGGTAGTCATGGCGTCCTTCTCCAAATGATGGCGACCCACCCGACGAAACTGTAGCCCCGATCGGGCCGATGTCACGGGCTTCGGTGTGTGCAGATGCGAATGACTCTCAGCCCACGCCGCACCTGTGCCCTCATATCCTCCCCTTCGATGACGACCAACGCGACCGAACACTCCCTGCTCGCGCGGCTCATCAGCGACGAGTGGCGCCTGCCGCTGGCGATCGGCGCAGGGGCGACGCTGCTGGTCGGCTATTCGACCCAGATTCTCAGCAGCAACGGCGCGATCGCCGACACGGTGGCGCACGTTCTGGGGCACGCACTGGTGTGGGTGAGCCTGGCCCTGGGGGCGGTGCACGGACTCACGGCCGCATGGGAGTCGGTGCGGGCGCTGCGCCCCAAGATCGACATGCTGATGGTCGTCGGCGCGGCGCTGGCGGCCGGCATCGGCCACCCCGAGGAGGGGGCGCTGCTGCTGTTCCTCTTTACGCTCGCGGGCGCGCTCGAGCACCGGGCCCTGGCGCGGGCCAAGGATGCCGTGTCGCGCCTGTCGCGTCTGATACCGAGCGAGGCGTTGGTGCGGCGCAGCGGCGCATGGACGGCGATCGCGCCCGAGGAACTCGTCCCCGGCGACGAGGTTTTAGTGCGCCCCGGCGAGACGGTGCCGGCCGACGGGCGGGTCATCCGCGGGCGGAGCGCAGTCGACCAGAGCACGCTGACGGGCGACAGCCTGCCGCGGAGCGTGGAGGTGGGGGACGAGGTCTACGCGGGCACGATGAACCAGCAGGGTGCGCTGGAGGTCGCGGTGGTGCGCCCGGTGGGCGAGTCGAGCCTCAAGCGGATCCTGCAGCTGGTGATCGAGGCGCAGGAGCAGCGTCAGCCGATGCAGCGGATCATCGACCGGTTGAGCACACCGTACACGCTGGTGGTGTTCGTGCTGGCGATCGCGGCACTGGTCTACTTCCTGCTGGCGGGCACGATCACGCAGTCCGACGGCGTGGTCCGGGATATGACGGCCGCGGATGCGGTGTACCGGGCCATCACGCTGCTCATCGTGGCCAGCCCGTGCGCGCTGGTGATCGCGACGCCGACGGCGACGCTCTGCGGCCTGAGCCGGGCCGCCCGCGCGGGGCTTCTGGTGAAGGGTGGCGATGCGCTCGAACGACTGGCGACGGTGCGGGTGGTCGCGATCGACAAGACCGGCACACTGACGACCGGGCAGATCGCCGTGACAGGCATCGAGCCCGTGGCGCTGCACGATCCTGATCCCAAGGGCGAGTCGATGCGGCGGCTGCTCGGATTGATCCTTGGAATGCAGGAGCAGTCGACGCACCCGATCGCGGCGGCGATGGTGCGTTACGCCAGGAGCCAGAGCATCAGCCCGCTGGAGGTCTCCGATGTTGAGAACATCCCCGGCAAGGGGCTGGCGGGGAACTACATGGGCCGCCCGGTGCGGATCGGGTCGGTGGAGTATGTCGGCGAGCACATGGAAGTGTCGGCGGGTGCCCGGGCCCGAACGCTGGTCCATGAGACCCGCGCGAGCGGCAGGCTGGCGGCGGTGGCGGAGTATGAGGGCGAGGCGCTGGTGGTGGTGCTGGCTGACACGCCTCGCCCCGGCGCGGACGAACTGGTCGAGCGGCTGGCGTCGATCGGCGTCGGTCGCGTGGTGATGTTGACGGGCGACAACAAGGCGATCGCGGACAAGGTGGCGGGGGAGCTGGGGATCACCGAGGTTCACGCGGGTTTGCTGCCCGAGCAGAAGGTCGACCGGATCCGGGCGCTCAAGGCCGAAGGACGCGGCGGGCTGGCGGTGGTGGGCGACGGCGTGAACGCTGCGCCGGCGCTGGCGGCGGCGGATGTGGGGCTGGCGATGGGAGGCATCGGGGCGGATGCCGCCATGGAGACGGCCGACGTGGTGGTGCTGAACGACGACCTGTCGCGGATCCCCTGGTCGATCGGGCTGTCGCGGCGGGTGCGGCTGGTGATGCTGGCGAACCTGATCTTTGCGCTGGGGGTGATCGCGGTTCTTGCGGCATCGGCGGTGATGGGGTGGATCAGCCTGGGGCTGGGGGTGCTGGGGCACGAGGGTTCGACGCTGGTGGTGGTGGCGAGCAGCCTGCAGTTGCTGGTGTACCCGGGCCCGAGGAAGGGTCGGGGGCGGTAAAGTCTTGGGCCGATGCCTTCTGACCCGCCCATCATCCGCGTCCGCGACCTCGTGAAGCGATTCGACGGCAAGGCCGTGCTCGACGGGATCAACCTCGACGTTCGTCGCGGCGAGACGATGGTGATCATGGGCGGTTCGGGCTCGGGCAAGTCGACGCTGCTGCGGTGCATCATCGGCTCGCTGCACCCCGAGGAGGGGACGATCGAGCTCTTCGGGCAGGACATCACCAAGCTGAACGAGGATGGGCTCAACGAGGTCCGCAAGAAGTTCGGGATCCTGTTCCAGTCGGGGGCGCTGTTCAACTCAATGACGATCGCCGAGAACGTCGCGCTCCCGCTGCAAGAGCACACGGATGTGCCGCCGGAGATCATTGCGATTCAGGTCAAGATCAAGCTCGAGCTGGTCGGGTTGCGCGAGCACGGCGACAAGTTCCCCGGTCAGATCTCCGGCGGCATGAAGAAGCGTGCGGGGCTGGCGCGGGCGCTGTCGCTGGACCCCAAGATCCTGTTCTACGACGAGCCCTCGGCGGGGCTGGACCCGGTGACGAGCGCCGAGATCGATCAGCTCATGCTGGGGCTGACGCGCAAGCTGCAGGTGACCAGCGTGGTGGTGACGCACGAGATGGACTCGGCCTTCACCATCGCCGACAGCATGGCGATGCTCGATAAGGGCCGCATGATCGCCGTCAAGCCCAGGGAGTACTTCGACCGCCTCCGCACGCTGAAGGTCGAGGAGACCGCGGCCCTGCCCGAGGATGAGCAGTTGATCCGGCAGTTCCTGCGCGGGGATGCCGAGGGGCCGATCACCAGGCGGAAGGCCGGCAGCAACTACGAGGACGACCTGCTCGGCGAGCCGATGGAGCCGCCCCGGCCCAGCATGCCCTCGGTCGTGACCACCAGGACCAAGGCCGGGAAGGCCTTTGACTAGGGCGCACGCCGCCGGGGGCCGGGGTCTGTACCATGTGCCCCGGTTTCAAGGTGCGACATGGCCAAACGATCTTCACGCAACAACATTCTGGCGGGCGGTCTGGTGCTCGGCTCGCTGCTGCTGGGGATCGCCACGATCATCATGATCGGCGACGGTCTCGACAACATTTCGCGTCGTGAGTACGTGGTCCACTTCAGCCTGGCCGACGGCGTGGCGGGGCTCAAGCGCGGGTCGGAGGTCCGGGTTGGCGGGCGCCGGGTCGGGGCGGTCAAGAGCGTGGAGTTTGTCCGGGACAACGACGAGATCTCAACCATCGCCGTCACAATCGGCATCGATGGCAGCATCACGCTCCGTGAAGGCGCCGAGGCGGAGCTCAAGACGCCGATCCTTGGCGCCAACGGCGTGCTCAACTTCGAGACTCTGGGCGAAGGCCCGGAGATTGACGGCACGCCGATCACCGGGCGACGCGCACCGCTGGACTTCCTGGACCAGGCCGGAGTCGGCCCCGGCGAGCGGACGAGCATCCAGGCGATCATCAAGAACGCCGAATCCGCGTCGGCCCGCATCAACGACATGTCGGGCAAGATGAGCACGATCATCGACGACTTCAAGAACGAGCCGTACGAGCGGTTCAAAGAGGTGCTCAAGCTCACCGAGCAGTACCTGAGCGAGAACCGGGAGAATGTGCGCGAGGCGATCGCCAGCGCCCGCTCGACCTTCGAGGGGACCGACAAGGCCGTCGCGTGGCTCAACCAGGAGATCGAGGCCCGCGGCAACGCGATGCTCGACGACGCTCAGGCGGCGCTGCAGCGGGCCCGCATGACCCTTGAGGATGCTCAGAAGGTGCTGGGCGAGAGCCGGCCGGACATCCGCACCGCGATGGCCAACTTCCGGCTGTCGTCCGACCAGTTGCGCGCGACGCTGCTGGAGGTCCGGCGTTCGCCGTGGCGGTTGCTGTACCGCCCCGACATGCGCGAGCTGGAGTTCGAGCTGCTCTACGACGCGGCCCGGTCGTACGCCGACGCGGTGAGCAACCTCCGCGGCGCGACCGAGGCGCTGGAGGCGACGGTGGCATCCGGCGGCGACCGCATCAACCCTGACCGCGAGTCCATCAGCGATCTGGTGCAGCAGCTTGAGCAGGCCCGGCAGCGCTACACGGATGCGGAGCAGGGCTTCTTCGAGCTGATCGTCCGGCGCCAGGCCGAGTCGAAGTGATCGCGAACGCTACTTGAGATCGTCGGGCAGTTCGCCGTGGAGCAGCTTGAGCTCTTCGGCGCGGGCCCGGGGCATCACCAGCGTGGCGTCGTCGGTGTGGATCACGATCAGGTCGTCGCAGCCCAGCAGCCCGATGTAGTGATCGCGCGACGAGCTGACGACGAGGCTGTTGCGGCACTTGACCACCGAGCCCGTTGCGGACACGCGGTTGCCGTCGGCGTCGGGCTTGAGCGTCTCGCCGAAGCTCGGCCAGCTCCCGACATCCAGCCATGAGAGGTCCATCAGCACCGTGCAGACCTTCACGGCCCCGGCCTCGTTGGCCTTGCCGACGGTACGGGCCTGCTCGCGCGATGCGGGCTCCATGATGGCGTAGTCGACGCTGATGCGGGGCAGCGTGGGGTAGACCGTGTCGATCACGCCCTTCTGACGCGGCGTGCCCCAGGCGTCGGCGATCTTCATCAGCCCCTCGTAGGACTCGGGCTTGTAGCGGCGGAGGCAGTCCATGATGGTCGCGGCCGACCAGACGAACATGCCGCTGTTCCAGCCGAACACGCCGGACTCGAGGTAGGCCTGGGCCTTTTCGAGGCTGGGCTTCTCGACGAACCGCTCGACGCGGTACGCCAGGCCGTTCATGTTGGTGATCGGTGCGCCGCGTTCGACGTAGCCGAATCCCGTGGCGGCGTAGGTGGGCTTGATCGAGAACGTGACGAGGCGGTTGGGGTCCTGCTCGACGAGCTTGAAGCCCGTGTCCATCAGGGCGCGGAACTTGTCCGCGGGCTCGATGAGATGGTCGGCGGTGAGAACGGCGAAGACGGCATCCTTGTCGAGCTTGTGCAGCACCGCGGCGGCGAAGCCGACGGCGTTCACGGTGTCGCGCCCGACGGGCTCGCCCAGGATCTGCGCATCGGTGAACCGCGGCAGGCTGGCGCGGATGGCGGCGCGGTAGCCCTCGCTGGTGCAGATGTACTGGCGCCCGGGCGGCACCAGGCCGTCGAGGCGCTGGGCGGCGATCTCGAGCAGGCTGAGTTGCTTGCCGCCGCGCTCGATGAAGGGCACGAGCTGCTTGGGGCGGTCCTTGCGGCTCATGGGCCACAGCCTCGTGCCAGCCCCGCCCGCCATGATCATCGCGTACCGCATGCTCGCTCCATCACCGATTCACGAACCAGCCCGACACCCCACCCATCAACTCTGAGCGGCAAACGCTGCCGCCACGATCTCGTCGGCGCTCGCGCCGGGGCGGGCGCCCTGCACCGCCCGCCTCACCCGCGCCTCGGCCTCGGGACGCGCCTCGCCGAGTCGGACCAGTGCGCCCACGGCCTTCTCGGCCTCGGGGCTCCAACCATCGGCGGACGCGGCGCCCGCCTTGATCTCAACGGTTGCCCCGGCCAGCAGGTAGGGCTCGACCTTGCCGCTGAGCTCGGCGACCACCGTCTCGGCCAGGCGCGGGCCGATCTCGGGCAGGCGCTTGAGGGCCGCGACATCCCGTCGCGCGATCGCCTGCGCCACCTCACCGATCGGCGCTGCCAGGGCCCGCAGGGCCTTGCGGCTGCCGACGCCCTTGACGGTGGTGAAGAGCTGGAAGAACCGGCGCTCGTCGGGCGATGCAAAGCCCAGCAGGCGCGGGATCATCGTCGCGCCCTGGGCCTGCTGCTCGAGGTGTTCGAGGGTGTGCAGCGTCACGGCCTGGCCGATGCGTGCGTGCATCGTGAGCACTGTCGCCGCGGTGAGCAGGACCTCGTACGACACGCCGCCGCGCGCACCGTTCTCGTCCATCGGCGTGATCACCGCCGCGTTGGCCTCGATGGATTCCAGGATGCCGGTGATGCGTGTGATCATGCGTCGGCGGGCGCGCTCCGTGCGCCGTGAGCGGCATGAAGGTAGCACGAAGCCACGTGGTCGCGGCGGGATTTCATGTGGTGCTCGACTCCCCTGCGCCGGGCCCCGGGGCGTCCCAGACCCATTGATCGTCCACGAGTCGCGGGGGGCGGTCCCACGCCGGCCAGCCGGTGGCGTCGATGAACCGGCGACGCAGGTCGGCGGCGATCTCCGCGGGGCCCAGGCCGGTGGTCGAGTAGTCGATCGGCGCCAGGAACCGGATCCGCGAATGCGAAGGTGTGATCAGGCTGCCCCATGCCGGGTCGCAGATCGGCGTGCCGTCGATGACGACCGGCAGCACGCGGGCCTTGCTCCGCCCGATCAGGAGCCCCACTCCGGGCTGGAACGGAAGGATGTGGCGAGGCGGGCGCTCGAGGTGCCCCTCGGGGAACACGCCAAGGGCCCCGCCCGAGGCCAGGTGGCGGAGCCCTTCCCGAAGCGCCGGGGCGTCGCCGCCGCGACGGTCGACGAAGATGATCCGCCCGTACTCCCACAGCGGTTCAAGCGGCGCTGCGCGCATGTCGCTGGCCATCATCCAGCGCGGTTCAAAGGGCAGGACCGACTGGATGAGCACCGGATCAACGCCGGCGGTGTGGTTCGCGACCACGATCAGCGGCCCGACACCCTCTCCGGGCGATTGCGGGCGGGGGATGTGGTGGGCGCCTTCCACCTGAAGGTGGTGAACCAGCCGGACGTAGACCCGGTAGACGCGGACCAGCAGGCCGGTTTCGACGTTGTTCGGACGCACGGTGGCGGCCATCACCCAGCGGGCGGCAACGGCACAGCCCGCCCATGCCACGACCCCGACGATGATCCAGACCCACGCGCCCATGGGGCCATGTTAGCGTTTACTTGCGCTTCGCGACCGGTGAATTCCGGTCGCCGAACGCCCGACGGCTACACTCGGCCCGCCTGTAGACCGCGTGAAGGAGCCCTGCCGTGCCCCCAGTCAAGCCGCTCGTCGCCGGGATCGATCTCGGCGGGACCAACATCCAGATCGGGATCGTCGACGCGGAGAACCGGGTCGTCGGGCGCGAGAAGCGAAAGACCAAGCCCGACAACGGGGCCGAAGCGGTGCTCGACCGCATCGCCGAGGCGGTGCAGAAGGCGTGCGCGGATGCGGGTGTTGAGGTGAAGGACCTGGCGGCGGTGGGCATCGGGGCCCCGGGAGCGATCGACCACGACAACGGCGTGGTGATGGAAGCGCCGAACCTGCGGTGGAACGACCTGCCCCTGAGCAAGATGCTGTCCAAGCGGCTGATGGACCTGCCGGTGACGATCGACAATGACGTGAACGTGGCGATCTACGGTGAGAACAAGCTCGGCGCGGGCAACAACGCGCAGGAGGCGCTGGGGGTGTGGGTCGGCACGGGGATCGGCGGCGGGTTGATCCTGGGGGGCCACGTCTTTTACGGCGCGTTCGGCACCGCGGGCGAGATCGGGCAGACGGTGCTGTTTCCCAATGCGCCGATGGGGTATCGAACGCTCGAGGAATGCTGCTCGCGGAAGTATGTGGTGGAGCGGATCGAGCGGCTGATCCGCGCGAACCACAAGTCGATCCTGCCGGAGCTGGCCGGCGGCCCGCTGTCGGAGATCGGCGCGAGCACGCTGGGCAAGGCGTACGAGAAAGGCGACGACCTGACGTGCGCGGTGGTGAACGAGTCGGCGGCCCTGCTCGGCACAGCGATTGCCAACATGGTGACGGTGCTGGCCCTGCCGCTGGTGATCCTGGGCGGCGGCATGACCGAGGGGCTGGGTAAGCCGTACGTGGATCTCGTGGCCGAGTCGCTGCGCGAGAGCGTGTTCCCGGAGCGCTGCCGCAAGGTCAAGGTGCTGGCGACCAAGCTGGCGGACGATGCGGGGCTGCTGGGCGCAGCACTGATGGCCCGCGAGCGGATCTGAAGAGCTCACCGCAGAGACGCAGAGATCGCAGAGTTCAATACAGGATCACCACAGCGATACAGAGGACACAGAGAGAGAATCAATTGCAAAGGCACAGCACACTCGTGTGACAGAGCAACCCGCTCCTCTTCCCCACTGGCCATCTGGCCATCTGGCCATCTGGCCACTGCCCACTGGCCCTTTCTCTGTGCCCTCTGTGTCTCTGTGGTTGATTCCCGTCTTCTCTGCGTCTCTGCGGTGAACACTCACTTCGGCAGTGTCGCTGCCGCGGCGCCGCAGAGTTTGTAGAGGATGCGGGCGCCGACGTTGGCGTTCCACTCGTTGTTGTCGGGGCCGGGGCAGACTTCGTTGAGGTCAAAGCCGATGATGCGCCGGCCGGTGGCGACGAGGGTCTCCAGGAGGACCGCGGCCTGATTGAACGACAGGCCGCCGGGGACGGGGGTGCCGGTGCCGGGGCAGAGGGCCGGGTCCAGGCCGTCGATGTCGAAGGAGATGTAGACGAGGCGCGGCAGTGATTCCAGGGCCTGGCGGCACATCAGCTCGAACTGCCCGCCGCGCATCAGGCGGCGCTGCCATTCGAGATCGAAGTGCACGGCGACGCGGCCGGGGGCGGCATCGGTGTTCCATGAGTCGTTGGGGTTGCGGGTCTGGGCCGCCTGCTGGGCCAGGCGCAGCTCGCCCTCGCCGAAGTCGCGGATGCCGATCTGGACGATGCGCGCCACCTGCGGGATCTCGCGGAGCACGTTCCACATGATCGATGCGTGGGACCAGCGGAAGCCCTCGAAGCTCTCGCGGAGGTCCATGTGGGCGTCGATCTGGAGGATGCCCAGCGCCTCGCCCGACGCGGCCGCGAACTCGGCGCAAGCCTTGATCGCGCCAAAGGGTGTGGCGTGATCGCCGCCGACGAGGCCGGCAATCTTGCGCTGGGCCAGGACTGCGCGGGTGTGCTCGTAGACGTAGGCGTTGACTTTCTCGCCGGCCTCGTTGACCTGCGCGACGGCGATGGTGTCGGCGGCGTCGCCGTGCTCGGCGCCGCCCTTGGCGATGATGGGCTCGGCGATGGCGCGGGCCTTGCGGCTGAGGGCGGCGATGGACTGGTCGATGTCGTCCATGAAGATGCCGGCCTCGTAGATGCGCCCGAACTGCAGGTCAAAGAGGTCGACTTGGGCGCTGGCCTCGAGGATGGCTTCCGGACCGGCCGAAGCGCCGCCGCCGTAGCTGGTGGTGGCATCAAAGGCGACGGGCAGGAGGATGATGCGGGCCTCGTCGCGGGCTCCGGCGGTGGGGAGTCCGAAGATTCCAGATCCGGGCTTGGCGGCGGCGTCGGGGTCGAAGTGGGGCATGGGGGCGATTGTAGTGAATGCCGTTAGGGAGTTCGCCACCTGACGATACCGGGCTCGATGACGACGACCGAGCCAATCAGTGGTTCATTCGTCGAGGCGAGCACACCGATGAACTCGCGGACAGTCCGGAGGATCGGTTCGACTGTCCAGTACTCTGGCACGGCAACGATGATGATGCCCGCGTACTCGTTGGGAGGGTATTGCCTGATGTCACCAAATCCCTTGTCACGCGAGACGATGGCTCTCGCTTCAGCCTTCGCCCTTGCCGCGATAGTCGTGTCGTCGGCGGTCTGAAGGCCGATGTCGCGCACATCGACGCAGTCGTATCCATTCGCGGCAAACAGCTGCGCAGTTCGCCGAGGCATGTTTGCGTCGACAAGAAACTTCATCAGATGTCATCCAGCCATCGGGTACAGCTTCTCTCGATCCGCCAGTTGTGCGGCCCATGCCAAGCAGGCGCGAATATCCTCCGCGCTGATGCTGTACTCCTTTGCAACATCATCAAAGGTCATTCCGCCGGCAAGCGAGCCGATCACGATCGCGACCGGGACTCGGGTGCCCGCGACCACCGGCTGACCGTGGCAGACCTTCGGGTCGATGCTGATGCGAGGGTTCATGACGAGATTCTAGCCTCTCGGTGCAAGCGCTGGAAAGCACGGTAATCTGTGAGCATGCCCGAACTCGTCTGGCTCAACGGCAGGTTCATGTCCCGCGAGGATGCCACGGTCTCGGCCTTTGATGCCGGGCTGCAGCACGCCGTCGGGCTGTTCGAGACCATGCTGGCCGCACAGGGAAGGGTGTTCAGGATTGAGCAGCACATGGCGCGGCTTGCGGCATCGGCGACCACGCTGGGGCTGTCTGAAACGCTGCGTCCGGGGATGCTGGCCGAGGCGGTGGACTCGGTGGTGCAGCGGAGCGGGCTGGCCGAGGGCGACGGGCGGGCTCGCGTGCGGCTGACCATCACCGGCGGCGACCTGAACATGCTGCCCTCGGCCGCGTCGGGGCCGAAGGGGCCGAGCGACCCGACGATTCTGATCGTGGCGACACCGGCGACGGCGTACCCGCAGGAGCTGATCGATCGCGGCGTGAGCGTGCGGATCGCCGATGCGCGGGCGAACCCGTTTGAGCCCGGCGCGGGCCACAAGACGCTGAACTACTGGTGGCGGCTGCGCGAGCTGCAGAGCGCCGGGCGGGCCGGGGCGAGCGAGGCGATCGTGCTGCAGGTGAGCAACCACGTCGCGGGCGGGTGCGTGAGCAACCTGATGGCCGCCAAGGACGGCGTGTTGGTCACGCCGATCGCCCAGGGGGAGGAGGTCGCCGGGGCGATCCCGAGCCCCGTGCTCCCCGGGGTGACGCGCGGGGCGATGCTGGAGTTTGCGGCAGAGCAGCGGATCAACGCCGAGCGGCGGATGATGACGATCGCCGACGTGCTGGATGCCGACGAGGTGTTCCTGACCAACTCGAGCTGGGGCGTCTTGCCGGTCGTCAAGGTCGAAGGCAAACGGATCGGATCGGGCGAACCCGGCGGCATGACCCGGCGGCTGCGCGAGCGGTGGCTGGAGGCGGTCCGGGACGAGCCCTGAGGCTGAACCACGCGGCATGGGGGGCGCCAGGTCAGTGCCTGGCCAAGCGTCTGAACGTAAGCACAGCGCGGCGAGGCGCCAGCGTACGATGGTGTGGTTGGCCGGACCATCGGGCGGTCGCCCGTACGTGCTTCATGACCGCGCTCGTCAGCGCGGCATCAGACCCACGCCCAGACCGATTGGTCCGCGCCACACAGGGAACATCGCGTATGCACCCCATCGTCGCAGACCTGCTGGTTGCCGCGGGGATCATCCTCATGCTGCTGGTGTCGTTCGAGGTCGCCTTTCGAGCGGGGCGCCGGGCCGCGGCGGAGCGGGACCCGAGCGCCAGCGGCCAGCTCGGTGCGATCCAGGGGGCGATCCTCGGCCTGCTCGGCTTGTTGCTGGGCTTCAGCTTTGCGGCGGCCGGGGCGCGATTCATTGAGAAGCAGGATCTGATCGTGCACGAGGCGAACGCGATCGGCACGGCGTATCTCCGGGCCGACCTGCTGGACGAGCCGTTCAGCAGTGAACTGCGCGAGACCCTGCGGCAGTACACCGCGCTGCGGGTCGAGGCCTCGGCTCGGCTGCGCTACGGGCTGACTCCGGGGTTCATTGAAGAAAACGACCGTTTGCACGAACGGCTGTGGTCGGTGGCGCATCGCGGCGTGAAGGAGCGCCCGGCCTCCACGGTCGCGGTGGTGCAGTCTGTCAACGAAGTCATTGATCTGCACGCGCTGCGTCTGGCGGCCGTGAAAAAGCACTTGCCGGGGCTGGTCCTTGGATTGCTCATGGGAAGCTCGGTGCTGGCAGTTGGTGTGATCGCCTATGGGTGCGGTTTGGGCGGTCATCGGCGCATGCCGATGACGATCCCGCTCATCCTGGTGATCGGGACAGCGCTGTGGATCACGGTGGATCTCGACCATCCGCGGTCGGGCCTGATGCAGCTCAGCGATGCGCCGCTGAAGGGGCTGAAGTTCAACGAGGCGACGGCCCCCGCCGATGGGCGCTGATCGAGCATCACGGACCATGAACGATGTCGCGGTCATGCTGAAGGATGGACGCCAAGGGGTCGTGCGCCCGGTGCGGGAGGCCGATGCCGCGGCGCTGGCGGAGCTGCTGATTGCCGTGGCGGCGGCGGGGGTGGGAGTGGTGATGCTGGGGGACGAGATGCGCCGGAGACGCCGGGATCCGATGGAGGGGGTGTCGCCGTATCTCCATGGGGGCGACAACTCCGGGGCGCGAGGGTGCATGCTGGTGGCGGAGGTTGACGGACGCATCGCGGGCGAAGGGACGATCCGGCGGATGTCGCCGTCGCGGCTGCGCCACGTGGCGCACATCGGGCTGAGCGTTCACCCGGAGTTTCAGGGCCAGGGGCTCGGGCGGGCCCTGATGGAGGGGCTGATGCGCTGGGCGCGCGAAGTGCGGGATCCGGAAATGCCCGACATCGCGCGGGTGGACCTGGCGGTGTTCGCGGACAACGTGAAAGCTCGCCGGCTGTACGAGTCATTCGGGTTTGAGGTCGAGGGTGTGCGCAGGAACTTCATCCGCTACGAGGATGGGCGCGAGGCGGATGATCTGATCATGGCGGTGATGATCTGAGGATTCACCGCAGAGACGCAGAGATCGCAGAGTTCAATACAGGATCACCACAGAGACACAGAGGGCACAGAGAGAAGGCCAGTGGGCAGTGGCCAGATGGCCAGTGGGGAAGAGGAGCGAACTGCCCTTTTTCGCGAGTTTGCTGTGCCTTGCAACTGATTCTCTCTGTGTTCTCTGTGCCTCTGTGGTTCATTCCAGTGTTCTCTGCGATCTCCGCGTCTCTGCGGTGAATCCTCACGGCTCGCGCCGCACAATCACGCGGACGTTGCGCCGGAGGGTGTCTTCACTGGGGCCGGCGCGGAGGCGGGCGATGGTGGCCCGGACGGCCGCGACGATGAAGATGAGGCCGACGACGCACGCCCCGATGATGAGCGCCGGGATGGCGATCATGACCGCCAGACCGATGAGGACGAGCGCGATGATGATGCCGCCGACGGTGTAGGTCCACGGCGGCCGCCTGAGGCCCGGGATTGGGCCGTCGCCGGGTCCCGGGGCGGGTGCTGGGTTGGGACGGGGTTCGTCCATGCCTCATTGTAGGGAAGCTGTCGGTTGAGATTCCGCATCCGTGAGCGGGTCGTGATGCGGTAGAGTTGTGGCGGCGTGGCGGGGCCCGGGACGGAGCCGCGGGCCCGGCGCGCGATGGCAGTGGAGGCGCACGACACATGGCCGATGCGACAGCCGCCAAGGGCACGAGT
>SXGQ01526340.1_pt1 | contig 13443 bp, 16 predicted proteins | sample 3178371 | NCBI WGS metagenome assembly SXGQ01 (sample SAMN11356859, study PRJNA531348) | freshwater metagenome | isolation source: freshwater sample F1-20 | place: China: Fuxian Lake, Yuxi | collected 2017-12-25
AGACCCAGATTGGTTTGCATTTCCTGTTACTGTAAAAGATGGAGCTCCTTTCAAAAGATCTGATATCTGTAAGTTCTTTGAAGCTAACATGATTCAAACTAGACCTTATTTTGCTGGTAACATTATGCTTCAACCTGCTTACAAAGGCCTTATGGATCCTAAAGATGTGATAGATAATTTTCCTGTTGCTCGTAAAGTTACAACAGATACATTCTTCTTAGGTACAAGCCCTGTAATTGATAAAGAGAAGACGGAGTATATTGAAACTATTCTAGACAAGTTTATTAACACTCTATGAAAAAGATTATAACAGGAGGAACAGGTTTAGTAGGCTCTGCATTTATAAATGGCACTAAACTATCTTCTAAGCACTACAACCTTATTTCTGAGGTGCAGACCAGAAAAATGTTCATGGACCACAAACCAGAGATTGTAGTACATACAGCTGCTACAGTGGGTGGAGTTGGTGCTAATATGAATTACCCGGCTGACTTCTTTTATAACAATATCATGATGAATACAAATGTTATAAATGAAGCGCACATATTTGGAGTTAAAAAGCTGGTTTGTTTTTTATCCACGTGTGTGTTTCCAGATAATGTAGAATACCCTTTAGATGAGACTAAGATACATAAAGGTGAACCACACTTTTCTAATGCGCCTTATGCCTATGCTAAAAGAATGGCTGACATTCAAATACAGGCTTATAACAAACAATATGGTACAAACTACTTCTGTGTAATACCTACTAACATTTATGGGCCTAATGATAATTTCGATTTGGAAAATGGTCATGTTATCCCAATGTTAATTCATAAATGTTATTTAGCGAAAAAGAACAACACACCTTTTGAAGTATGGGGATCTGGTAAACCTCTACGCGAATTCGTTTATTCTCAAGATGTTGCTAACATAATTGATCTACTATTAGAGAAGTATGATGGAACTGAACCTGTCATAATCTCCAACCCAAAAGAATATACTATCAAAGACGTAGTTGACCTTATTGTTAAGTATATGGAGTTTGAAGGTGAAGTTGTATGGCTTAGTGATAAACCAGATGGTCAATTTAGAAAGCCCTCATCTAATCAAAAGCTATTGAGTATCATAGGAGATTATAACTTTACTCCACTTGAAGAAGGGCTTAAGACTACTATTGAATGGTTTAACGAAAATTATGAGACAGTAAGAAAATGAAGAAAGCGTTAATCACAGGAATCAATGGCCAAGACGGATCTTATCTAACCAGCTTCTTATTAGAAAAAGGTTACGAGGTTCATGGTATATTAAAGAGAAACTCAGTATCGGAGAATCAAACTGCAAGACTTAATGATATATTTCAAAGTGTAAGAGATAATCTAGACTATGCAGATATGACAGACATTTCATCTCTTTATAGAGTAATTAATAAAGTAAAGCCAGATGAGATCTACAATTTAGCTGCTCAATCACACGTTAGAATATCTTTCGATCAACCAATATACACAGCTAATACAACAGGACTAGGTGTACTTAATCTATTAGAAGTAGTAAGAGAAGTTTTCCCTACAGCAAAAGTATACCAAGCTTCTTCATCAGAGATGTTTGGTAACTCAATAGACTCAGACGGTTTTCAAAGAGAAACAACTCCTTTAAACCCCGTATCTCCATACGGTTGTGCAAAAGTATTTGGTTATAATATTACAAGGAACTACAGACATTCTTATGACTTATTTGTTTCAAATGGTATACTTTTCAATCACGAGTCACCAAGAAGAGGTACTAACTTTGTTACAAATAAAGTGGTAAAAGAAGCAGTTAAGATATACTATGGACTATCTAACGAGTTGAGATTAGGTAATCTAGAAGCTGCTAGAGATTGGGGCCACGCTAAAGACTTTGTAGAGGCAATGTGGTTAATACTTCAGCAAGATAAAGCGGACGATTTTGTTTGTTCAACAGGTGTGTCACATACAGTAAAAGATTTGTGCCAATATGTATTTGACAAACTCGGTCTTGACTGGACACAGTGGGTAAAGCAAGACGAAAAGTATTTTAGACCAGAAGAATTAAATGTATTGAAAGGTGATTGTACTAAGTTGAAGCAGGTTACAGGTTGGCAACCTAAGTATACTTTTGAAACTATGTTAGACGAAATGATTGACTATTGGAAAAACGAATATAAATGAAAACAGCTTTTTTAACTGAGATGGGGTTTGAAGGCAAGATACCTTCTAACCATCATAACATGAGAACAGAGTTTGCTTGGATGTATGCTCTAGATGCTGATCATAAAAACATACATGACTATAAGGCTGTCTCAGGATACGATCACGTATTTATTATTTTTCCAAAAGGCATAGTTTATCTAAATGCATTTGCTATAAGAATGTCTAATGATCAGAACCCAGTATCTGATCTTCTTCGTAGTGGTATAATAGACACTCTAAAGAAAAACAATAAGAAGGTTCACTTTGTGCAAGAAGGTCCACATTGGTTATGGAACGATTATGAGATCTATGACCAGGTTTATTACTATAACATGATAGCCGCGTGTGATTCTATCTTTTGTCACAATGAGCATGATACTGTATATTACAAAGGAATGTTCCAAAACAAACCTGTGAATGCTATACACACTCTATTGATTCATGATCTTATTAGTGATATTACTCCAACTAAAGAAGATAAGACTATTATTGGAGGAAATATGGCAAGGTGGTATGGTGGGTTTGAAAGTTATATTGTAGCTACAGAGTTTAAGAATAAAGTGTTTGCTCAAGACAGCCATGCTAAAAGAGACAATGAGAATTTAGTAGGAGACATTAAGCACTTACAAAGAATGATATGGGTAGACTGGATGAAGAATTTGTCTACATTTAAATACGGAGTGCATTTAATGCCAACCATTGCCGCAGGAACATTCTCACTTAACTGTGCTTATTTTGGTATTCCTTGTATTGGTAACCGTGAAGTAGATACACAGAAGCTTTGCCATCCTAATTTATCAGTTGATGTCCATGATGTTCAAAGAGCTGTTGAACTTGCTAAGCAACTGAAAGAAGATTCTGGATTCTACGAAGAATGTTCTTATCAAGCTAAAAACAATTATAAACTATTCTATTCAATACAAGACTGGAAAGATAGGATGATTAAATTACTTTCAGAATGATAGTACAAATCTCAATGGTTAGAAATGAGCTATTGCTCATAAAAGAATTACTACCTATCTGGAAAAGATATGCTGACGGATTTGTATTCATGTTAGATTCCTGTACAGATGGCACACAAGAATATCTTGAACAAGTTAAAGACGAATACAATATTCTAGAGATATTAACTATTGAGCAGAATATAGATAAGACTCTTTGGATTGAAACAGATGTTAGAGGAAATTTATTTAATACAGCTAGAAAGTATTCTAACAATATAATTTGTTTAGATGCTGATGAATATTTGGATGGTTCTATGACCAAACAAGAATTAGAGGATGTACTTAATAATAACCCAGACACAGTATTTCATTTAAGTTGGATCCAATATACTTCTTGTAATACTATAAGAGTAGATGGACCTTGGAAAAATAATATAAAAGACAGAATAGGATCTTATAAAAAAGATGTTGAGTTTAAGAAGACTCAAATGCACTCTACTCATTTACCTATTCCTGAAAAACAACAAATCGTTAATACAGATGCCTTGTTTATAGCGCATCTTCAATGGTTAGATAAAAATCATGTGGCTATCAAACAATATTTTTGGAAGGTAACTGATTATGTTAATAACAAAAAGTACGGAATAGAAGTTGCTGGTAACCTCGCTTATGACCAATCTGTTAATAACTTTAATTGGGAAGAAGAGTACTTTGATCATGAACTCAAAATAAGAGAAGATATATTTGAAGATCAAACTAATGGAACTAACTACAGAGTTCAGTGGATTAAAGAGAACACGAAGAAGTTTGATGTACCTAATCTAGGAGATTGGGGACTTAATATACACGAAAGTATTCCTATGTACTTTTGTACTGTTGCAGACAATAAACACTTTCCTATCTTACTTAATATGATAGGTAGTATTCACAAGCATAACTTCTATGATGTAGAAAAGATCTTTGTCTATGATCTAGGTCTAAATGAAGTAAACAAGACTCAATTAAATTCTATTAAAAAAGTAGAATTATTAGAAATAGAAAAGACCAACCCAGATATATTAACAGACATCGAAACTGGAGTTAATAGAAAGGTAAAAGGATTATTCTCTTGGAAGCCTGTTGTGATTAAAGATGCTTTAGATAGATGCCCCTATGTTCTTTATTTAGATGCAGGAACAACTATTCTGAAGCCATTGAATAATCTGTTTAAACATATAATACAAAACGGATATTTGCTATTTGATTGTGGACATTCTATAAAATGGATGACAACTAAGTATCTTATAGATAAACTAGACCTCAATTCAGATAGTAATAAGTGGATATTAGAAGATGACGTTTTTGGAATTGATGCTGGTTTTCAAGGAGTGTCTAGAGCTTTGTATGATTCGTATGTTATGCCTATGTATGAATTTACTAAAGATATAAAGAACTTTACAGATGACGGCACGTGTCCAGATGGTTGGGGTACAGGTAGACACGATCAAACTTTATATAGTATTCTTGCAAAGCAATTGAATCTGGATATTAACTATCATGACAATCCTAATAAAGACTGTTATTTAACTATAGACAATCAAAAAGTTGCTTTTCATATTACTCATACAAAAGATAAAATAACAGACTTAACAACCATATTTAGATCTAGGTGGAATATAGACTATCCTAACTATAAAGTTAATATGGCCTTTATTAAAAGGAAGTTCGTACTTTCTGTTGTAACCGGAGTAGGACCCTTAAATAAGTATGAAAAGTTTATTGATTCTTATTTCAATAATATACAACAACAACTTAGCTTTAGTAGAATAGAGTTTGTTATTATTTACAGTGAGTGGTCTAATTTATTTGACAAATATACTGAGTTAAGTAATGTTAGGTTTATTAAAGAGCAAGATAAGTTAGGAGCATACAATGCCTGGAATATGGGTATTGTCAATGCAACAGCTGAGTATGTTACTAATTGGAATATAGATGATCTTAGATTTCCTATTAACAACAAGATTAAGTATGATGTTCTATCAAAGAATATATCAATAGACTTAGTATATAACTGGTATGTAGCATCTACACCTAAAGAATTAGAAGAAGGAGCGGATCTAAGTACTAAACCAATCCAAGCTTATCCAGACGATTATCACCAACATACGCATGTAGCTTGTATGGCAGGACCAGATCCTCTATGGAGAAAGTCTTTCCATTTATTTGGAGGGCTTTTTGATTATCAGAATTTTAGTATAATAGGAGATTGGGAAATGTGGATAAGAATGTCAAGAATGGGATTGAAGTTTAAACTAATCCCTCACGTTTTGTGTATCTATGTAGACCATGAAAATACGGTTAGTAATTCAAGCTCAGAAAAATTAAGAGAACAACAAATTAGACTGAAACAAAAATATTCTTAAAAGATGAAAAAAGCACACTACATAATTACAATTCACAATAAGCAAGACCTAATCAGAAACTTATTAGATGGAATAGTAAACTCTACAAAAGATTCTGATTATAAAGTCAATATAGTATGCGTTCTTGATGGTTGCACAGATAATTCTGAGTCTATAATTGATGAGTTCAATAGTTCTTTGAATTCAAAATATACTTTGTATAAAATCTATCAAGATGATGTACACGAGCTCTTGTCACTAAACTCAGCTTTCAGATTCATAGAAACATTAGACAATAGCCCAGAAGATCTTATCTTCATGCTTCAAGATGATGTTATCCTTAAAGAGCCTGACTTAAATGAGCTGATCGAAGCATTGTATGATCAGAATAAAGAACTAGGCTACGTATCTTTTAGATGTGGTTTATTAACTAGCTTAGATCCATCAGGTATATTATGTGAGCACTCTTTCATAGAATCTACTGATGGACATTGGAAACAATTAGGCGGAGACTTTTTTGTTGAAATGATGAATAGAGAATTTGGTTTTATTGAGATTGTGATAAAGAGTCCAACTTGTATAAAGAAAAGAGTACTAGATCATGTTGGATATTTTGATGAAGCCTTAGCTCCTTTTGGTCATGACGATCTTGATCTATGTATTAGACTAAATAAGTTAGGTTACAAGAATGCTGTGTTTGGTGCAAGCTTCTTAAGTAAATTAGATTGGGGTGGAACTAGAGAAGATAAAAATCAAAATAAAGACTACCATAAAAACTATAACGGTATTGTTTATAGGAATAAGTTATATTTGACAAATAAACACAAAGACTATTATGAAGCTAAGTAAAGAGTTGTTAAGTAGAGATTTTGAAAAGTTTTCAAAAGAGTGGGTAAATACTCCAGAATATAACTTGTATATATACGACTACTTTGATCAACAAGTATATGCTTCTTCATTATTGACTAACCACAATGATATAGTTGTGAAATATAAATTAGGTTATGGAGAAAAAGCTTTTAGATACCTATGGGCTCTTGTATTATCTCAGGTACCAAAAGACGGTAAATTTTTAGAGATTGGAGTATTTAAAGGATCTATACTTGCTCTTTCTCAATTGATATCAAATGAATTAGAACTTAATTTATCTACGTATGGATTAACTCCTTTAGACAGTACAGGAGATAAGTATTCTAATTATGACTACGATAACTACGAATACTCTATATCCTTTTTATACAATAATTTAGGACTTGCAATAGACAATACATATATCATAGAAGGATTGTCTACAGACAAACTAGTTAAAGACAATGCAAGAAGCAGTGGACCATACGATATTTTATATATCGATGGAGGACACGACTATGAAACAGTTATAAATGATATTGATCTATGCACAGAAGTATTAAAACCAGGAGGTTTGATGATAATGGATGATGCTTCAAGTTTTTTAAACTTAAGTAAAAATCATAAAGGTTTTCCTGGCCATCATGATGTAGGTCAAGCTATTAAAGATCATGTTGACACTAAAGATACTTATACACATTTGTTTGCTTGTGGACATAATAGAGTTTGGATTAAAAACAAATAAAAGTGAACTACATAGTTATAACTTCAATAAATGGTGTTACTGAAGCAATAGAGAAGTTCAGTGTATTAAGTGATTGGAAAGTAATCGTAGTTGCTGATCTAAAAAGTAAGCCTTACGAATATGATAATGTTAAGTTCTTAACTGTAGAGGAACAAGCTAATCTTGGCTTTCAAACTACAGACACGACTCCTTTTAATCATTACTCTAGAAAGAACATTGGCTACTTATATGCAATGAGCCAAGGAGCAGAATATATCTATGATACAGATGATGATACTATACCTTACGATAGTTGGGAACTAAAAGACTTCATATGTGATAATGTGATATCAGGAGATAAGTACATTAATCCATTTAGTTTCTTTACTAAGCAAAATGTATGGCCTAGAGGTTTTCATTTGCCATATATTACTAAACAGAAGATGTATACTAAAACCAAACATGCTTTCAATATAGGTGTATGGCAAAGAGTTATTGATGATGATTCTGACTTTGATGCTATCTATCGACTTACTGTTAATGAGCATGTTAAGTTTGATAAAGCAGAAGATATTACAATAGCCAAAGGATCTTATTCTCCTTTCAATACTCAGAGCACATTATGGAATAAAGATGTGTATAACCTTATGTACGTGCCTATCTCAGTAGACTTTAGATTCACCGATATTTTGAGAGGGTATATTGCTCAAAGAATTATGTGGGATCATGGATATAGATTAGGTTTTCATTCTCCCAATACTTATCAGGTTAGAAATGCGCATGACTATTTCAAAGACTTTCTTGGAGAGTTGAGTATGTATAAATTAATTCCTAAAGTAGTAGAGATCTTAGATTCATTAGATCTATCTAGTAAGACTATATCTGAAAGTCTACTCTTAGTATATGGTGCACTCTGTAGTAATAATATAGTAGAAGACACAGAATTGGTAAATTTATCAAATTGGATAGAAGACATAAATACTATCAAACAGTGAAAAAAAGATTAGTAATATCTGATATGTATAGGGCAAAGAATAAGTCTTCTTTCTTTGCTATTCATCAAGCGATAACAAGGTTAGATGAATTTGATATAGAGTTTCACATATTGTGGGATGATTTAAATTACAGAGATGAAAAGTAAAATAATACATTTCATAGGACATACTGTACTAGAAGGAATTTATTACGGTAAACCAAAACAATATCATAAATTAGTAGATGAGTATTTAAAACAACATAATTTAATATGACAAAGATAGTATATGTAACAGGATGCTTCGGTTTTATAGGATCTTATGTAACCAGAGCCTGTTTAGAAAAGGGATGGTACGTTAGAGGTATTGATAAATGCACTTATGCATCTAACGAAGATCTATTATTTGAATTTACAGAAAAGTATGGAGGCAGATTCACATTCGAACGTGAAGATATCAATGATCTCAAGTTCTTATATCAGTGTGACTACGTAATTAACACAGCAGCAGAAACACACGTAGGTAACTCTATTGCATCGGCAGATGAGTTCGTACATTCTAATATTGACGGCGTTCATAACCTTCTCGAGTTGATCAAGAACTATAGACAAGAGTCTTCAAAGAAGCCGATACTACTCCACTTCTCAACTGACGAAGTATATGGTGACATTGAAGACGGTGCTCACGTAGAAACAGATCTATTGAAGCCATCTAACCCATACTCAGCAACTAAAGCTGCTGCCGACATGTTGGTATTAGCTTGGGCAAGAACATATGATCTTCCATACATTATTGTTAGACCCACTAACAATTACGGAATAGGTCAATATGTTGAGAAGTTAATACCTAAAGCCTGTAAGTTCTTATATCTCGGTAAGAAAATACCTCTACACAATAATGGCACACCTATTCGTAATTGGCTTCATGCCTCAGATACAGCAAGCGCGTGCATATCTATCATAGAATCAGGAGTTGAGAATGAAATATATAATATAGCTGGAGGATTTGAACAATCTAACTATGAAACAGTTAAAAAGCTCATTAAGGTTTATAATGGATCAGACGTAGTTGAAGACTACTTAGACTTATCTTATCATAGAAAAGGCCAAGATGTTCGCTATGCGTTAGATGATTCTAAGTTAAGATCATTAGGCTGGAAACCCAAAGCTATATTTGATGAAGAACTTCCAGCTATTGTTAATTATTATAAACAAAACTTTATTTGGTAATGGGATTATTTAGAATTGAGCACAATGATTTTGAACAGAAGTTCACGCTCAAGGACTTTGATACAGAACATTCTAATGAATGGGAAGATGTAGGTAGACTTCAAGAAGATGCGTGGCAAAGAAGATATATGTATGAAGCATCTATTATTCAGTCGGTACTTAATGATAATCCCCATATAAAGACTATATTAGAATTAGGATCTGGACCAGGTATATTATCTCAAAAAATATTACAACAGAATCCTGAATTAGAATATGATCTGGTTGATAAACCTTTTGCTGAAAGATACTTTAGGGAAAATAACTTTAAAGGAAGATTCTTTGTCAAAGACTTGTCTAATAGTTTTGATATCACAGGACTTAGAGATAAGTATGATTTAGTTATCACTAATGACTTTATTGAACACGTTTACAATCCACATATTATATTAAAGACTGTACACCAATTAACAACATCTGATTCTATTTTCTTTATATCTAATCCTAACTGGAGAATGGCCCATCAATATGTTTATAGAGGTCTGTTTGACTTTGATAATTTTATTTATCTACTCTATACTCACATGTTTAGACTTGAAGGATTTTATGGCTCAGAACTTAAAACTCTGCCGTATCCAAGAATAAGCAGCGAAACATTATTACCAGAAGAAAATTTAACAGATTGGAATCATTATCTTATATTTAAACACAGACAATGAAAGCACTTAAAAAAAGATTAGTTGAGATAGCCTATAAAAATAAGCTAGGACACTTAGGGAGTTACTTCTCCAGTCTACAGATTATAGATGATTCTAAGTTAAGATCATTAGGTTGGGAACCTAAAGCTGTGTTTGATCAAGAGATAATTGCAATTGTTGACTATTACAAAAATAACTTTATATGGTAACTAAAGAAGAATTAATCGACTTTGAAAATCAAATAGGAGAGCTATTTAATAGTGGAAAAATAAAAGCTCCTATTCACCTTTACTCAGGAAATGAAGAATTAATTAGCAGTGTATTTGATGAAATTGACATTGAGAACGATTGGGTTTGTTGTACTTGGAGAAATCATTATCAAGGACTACTCAAAGGAATTCCTAAAGAAACTCTAACAGAGAATATTATAGCAGGAAAATCTATGGTTATGAACCTGCCAGAACATAAATTTATTTGTAGTTCTATTGTTGGAGGTATTCCTTCCATAGCAGCAGGAATAGCCTTTGCGATTAAGTTACAAAGTAAGTCAAATAGAGTTTGGTGTTGGGTAGGAGATATGAGTGCTGAAACTGGAGCTTTCCATGAAGCATACAAGTATAGTCTGAATCATGATCTACCTATTACATTCGTAATCGAAGATAATAAAAAGTCAGTATGTACACCGACCCCAGATATATGGAAAAGAGATACTCCATACTATTTAAACTCTGAATATAAAGGTGGTATATTAAAGCAAAAAAACTTATATTACTATCAATACACAAATGAAAAATATCCTCATGCCGGTGCTGGCAAAAGAGTTCAATTTTAATATATGAAATATTTTGATGAATTAAAAAGAGCGATGAGCTTCTTATCTGACCATCCAAAAACAGTTTTTATAGGTCAAGCTGTAGAGTATGAAGGAACAGGGCTGTTTGATTCTTTGTCTCACCTACCTAATAGTAAGAGAATAGAATTACCTGTTGCTGAATATTTACAATCTGGTTTAGCAAATGGTATGGCTATTGAAGGTATGATTCCTGTATCAACATATCCTAGATGGAATTTCCTATTAATGGGTACAGATCAAATAGTAAACCACTTAGATAAGTTTACTACTATGTCTAATGGTAAATGTAAAGCTAAAGTGATTATTAGAGTAGCTGTAGGAAGTGAACACCCAGTAGATCCTCAATGTCAACATAAAGGTAACTTTGCTGATTCTTTTAGAGGGATGCTTAAAAATACAGAGGTGATAGAACTTATAGAACCAGAAGACATTATGCCAGCTTATGAAAAAGCTTTGAATAGAACTGATGGAATCAATACTATATTAGTTGAATTTGCAGACTACGCAAAAACAAAATGATGAAAATACTAATCACAGGAGGAAATGGCTTCATAGCAAAGGCTTTACACAAATCCTTAAATCATACTTATGAAGTAACATCTGTAAATAGATACGATTTTGATCTTACCAATTTTATCGATACTAAAACATATTTACAAGATAAATATTTTGATGTAGTAATTCATACCGCAGCATCAGGAGTTACTAGGACTAAAGAGTGGGTGTGGAAAGATATGGATAATAATTTATCTATGTATTATAGTCTACTATATAACAAATCTTCTTATGGCAAATTAATACATTTTGGATCAGGAGCAGAAATTTATATAAATGACAAACCTTATGGGTTCAGTAAAAGTATTATCTCTAAATCGATAGAAGCGATAGATAACTTCTACAACCTTAGAATCTTTGCTGTCTTTGATGAGAACGAATTAGATACAAGGTTTATAAAGTCTTGTATTAATAAGTACATAAACAAAGAAGACATAGAAGTTCACTGTAACAAAAAGATGGACTTCTTTTATATGCAAGACCTTATTCAAGTTGTTGAACACTATATAAACAATGACGATCTTCCTAAAGTTTTTAATTGCTGCTATGAAAAAAAGTATAGCCTCTTTGAAATAGCTATGATGATAAATAGTTTAGACAACTACAAAGTAGCAATATGCGCTAAAAATAAAACAGAACAAGACTACGCCGGATATTTTAGATCCTTAGGTTTAAATTATATAGGTCTAGAAGAAGGAATAAGACAAGTATACAATAAACTAAAATGAAACAGATAAGCTTTTTAATTAACACATCAGTAAATACATTAGACCACGTTAAACTATTACTGAGATCTTTGAGAGAGAATCTATTCTCTAAAGACCACGAGATCTTAGTATTTGTTGACTCAGATAATGAAGGAACCGTAGACTTCTTAAGAGAACAGAAGCAGTACTTCAAAGACCTTAAGATCATAACACATAAACTTAAACCGTGTGTTGGCTATTCAAGAAACAATAACTTAATGGTCGAACTTGCTAAGCACGATATTTGTTCATACTTACAATCGGATATGGTTGTAAGTAAACACTACGATCTAAATGTGTTACAAGAACTTGAAGAGAACTGTATATTAAGTGCCACAAGGATTGAACCACCACTTCATGGACCATCAGAGACTACTATCACAAAAGACTATGGCGTAGATCCCAATGAATTCAATTGGAATGATTTTATAACCTTTGCAGAACTAGAAAAGAAGAACAAGACATTAGAGTACTTCTTTGCTCCATTTACTTTCTATAAGAATGTATGGTTAGAGATCGGTGGTTACGATACCATGTTCAGAAGATCTAGAGAAGATTCTGATCTACTACAAAGGTTTATTCAAAAAGGAGTTAAGATCAAACAAACGTTCAAGGCAAATGTATATCACTTCAGTTGTGTATCTTCTAGAGGTAAAGGATGGTTTGATAAGTCTAACGAAGAAGTGCAGAAGCGTGTTGAACTTCAGAAGATAGCTGATGGTATAGAGATAAGGAGGTTCTTACAAAAGTGGGGTAACTTTAATCATGGAGAAGCTAAGCTAAATAAACTAGACACGGATCTAATACTATCTGATACTGGCAAACTAAACCCAATGTTTATAGTACAGATAGAACCATTCTTCTCAAGAGTGTGGTTAGAAACAGAAGAGCAGAAGAAAGCTATCACGTCTATCTTCAGTAACCAACATGACCCAGCAAACGAACTATTAGGATTTTCACTAGAGGATTGGGATCACGATAAACAGTTCTACAATCAGGTTGACTTTGATTCGATCTATAAAGTAGGACAGCCGGAGGATTATAACATTAAAATTGAAGTGACGTTTGGCAAAATTGATCCTCAACAAGATCCTTTTCTGCAAAACCTAACGCGCACAAGCTCGATTATAGAACCTTATGAGCCAGGAATATATGAACTAGGATCAGCTAGAATAGATGTAAAGAACGCGGTCAGCCTAGCTCCAGATCAAATCGTGGTTAAAAATCCACCATTTGATATGTCACTATTAACTATAGAGTAAGATATTTATTTAAAAACAAGATGGCGCAGGCTATTAACCCATTATTCAATATAACCGTAG
>SXGQ01579072.1_pt1 | contig 13443 bp, 8 predicted proteins | sample 3178371 | NCBI WGS metagenome assembly SXGQ01 (sample SAMN11356859, study PRJNA531348) | freshwater metagenome | isolation source: freshwater sample F1-20 | place: China: Fuxian Lake, Yuxi | collected 2017-12-25
CGAGATGAAGCTGCGCCGTCACTACGAGAAGCCGTCGGAGAAGCGTGCGCGCGAGCGTGCGGCCGCGGTTCGCCGCGCGCGCAAGCTGGAGCGCAAGCGCGCCGAGCGCGACGGCGCCCGGTAAGCGCCGGACGGCCGGCGCTCGCCTGTCGGCCGACCGCGCTACCGTGTGACCTTATGTGACCTTCCGGCGGCGCGCCCCCACGGGCCGCCGCCGCCGCAGCAGCAGAGCGCTCGCCCATGTCGACCGTCACCGCCGTCCCGCTCGCTCCCGTGAAGCGCGCCTATCTCGTGTGGCTGTGGATCGGGCTGGCGGTCGCGCTGGTGGCGGGCGTCGCGCTCGCCAAGGCGGGCGACACCGGCATCCGCTCGACCCCCTCGGGGCTGCAGTACAAGGTGATCGTGCCGGGCACCGGCACCGCCAAGCCGACCGACACCGACGTCGCGCTGGTGAACTACACCGGCAAGCTGACCGACGGCACCGTCTTCGACAAGTCGCAGCAGCCGACCCCGCTCCCCGTCGCCGGCATGATCAAGGGCTTCAGCGAAGGGCTGAAGCTGATGCCGAAGGGCGCCAAGTACCGCTTCTGGATCAAGCCCGAGCTCGGCTACGGCCCCGCGGCGAACGGCCCGATCCCGGCGAACTCGACGCTGGTCTTCGACGTCGAGCTGGTCGACTTCATCCCCGAGCAGACCCTGCGCGCGCTCCAGCAGCAGCAGCAGATGATGGGCGGCGTGGGCGGCCTGCCCGGCGCGGGCGCCCCCGGCGGCGGCGCGGTCCCCGGCGGCCGCTGAGGCCGACGTCCGTCCTCCAACGATGAGCGGGGACAAATCGGGTCGCCGCGTTCGTAAGATCCTCCGGACGCGATAACCGACGCCACAAGAGCTTCGTCACCCCGGCCTCGTGCCGGGATCCACGGCGCCGCAATCTCGAGGGCTCGGGAGTACGTGGAACCGTGGATGCCGGGACGAGCCCGGCATGACGGATATGGTGTTCGTAGAGGCACCGCCGATCGCGCCGATGCCCGTGAGCGTCGACCGGCACGCTGGATTTGATCTTCCCCCGTTCGTCCTGAGAAGAGGCTGAGCCTGTCGAAGCCTCGTTTCGAAGGCTAGAAGCGCCCCGACGGCACGTCGAGAAGTTCGACGGCTCCTCATAAAGAACGGGTCAGGTGGAAGACGCCACGCTCAACTCGAGCGCCGCACCACCAGCTTCGGCTTGAGCGGCGCCAGGTCCATCGGCTTGCCCTCGATCTGCGCGATCAGCGCGTCGACCAGCATCTCGCCGGCGCGGTCGTGGTCCTGCGCCACCGTGGTCAGCGCGGGGTTGGCGAGCGCGGCGGCGGGAATGTCGTCGAAGCCCACCACCGCCACGTCCTCGGGCACCCGCCGCCCCGCCTCGGCGAGCGCGCGCATCGCGCCGAGCGCGATCATGTCCGACCCCGCGAACACCGCGTCGAAGGCGATGTCGCGCTCGATCAGCGCGGCCACCGCGGCGTGCCCGTCCGCCTCGAAGGTGAGGGCCGGCACCAGCAGCGCCGGATCGGTGCCCGCCACCGCGCACAGCCCGGCGTAGCGGTCGCGGAACTCGGGATAATGTTCCGACGCGTCGCCCAGGAAGGCGATCCGCCGCCGCCCCTGCGCCGCCAGATGCTCCGCGGCCATCCGCCCGCCGGCGACGTTGTCGCACCCGATGGTGCGGTCCTCGCCGCCGGGGGTCGAGGCGCCCCAGCGCACGAAATGCGTCCCCTGGCGGATCAGTTGCTCCTGTCGCCCGCGGTAGATCGCGAAGTCGCCGTAGCCGAGCAGGATCAGCCCGTCGGCGCGCCGCGCGTCCTCGTAATCCTTGTGCCAGTCGGCGGAGAGCTGCTGGAACGAGGTGAGGAGGTCGTAGCCGCGCGCGGCGCAGCGCCGCAGGATCGAGCCCAGCATCGACAGGAAGAAGGGGTTGATGAGCCCGTCCGCGACCGAATCCTGGAAGAACAGCAGCGCCAGCGTGCGAGTCGATCCGTGGCGCAGCGACGAGGCGCGCTTGTCGACCTTGTAGTTGAGCTGCCGTGCCGCGGCCTCGATCCGCAGCCGCGTCGCCTCGCTCACCGTCCGGTCGCCCCGCAGCGCGCGGCTGACCGTCGGCTGCGACACGCCGGCGAGCGCGGCGATGTCGAACGAGGTCACCTTCTCCTGCACGTCGCCTCGATCCTCTCCCTTGGCCGCGCCCGCTGTGGCGTTCTTGTCACGCCATCGTAGCAATCCCGGCCGCGCGCCGGAAGCGCGGCCGTGAATACGTATGCGCAAACCTTTGCAACAATTCGCCCCCGCCGCACAGCGCGAGCATTGATCGCCGCCCCGCACGACGGACGAGGCGACCGAATGAGGAGGGGGTTCCTGACATGACCGATTTCGCGCGCGCCACCCGGCGCACCCTGCGGACCGAGCTGGCGCTAGGCAGCGCGCTCGCCACCCTGATGATCGCCGCCGCGCCGGCGTGGGCGCAGACGACCAACCTGCCCGACCCGGCGAACAGCACCTCGACCGCGGGCAACCAGAACGAGGCGGGCAGCGCGGACACGGCGAAGGAAGGCAATGCCGCGGTCAGCGGCGGCGTCACCCCGGCGCAGAACGAGGCCCAGGCGCAGGCCGCCGCCGCGACCGCCGCCGACCAGGGCGCCGACGCCGCGGGGCAGGACATCGTCGTCACCGGCTTCCGCCGCGCGCTCGAGAATGCCGTCGTGGAGAAGAAGACCCGCGACCAGATCGTCGAGTCGGTCTCGGCCGAGGACATCGGCAAGCTGCCCGACGCCTCGATCGCCGAGTCGATCGCGCGCCTGCCCGGCATCACGTCGCAGCGCATCTCGGGCCGCTCGAACGCCATCTCCATCCGCGGCTTCGCGCCCGACTTCTCGACCACGCTGCTGAACGGCCGCGAGCAGACCTCGACCGGCGACAACCGCGCGGTCGAGTACGACCAGTACCCGTCCGAAGTCGTCAACGCCGTCCTCGTCTACAAGACGCCGATGGCCTCGCTCGTGGGTCAGGGCCTGTCGGGCACCGTCGACATGCGCACCATCCGCCCGCTGGAATACGGCAAGCGCGCGCTGTCGGTGGGCGGCCGCGGCACCTATGTCGACAAGGGCAAGCTCAACGCCGGCTCGGACGATTGGGGCTATCGCGTCAACGGCACCTACGTCGACCAGTTCGCCGACGACACGATCGGCCTGGCGCTCGCCGCCAGCTACCTGAACGAGCCGTATCAGATCGAGGAATTCGAGGCCTGGGGCTATGCCGGCACCGGCCCGAACGGCACCGCGCCCTACGTCATCGGCGGGTCGAAGTCGTTCGTCACCTCGACCACGCTGAAGCGCCTCGGCCTGCAGGGCACGCTGCAGTGGAAGCCGTCGTCGACCTTCGTCACGACGTTTGACGCCTTCTATTCGGACTTCAAGGACGACCAGATCAAGCGCGGCGTCGAGCTGCCGCTCGGCTTCTCCGGCGCGACGCTCAGCAACACCACGGTCGAGGACGTGTTCGTCAAGTCGGGCACCTTCTCGGGCGTCGAGGGCGTGGTGCGCAACGACGTCTTCCAGCGCCGCGCGAAGCTCTATTCGTTCGGCGCCAACGCCAAGTACACCGGCGACGACGGCTGGAACGCGATCGCGGACATCAGCTGGTCGCGCACCGACCGCAACGAGCTGTCGCTCGAATCGAACGCGGGCACCGCGCGCGGCGCCGGCACCGGCGCGACCGACACGATCGGCTTCACCAGCGGCCGCGACGGCAGCCGCTTCTCGCCGACGCTCAACTACGGCGACTACAACCTCATCAAGCTGACCAGCCCGCTCGGCTGGGGCGGCGACCAGACCTCGGTCGACGGCCTGCGCATCCGCAACGGCCAGGACGGCTATTACAACAACCGCATCATCCGCGACGATCTGAAGCAGTATCGCGTCGAGGTCGAAAAGGAGGTCGAGGGCTTCTTCCGCTCCTTCCAGGTCGGCATGAACTACACCGACCGGTCGAAGTCGCTGGTCCCGGACGAGGCGTTCCTGGGCCTCGCCGCGAACACCGACGGCGCCACCGACCTCGTCGTGCCCGAGAAGTATCGCATCGGCACCACCGACCTCACCTACCTCGGCCTCGGCCCGGTCATCAGCTACGACCCGACGCGCCTGCTGGCGGACGGCATCTACATCAAGGTGCCGAATCCGTACGGCGACGTGGTGGTAAAGTCGTTCCGGATCGAAGAGAAGGTGATGACCGGCTACCTCCAGGCCAACGTCGACCAGGATCTCGGCTCGTCGCAGCTCACCGGCAACGCGGGCGTGCAGTTCATCAACACCGACCAGAATTCGGTCGGCGCGACCGCGGTCTACCTCGGCCAGAACGCCAACGGCTCGCCCAACATCGGCTCCACGCCGCGCAACGTGTCGACCAACTACATCGACGTGCTGCCGAGCGCGAACCTGTCGCTGCGCACCGCCGCCGACAGCGTCATCCGCGTCGGCGCGGCGCGCGAGATCATCCGTCCGCGCCTCGACGACATGCGCGCGTCGCTGAGCTTCGGCTACAATATCGAGCAGCTGCCGGGCGGCACCAGCCTCGCGACCGTGCGCGGCGACTCGGGCAACCCGTCGCTCCGCCCGTGGCGCGCCAACGCCTTCGACCTGACGATCGAGAAGTATTTCGGCAGCCGCGGCTACATCGCGGTGCAGGGCTTCTTTAAGGACCTGAAGAGCTACATCTACACGCAGAGCGTCGAGGTCCCGGTCAGCACCCTGGTGCTCCCGCCGGTCGGCAACGACGCGCAGGGGAACGCGATCCCCGTCGCCTCGACCGGCTTCCTCAACATCCCGGTCAACGGCGACGGCGGAAAGCTCTACGGTGTCGAGCTGGCCGGCACGCTTCCGCTCGGCGGGATCATCGGCGCGCTCGACGGCTTCGGTCTGACGGGCGGCGGATCGTGGACCGAATCCAAGATCAAGCCGTCGCCGAACGAACCGGTCAGCGCGCTGCCGGGCTATTCGAAGTGGGTGGTGAACGGCACCGCCTTCTTCGAGAAGTGGGGTTTCTCGGCCCGCGGCAGCGTCCGTTACCGCTCGGACTTCATCGGCGAGATCTCGGGCTTCGCGGCGAACCGCGTGCGTCGCCGCGCCGCGCCGGAGACGATCATCGACGCGCAGCTGGGCTACGAATTCCAGCCGGGCAGCGCGCTTGCCGGTCTCTCGCTCTTCCTGCAGGGCCAGAACCTGACCGACGAGCCGTTCCGGACCGCCTTCCCGGTGGACGAGCGGGCGGCGATCAACTTCCAGCGTTACGGTCGCCGCTTCCTGGCGGGGGCGAGCTACCGCTTCTGATCGCCTGAAGGGAGCCGGGCCATGCGCGAGGTCGTCATCGTCGGCGGGGGGACCGCCGGGTGGATGGCGGCCGCCGCGCTGGCGCGGTTCCTGCCGGGCGCGACGCATCGCATCCGCCTGATCGAGTCGGAGGCGATCGGCACCGTCGGGGTCGGCGAGGCGACGATCCCGCAGCTGCGGCTGTTCAACGCCGGGCTCGGGATCGACGAGGACGCGATGCTGCGGGCGACCGGCGGCACCTTCAAGCTCGGGATCGAGTTCGCCGGCTGGAGCGGGGAGGGGAGCCGCTACCTCCACGCCTTCGGCACCGTCGGGCGCGGCCTCGGCCTGACCCCGTTCCACCATTACTGGCTGCGTGCCGGCGAGCCCGACCTCTGGGCCTATTCCGCGAGCGCGCAGGCCGCCCGCACGGGGCGCTTCGCGCGCGACCTCGGCCGGCCCGAGCTTCCGAGCGGCATCGCCTGGGCGTTCCACTTCGACGCCGTCCGCTATGCCGCGTTCCTGCGCGCCTATGCCGAAGACGCCGGCGTGCGCCGCACCGAGGGGCAGGTCGCCGCGGTCGAGCCCGATGGGCAAGGCGGCATCGCCGCGGTGGTGCTCGCGGGCGGCGAGCGCGTCGCGGGCGACGCCTTTCTCGACTGCTCGGGCTTCCGCGGGCTGCTGATCGAGGAGGCGCTCCACGCCGGCTACGACGACTGGTCGCGCTGGCTGCCGTGCGACCGCGCGCTGGCGGTGCCGAGCGCGCACGCCGCGACGATCCCGCCCTACACCCGCGCCACCGCGCGCGCGGCGGGGTGGCAATGGCGCATCCCGCTCCAGCACCGCACCGGCAACGGCCTGGTCTATTGCAGCGCGTACCTCGACGACGACCGCGCCGCCGACATCCTGCTCGCCGGGATCGAGGAGGAGGCGCGCGACGTGCCCCGACCGCTGCGCTTCACCATCGGGCGGCGGCGCTCTCCCTGGGTCGGCAATTGCATCGCGCTCGGGCTCGCGGCGGGCTTCATGGAACCGCTCGAGTCCACCTCAATCCACCTCGTCCAGTCGGGCATCGCGCGCCTGCTCCAGCTCTGGCCCGCGACGCGCGACTGCGCCGCGGCGGCGGCGACCTTCAACCGCCAGTCGGAACAGGAATGGCGCGCGATCCGCGACTTCCTCCTCCTCCATTATCGCACCAACGGCCGCTCCGAGCCCTTCTGGCAGGCGTGCCGCGCGCTACCGCTGACCGACAGCCTCGCCGAAAAGATCGCGCTGTTCGAGGAAGCCGGCCGGATCGCGCCCGAGGCGCACGAGCTGTTCACCGAGGTCGGCTGGCTCCAGGTCATGATCGGCCAGGGGCTGCGCCCGCGCGGCTACGATCCGCTCGCGGACGATTTGTCGCCGCAGGACCTCGCCGACTTCCTCGCCATCGCGCGCCGCCATGCCGCGGGCGTGGCGGCGCGGATGCCCGATCACGAGAGCTACATCGCCGCGCAGTGCGCGGCGCAGGAGAAGGCCGCCGCATGAAGACGATGATGCTCGCGCTTGCCGCGCTCGCCGGGGCGCTCCCCGCCGCGGCGCAGGACTATCGCGCGCGCCTGCCGCAGGACGAGGTGATCTATTTCCTCCTCCCCGACCGGTTCGAGAACGGCAGCACCGCCAACGACCGCGGCGGGCTGAGGGGCGGGCCGCTCGTCACCGGCTTCGATCCGACGCGCAAGGGCTTCTACCACGGCGGCGACCTCAAGGGCCTGACGAAGCGGCTCGACTACATCCAGGCGCTCGGCGCGACCGCGCTCTGGGTCGGCCCGATCTTCAAGAACAAGCCGGTGCAGGGCGGCCCGGGGCAGGAGAGCGCGGGCTACCACGGCTATTGGATCACCGACTTCACCGCGGTCGACCCGCATCTCGGCACCGACGCCGAGTTCAAGGCCCTGGTCGACGCCGCCCACGCGCGGGGCATGAAGGTCTACATGGACATCATCGTCAACCACACCGCCGACGTGATCCAGTATCGCGAATGCGTGGGGAAGGCGGAATGCGTCTATCGCCCCGTCGCCGACTATCCGTGGCAGCGCCGCGGCGGCCTCTCCGGCCCGGCGATCAACCCCGGCTTCGCGGGCGAGGCGGTGCAGACGGGCGAGAATTTCGCCCGCCTGACGGACTCCACCTACGCCTACACCCCCTTCGTGCCCGAGGCGGAGAAGAACGCCACGGTCCCCGCCTGGCTCAACGACGTCGGCCTCTACCACAACCGCGGCAACACCACGTTCGAGAACGAGAGCTCGACGATGGGCGACTTCGTCGGGCTGGACGACCTGATGACCGAGGACCCGCGCGTCCTCGCCGGCATGATCGACATCTTCGGCGGCTGGATCGACCGCTTCGGGGTCGACGGCTTCCGCATCGATACCGCGCGCCACGTGAACCCTGAGTTCTGGCAGGGCTTCGTCCCCGCGATGCAGGCGCGGGCGAAGGCGCGGGGCATCCCCAACTTCCACATCTTCGGCGAGGTCGCGATCCAGTCGCTCGAACCCGCCGGCCTCGCGCGTCACACCCGCGTCGACAAGCTGCCGGCGGTGCTCGACTTCTCCTTCCGCGAGGCGGTGCTCGCGGCCGTCGCGGGCAAGCAGGGCACCGACGTGTTCGAGCGGATGTTCGCGGGCGACAGCCTGTACGAGGGCGGCGCGCCCGCGGCGCTGCAGCTCCCCACCTTCGTCAGCAACCACGACAACGGCCGCTTCGCCTTCTACGTCCGCCAGGCGCGGCCCGAGGCGAGCGACGCCGAGGTGCTTGCCCGTGTCATGCTCGGCAACGCGATGATGCTGACGCTGCGCGGCGTGCCCACGGTCTATTCGGGCGACGAGCAGGGGTTCGCCGGCGACGGCAACGACCAGGATTCGCGCGAAGACCTCTTCGCCAGCAAGGTCGCCGTCTACAACGACAACAAGCTGGTCGGGACCGACGCCACCACCGCACGCGCGAATTTCGGCCGCACCCACCCCTTGTTCCGCGAGATCGCCGCGCTGGCGAAGGTGCGCACCGCCACCCCGGCGCTGACCCGCGGGCTGCAGGTGCTGCGCGCGCGCGAGGCGACGCCCGGCCTCCTCGCCATCTCGCGCTTCGATCCCGCGACGAAGGCGGAGGTGCTGCTCGCCTTCAACACCTCGGACCAGCCGATCGTCCGCAACGTCCGCGTCGAGACCGGCTCGCTTGCCTTCCGCACGCTGGCGGGCAAGGGATGCGCCGCCCGCGCCTCGGCGCCGGGCAGCGTCGCCTTCAGCCTGCCCGCGTTCGGCTACGCCGTCTGCGCGGCGCAACCCGCCCCGGAGTCCGCCCAGTGACCAGCTATCCGTGGTGGCACGGCGCCGCCATCTACCAGGTCTACCCGCGCAGCTTCGCCGATTCGAACGGCGACGGCATCGGCGACCTGCCGGGGATCACCGCGCACCTCGACTATATCGCCGCGCTCGGCGTCGATGCGGTGTGGCTGTCGCCCTTCTTCAAGAGCCCGATGTGGGACTTCGGCTACGACGTCGCCGACTATCGCGACGTCGATCCGATCTTCGGCACGCTGGCCGATTTCGACGCCTTGGTCGCCCGCGCGCACGAACTCGGCCTCAAGATCGTGATCGACCAAGTGTGGGCGCACACCAGCCACGAACACGCCTGGTTCGAGGAGAGCCGGTCGAGCCGCGACAACCCCAAGGCCGACTGGTACGTCTGGCACGATCCCAAGCCCGACGGCTCGCCGCCGACCAATTGGCAGTCGGTGTTCGGCGGCCCCGCCTGGACCTGGGACGGGCGGCGCGGCCAATATTACATGCACAATTTCCTGAAGGAGCAGCCGCAGATCCACGGCCATCATCCCGCGGTGCAGGACGAGCTGCTGGCGATCACGCGCTTCTGGCTCGACCGCGGCGTCGACGGCTTCCGCATCGTCGCGATCAACTTCGTGATGCTCGATCCTTTGCTGCGCGACTATCCGCCCGCGCCCGACGACGGCACCCCGCGCACGCGCCCGTTCGACTATCAGCAGCGCGTCTACAACCAGTCCCACGCCGACGTCCCCGCCTTCCTGGAGCGCGTCCGCGCCGTCTTCGACGGCTACGGCGATCGCTTCACCGTCGCCGAGGTCGGCGGCGAAGAGGGCGAACGCGACATGAAGCTCTACACCGCCGGCACGAAGCGGCTGCACAGCGCCTATGGCTTCGACTTCCTCTATGCGCCGAAGCTCACCGCCGCAGTGGTGCGCGCCGCGATCGAGAAATGGCCGGCGCAGGAGGGGCTCGGCTGGCCGAGCTGGGCGTTCGAGAACCACGACGCCCCGCGCGCGGTGTCGCGCTGGGCGCCCGCGGGGCACGTCGACCGCTTCCTGCGGACCAAGGCGCTGCTGCTCGCCTGCCTGCGCGGCAACATCTTCCTCTATTACGGCGAGGAACTGGGGCTGCCCCAGGTCGACATCGCGTTCGAGGACCTGAAAGACCCGGAGGCGATCGCCAACTGGCCCCGCACCCTGTCGCGCGACGGCGCGCGCACCCCGATGCCCTGGACCGACGCCGCGCCCAACCTCGGCTTCGGCCCCGTCAAGCCGTGGCTGCCGGTGGGCGAGGCGCACGCGCCGCTGTCGGTCGCGCGGCAGGAGGCCGACCCCGCCTCGCTGCTCGCCTGGACCCGCGACATCCTCGCGCTCCGCAAGGCGCACCCGGCGCTTCGCCACGGCGACCTGCTGCTCGGTGAGCCCGCCGGCGACCTCCTCGTCTTCGAACGGCTTGAGGGCAACGAACGCCTGCGCTGCGCCTTCAACCTCGGCGACGCGCCCGCCGCGTTCGACGCCGGCGACGACGTGCTGGTGGCGGAAGGTTACGACGCCGGCACCCTCGCGCCCTGGGGCAGCGTGGTGGCGAGGTGAGCGCCTCGACCCTCACTCCGTCATGCCGGGCTCGTCCCGGCATCGACCGTGCCGAACCCTGATTGGAGTCTGGATGCGCGGACCCGTGGACCCCGGCACGAGGCCGGGGTGACGGTTTGGCGCGAGGGAGGCGCATGAAGACCATCCTCATTCTCGGCGGCGGCACCGCGGGGTGGATGGCGGCGTGCCTGATGGCGCGGGCGTGGCCGGACGCCGCGATCACCGTGGTCGAGAGCCGCGACATCGGCATCGTCGGGGTGGGGGAGGGCTCGACCCCGCAGCTGCGCCACTTCTTCGCCACCCTCGGCATCGCCGACGACGCATGGATGCCGGCGTGCCACGCCACCTACAAGACCGGGATCGAGTTCCGCGGCTGGTCCGAACAGCCCGGCGCCGCCCGCTACTTCCACCCCTTCGCCAGCGAGGTCGACCGCCACACGGAGCCCGCCTTCCACGCCGCGCACCTCGCGCGGCGGCGCGGCGCGGACGTGCCGGCGCACCCCGACCGCTTCTTCCTCAACGCCCGCCTCGCCGCCGACCGCCGCGCGCCGCTGCCGGGCGAGGCTTTCCCGTTCGACGCGAGCTACGGCTATCATTTCGACGCCTATCTCGTCGGCGCCTTCCTGCGCCGCCACGCGCTCGCCGCCGGGGTCCGCCACCTCGACCGCGTCGTCGGCGAGGCGGTGGTGGGCGAGAACGGCGACATCCGCCACCTCGTCTGCGAGGGCGGGGAGACGCTCGCCGCCGACCTGTTCGTCGACGCCAGCGGCTTTCGCGGTCTGATCGCGCAACAGGCGCTCGGCGTCCCCTTCCGCTCCTTCGCCGACAACCTCTTCAACGACCGCGCCGTGGTCATGCCCACCCCCGCGCTCGCCGATCCCGCGCCGCAGACCACCGCGACCGCGCTCTCCGCCGGCTGGGCGTGGCACATCCCGCTCACCAGCCGCGTCGGCAACGGCTACGTCTATTCTTCGCGCTACCTCGATCCCAACGCCGCCGAGGCGGAGCTGCGCGCGCACGTCGGGGAGGGAGCGGGGGAGGCGCGGCACCTGACGATGAAGGTCGGGCGGCTGGACGACAGCTGGCGCGGCAATTGCCTCGCGATCGGGCTGGCGCAGGGGTTCCTCGAACCGCTCGAGGCGACCGCGCTCCATCTCGTCCAAACGACGCTGACCGGTTTCATCGGCGCCTGGGCGGACGGCGGCTTCACGCCGCAGCACCGCGACCTCTTCAACGCCCGCATCGCCCGCCGCTACGAGGGCATCCGCGACTATATCGTCGCCCACTATCGGCTAAATCGCCGCACCGACACGGAATACTGGCGCGACAACGCCCGGCACGACCGACTGTCCGACGACCTCAAGGCGCTGATGACCTGCTGGTTCACCGGCGGCGACCTTCCGGGCGAGATCGCGCGGCGCGACCTCGCGGGCTATTACGCGCCTCTGTCCTGGGGCTGCCTCTTCGCCGGCTACGGCACCTTCCCCGCGCGGCTCCAGTCGGTGCCGGTGCCGGAGGACGGGATCGACGACTTCCTGCGCCGGTGCGCGCTCAACTTCCCGCCGCACCGCGAGGTGCTGGCGCGCATGACGGATGGGACACGATGACGGCGACACGCGCGCGGCAGGGCTTCGCGGGGCTGTGGAACATCAGCTTCGGCTTCTTCGGCATCCAGATCGGCTTCGCGCTCCAGAACGCGAACATGAGCCGCATCTTCCAGTCGCTGGGTGAGAGCCTCGACGACCTCGCGCTGCTGTGGATCGCCGCGCCGCTGACCGGCCTCATCGTCCAGCCGATCATCGGCCATTACAGCGACCGGACCTGGACCCGGCTCGGCCGGCGCCGGCCCTATTTCCTCGCTGGCGCAGTATTGGCGGCGGCGGCGCTAGTGGGGATGCCCAACGCCGGCGGGCTGCTTGCCGCGGCGCTGCTGCTGTGGATGCTCGACGCCTCGCTCAACATCGCGATGGAGCCGTTCCGCGCCTTCGTCGGCGACATGCTCGATCCGTCGCAGCACACCGCCGGCTATGCGATGCAGACCGCCTTCATCGGCGCGGGCGCGGTCATCGGGTCGGCGACGCCGTTTCTGCTCGACCATCTCGGCATCGCCAACGCCGCCGCGCCGGGGCAGGTCCCCGACACGGTGCGCTGGAGCTTCTACCTCGGCGCCGCGGCGCTGCTGGCGGCGGTGCTGTGGACGGTGCTGACGACGCGCGAATATTCGCCCGAGCAGATGGCGGGCTTCCATGCCGAGACGCCGCACGACCCAGCCCCGCCGGTGTCGGCGGCGGGCGCGCTGCCGTGGATCGCGGTCGGCGCTTTGGTCTGTGCGGGCGTCGCGACACTCGGCGGCGAGAAGGAACTCTACCTCCTCGGCGCGCTGCTGATCGCCTATGGCGTCGCGCGGATCGTCGCCGGGCGGCTCGCTGCGGCGGGTAGGGGGGACAATCTCCTCAGCCACGTCGTCGGCGACTTCGCCGGGATGCCGCGCATCATGAAGCGGCTCGCGCTGGCCCAGTTCTTCACCTGGTCCGCGCTGTTCATCATGTGGATCTACACCACGCCCGTGGTCGCGCAGTACGCCTATGGCGCGACCGATCCGGCAAGCGCGGCCTATAACGAGGGCGCGAACTGGGTGGGCATTCTCTTCGCCACCTACAACGGCGTCGCCGCGCTCTTCGCGGCTTTCGCGCTGCAGCCGATCGCGCGGCGGCTGGGTCAGGTGCGCACCCATGCGCTGGCGCTGGCGATCGGCGCGGCGGGGTTCGCGTCCTTCCTGGTGGTGCGCGATCCCCGGGCGCTGCTCATTTGCGAAGTCGCGATCGGAATCGCCTGGGCCTCGACCCTCGCCATGCCCTATGCGATCCTCGCCTCCAGCCTCCCGCCGCGCAAGCTCGGCGTCTACATGGGGCTGTTCAACGTCTTCATCGTCCTGCCGCAGCTGCTGGTCGCGACCGTGATGGGGACGATCGTCCGCCACTTCTTCCCGACCGAGCCGATCTGGACCATGGCCTTCGCCGCCGGCGTCATGGCGCTCGCCGCGGCGGCGATGCTGCGCGTGGAACAAAAAGGGTAACCGCGCCGCTAGAGCCTGCTCGGGCTGGGTAGAGGCATCGTGACGGAGCCGATGTCGGTTCGGGGCAAGAAGCGAGAGAGGGAGCGATGCTGGAGGCATCGTGACCGACGAGCGACGCGGCCCCG
>SXGQ01624344.1_pt1 | contig 13443 bp, 11 predicted proteins | sample 3178371 | NCBI WGS metagenome assembly SXGQ01 (sample SAMN11356859, study PRJNA531348) | freshwater metagenome | isolation source: freshwater sample F1-20 | place: China: Fuxian Lake, Yuxi | collected 2017-12-25
GCCATTTGGGTCGGCCGTACCATCCGGTGAATCTGCGCGACAAACAAGTACCATACCGCCAACTCAAGAATAATCGCTGGATAACGAGGATTGAATCATGAGGCACCTATGAAGGGCGCGCTATCGCATCTCAGAGTCGTGGATTTATCGCGCGTACTCGCCGGGCCATGGGCCAGCCAGATCCTCGCGGATATGGGCGCAGATGTCATCAAAATCGAGCGCCCCGGTAGTGGTGACGATACCCGTGGCTGGGGCCCGCCTTTTCTGAAAGATGAGGCGGGTAATGACACAACCGAGGCGGCTTATTATCTGGGTGCGAATCGCGGTAAAAAATCACTCACCCTGAATATCGCTGCCCCCGAGGCGCAGGGGATCATTCGACACTTGGTCAAAGATGCTGATGTCTTTATCGAGAATTACAAAGTCGGTGACATGGCACGCTATGGGTTGAGCTACCAAGATCTCAAGCAGATTAATCCGCGAATCGTATATTGCTCGATTACCGGTTTCGGTCAAACCGGACCAATGGCAGAGATAGCGGGCTACGATTTTATTGTGCAGGGTCTGGGTGGGCTAATGAGCATCACCGGCGAGCGCGATGACTTGCCCGGTGGCGGCCCTCAGAAGGTGGGCGTCGCAGTAGCTGACATCATGACCGGCCTGTACTCGACCATCGCGATTCTCGCGGCGATTGAGCATCGCCATAGCAGTGGTGAAGGCCAGTATATTGATATGGCGCTGCTGGATGTTCAGGTCGCTACCATCGCCAATATGAATATGAATTATCTATGCTCAGGCAAAGTGCCTGGAAGGCAAGGTAACGCGCATGCCAATATCGTACCGTATCAGGTGTTTAATGCGGCTGATGGTGAGCTCATTCTCGCGGTGGGTAACGACACGCAGTTTGCCAAGCTCTGTGCAGTATTAGGCTGCCCGGAAATCGCTAGCGATGAGCGCTACGCAAAGAATGCTAACCGGGTCCGGCACCGAGATGCATTACTACCGCTGCTCCAACAACGTCTTGTTACTCGCTCAGTCGCGCAGTGGGTCGATGTATTACAGCCGGAGGGTGTTCCGTGCGGCCCGGTCAACTCACTTGCGCAAACCTTCGCTAACCCGCAAGTTATTCATCGACAAATGCGTGTTGATCTGCGGCACCCGCTAGCGGGTAGCGTGCCATCGGTCGCCAACCCGATTAAATTTTCAGGTACGCCGATACAGTATGGTGATGCACCGCCGACGCTGGGGCAGCACTCGGATCAGGTACTCAAGGAATATGTCGGGCTATCCGATGCCGAGATTGAAGCGCTAAAGAAAAAACGAGTTATGTAATGCATTAATCACTGTTTCTTTACCAGGATTTCAGCTACAGGGCTTGAGTCGTCATACTGGCGCTTCGTACCCGACGAATCAAAAACAAGCCGTACCCGGTAAATGCCGGGTAAGCCGGAGATAGCATGAGCGACGCAATCACCCAGCCGCAGCCTGCAGATTTTGATGTCAGCCGCGCAATTGATGACGGTGCCTTCACCTCTTTTCAGAAATTGGCGTATGTGCTGGCGGCACTGGCGATTGTGATGGATGGCTTTGACGGTCAGATGATCGGCTACGCTATTCCAGCCATCATCAAGGAATGGGGCATTGCGCGCTCCGCATTCTCGATTGCGGTTGCGAGTGGTTTAATGGGCATGGCGATTGGTAGCCTGAGTGCCGGCGTGCTGTCTGATCGCTTTGGCCGCAAGCCAGTCCTCATTGCGAGCATTCTCCTTTTCGGATCAGCCACGGTGACGATTGGTCTTGCACCGGATGTGACTACCATCGCGATGATTCGTTTTTTTGCTGGCTTGGGTATCGGCGCTGCTCTACCTGCTGCCACTACCCTTACCGCGGAATATATTCCGCTGCGCAGCCGCACCATGGCAGTGACTACCGCCTGTGTTTGCTACCCTCTAGGGGGCATGCTGGCGGGATTAGCCGCAGGACAAATTCTTCCTGCGTTTGGTTGGCGCGTGTTCTTCTTCATCGGTGGCAGCCTTCCTATCATGTATGCCTTTTTGCTGATGGTATCGATGAAAGAATCACCCAAGTATCTGGCGCGCCAAAGCCAGCGCTGGGAAGAGCTACGCGCACTCTTGACCCGTATGACGCATGACGTGGCGCAGGTGCGCCAGTTCACTGATGGTGTGATCGAAAACGCCAAGCGCGGTAGCATCGCCGACCTGTTTCGATATGGTCGTGCGTTTGATACCAGCTGGCTGTGGGTCACATTTTTTGTGGTGCAGCTGTCGATTTATACCGCTTTCAGCTGGCTGCCCACCATGCTGACCACCGAGGGTGTATCACCTGCATTGGCAGGTATGGGGTTAACCGCCTATAACCTCGGCGGTGTGATCGGTGCCGTATTGTGTGCCTTGGCGATCAATCAATTTGGTTCACGCTGGCCGATGGTGTTCTGGGCGGCGATGTCTGCCGTGACTGCCTTCGTATTGAAGTTAGTGGATATCACTGGCGCGACCGAGACCTTCTTGTGGGGCCTTGGCCTGCATGGCTTATTCGTCACAGCGCTGCAGTGCGCCATGTTCACGCTGTGTGCGCATATTTACCCCACCCTGATTCGTACCACCGGCGCGGCATCGGCGATGGCCTTCGGGCGCCTGGGCGCATTTACCAGTTCATTTGCGGGCGCAGCGATGATTAGCGCTGGCGGCGCCAGTGCTTATCTGAATCTGCTCGGCGGATCAATGCTGGTGGCAGTCGTCAGCTTGGCACTGATACGAGCGCATATCGGGCCTAAAGTGAGCGCCGATCAGGCGGAAGCCTCATGACCGCTGTAAAAGCTTACTCAGCTGCACACACAAAAACTGCTTAAGCAGGCCTAGCAACCGGAACCACGGATTCATACGCACGCGCCACTCTTAATACCATCGCATCATTAAACATCGGCCCGACGATTTGCAAGCCTACCGGAAGACCGTTACGCGTTAATCCGCACGGTACGGTAATCGCCGGTTGCTGCGTAAGATTAAATGGGTAGCTGAATGGCGTCCAACCCAGAAACTGCTGCACATCGAAACGCACCGTACCAGCAGCACGCGCTTCGAAGGCCGGTATTGCTACAGTCGGCGTGACAAGCACATCATAACTTTGCATGAATTGCCGCATCATTGAGCCAAGCTCGGCACGACGCAATTGCAAGCGATGAATATCTGCGAAAGAATATGCCGCACCCAATACTGCCTGCGCCTGAAAATCTGCATCAGTAAGCGCCTGCTGCTCAGGTGACATGGCCGACCATAATTGATGCACTACCGAGACCCAGAGCCCGACACTGATGTCAATCGGGTTCGAAAATCCCGGATCGCACTGCTCTACATGTGCGCCGAGGTCTCGCAGCACATGGACTGCCGCATCAACGCGCTGCGCGACCTCGGGGTCTACCTTCGCATAGCCCAATGTGGGTGAGTAAGCAATGCGAAGACCATGCACGCCCTGCTCAAGCTCTTCGGTGTAATCGCTCGTATCAAGCGGAAGTGAAAACCAGTCACGCGCATCGGGTCGCTTCATTACATTGAGCATCAGAGCGCAATCAATCACGCTCATGGTGTGTGGCCCCAGATGCGCCACCGTACCGAACGGCGAAAGTGGAAACGCAGGTACACGACCAAAGCTGGGCTTCATACCAACGTTGCCGCAAAATGCTGCGGGTATACGCACACTACCTGCGCCATCAGTGCCAACGGCCAGTGGCCCCATGCCTGCTGCCACGGCTGATGCTGCGCCACCCGAAGAACCACCGGTGGTGCGGGAGATATCCCATGGGTTACGCGTGATGCCATACAGCGGTGAATTCGTCTCGGCCTTGCAGCCAAATTCCGGTGTGGTGGTTTTACCAAGTAGTACTGCACCGGCCTCTCGCAATCGCGCTGTCACTGGCGCATCAACCTCCCACGGCTGCGCGGGATCGATGGTTCGGCTACCGCGTAAAGTGGGCCAGCCTCGGGTGAGAATCAAATCTTTGATAGATACCGGCACACCTTCCAGCGCGCCCACATCCGCGCCATGGCTGCGGTGTGCTTGCCAGCGCTGCTCGCTCAGACGCGCGCTATCGAGCGCACGCTCGGCATCAAACAAACAAAATGCATTCAGGGTCGGGTTGAGCTGATCAATACGCGCAATAAGGGCTTGCGCGACATCGACCGGAGATAGACTACCGTCGCGATACAGGGCGATGAGTTGATGCGCCGGGAGTAAATGTAGTGCTGACATTCGTTTCAATTACATTCAGAGTTTGGTCGAACTTGAAGATAACATATTGCCGAGTTGAAAAATCCGAATATCAAATTGAACGCTACCATGCGCTTGGTTAGTTCAATTATGGAAATTATCACGATGAATAAACCATACCGGGCTTGACAAGTCCGCCTGCAGATTGAATATCCGTTTTAATTATTTTTATTCGAGCCGTGTTAGCTGGATTCTGCATCACTTAATCGGTAGCCAATACCAGGTTCGGTAATCAGCAGCTTAGGCTGTGAAGGTAATTCCTCCAGCTTATTGCGCAGTTGGGCCATATACAGTCTGAGATAGTGCGTATGTTCTACAAATTCCGCGCCCCACACGTCGGCAAGTAGCTGACGGTGGGTGACCACTTGCCCCGGCTGCAACATCAACCGCTCGAGTAGTTTGAATTCAGTCGGGGTCAAGCGCACCCGCTCACCATGCTTAATCACTTGGTGACGCTGCAAATCAATTTCCAAACCCGATGAACGATATATCCTGGGTGCAGCATCCTCATCCCGGTTTCGGTGGCGCATCGCCACCCGAATACGCGCCATCATTTCGGTAAAACTGAATGGCTTGACCAGGTAATCGTCAGCACCCGCGTCTAGCAAATTGACTTTGCTGTTATCGTCGTAACGTGCCGAGATAATTATTAATGGAATGGACGACTGCGCCCTTACCCAGCGGATCAAGGTAGCACCGTCACCATCGGGCAACCCTAGGTCAACGATCATGAGGTCTAGTCGATCGACGCCCGAGCGATTGATCATCTCACTGAAACACCGGGTACCTTCCGCAAGCGAATCTGTTTGCACTACACGGTAACCACCCAGCTCGAGTGCTTTAGTCAGTGTCTGTCGTAACGAGTGATAATCTTCAACCAGTAATACTTGGCCGGCCATCAGATCAGCTCCTCAGACAGCGACATTGGTAAGGATGGTGGCGCGTCAATCGGCAACGCCATATTTACACAAGTTCCACCACCCGGATTATCTTCTATCCAGATTCGACCGCCGTGTACGCGCACAATCGCACGACAAACTGCTAAACCGACCCCGGCGCCGCGGCGGGTTTGTTTGCCGTTTCGTCCGTCAGATGGCTGTTGATTGCCATCTACCCGCTGGAAAATCTCGAACACTTGTTCGCGCCACCATCCGGGTATGCCTTCACCGCGATCGCTGACGCGCAAGAACATTTCCTCATCCGAACGCTTCGCATCGATGGTGATGACTGAGCCGAGCCGGCTATATTTAATACTATTTTGCAAGAGATTATCGAGTAACTGCATTGTCAGAATAACGTCTACATTCAGCAGCGGCAAGTCTGAGGCAATGTGAATATTAAATTGATGATTTGGCGCACGGCGCTTGATCCGACCGATCACCGCTCCAATAATTTCTTCCAAAGATTCCCAATTTTTATTCAGCACAATGCCGGCAACATCCAACCGCGCCAGTTGCAGCGTATTGTTGGTCATACGGTGCAGTTGCTCAGTCTCTTCGATGATAGTGGCCGCCAAGGCTGCGATATCCTGCTTCGATTCACCGTTTGCCTGTTCTACCAGGACAGAGGCGGCCCCCATGATAGTCGATAGCGGCGTATGGTAATCATGTGACACTGCCGTGAGCAGCGTATTCCGAATTGCTTGTGTACGCACCTGCTCAGCCGCCTCGCGGGCCTGGACCAGTGCCATGTAACGCTCAAGCTCCACACCAAGTAGCTGGCAAAGATCGCAGAAATGTTCGTAGCCGAGAACATCTTCTGCCACTTCATAATCTTCATGAAAAAGAACAATACCCCATAGATTTTCTCGACCACGAATCGGAAGTGAACGTTGCGCGTCATTCGCTTTATCGGCCGCAACCTCGCTCGTGATACGCTGCCATTCAATCACCAGGCGCTGTTTTTGAAATGGCGTCGGCTCGCCAAAAAATTCATTCTCGGTGTTTTGATGACTCGAGATAGCATCATCACCCAGCCGGACAAAGCATGGCACACCAGCATACTGAGTTAGTAAGGCACGTAGCGCTTCAACTTTTGCAGGTAAATCAGTTGCCTCACGCAGCTGCTCACCAAGTTGTCGCAATTGATCGGCGCGTAGTGCTTGCAGCGCCTCGTTCGTAACTGCCCTGCGCAACCGTACTGTCAGGTAACTGATGACAGAGCTAACGCCGTAAACCGACACCAGTAACACCAAATCTTCACGTAATGCTGGCGTGAAGGATAAGCGTGGATTAACAAAAAAATAGCTGAAAAAAAGAATAGAAACTGAGTTAGTCAGGAATGCAGCGATCGGACTTAACCACAGCCCTGCAGTGGCACTCGCCAGCACTAACATCAGCGCCAGATTCGGTACCTCGAATCGACCGTCCAACCACCACATGACAGCCCATGCCAGTACCCACACCAGCAAGCCGTACCAGCGCCTTTCGGCTAGAGGAAACACGCGACCTAAGTGACCAGGCATATCAACATGGGATGCACCACCACCAGCGCGCAGGTCGGCCGGCTTAAGGCGATGCATCGAAGCGGAATCAGACCGCCCAGAGTTTAACGTGCGATCGGGGCGTTGCGGCGTGGACTTGGAACTATTGTCGATATATTAAGCGGACTGGCGATGTGCCCGGGTGAGCATCATCATCAAGTTCCAGATCAACTGACGCTCGGAGTCTTTCAGAGACTGAAAGATCCCGAGGATCTCAGCAAGATTGCCATTAGTAGAGGCTTGTGCCTGCGGATCTTGCACTTGCTCTTCGAGCATGGGCCCCTGCCCGAGTAATAGCCAGGCAGATGAAACCCCTAGCAAGCTTGCGAGCGCATTCAAATGGCTCTGTGTCGGTATCGAGTCGCCTACTAACCAGCGTCGCGCTCCGTGCATGGTGATAACCATGCCGTGGCTGTGCAGATTGAAATGGCGCGCCAAGGTGGTCGGGCTGTCATCCAAGCCAGCAAAAGCCATGGCTTCGATGAGCCTTCTCGCAAAGTCTAACCGCAATTTTTTATTTGCCGTTGTCATGGAGGAAGAGTTTGCTCTGGGGAATATAAGGAATGCATAAGTATTTCATTAGTCCTTCATAAAAATACTAATAAAAAATCCGTTAATAAATTCATTGATGAGCACTGACATTCAAATTTTATGTGCAAAGCATTGGCTTATTAAAATTTTTCGTGCATGATTTTTCCCCAAGGGAAACAAGTAGGCATTGAAAGACTGAATGAAAGCCTACCGGGGGAACGGATCATGGAAGCAGAAAATATCGAGCAGCCATCACTAGCAGCTCAATCAGAAAAAGATAGGCCTTACTTCACGACTGGCGACCTCATCTACATGGTGATCGCGATCGTAATAGGCGTAGCGATTATCCAGTTAGGTTATGCCACATGGATCGATGGGCGCCATACGGAATCATCCAAGTCAACGGGTGAGTCGGTTGCAGCATGGATGACAGACCAGGCAAGCAAACGAAACTCACCACCCGAAGGACTCTCGAACGAGTGCGGCGGAGAAGAGAAAACCTGGCTGAATTGCCGCGAATGGATGGTCAGTTCCAGCGGCCCATTCAAGGGACTGCGTAATGAAATTAACCGGGGGAATAAGCGGTTCAGCCCAAGTTGCGACAGAACGCAACTCGACACACTAGGCGCCATCATCTTCGAGAAGGGCACGCCAAAGCCGCCTGATGGAGCTAGCCTGATGTACGCACCGTTAGCTGACGATGAACCACTTGGCGCGCCGCTCGCGCTCAGACTATCGATCTGCGGTCGCGGCTTCTCGGTGATCCATATCGCCGAGTTCACGTTCTAATCCATCCCATACCAGAGATCACGATAGGGCTGAAGCCATGTCTGCAACTTATGAAACCCAGGCGCCGCGTGAAATAACACTCAGAAACTTTGTGCATGCCTGGTTATTCGATCAGAGCAACCCGAATAATCTTCAACGCGAATTCGATAAGTGGATATCGATCCTGATCATCGCAAATTTGATCGGTATGCTAGCCGAGCATATTCCAGCTATTTACGAACCGAATAAATTTTTGTTTCATGTATTCGATCAATTTTCGCTAGCAGTATTTACAGTCGAGTATCTGTTGCGCCTTTACGTTGCACCTGAGGATGCTGAATTCGGAAAATCCAAGATGCCGCGGCTGCGCTATATTTTCAGCCCCTATGCGCTGATTGATCTGGCCGCTATTCTGCCCTTCTACTTGAGTGCATTTATTGCGATTGACCTGCGCATGCTGCGTACCTTGCGTCTGCTGCGGCTGCTCAAACTGTTCCGCGTTGTGGTACCGGCTATTCAGGAATTTCGGCAGCTGAATCAAGGAAGAACCTTTCGCCAGCAGGTCTATGCGCTGCTGCACCCGACACCTACGAGTGGCAAGCTGCAAGAACTCCTGGATAGCTTCATCGTATGGTGGGTATTCATATCGGTGATGGCTGTGATTCTGGAGTCGGTCGCATCGATCCATTACATTTTGAACGTACAGTTTATCGTTCTCGATGCAATCGCTGTCTTTATATTCTCGATGGAGTACATCCTTCGCCTGTACTCTTGCGTTGAGGACCCTGAGTTCAAAGGCTTCGGCGGGCGCTTCGAATATGCGCGTCAGCCGATCACCGTGATCGATCTGCTCGCAATCATTCCCTTCTTTCTTGAGACCATGCTACATCAGGTATTCGATCTGAGATTCCTGCGAATTTTCAGGTTGATGCGGCTACTGAAGTTAACACGCTATACGACCTCGACTGGCACCTTGGTCAAGGCACTACGCCGCGAATGGCCAGTGATCGCGGCATCGACTTTCATCATGCTGTTATTAGTGATTCTGACAGCTAGCTTGGGGTTTCTATTCGAGCACGAGGCGCAGCCGGATAAGTTCGAGAATATTCCGCAATCTATCTACTGGGCAGTGGTGACGCTGGCGTCAGTTGGCTATGGCGATATCTCGCCTATCACACCGGTGGGTCGACTAATGACTATCGTTATGGCGCTGGTGGGCATCGGTATCTTTGCAGTACCTGCCGCCATTCTTTCAACCGCATTTAATGATCAGTTGCATAAAGACCGCGAGACGATGCACGCGGAGCTGTTGGTATTCATGAAGGACGGTAGCTTATCGGAAGAGCATTATGAGCAAATCATGCGCGAGGCACAGGAGTTGCATATTTCTCAGAAAGAGGTACTGGTACTGATCGAACGCGTGAAGCAGGAGCGCGCCGAAATGGCAAAAAATCAGCTACCCATTGCCGCGATTCGTGAAACGCCGGAAATCGCGTTCGAGCAATTCAGAATCGCCGTATCTACGCTGCGTCAAATTGCGACTGCTGGAGACCGTAGTCAAATGCGCGAGCTGTTCGATACCCCAGGCCGCGCAACTGAGGATGAACGCGCGATCTGGCGTCAAATTGACCGCAGCTAGAGCCATCAGTCTCGTCCAGCTATCAATAAAACCGAGGAGAACAGATGCGTTACGTAGTGATCAGCAACTTGATAACGTCATCGCGGCGGGCACGGCACCAACTACTCTCCAAGCTACAGCCGCCACCCGCGAGCGAGCGATTACCACGCAAAGACCACACCGGCTTCATCATGATCTTGCTGACCATCAGCTTTGGAATCGCGGTCTATCTGATGGCTTAACAAAGGGACACTTAACAAAGGGACACTCACTTTGTTTTAGTAACAAAGGGACACTCACTTTGTTTTAGAGATCGCGGGCGAGGCGGAAACCGGTTTGATAGTTCTTCATCTCTTCCAGCTCGGAGTAACGATAGGCCGAGCGCGCGGTAGATGGGCCGTCCAGCCATGCACCACCGCGTACCACCCGCTTCTCGCACTTGCCATCATGCTTGCGTACTGTGCCATCGACCGGCGCGCCGGCATAACCGATGATGTGGCAATCAGCCACCCATTCCCGAACATTGCCAAGCATATCGTGCAAGCCGAATGCGTTAGGCTTGTACTGGCCTACCTCCGCATTTTCAGCAACGCCATCGCTGCACAACACATGCGACCAAACATAATTCGGGTGAGCTTTTTTACCGACCTCATCATGCAGGTTGGCGTATTCGCAGGTTTTGCTCTTCGCATCATTGCCGCCCCAGAACCAGGCAGTGGTAGTACCAGCGCGAGCGGCATATTCGTATTCTGATTCAGAGATTAATCGGTAAGGCTTACCGGTCTTGGCTGCCAGCCAGTCGGCGTAAGCCTTTGCCTCGGGCCAGGAGATATTCACCGCCGGAAATTTGCCGCGACCGAAACCAGCATCATCCGCCTTCGGGCATTTTCCGTCTGCAACGCAGGCATCCCATTGCGCGAAGGTTGCCTCGTATTTGGATACCGCAAATGGGCGAGCAAACTTTACGGTTCGCTGAGGCTTCTCGTCAACATGACCACTCTCAACCTTATCGGATCCTTGGACAAACTCACCGGCAGGTACTACCACCATCTCGGGGCAATAATCACAATCGACGAACGTACTCCCGGCCGCAAGCCCCTCGGCCAGCGATGGCGGTGTACTGACAACACCAAAAGAAACCGCAGAGATTGCCAATGCAAAAAAATTTGATAACTTCGACTTCATGATCCCATTTCACTTTCACTAAAGACAAAAAACAATGACGAAAATCGTCATCTACCAAAAAATCATTGGAGAAAAATCCAGAAAAACAAACAAAATAGCGACTAATAGGGATTCGTCGCACACTTGAAGCCCTAAATGGCCAGATAGCAGCCTGGCCAAGCAATGAATTATCCCAAATTAATCAGCTTGGCTGCGCCAGCACTGGTGCGCCATTGCCCTGCTTTATCTTGCAAAATGACATCCACACCCCAGCGCTTGCATTCGGCTTCAATACGTGAGGGCGGCAGCATGAAAAACACTTTAGTGAGTGCATCCGCTAATGCACAGCGTGGCGCCAGCACCGTTACGGAGGACCAGTGCTGTGGTGAATAACCCGTACGCGGGTCGAGAATATGGTGGTGGCGTCGATCTTCACTAAACACCGTGTGCGCATCTGACGAGGTGGCGATTGCGCGCCCGTCCGATTGCAAAATCGGGCCTTTACCGGAACGTACCTGATCCGGTTTACCCGGGTTAGCCACAGCGTCTTCAATGCGCGAGCGCCACGCAGTGGCGTTAGGTGCCTGCCCTAATAAACTGGTCTCACCCGTATCAATCATGGCATGACGAATACCCTGCCGCTGCAGCACCGATCGCGCAAGATCCGCTGCATAGCCTTGCGCAACGCCGTTCAGCGACAAAGCCATTCCCGCTGTGTTCAGCCGAACTGTAGACGGCGCCAACTCAATCGCACGCCAGTTAACCAGGCGCTGCGCTGCTTGAACTTGTTTTTCAGAGGGCAGCTGACGGGCTTCAGTAGCTTGCGACCATATCTGCCAGAGCGGTTGCATGCTAATGTCGAAACTACCATTGCTACGCCGCGCTATTTGCTGCGACAAATTCAATACCGAGATCAGATCACGGTCTGCATGCTGCACACTACGTTTGCGGTTCAAGACCGAAATCGTACTATCGGGATCAAACAGGCTCATTTGCCGCTCAACATGGCGAATCGCCTTCACCGCAGCGTTCAGCGCTACCTCCAGCTGATCAGCGTTCTCATGTGCGGCCTTAAGCCATAGCGTGGTGCCAAACCCGAGCAGAGCGTGCTCGCGCCATATCAGTTTGCCACGAGATGCAGCACGATCTGCGGCCCATGCACTTGCGAGCAAGGAATCCGACAGCCCAACGCTCAGCAATCCCCAGCCCCACACCAGACATTGGCGTCTTTTCATCATGCCTCCACTTTTATCATTACCGGTATTACGCGGTGCTCACGCTTGCGCTCCTGAATCAGGGGCAGGCAGCGCTGATCATCTTGATAAATCGAGACGCAATCCAGACACTGAAAACACTCGCTATATAGAATCTGACCCGACGGCGCAATCGCCTGATACTCGCAACGATAGCGGCATGACTGGCACGGCGTTCCACAGGCATCACGGCGGGGTATCCACGACCAGCGCTGCAGGAAATTCACCGCCGCGAGCGCTGCACCTAGCGGACAAATATACCGGCAATAGCCACGATACAAAAACAACCCGAATGCCAGGCAGATAACCGCCCAAAGTATGTACGGCCAGTCGCGCACAAAATGGAAACTGATCGCGGTCTCGAATGGTTCAACCTTGACCGCCATTTCAGAGAATGACGGCGCCACAAATATCGACCCCAATATAACTGCCAATACCGCGTATTTTACCCACTTGAGCTTGGCGTCCCAGGCCGTGCGCAACCGCCGCTGATGCACACCGATGCGATTAGCAATAAGGCTGATCAGTTCTTGTAGCGCGCCGAATGGGCAGAGCCAGCCACAGAATGTCGCCCGACCCCAGACAAACAAAGTGACACCAGTGAACAACCATAGAATGGTGCTCATGGGGTCGCTCAGCAGGAAGCTTAAATCACCGCCACCGCGCAGTGATTCAACTGCAGCCGTGATGTTAATAATGGTGAGTTGTCCTTGGGCTGTCCAACCGATAAAGCCAAGTGTAAAAATCAAATAGGCAACCCGGAAAAATTGTAGCCGGCGCGATGTCGCGCTGGTGTGCTGCTGCCGAATCAGTGCATACGTGAGTGCGCTCAGGCCTGCGACCAATACCAGTACTTCAATCCACCGGTTTAGCCAAATTCGAATCCAGTCAATCGAGTGAAGATCGGTATCCAGTACATCATAAAAATTCGCTCGCCAACCGTAAAAATCATAGGCGACTGGAAATTCCCTTCGCTCGATTTTGTTCAGTACTTGGTTGGTACCGAACCGTCGACCCAACTTGAATGAGAGGTTGAACGGCTGCTCGGGGTCAAGTGGTGTCGCTTTATCAACCACCAGGAAATACGCTTTGACTTTATCCGGATAGCCCGGGTGCTTGAGTTTTTTATCGTAGGGGATGATGCTGAATTTAATCGGCTTGCCGTTCTGCCGTAATACGAAAGGCGCATCATCCGGAACACGTAATGCGTCATCGGTCGCGGTTGACAAAGGCCCGCTTTCGGTCACTAGCAAAGCCTGTGATTTACGGCGACTGGTGTTCAGGTAGCGCCAGCCCTCGCCGTCGAGCAGATTGCGCCCAATGGCTGGACTACCCAGCAAAGC
>SXGQ01199837.1_pt1 | contig 13441 bp, 4 predicted proteins | sample 3178371 | NCBI WGS metagenome assembly SXGQ01 (sample SAMN11356859, study PRJNA531348) | freshwater metagenome | isolation source: freshwater sample F1-20 | place: China: Fuxian Lake, Yuxi | collected 2017-12-25
ATGGCCAACTTGCCCTTGAACTGGGAAATATTCAATGCCAGAGTCTAATACAAATAGAACATCTATTGAGAAAGTTACAAAAATAGATTTACCAATTTTAACGTAGCGGCCTGAGGCATTTGCTGTTTGCCAGTTACTACCAGCATTGTTATCTGAGCCGTAGACGAGTGCACTACGAAAAGAAATACTAGGTGTCCAGTTACCTTCTTCATAATCATCAAGAGTATTTGGATCTGAACTGGCAACCATTGTTGTTGGAAATGGTAAGCCTTGTGAAAGTCTATCATTTTTAACTTTAACTGCGGTACCTAGACTAATTTCTTTAGCTGGATCAGTTACGCTGATTGCTAAATTTCCATTTGAAAAATCAAAAGTTGCATGGTTTAGAGCTAGAGAAGTTAGGTTAGTAGAAGTCTTTAGGTTAAGTTTGGTAGTAACTGTATTATCAAAACCTAGAGCAAAGTGATGAGTTCCAGCTTTAGACATAATTAAACCATCTGTCGTTAACGCTTGAGCTGGTAATCTTTCTGCTAAAATCTGGGAAGTAGTTAATCCCATTTGAATGAGTTGAGCAGTAGTTGATCGCTTATTAACTGTGAATAGAATTTCGCTATTTAGCGAGTTAGAACTTGCAGTTGGACCAGATATGTCGAATTCGGCTCTATTGTAAAGACCACCGTCTAAGCTGCCAGCTGAAACTCTATATTTTCTGATCTTTAAATTTTGTTCAGATGGAGTTAATACGTATTGCTGAGTCGATCCACCTACCGTTACTGCAACATCGTCAACTGAACCTATTTCTAATTGATGTCTCCAACTAGACAGGCTAGACGGCAAAAATGCATAAATTTTTGCAAGAGAATTGTATTCAAATACATTATCTGATTCTGATGTATTCGCAACAAGAGTTCCAGCCTGAATTTTCCAAGTCTTTAATTCGTCAAAATTCGATAAAATTAGTTGTGTGTTATTAGTGGCTTGTCCACTGTAATACATTGGATGTGATTGAGCAAGTCCACTGTTAACTGTATCAATGCCTTTTGTTCTTAAAAATTTAGCATGTTTGGAAGTTGAATCACCAACTCCTACTCCAAGCTGAAATACTTTAAATGTATCTTGTAGAGACTGTGCAGTAATTAGTGACTGGAAATCAATAACTTCTCCCCAGGTACCGCTAACGGTCACGCCCTTTACAAAAAGCTCTCTAGTATTAACAAAGATATCGCCATCTGCTGAATTTGGAGCAATCGCTGGAGTAACGATTGGGCTATCTAATGTTTGAACTGCATACACCTTGGCTCCTCTTGCACCAGTTGGTCCGGCTGGGCCGGCTGGGCCGATTGGGCCCTGTAGGCCAGTTAAACCGATTGGGCCTGGCTCTCCCAAACCTAATGTAAGGAGCTGATTAAAATTGAAGTTGATTTTTTGGGTCAAATTCGATTGACTATCGGCTGAGAAAACTTCCTGTAAATTAACAGATACTGACATTAGATGAATTTGATTTTTATCCTGAATCCGACGTATACTCCGGAATTAATTGGTTTATCAATAGCTCCTTCCAATACTGTTGGATTTTGATTATTTATTCGAACGTTTTTGGTTTGAGTATATCCTTCGTTAATGAACTGATCTAGCGTTCTAGAAACAAGAATAACTGTTCCATTAGGGATAGTTTTATCAAATTTCTGCCAAATTTCAACTTCATCTACTTTGTAAAGAGATTGCAAGTTTGCTTTAGCATACTCTTCAGTATATTGATCAAGCGTCAATTCGCCAAGTAATGGAATAGATGACGTTATTGTGGTGCCATTTTGATCTGAAAAGAATTTTGCAAATTCGGCATATAAGCCCTTGTTCTTAAAACCTACGGCTACTGCTCTAGCAAAGTCTATCTTAAATCGGATATTCTTTGCATAATCGGCGTATTCGACCATATTTGAAAAAGACATTGACCTAAACTGAGCTTGGTTTACTTGAGAAATATAAAATTCATCAAGATGCAAAGATTCTGGGACGTTTATCAATTTTGAAACAAATGCGTAGTCTTCAGTTATTCTTCGAGTTCCAAATATCTTGGTATACGTTGATTTGTCTACATATTCAAAGTGGTAATCTCTATCCCAACTACTGTTCAGTATATTGTATGGAGCAACGCCAATCGGCGTTTCATTAATTGTTGGATAGATTGGTGAATATTCTGTGCTATTTTCTAGATCCAATAACTGTGACTTTGAATATTTTACGTGATAGAATTCTGGAACAACAAAGAAGTTTGGCACATGAATGTGTAATGAACAGTTTGCTCCGCTTATTGTAAAATTATTGATTTGCAAATTCTGATAAAATGCAGAAACTGGTTTAAAGATAACGTCGTATTCTCCAGAATATCTGTGAATTTCTGTTGGAACAACCGCTGATTCGTCATATGAATAGCCGCCAGTAAGAGATCGACTATTTGAAGTTACTTTTTGCTCGACATTAACTAGCACAGTAGATAGTGTGATTGGACTTGGATCAATTGCTCTAATTGTGAATTGTTGAGTAGTTGATAAATTGCCTCCAGTAAATGATTTCCAAGTAATTACTGATTCTTTTGAGTCTAGTAGAAACTTGAAGTTTGCAAACGAAAAATACTGGAATAATTTTTCATAATAGCTTGCTCCTCCATTAATTTGATACGTATAATACAGAGATCTCCATTGATCTTGAGAGCCTACTGGTAGTTGTGATAATAGATTCTGATTAAGTGTTCCAGTATTCAACACTTCAATTGCATACATATCTGAGTCGGTGTATTGAACAACGTCTTGTGAAACTGACAATACGGGATTAGTTGTAATTGTCACGAGATCAGTTCCGCTATTTGAGATGAATATTATCTGAGATTCAAAATTTTGGCCGGTTGGTTTAAACATTACTAACGGAGAGTATTGCCCCTGTAGTATTGTAATTTGGGATTCTACTGGCACGTCGTATCCCAATCCGATTGGGATGTTTAATGCAATGGACGAGCTTGAATTTGTTGCAGAGTCTGATTGAAATCCAGTAAATGATAGATCTACATTCTTTGCAAGCCGAGTCGTTGAATATGAATTTTGGCCAGAATTGTATTTTTTACTCTTTGCATAATACAGGAAAGAGTGAGTTAGGTTTGAAACTCCATATTGATTATAGCGAACCCGATAATCTCCATATAATTCAGTAAATAAGATGTTACCGGCTGGAGTTATTGATAAGAGTTCAGTTTGGTTGAAGACCTTTGGTTCAAGTGTATTAATTGATCTTGCTCTTACTCCAGGATTTAGAAACTCATCTGATGCAAGCGCGACATAAATTAATACGACAATTGCCTTTGCGTCAGTATTTTCAACTATTTCAAATCTAGCTGGAGTTTGTGGTTGATCAAATGGATCTTCTATTGGAACTAATAATGCGCTAAATCGATAATCTTTGAATCGGTCAGTGTTAGTTTTAAGAGAAGAGTCAGTTGAAGCAGTTTGATACAATAGAGCTTGATCCAATTCGAAGAATCGGTATTTCACGCCTTTAAAAATGGTCTCATATTGACCCGAATATGGGTCTTTAAAAAGATCAGAATACCGTAATTGTACTCGGTCTATTTGATCTCCATTAACGGTTGGCACGTAATTAAAGTATTCATCAAAGTATCCAGCCTCAGTTACAAATCTAGAAAAATTAAATTTCTCCTCAAAGTAACTGTAATTTTGATACATAGTCTCTGGTACAAGATTAAATCCAAAATCTGATTCAATATAAAACCATTCGTGCGTTAATTTCTCCGAAACTGGTAGGACTTCCGTATGAGAAGGTCCGAAATTATCTTTACCGAATATTAGATCGGCATTAAGTCTATATGGATTTGATCGGCAATCGGTTGAATCTTTTAAACCCCATTTACTAATGTATGGAGTAATCTTATTATCTACTGAAAATTCGGTGCTCTGCTCTTCCTTGTAGACTAGATATTCTGAGCCAACTGCTCCAGTTAAGTATCGGTTTCGATATTCAGAAAGTTCAGTGTATTTAGTATCAAGTTCATCTAGTCCGCTCACAAATGGTGTACGAATTGAAAATTGACCAGTGTACTCCTTTAATTCATCATCGTCTACTGATACAGTAGCTAAGTCTAAAAATGCTAATGGGTTGTGATACTCATCAAGGCGTATAAACGCGTTTGGCGAAATTGATGTTTTAATAACTGCACAATCGCCTTCTACGATAGAATATAATTGTAAGTTATTTCGATCTTGCCAAATGTAATCTCCTGAATCGTAGACTATTTCATTTATTATGATCTTACCGGTTCCGATAACACGATATACATATTTTCTGAAATCAAGAGAAGGCACATTTGCTGGCTCATAGAAATCTTTGAATAGATCAATTTTATCGAATCTAGCATAATCTGTTTTGGTTATGCCGAAGTCAAAGTCCTTTATGTCAAAAATAGAAAGAACTCCGACTTTATTTTTTGAAATTTTTCTAATTTCTATATTACCATGTGCAATATATGGAACCTCATTATCTTTTAAGATAATTGTTGCCTTACTTAAAAAGTCAGATTTTCCTTGTTTTAGAGTCTCAGCTGACTGTAATGGCGAAATTAATGAAGTTGGTCTAGCAACTCTCGAAATTCGTGACCAATTTGTTTGGGTTTTAACAATTAATTGTTCTTTATTTTCCTCAATTTTGATTAGTGGTAAAGAGTCTTCCGTAATTTGGTTATTATCGATTATTGGATATGGATTAAGTGTTCCACCATCCGCGTAAGTCAATCCATTAATTGGTGTGCCAATTAACTTTAGAGCTGAATTAGCTGAATGAGCTTTAAGCTGGCCAACAGATTCACCAAACGCTTTTATTTGGATAAATGCAAAATTGTCAGTAGCAACTGCTTGTATATCAGATTGTTTTAAATCATTAATTGCTCCAGCAATAGCAGCTGCTACGTCTTGTGTGTCGCCATCCGCTGAAACATAGATAACGGTTTGCCCGTTTGCTAAATATTCAACAGACCATTTTCCTGGAGAGTTGAATGCGAAACTGCCAGCGCTTGATGCTGCGGATAACACAAAGGTTAATGGATCATATTTTCCAATTGAATCAGTATATGTACCGTTTGTATGATATAATTTAAATGATGAAACATTCGTAGGTGTACTCAATACTTTAATTGCAAGAGTTGATCGACTCGGTAATTTAGAAGAGACTGCTGGCTCTTGTGAAAATATTTCGCCTGGACCAAAAAATGTACCCAAATCAACGCTTGGGTCGTCTATCTGAAAATCAGCGAATGCATTTTGCTGATTCCAACTAAATGTTTTAACTAGGTGAATGTCTGATTTAGTTTCGACGTATGTGAAAAATAACTTATCATCAGTCGCCATTGCGTTTTTAAGATCAGTGACGTCTGTTGAGATATTTTTGGCACGAACTCTTACTCCAGCTGGATTAGTAACTGGTAATACTATGTCTTCGTCATTTGTGTATTTAACAGTTAATGATTGTTGATTATCATTTGGATTTTGAAAAGTTGCATCTAGATCTAATTCAAACTCAGCTAAATCAATTCGATTACAGTAAACTCCAAAATACCTGTTAAATTCAAAATCTTCGGCGGTGTCATCGTCAAATACAAATTCCAGATTAATGATATTTGGGTGAATGATACTGTTATCTTGAAAACCATTGATTATGAATTGCTCTTTTTTTAAGAGCGGTAAGCTTCTAGTTAATACGCTATTTGTATCTACTGGCAATTCAACATAGGTTCCACTTTTTATAGACAGACCTCGATAATATGAAAAACCCTTTGTATTAAAATTGATTGCTAGCGGAGATGCCGGAAACATTGGGTTTTCGATGATTCGCTCTAAATATGAACCAATTTTGGTTTCAGGCTTTAAATCAAACGCTTTCACTAATTGAAAATTCTTAAAGAATTCTCGCCTCAATGATAAGTCACTTTGGTTTTGTAAATATTCGTCTATTGCAGATTGAGTAACTTGACTTGAAAATCTAATTGTAGCTGAACTAGTTTGATCAACTTGTGCACCGGCTGAATAATTACTAGGACCTTTAACTTTAAAGATGACAAAGGTATCTGGAATAATTCTGTTTAAGTATAGTGGGGCAAAATATGAAAACTTTTCATTGTATTGTTTTGACTTTAAATATTTCGCACCGCTTGTGTAGAAATCAAAATCGAACTGATTTTTTAGGTCTCTAGCGGTTACGGTTTGAGTAATCGTCGAGCCCAATTTAAATGCAATTTTGCTAGGAGTTTTGCCCTTATTATAAAAATTAAAGACGTTGAACTCATGACTTTTAGTGATGTCTACTGAATATTTCTGATATTGGTCTTTTGCCAATTCAGTATCAGCTGGTATTGAGTTCAAATATAAATTATCTGAACCATCTACAACAAGTTTAATATTTGACGTCAGCTTTGGATTAGTTCGTAATAACTGAAAGCTGGCGTCTCTTCCAACTAGTTTAGTATATGATAGACTCACTAATTATTATTATTTTATAAACTGATTGTAGTAACAAAGTTCTGTTCTCGAATAACTGAACTCGCGATTACCGTTGTCTCCTTAGCATATTGACACGACACAGTTAAATCAAAAGAAAATATATCGTCCTTTAAATAAACATCAATACCCATAGTCTTAGAGTATTTGATATTTTTTAAAGTAGAGCCTATTCTAAAACCACCAATCTTTCCTAATTTATCACTACATCTAAATTGATATACTATTGGAATATTAATCGCTTTAGTATCTCCATATTCAAGACTGCGTTTTGCGCCAGCTGGATTTAGGCTCGTAGTAGACACAGCTTCATATGAAGCCGGTGCCATATACAAATAAGAACCGCACGTGTATTTTCCAATTAAGTACTCATCGCCTGCGCCAAATCCCAACTTTATAGGATATTGTCTTTCTCTAGTGCTTCCATTAGTAATTGCTCCAGAACTTAAAGTTGCCATTGCTGGCGTTACTCTTTCTGCCTGTTGCCAGTATTTTGCACCAAATTTATTGGTTGCCTCTTCCACGCTTGTTTCAAAATGAACAGCATGACTAAATCTAAGTCTCTTTTGAACGTCAGCAGTTACTTCCGCTGCTGTATAGCCTGGTCTCTGTGACGCTGTTGCCCAGGCAATTAGCGCATCCGGATGATCTTTATGAATACAGAACTCAGAAAGTCTACCGTTTCCGTTAGCTGTGGCATTTGAGCCGGTTCCAGTAACGGTTCCACTCCAAACATTTGCGTCGATCGACCAGGTAGTATTCGCCCAAGTTGGATCGAACGGTAAATAGTGACCTTCTCTATACGGCAACACGCTGCCACTTATAGTGGTTCCTCTATAGTCGTATTGAGCATCGCCAGCTGGAACTGGATATGATATTGTTCCTGGAGTTTGAGACTCGCCAGCGTACAGTGCATTTTTTATCGAGATATTTTTATATCTTGAATAAATGTACTGGCTTCTAACTTGAGCACTTTGATAACCTTCAATTTGGACAAAGCCGGCAATTTCTCCGTCAACTGCATTATCAATCATAATTGGAGACTTGTCATAACGCAAGTGAGAATTATAATTTGCATCGGTCGTTGTTGCTGGGTTTGAAGCTTGAGCGGCCTCGCCAATTCCACCAGTTAGGTATGAAATAAGTTCAAGTGCAGTTTGTGACGCATTTGATAATTGTAAAGTATATGAGTTTGCAATAACTTTACCATGATCGTATGTTGTAGTTTGACCGGACGTGTTCTTAATTAATTCTTTGTAATAACCAGCAAATAGACTAATGGTTTGGCCATTTGCCACAGTTATTTGATTTGTGTTCGGTTCAATAACTTTAACTACTATCTGCCCGCTGATAGTTGTCACAGAAGCTCTTAGCGAAGACAGTTCATCAGTTAGGGTTTTTAATTTTGAATAAAGATCAATAATGGATCCATCTGTTCCAAAAAATCCGCTCGCAATATCTTCAGCTTTATGCGCAAAATACTTATCTCTGGTTGTAAATGCTGAGCCAAGGTGTAAGTCTAATCCTTTTGCATTAAGCTCATCTTGGAAAGTTATACGAGTTTCTTCTGCAAATACCTGCTGGGCAAGAATAGTGGCCTCTTCACCAGACTCAATATTTTGTGGAAACTCAATTAAGATTGGGTCAGACCATTCTGATTCAACTGGATTATCTGGCCAGCCAGCTTCAGAAATTGACTTGATACGTATTTCAAGACTCTCGCCTTTTCTGATTGGAATATCTAGTTGATTTGAATTTACTGCATCTGCGTCCGCTACGTTTTCTTCAACCCATTCATAAAAACCAGTTAATTCGTTTATGACTTTTGTTCTGGCCTTTGTGATAATTTCAGTATATGGAGAAAAGTAACCAGTTTTCTTTGAGCCGGCTGAATCTACAAATTCTAGAGCATCAGCTGTTTGAGAAGTACCAGTTTTACTTAAGTAACGGTATGACACTTTAAATTGTACAACCTCTTGCGTTCCATGCTCAGAAATTTTTGGAGAAGGAATTTCCCAGAAACCTCTAACTCTATATTTAGAATCAGCAATAAACTGGGGAGTTGTCTTAATCGAAGTAGTTATTTCTTTAACCACTGATGATAAGTTTGTGGTAGATGATGAGCGCGTATCGCTTAATGATTGCAACTCCTTTTGTAAAGAGAGCCGTTGACTTTCATTTAGTGAAGCGTTTGTATTTAAGTTGGCCTTAACTCTTGAAATCTGCTGATCAGTTTCTTTGATTTGAGACGATAGTTGTTCCTTTGCAGAAATCTTTTGCTTGATTTGATCAGTATTATCTGCATTCTTAATATGCTGGTCAATTTGAATAACCTTAAAGTTAGCAGCCGCGAGCGATGGAACATTTGGCACTTGGCCTAATGAATTTGGCATCTTCTTTTCCTTTGCATAATTTAGGAAAAGTAGACCAAAATCCGATACAAATTTTACGTAAAACTCTGATAGTGGCATGGTGGTACCACTATTTAGTGAAATACTTAGTTCACTTGTGTATAATCCAAATCCTCTTGAATATTCCTCAGTTGTGATTCCTAGTCTTGTACTTATTGGCTTGACAAAAATTACTTCTCTCTCGTTGTATCCAACGTTTATTTGTAATTCTGGAGTTATCACTAAGACTGGTTTTAGGTTTAACACGTTTGCTCCTTGTGAAATTGAGCCTTCACCGAAAAGTCTTGTTAAGATAATCGTATTTAACTTCTTATCTACTGAATCGACTTGATATTCGGAACCATCGTTTGTGATTAATAAATCGCCAGTCTCTAGAGTTTTTTCAACAGTAGTTGGGCCGATCGTTTGAATATATCGAACCGTATTTAATTTATACTTTCGAATTGACTTACTTAGGGTATCACCTGCAATAATCTCAGTAGCCGTATCATCTAGAATTTTAATAACATCAAATGATCCACGAACTGAATTTACGGCTGGTGGTAAATCTATGATATTAATGTCTTCAAAATACGTAAATCCTCTAGATACTAAATCGGTTATGTATTGATTTTCTGAGATATTAGTTTGACCTTTATAGTTTTGGTCAAAAAACTCAATAGCGGCAGCTGAATTTGAAGTTAGGATTACTCGCTTAACTTCAAACTTATCTACGTCGTTCGCTAATAATGCACTAACATCTGACTTAACATAGATCAGTGGATTTAAAAATGATTCGAAAAACCAGTTTGCTTTATATCCAAATTGGTTGGGAGCAGCTAGCGAAATTGTTGATACTTGATTTAGATCAGCAATTATTCTAGATACATCCTTTAACTCAAACTTCTTTAAAACTCCATTTTCGTCTCTAACTCCTAATTCGTTACTGTTTGCAGAAAGCAGTGCATTAAACTTTGATTCAATGTTGTCAATTTTACCGCTTAGATAACCAAATGATGGTACTAAGTGAGATACGGAGGTTCCATCCTGTAAAGTCTGCTTAATGGTAACTGTGTCTGAACTGGTTGACAGAATTTGCGAGAGCTTATTTAAAAACTCTTGCATGTTAGAAATGTCTACTCCAAGTTCAGCTAGTAACGCGCTTAGTGTGTGTTTATCGGACATTTAGTTTATCTTGTTATTTTATCAACCACGAATTCAAGAGTTCTATCATTTTTGCAAATAATAGAAATTATAGGTCGACCGTTTCGGCCATATGTTGTTGGAAAATCAGTAGCCGTTAATATTGCAATTGTCTTGCCATAGGCTGCTGAATTTCCCAATTTATTTTTGGCATCTGTTTTTATAGTAATTGTGTATCCAGCCATTTCGATTTGATCATTAATTACCAAATCAAATTTCTGACCACTTCTCCAGTCAATGATAGTATCGTCTATTTTAATAACGACATTGCCAGTTAATGTTGTACTAGCACCGGTGTTTGTATGTCGGTAATACGTATTATACAAACCTAACGGTAAGGTTTTTGTACCAAGTGGAGTAGTTGATGGACTTAAATTAATGTCTTCAACTGATGAATATGGAGTTACATTTGAAGCAATTGTAACTTCATTTGGAATACGCCGATCAATCAAAATACCTGCACCTGGCCGGAGAACATCTAGATTATAGCTTACGTTAATTGAACTACGACCTGCAACTAAGTCATCGACTTTCTCAGACGTAGTTTCAATCATGTCTAGCAGAGCATTTGAATTTTGAAAAGCTGCTTGGCTTGCAGCGAGTGAGTTCTCTACGGCTTTTAATCGTAAATCAAGTTTCTGTAAGGTATTTGAACTAGAAAGAATATCTTTAGCGGATTGGACGTCTTTTCTTAGATTTTCCAGCTCCAATAATTTATCGTTAAACGTTGTTTGCAAATTTCTAAACTTCGTCATTACATCAGTAAACAGATCTAGTGAGAACGTGTTAAAATCATTAACTGATTTTTCGACTGCAGTATCTTCAATTGATGTATCAAACTTAACGTTTAATTTGAATGCAAAAGAGTTTCCATTTGTCTTTGCAATAACATCAGGTTTATCCTTTTGAATAAATGGAATTGCATATTCCAGACCATTACGTTCAACTTTATTTAAAAAGTATACACCATATAAGTTTGTTTCAGAAGTGGTAGTTGCACCGCTATCATCATAAACATCATAGTAAACAAGAATTGCGTTAAATTCAAAGTTGCGGTTGTCTACGTAATCGTTTAGTTGAGAAAAAACTTTGATTTGTGGATTATCGTATGCGATTGCATAGTTATTTAAGGTAAAATCAATAGTTACTCCATCTAAAGTAGATCTTAGATATTCAACCGTTGAATTACCTGAAACTTTCTTAACTCTTTGAACGTATGCTTTATTATAATTAGCAGTTGGCTCAGTAAAGTAAGTATTAGTTGTTGATATAGAACCCCACCAAAAACCTGGAGCAGTTGGCGCATAACCTAAAACTGAAGCAGATGGATCAGACGGTAGAATATTGTTCATCTCAACTTTGCTCGAAGCATATTGAGAAATTGAATTTGAATCTAAATCATAATATGCGGACAGTGTCATACCTGGAATTGGGTGAGTATCATAGTAATTACGACCCTTTAAGTATTCTTCGTTCAATGGATCATCTGGGTTATTAACCACTAACATACTCGGTCCATAGTTTACATCAGTTTGTGATTTAAACAAGACGGTTGGCGTAGAACCAACGTTTGTTGGTACATGAATGTATAATTCAGAATATGAATTTTCTGGATTCTTAACTGAGTTTACTACATCAATATCACCAACGTAAACTGCAACTCTTGTGTATGGACTTGCGCTTTGATCATAAAAGTCTTCAGCGAATCTAGATTCACCAGATGGCACGTTTGCAGATACTTCAACTTGTCCAAGTTGGCTAGTTTGTCTAGCAGTTCTCCAACGAATTGCACCAGTTTCCTTTAGCCATTTCCAAAATACTCTTTCTGAGACATTTAATTTTGTTTCTCGATTATAGGTTGGAGAAGAAATTAAGAGAGCCTCAAGGTTTAGTGCATAATTCTGAAAGGAATTAGCCAAATTTAGATTTTGGTCAGTTGACAAACCTGAAGTAATTGGGGTTTCGCCAAGAGCATCAAATTGGATCTTATTGTCCAATAGCTTTTGGGTATTTGGGTCACCAATCTCTGGAATACGCAGCAACACAAATTTAGAAAATCTAAACTTGTTCGCTCCATTATTGTTGAACGTTAGGTTTAAATCTTCAAGTGCACTTTGAAAAGTATAAAATATGCCTTTCTTAGTTTGAATTGGTTTTATTAATGGTGTTACTGCCATGTGGTTGTCTATTGTTTATTATGATTGAGCAACAGTAGTTAAACCAGCTACACCAGCGGTAACTAATCTCATTGGAACTGTTGTATTAATAATTGTCAATGTGCCAGTTCCTGCGTAGTTTGCAGCTGGACCGGCGAATCGTAGGTGTGGACCTGCGACAGTGGCTGGCGAAGTTGCAGCAGTTACTTGCTGATTGATAATTGTTCTATTTTTCGTTGCATCATGACCTCCAATAACTCTAACTACTGCAGCATTCTGCCAAGCAGAGTTAACGTCAGTCGTATCGCTACCTTTAACTGATTTAACCATAAACGTAAAGGTTTGGCCTTTTAACGGTGGTGTTGTTGCATTTGTGTAAACGTTAACAACTATGATTGGGTTTGATAAAGCGTTTGCGGCAGCTGCAGTAATTGGATAAACTAGCGCAAGTTCGATATTTTGTTTTGAGGTGGCATTCAAAGTAATATCACATTCGTAAATGCTAGGATTTCCAGCAACAGCGGTTAAGTTAGATGTTACTGATTCTGAACTATGTATTACTGAATTGCTAAATTGAGCAGATCCCTGTACGTACATTGCTGAGCTTGGCGCGATGGTCAATCCATCGACACTTAGATTCGCGATATCGGTAATTCCAACACCCAGTCGAGTAACTCCGATTTTACTAGCGGTCCCCATAGCGGTAAGTTGACCGCCTGCTTTGATTGCAATTCTGTCAACTTCTAAGATTGATTTACCAGTAGACTTGGTCAAAGAACCAATCTGGGTAGATCCATCAGTAAAAAGAAGTTCGGTTCCCAATCTTAAAGCACTTGTGTAGATGCTAGCTAGGGGATTGTCTACTCCAATCTTTTTATTGACCGTGTCGATCTCGATTGAATTAAACGCGTCTTGCACTGTATTTTTTAGAAGCGTTGTGTTCGCATTAATGATGATTCGCATGTCCGAAATGAACGTGCTCTCAAGCAATTGTTGTGTTTGAAGGTTTAGTTGTGTGAATGCCATTTGTTTACACCTTTTTATTTATGTTATTTATCAGGAGTAGATCTATCATCTCTGTAGATCAAGTTTTCTCCGATTTAATGTATTCTCGATATACTGAATGTACTCGTCTTTA
>SXGQ01182162.1_pt1 | contig 13440 bp, 12 predicted proteins | sample 3178371 | NCBI WGS metagenome assembly SXGQ01 (sample SAMN11356859, study PRJNA531348) | freshwater metagenome | isolation source: freshwater sample F1-20 | place: China: Fuxian Lake, Yuxi | collected 2017-12-25
CCATCTCTTTTGAAAGTAGGATGTTCTATCTCTTGTATAAGCACATGAAGATCCCCCTCTGTGCCCATCTGAGCTGCGTGACCTTTACCTGGCACTGCCATCTGCATACCACCAACAGCTCCTGGTGGGATATCAACCTCAACGGTTTCTTCTATGTTTTTTACACCTGATCCATGACAACTAGAGCACTTGTCCTTAATTTGCTGGCCTCTACCCGAGCAGGTTGGGCAAGTAACCGACTGTTGAATTCTTCCAAAAGGTGTATTTGCTATAGTTGTTTTTTGACCACTTCCACCACAAAAAGAACAGGCCTGAAAGTTTTGACCACCTTGACCCGAACAAGGACTACATTTTGCGTTTCGGTTATATTTTATTTTTTTTCTCACACCTGACAATATGTCTAGGATATTGAGTTGAATCTGAACTCGGATATCTTGACCTCTACGTGCTTGACCAGGCCTTCTACCGAACATATCTCCAAAAATATCACCAAAACCAGAGAAGAAATCATTTGGATTAAATCCTTGGCCTTGGCCATCAGCCGTTCCGTATGTATCATACCTTGATTTTTTCTCTGAATCTGAAAGAACTTCATAGGCTTCAGAAGCTTCTTTGAACTTATTTTCATCACCACCTCTATCTGGATGATGTTCGAGCGCTTTTTTACGATAGGCTTTTTTTATCTCTTCTTCAGAGGCACTCCTATCTACACCGAGTATTGAGTAGTAATCTTTTGACATAAACTATTTAATATATAACTAAAATTATTTTACAAAGTGATCTATCAAAAAATATACCAGTTCTGCTCTGTTAAAAATTTGGGCAATTGTTTAAGTAATACAGATGATGGATCTCCAAGAGTGAGTTTTATCTTGGATCTTCTCAAAAGTTTAAAAATAAACTACAAAGTTGATAAGTTCCAATACGACAAAAATAAAAACATTCCTCTTTTCAATATTATTTTGCCAGGCTCTGGATCTCATTGGTGTGTAGCACATCATGATATTGTCAATCCAGCAAGTGATAATGCTAACGATAACTCTTGTTCTGTTATCAATCTGATATCACTTAAACTTCTAAGACCCGATCTTAATATTTGTTTTACTGATGCAGAGGAAATCGGTGGCGTTGGAGCTCAAAGATTATCCGATAAAATACTTGAAGGAGAGCTTGGTCCGTGTGATTGGATACTCAATCTTGAACTTAGTGGTCGTGGCGGCACTAACTTTTTTATTGGTGAGTATCCCGGTGCTCTAAGTGATAAAATTATCCAGACTTTCGATCCACCAATTGTAAGAACACCTTTTAATGATAGTGTTGTATTTAGAAGAAATGGCATTGATTCTTGTGTGATAAATCCACTACCGGTTCTTGAGAGTGGTCGATCTGAAATACAAACAAAGGATGGTAAATACTTAGATTTCAACCTGCTATTCAATTGTCATAGTAAAAATGATAGTCTAGATAAAATATCACCACGTGATATGAGTGATTTTGTAGAAAAAATATTAATCAATATAGTATGAAAAAATACGCAATTTGGGAAAATGATGAAAATTCTAGCTCATCACTAATCTTAACCGATAACCTACAAAAAGATTTCATTGAATTTTATCAAATAGAATGGGATGAAGATTTTAGTTCTGGAAAAAGAATACCTGATATCAGTGGGGTAAGAAGACGACCAGGGGCGTATGAATATGTAGTTTGTGTATTTACAATAGATCCAAATACGAGCAAGACCAACAATATTCTTGAATGTAATTTTTTCCAAGATGGATGGTGGGAAGACGATGTTGAAGGTTTTATTAGAGAGCACTGGATTGAACTTTCTCGTCAAACACTTGAGAGTGTAGAAAATATTGACGAAGAGCCTATAGAAATAGAAGATGAGGATAGAATATTAAAATTTGGGGAGATAGAGAAAAAACCCTCTTCGGTGAGATTAAAGATAAACAATCCACCTGTTACTATCCACAAATGGGCCACATATTAGTAAAAAAGAGAACCAAAAAAAAATATATATAATAAAAAAATTTAATCATCAACTCAAGAAAAAGTCGAAAACTTTTTCTATAAAAAAATAAAAAAAAACATGGCAAAACCAGCAGCACAACCAGCTAAACCAGCTAAACCAGCTCAAGCTCAACCAGCTATGCCTAAACCAGGCAAAAAGAAGTAATTTTTTACTTTCTTTTACACAAAAAAAAAGATCCCCTTAGGGATCTTTTTTTGTTTTAAAGAGAATATCTATCGATTGTTTGAGATCGGTTAGGTCCGACCGATATCCAACTAACAGGCAAACCAACGGATTCTTCAATAAAGTAGAGCAAAGATCTAGCAGATTCAGGTAGTTGATCGAAACTTTTCACTTCGGTTATTTCACTGGACCACCCATCAAACTCTTTGTAGATAGGTGAAACCTCTGTTAAGTTGTAGGGATATCCTTCGATTACTTCTCCGCCACTGAGATATCCAATACAAACTTTAATCTTATCGAAATGTGATAGAACATCAAGCTTTGTTAAAAAAAGACTATCAATACCGTTTAAAGTAGCTGAGTATTTCAAGAGTGGTAAATCGATCCATCCACACTTTCTAGTTCTACCGGTAGTCGATCCATATTCGAGACCAACTTCGACCATTTTTTCTTGATCTTCACCTTCGATAAGAGTAGGAAAGGGACCTGACCCAACACGTGTAGTATAGGCTTTAGTTATACCAATAACCTTCGATATAGATCCAGCTGGAATACCAAGACCAGATAGAGCACCTGAAACACCAGAATTAGATGAAGTTACATGTGGATAAGTTCCAAAATCAATATCAAGACCAGTGCCTTGGGCGCCTTCAGCGAGTATTCTCTTTCCTTCACTGATGTATCTACTAAGTAGAATCTCAGTATCTTCGATACGAAGACCACGGATAAATTCAATACATTCTAAGAATTGATTATCTAAATCAGTTAGTGTTTTAGAGAATTCGTGACCTACAACTTCTTTTAGAAGATTAGAATAAACACTTGAATAGGAAGGATGATATTGAGTGATTATTTCAATATGTTTCATTTTCAAGTTTTTGTATCTCATCTCAAAGTCTGGAAGAAATATATCTCCTACACGAAGACCGTTTCTACCTATTTTGTCCATATAAGTAGGACAAATACCACGACCAGTTGTGCCTATCTTAGAGGCACCTCTTAAGTTTTCACTTGATATATCTAGAAATCGATGTGTGGGTATTGTAAAGTGTGCTCTTGATGAAATAATAAGTTTTCCACGAACATTGATACCTAATCGTGTTATCTCTTCAATTTCTCTTTTTAGTGAAATCGGATCGATAACAACACCACTACCGATGATATTGATAGAGTTATCACGAAGAATACCCGATGGTAGAAGATGTAAAACGGTCTTTTGTCCATCTACAAATATCGAGTGACCGGCGTTTGAACCACCTGAGTATCTACAGATTACATCGTAGTTATCAGAAAAATAATCTGTAGCTTTTCCCTTTCCTTCATCTCCCCAGGCGGTTCCAAGGAGAACATCTACACATCTATTCATTTTCTAGAATGTTTTTGTTGAGAATAACTTGAGGATACTTTAAGGGCTTTCCGTCCATAGTCCAACCTTTACTAACAACGGTTTCAATTTTATCCTTTCCACTCTCGTTCATAGCGATAACTTCGTGTAGATCGGGATCGTAACTCTCGGTTTGGATCTCTTCTATACCAATAGACGAGAGATTTTTCTGAAGCTTTTCATGAATAAGTTTAATGCCTGAGTATTGCTCTTCGGTTAATGTTTTTTGTGCTTGCCAAAGATCATTCTCTAGTTCTAGTAAGTAGTTTATTGATGATAGAGCTCTTCTAGCAGTTCCAGATAGTTCTACTCTTTCCCTTTCTATTCTTTTTTTATAGTTCTCAAACTCAGCTACTGATCTTATCCATCTATCTTTCCAAGCTAAATCTTCAATCTCTTGATGCTCCTCTTCTTCTAGAGCGGGAAAGTTTTCGCTGTAGAAAAGATACTCTACCCCTTCTTGGTTCTCGTTTTTTTCCTTTTCAGAAAAAATATTTTCAATCTCATCACCAGAATCAAAAATCATTTTAACTGGTTCTTTCTCGGGATCAATAGTAATACCTCTTAGTTTTATTTTCATAAAAAATATTTTAGATAGATTATTTGTTTTTTTGTGATAAAAGTTTTAATACGTTCTCTATTTTGATAAGTCTTTTCTTGCGAAGCTCGAAAAGATTCCACATATGTTTTCTAACATTTCTTCCTAAATCTTCATCATTTGGATAGTTAGAACAGAGATCAGATAATAATCTTGTGCTTATCACAACTAGTAATAGTTAAATGAAAGAAGTTTTTTTACGCTATTTGAGCTATAGACCTCGTGTGTAATATTCTGAACAACAATCTTATGTTGGTCTAGCTCTTCTATATCTGATTTAAGTGTATTGATATAAGCCACTAAATCCGATAGGGAGTTTAGATAATTTACCGGGGCTTGCCAGTAATCTGGAAACTTATCTAAAAATTTATTGATATACATATCTAAATTCTTCTTCTTAATAAAGAGTTGATCTCTTTCTTTAACACTTTTGGTATTCAAAAAATGTACCATATAATCATTAAAACGATGGATTAGATTATCGGTTTCTACAACTTTCAATAGACCACTTATTAGAGCATCTCTTTCAGAGATCTCAAACTCTTCATCTAGTTCAAGTAACCTTTGTGCTTCTTTATCATTTCCCAGGATGTAATACACATAATAATCCCAAATACATCTTTTCACTAAATCTGACGGTCTAACCAATATCTTCATAACTCAATTTATAATCAATTTTTTTTCTTAGTTTATTTTTTTACGAGGTTTTAGTATAACATTGTATCTAAAATTCTCGTATTTTGGAAATGTTTCGGCATCTCCGAACTCTTCAAGGCTATTAACGAATTTAAGAAGAGTAAGCTCTCCGCGTTCTGGGTGCGCTTTTTGACGGCCTTTTAAGATAACCAAAACTTTAACTTTGTTACCCTTCTCTAAAAACTCCCTAGCTTTTGCTGATTTAGTTCCTAGATCATTATCTGCGATATCTGGTGAGAGCTGTATTTCTTTAAGCTCTGAAGCTTTTTGTTTTTTCTTATTTAACTTTTCTTGTTTTTCAATATGGTAGAGAAACTTGGAATATTCTTCTATTTTTACAATCGGTGGATCAGATTTGTCGTTAATTAAGATAAGATCCAAACCAGCGTTTTTTGCAAGAATAGAAGCTTCAAGTGAGCTCATTATTCTACTACCACCCTCTTCTATAAGTCTAACTTTATCGTATCTGACTTCTGAGTTGATACGATGCTTTCTTTCCTTAATTATTCTTTTTATCATTATTTTATTGAATCTTTGATTTTTTGCGCAAATCTTCCAAATATCGTTTTGTCTCGATATTCTTTAGACCAAGTCAATCTTTCTCTCTCCCTCTCCCAGACATCTGATACCCAGTTTTTGAGAAAAAATAGATCGAAAGACCACCATATTAAGTTTTTATAGTTACTCATATTCGGTAGAATGACGATGAGTTCTAAAAGAGAATATCTTCTTCTTGAACTCGATAGAGTAAATACGGAGAATCCCCAAAAAGTATTTTTATCTCTAAGATAAATATCAAAAAGACTAAATGAATAGTCCCATCGGATAGTTTTGAAAGATATTTTTGATAAAAGTTCGTTAATATTCATAATTTCACATTTTTTGTAAAAAAAAACTATATATATCGAGCATGGAAAGTGGATATTTTGTAAAAATTACAAACAACAAGCAAGTTATACTTGAGAATATCTCTTCGAGTATTGGGGATATTTCTCCCGAACTTCTTACATCGGTTCGTATCAAAGAAGAAGATATAGATACACTTCGTGGCAAGAGCTATCTTTGGCAATGGTACGAAGATTTTTGCCAAAGAGAAGATCTCCCATCTTGGGTGAGTGGAAGTCAAGTATTGATTTTTGAGTTGATTCAATATTGAAAAAATTAATTAACGAATTGGTGCTCGTTCATCAAGAACCAACCCATAAGACCTTGGTAAAGTTTGGTGATTGAGTTTCCGCAGCTGCAACCAGTAGTATATCCTTGAACTTCAGCGTTGATATACTTTTTGTAGAGTTCAAAGATACTATCCATATCTTGTTGATTTGGTGTTTCAGTCGCTTGAAGGCGATTTAATTCATTCCTATCGTCTATAGTGAACATTTTTATTTGAATTTTATTTTTGTTTCCCACTGACCAATAGTTTTATCGTAGATCATCGCGATAAAAGAACTAAAGGCTGGAAGGAATATATTACCAGAAATAATTAAACCCATATACAAAGATACACATTTTATACAAGTTGTGAGCGTTTCTATTAAAAATCTTAGTTTATTGTTCGGGAATATTTTAATAAACCATTGAAGTGGTTCAAATCTTGAAATAAGCCAAGAGATCATGAAAGTCCATACTACACATTCAAGAGTATAGAAATTCATTTGGGGAAAATAAAAAAAACTACTCTCTAAGAAGTTATTGAAAAAATTGATTATTTTATCCATATACTCTATAGTATATATTAAATTTATTATTTGTTTAGAGAAACAATTTATCCTCAAATAATATAAAAATAGATGAAAATAGTTTATATCACACCACATCTTTCAACTGGTGGTATGCCAGAATATTTAAGAAAAAAAGTAGAACTTTTACACAAAGATAATGAAATCTGGGTTTTAGAAATATCTTACGAAAAAAATTACAAAACTATTCGTGAAAAAATTGAAAAAATGATTGAATCTAGATTGGTTAGTTTGAATCATAATTATAAAAAACTTCTGGACATAATCTATGAAATTAATCCTGAGGTCATCCATTTTGAGGAAACTTCTGATCATTTTTTGCCACATAAAGTTCTTGAAAAAATTTACCACAAAGAAAGAACCTGGAAAATAATAGAAACTTTGCACGATTCTTCAATTGATTATCGGGAAAAAAAATTCATACCAGACAAGATGTTAGTAGTAAGTTTGTTTCAGGTAAAAAATTTTCTACCACTTGGCATACCGATCGAAATAATAGAGCATGAAATTAATCCTGGAAACCGAAATAGAGAACATGGTCTTAAACTCTTAGGTCTAGATACTAATAAAAAACACGTTTTACAAGTAGGTCTATTTTCAAACAGAAAAAATCAAAGATATACTTTTTCTTTAGCGAAAATGGCGCCAGACATACAGTTTCATTTTGTAGGTGCTCTGCCTGATAATTACCGTGATCATTGGGAAGACTTAATTGAAAATAAACCGAAGAATTGTATTGTTTGGGGCGAAAGAAATGATGTACAGACCTTTTACTCTTGTGTAGATCTAGTAATTTTTTCATCAGAGGGCAGATACGGCGACATGGAAACTAATCCACTGGCTATAAAAGAAGCTATTGCTTGGAATATTCCACTTTTTCTGAGAAATTTACCAGTCTATATGAATATGTATCCAGAATCCGAAAATATAATCTGGATGAAAGAAAATATAGAAGAAAATGTCAAGGTAATGTATGATATATTAAATAAAAATAAAGAAAATAAAATGAAACATATAGATCAAAAAAACCTTGTAATAGATGACTTTTCAATAATAAAAAGAGATTTTTTTTCAAATAAAATTTTTGATATTGATTTTGATGAATCTACTAATAAAATAACTATTACATATCTATATGATGTCCCCTTTGATATGATCGTATGTATACGTGATTTATTATCAGAAGTTCCTATTTTTACATTCAGAGCTACTTTTGAGAATAAAAACAATTATTGGGCATCACCTTTACCTAAACACTACTACGATTTTGCAAAGAATATCAATTTTTCAGGTTTCTTAATAGATTTTTACGATCACGGTAATAATTTGCTCTATTCACAGTCTTATGAAATCAAATCGATTCTCATAAATAAACCTAAATGTAGAATTGAAACTTATGAACCAATTTTTATAAATTATGAACAATTTTTTACCGATAAAATCTATGACCCATTTTTAGATGTGATCGGGCCTCTTGATTTGGTTCTGGACATCGGTAGTTCTGTGGGATTATTTACCAAGCTTGTTAAAAATAAAGGTGCTAATAAAATTACTGCATTTGAAATTTCTCAAAAAGCTTTGGATACTTTTAAAAAATTACATACTGATGATAATTCTATTGAATTGATTGAAAGAGCTATTTGGGACAGAAGTGATGTAATTAAAATTTATCAAGATCCTCAGAATTCAATAGTAAGTTCGGCTATTACAATTTCAGATGATTACTATGAAGTTCCTTCTATTTGTCTGGATAACTATTTCTATGAGAGTAAAATACAAAAAGTTTCACTTATGAAAATGGATATTGAGGGTAGTGAATATAGAGCTTTCGAAGGGTTGTCTGATACCAACTTACAGAGGATAGAAAATATTATCTTAGAGTTTCATGATAATTTTAATCAAGTTTTATCAAATAAAATTCTGAATAGATTGAAATCACTTGGTTTTGAATATTTAGTTTTTCATGAAGATTGTAAAATTATATCAGATGGTATTTCTGATGAAAAGGGTGTAGTATTTGCTTCTCAAAACCATTTATCATTTTTTGATAATAGCCATTTAAAAAATGAAAAATCAATATCAAATAATACAGAAATAGTTCTAACTAACAATGTAGTCATTATTGATAGTTTTGTTTACAGTCCTATCATAGAAGAAAAACTTATAAATCAAATCAAGAAATTTAAAAGTAGAGGATTTGATATTATTCTAGTATCCAACACACATATTTCTAAAGAAATACAATCAATGGTCAATTTCTTTTTTTACGATTCTAGAAATCAGTTATTTTCAAAAAATTATAATTTTACACACGAGGTTGTACTAAACAATTCTATTTATTTGGGTGATGATTGGCAATTTACACTTAATACCCAAGTATCTAATCTTCAAAATCATGGACTTTCTGTTTTGGTCAATCTATCTAATGTAGTAAGTTTAGCAAAATCACTTGGTTATACTAGGTTCGTTAGAGTTGAGGTTGATGATATTTACGGTGAAAAATCATTAGATAAAATTGAGTCATTAGTTTTCGATATGGACAAAAATAAAAAAAAATCAACACTTTTTTTTAACGACTATACAGAAAGTGGTGATGGACCAAGTAATATATCTTTTCATTTAATGATTTGGGATATTGATTTTTACAAAAAAGTAATACCCGACATACAAAACGAGAACGACTATAAATTACTTTTAGAACAAAAGTGGAAAAATAACGATTTCAAACCTGTAGAAGTTCTTTACAGGAGTTTAGTTGAGAATTACAGAGACCATATAAATATACATGATGGTAGAAATATAAATGAAATATTTCAGGACACTATTTGGAACACGGAAGCTTCTTTATCCAGTGTACCTTCGAACTATGGTGATTTTTATAGTGATATATTTAAAATTCTAGATAGTGATGACACATTACTATTTTCTCAAAGTCTTTCCGACAAAGAAACAAAGGTTATATTTGAAATTCAATATCAAGATAGATCAACAGAAAAAATTGAACAAATATTACCTCCCTCTTTTGGAGGTTGGTGTTGGAATAAATTAGACAAAAAAATTAATAAAGTAGAGATTATATATGGAGGTAAAAAAATATCTACAATATTTGGAAATGAAGTGAAAAATTGGGTGCAATATCCCTAAAAATTTATTTTAATATGAAAATAGTTCAAGTTACACCTGGTAATATACCAATACCACCAAATGGGTGGGGCGCCGTTGAGAAGATAATTTGGGAATATAAGTTGTGTCTGGAAAAGAACGGATGGAAAACTGAAATTAAATATGCAGATGAAGTAAAAAACGAACCAGATCAAATTGTGCACGTTCACTTTGCAAATTTAGCGAACTTCCTTTTTGAAAGAGGAATACCTTATGTGTTTTCTTTACACGATCATCACGTAGAATATTGGGGCAAAAATTCGACTGCCTATAGTGAAAACTATATTGCAATAAAAAACTCGAAACTAACTTTCGTTCATTCTACTCACTTGATTGAATATTTTGATAACCTTCCCCAGATAGTTTATCTTTCACACGGTGTCAATTTAAATGATTACAAATTTTCCGATAGAAGTAATGAAATAAGACAAAATAAAATTAAATTACTTATGATGGCTAATAACGGGATAGGAGGAGACTTACTTAAGGATAGAAAGGGATTTCTAATTGGTGTTGAATCAGCTAAAATATTAGATTTGCCAATTGATATAATGTGTCCATCAAGTAATAAATCTTTCTTCGATCATTGGAAAGTAAATTATGATAAATTGAATATTCTTTATGATGTAGACTACCAAGACTCAATTAAGAAGATGGAAGATTACAATATTTTTCTTCATCCATCAAATTTAGAAGCAGGACACCCAAATTTAACAATTTTGGAATCTATATCGATGGGTATACCAGTGATTGGGACCTGTAATCAAAATTTACCAGGAATGATTACTTGTAGACCGGAAACTGAATTGTTGGTTGAAAATATCAGAATTGCTCTTCAGAAATATGATTCACTTGTATCTCAAATACAATACGAAAGAATTAATCTGTCTTGGGATTTGGTAGTTTCACGCATGATTCAATATTATAAAAAATTTTTCGATATTACAGAAAAGCAACAACTAATTCAAAGCTATAATTCAACAAAAATATCTGAAACAGGTCATAGAGATATTTCTGGTATAATTACGAATTTCAGTGAAAGAAGAGCATTTTGCAAAATATCTTTCTCTGGTGATTATGTTGTAACATTTAAGGATTGTAGAACAAATAGAATAATATTTCATGGTTTAACACAAAAATCAACTAACATGTGGTTCACATCTTACAAAAAAAATAAATTTATAGATTGGTCAATTCAAGTCAAAGAAGGTGCGAATATAATATATTCAGAGAATCTATCACTGAAGAATAAAAAAGTCTTATTGATAAATCAAAATCACAGATTAGATCACAATTTGATAGAAAAATTCATATCTGAAACTGGTTGTTTATTAACGATTAAATCTGAAATTGGGTATTATATACCGGGCGTTCAGGTGGATCCAAGAGCAAATGAATCATCTTTCTACTATTCTTTAGATGAAATTCAGATGTTAGATTATTTTTTACCAGAACAACAATTAGAAGAAAATATTTTGATAGTAGTTAACACCTCAGCATTGGGTGATAAAATAGTAGCGATTAGTTACGCACAAAGATGGGCACAGAAACATAATATGTTTGTATATTTACATGTAAATGGTTCAGATATATTCGATCCGAAAGATTATCCAAATCTTATAATAAAAAATGGATTAGATTTTGAAGCTTCAGAATTTAGTGATATTATATATTTAGATTATAAATTTGATAGACCGCTACAAAGAGGATTCAGTGATCAACTCGGTTTAGAATATGAAGAAATAAGACCGGTGGTAAAAAAATCAACAAAACCGAAGATTATTCGTAACAAATATGTTTGTTTTGGAGTTCATTCCTCATCTCAATGTAAGTATTGGAATTATCCAGATGGTTGGGAAATTTTATCAAAAGAGTTTCGAAAAATGAATATCACACCAGTATGTGTGGATCTCCATGAAATTTTTGGTATAGAAGGCTGGTGGAATTTTTTACCAAAATCCTCTGTAAAAAAAGTTGGATTACCATTTGATGAAGTTATTAATATTATTCAAAATTCTGAGTTTTTTATAGGTGTTTCATCTGGTTTGTCTTGGGTTGCACACGCGTTGGGAAAAAAAGTAGTATTGATTTCAGGAACAACACCGGAAGATAATGAATTTACGATTGATATTCTAAGAATACAAAACAAAGAAGTTTGTAATTCGTGTTTTACAAAGACATCAAATTGGAAGTTTAATGGCTCAGATTGGACATGGTGTCCTGAGCATAGTGGTTCAACTAAATGGTTCGAATGTACTAGAACAATTACACCAAATAGTATTATTGAAGAATTAAAAAAAAATAAATGGATTTGAAAATGAAAAGAAAAATAATAATTCTTTCGGATGTCAGATATGAATTTGTGGCGAAAAACCTAATTGATTCAATAATCATTCAGACCAATCATTCTATTCCTATAATTTATTATACCATCGGATTCGAATCAAACATTGATTATCCAAATCTTATTTGTCAGTATTTTGAACCTGTTAAGGAATACGATACAGATTTTTATTTCTATAAGCCAGCTATCTTATACCATGCTCTGAATCATTTTGGTGGAGACTTCTTATTCATGGATTGTGATATATTGGTAGGTAAAAGATTTAATCTTGAATATTTTAGAAATGATTTCGATTATCCACTTCTAACAACTATATCACACTCTTTCCCCATAATTTTTGGTCCTCATTATTCAAATGCCAAAATATGGAATCCTACATTGAAATATATTGGTTCTGATGGTTTAGAAAGACTAGCTGTTGAGGTTGATATCGATGGTCGTGTCACCGGTAAACCCGGAACAATAATCTACAACGAAGCAGCACTCATGTGTCTTTTTGGAGTTAAAAAAAGAACGATGAGGTACGTTGGAACATGTATTATTAGTTTTGGTGAAAAATGTGAAGATTTCATTTTAGAATGGAAATCTCTAATAGAAAATCCGTGGATTCGTAGAAGAGGCAAAGAATACTTACCTTTTCACGAAGAAACTGCTATGAACATCATACTCTGGAGAAGAGGTGTTGAAAAAAATTATGAAACAATTTTCTTAAATACTCATAAAAGTGAAATATTGAAAAAAGTAGAGATGGACGAAAATATTTTAAATGAAATAGTGTCGTATTTTCCAAAAAAGTTCAAATTCAACATGTTTCAGTTAGTGTCGAAAGAATTTAACGCTTTTGTGTGGAATCCCAACTACAACAGGTCAGCAATTTTTGATTTCGAACGCAGACCAAGCATCGACGTGAAACTATTCAATAGTAAATCAAGTTCCACCTTGTTTGGCCCTGGAGGTATTTGGTCGAATCTCTCAAGCGTAAAGCTTGTTGGACTTATGGACAATTGCCATATATCGCTTGTCCACGATCTAACCTCTCTCCGGTCACTGGAACACATAGAGATCACTCGGTCGCAGCCGAACTGTGTGAAGGCCCTTATAAAAGGTCTTGGAGAATCTCAATCCCTGTTGTCCCTGGTAATATCAGAGGTCGAGATGGAGACTGTTGAGGACATAGACGTTTGGTCTCTTAGACTTCCCCATTTGACGACTCTTAAGCTCAATGAAGTGTTTGTGATCCACTCACCGGGCAGCGGACCTTGTAGTCCTTCGGGATTCGGAACAACAGCCAGTCTGTTGTATCCAAGCTGTCTTGAG
>SXGQ01373636.1_pt1 | contig 13438 bp, 9 predicted proteins | sample 3178371 | NCBI WGS metagenome assembly SXGQ01 (sample SAMN11356859, study PRJNA531348) | freshwater metagenome | isolation source: freshwater sample F1-20 | place: China: Fuxian Lake, Yuxi | collected 2017-12-25
CGGGGCGTTCCTCCTCACCAAGGCCCTGTACGAGCTGGAGCGGAGCGACACGTCGAGCGCCCTGATCAGCATGTGCTGCGGGGGCGGTCTGGGCACCGGCACCATCATCGAGCGTGCCTGACCCGGCGGGACGGCGCAGCCGGCCTGCCCGGGCGCGGTCCGACGTGCGCGATCCGGGAGGCATCACCCGCCGGACCGCCGTCGCCGCAACGGCGCTGGCGCTGTTGGTGAGCGTCGCGTGCGTCGAACTCGGCGAGGACGCGTCGACCTCCGACGGCCCGAACGCCACGGTCGTCCGGATCGTCGACGGCGACACGATCGTCGCCCGGGTCGACGGCACCGACGAGCGGATCCGCATGATCGGGATCGACACCCCTGAGAGCGTCAAGCAGGACTCGCCCGTCGAGTGCTTCGGGCCCGAGGCCTCGCAGCACCTCAAGGAGCTCATCCCGCCGGGGACCGCCGTCCGGCTCGAGCTCGACGTCGAGCCGAGGGACAAGTTCGATCGCCTCCTCGCCTACGTGTTCCGGGGCGACGACGACCTGTTCGTCAACCGGGCCATGGTCGCCGATGGCTACGCCGAGTCGTTCGTCTACAAGCCGAACGTCGCCTTCACATCGACCCTGCAGGACGCATCACGTGCCGCGAAGGCCTCCGGCGCCGGGCTCTGGACGGCCTGCGCAGCCGACCCGCCGTTCCGCCGCTGAGCGCCCGCTCGCCCGGGGACCGGACGATCAGCCCGCCCGCTGGAGGTCGCGGAGCGACCGCCACGATCCGAGTACCACACCCGACGACTCCACCCGCTGGCGGAAGGCCGGATCGGCACACAGGAGGGCGTGGTCGTCGACCCGCTCCGCCCAGGAGGACGGCATGAGCGACCGCAGCTCGGCGTGGTCGGTGGCCGGGTGCAGGAAGATCTCGGTGACGCCGGGGCGCAGGTCATCCAGCAGTCGCTCGAACGCGGGACGGGTCGGCCCGGGCGGTGGGATCAGCAGGTGGTCGGGCATGACCACCCCTTCCTCGGCCGCCAGTGAGCGGAAGGGGAACCCGACGACCGACTCGGTCCGCGCACCGGAGAGCCGCAACGGCAGGGCGAACTCCACCGCCAGGTCCAGGTAGACGTCGAAGAACTCGGGCCGCAGTTGCAGGGTGCCCATGTGCGAGTCCAGGTGCGTGACGTCGAAGCCCCACTGCACCGCCCGTTCCACCTGGGCCCGCAGCTCGCGGCGGACCTCGTCCAGGTCGGCGTGGTCCCACACGTCGGCGACCGTCGCAGGGAACCCGCCGTCACCGCCGAGCAGTGACGGGGCGACCGTGATCGGTCCCCACCGGTAGTTCTCCCACTCGGCGTTCAGCGTCAGGTGCACGCCCACGTCGTCGTCGCGGTCACGGGTCACCGCCTCACGGGCCCACGGTGCCGGCACCATCAACGACGCCGAGGTCGCCAGCCCGTTGTGCAGGGCGTCGTAGACCCCCTCGTTGGCGGCGTGGCAGAGGCCCAGGTCGTCACAGTTGACGATCAGGACACGTGCGTCGGCGTCGTGGCCGAGACGTTCGACGAGCGAGCTCACGCTCCGACGCTACCGTCCCGCCACACCGGCGAAGAGGTCGTGCTCGGGCAGGTCGGTGGACACCCGGGACCGGGCCAGGATGTAGTCGTCCCAGGGGTGCAGCGCCACCACCTCGTCGCCCGGCAGCCCGAACCAGAACGGCGAGGCCGGGTCCACCTGGGTGGCGTGGGCCTTGAGCGCCGCCTCCCGGACGCCGTAGTACGCACCGACGTCGACCTGGGTGGTGATGCGGTCGTCCTGACTGAACTGCTCGACCCGGGCCAGCCACTCCTCGTCGAAGGGCGACTCCAGTCCGAGTTCGCCGAAGCGCTCGTGCAGCGCCAGCATCCGGCGCTTGGACCAGGTGGAGTAGTAGAGCTTCGCCGGTTCCCAGGGATCGCCGGCCTCGGGGTACCAGTCGGGGTCGCCCGCCCGGTCGAAGGCCGCCACCGAGATGTCGTGCACCTTCAGGTGGTCCGGGTGGGCGTAGTTGCGCTGGTCGTCGCCGTAGGTCACGACCACCTGCGGTCGGTCCCGTCGGATGATGCGCACCAGCGCCTCGGTCGCCTCGTCGAGCGGTGCGTTCCAGAAGTTGTCGGGTCGCTCGTTGACCGGCGTGTCGGGCATCCCCGAGTCGTGGTAGCCGAGCAGGTCGACGGTGTCGTAGCCGATGATCGACACGGAGGCGGCCAGCTCCTCGAGTCGCAGGTCGCCCAGACGGGCCCGGTTCTCAGGGGTGTCGACGGCCTCGTTCAGGATCTCCCCGGCCTCGCCGCCGGTGCAGCAGACCAGCGTGGCCGGGATGCCCTCGGCCGCGTACCTCGCCACGGTTCCCGCCCCCTTGGACGCCTCGTCGTCGGGGTGCGCGTGCACGCACAGGAGGCGGAGCGGCTCGTTCACGGCCGCAGGGTAGCGCCCCGCTACCGGGCCGCCGGCGTCGACTCGAGCGGCACCAGCTGCACCTGCCCGGTCGGGTCGTCGTCGTCCTCGACCAGCCGCCAGCCACACAGCTCGCCCAGCCGGTCGCGGCCCTCGTGGGGCCCGATGGCGATGATCTCGTCCCCCGCCGCGAGCACCACGTAGCCCCGCGGCCGGTAGAGGTAGCGGTTGTCACGACGGATCGCCAGCACCTGGAACCCGGGCTCGATGTCGAAGTGGAGCTCCGACAGTCGTCGCCCGTCGGCCACGGACCCCGGCGCGACCGGTACCCGCGTCGCCACCACCTCGGCCTGGCCGAGCGCCACCTTCACGATCGGGTGGACCTCGTAGTCGTCGGTGATGAGCCACACCATGGCGCTCGCCTGGTCGCCGAGTTCCTCGGACGCCGAGGCCAGCTGGAGCAGACCCCGCAGCGGCGCCGGGTCGACGTCCTGCTTGGCCGCCCGCAGCACCCAGAGCTGCAGCTGGTCCTTCATGCCGTCCAGGCGCTCGGCCAGGTGGTTGACCTCGGCGGCCAGACCCACGTCCTGCAGGGCGAGCGCCGAGTAGGCCAGTCCGACCGCCGCCTCGGAGATGTTCTTCATCTCGACCAGGACGTCCACGGCCCGGTCCAGATCGGTGAGGGAGTCGGGCGGTGAGACCTCGGGCGGCTCCCAGGTGGGGGCGGCCGCCAGTTCGTGGAGCCGCACGATCCCGGCCGGCGAACCGCGCAGGAACAGGACGTCACCGGGGACCAGCACGATGTCGCCGTCGATCTCCTCGATCATCCACGACCGGTCCCGACGGATGGCCACCACCCGCATGCCGCACTGCACGGGGATCTCCAGGTCCTTGAGCGGCCGGTGCGCCATGTGGGAGCCCTCTCGGATCCACACCCGGTGCGACACCTCCTCGGCGTTCGACAGGTCGGCGATCAGCTCGTCGGGGATCCCGAGCCGGTGGGTGACGAGTCGCGAGATGTCCACCGCCGCGTTGGCGATGCCCTCGATGGCCGAGATGACCTGCAGCACCGAGGCCATGCCCTCGGCCTCGGCGGGCCGGCGCACAGCCAGGATGCACACGGCCCGCATCTCCTGCACCAGGTCGTTCATCCGCTCCTCGAGCTGGCCGAGCTCGTCGGCCATCCCGGGATCGTTGAAGTAGACGGCCGCGTAGGCCAGGTCGACCATGATCTCCGAGGCGTCCTTCGCTTCGGCGAGCATGGCCCGGAGACTTCGAGGGCGTTCGTCCATAGGGTCTCCTCAGGATAGGCGGCTCGGCGGGCCGGGCGACGGCTCGGCGCGACCCGAGCGGTGGGAGCGGGCCGGTAGATTGGCCCCGTTCACGACAGGGCCGTCGCACCCACGGGTCAGCGGCCGGTCACCAGACCAGAGGTGCACATGTCCCGCAACCCGATCCTCAACGACCAGGCGTTCCACGTCGGGAGCGGTTCGCCCGCCGACGAGTGGAACAACGCGCAGGCCGCCGGCGCCGGCTCGACCACGGCGGCCGCTGCCGACGCCGCCATGACCTCGCAGCGTGACCGGCACCTGCAGCAGCGGTCCGGCGACGGCAAGGTCATGACCATGGGCGGGGTCGCAGCCGCCACCGGCGTCCTGTTCGGTGTGCTGCTGGTGACCGCCTTCTTCGGATGGCAGTCGGTGACGGTGACGCAGGTCGGGATCGACACCGCCGGCGACCCGGTGTTCAGCGCCAGCCCCACCCAGCCGATCCTGCTGTTCCTGTCGGTGTTCGTCGGGCTCGGCCTCGCCATCTTCACGGCGTTCAAGCCGCAGCTGGCCCGGATCACCGCACCGCTGTACGCCGCGGCCGAGGGGTACTTCCTGGGCGCCATCTCCGCCATCTTCGGTGCGCAGTTCCAGGGGATCGTCGCCCAGGCCGTGCTCGCCACCTTCGGCGTGTTCCTGATCATGCTGGCGCTCTACGGCCTGCGGATCCTCCGGGCCACCCCGAGGTTCGTCAAGGGCGTGATCGCAGCCACGTTCGGCATCGCCTTCATGTACCTCGGCATCTTCATCCTCAACCTGTTCGGCGTGGCCGAGGGCTTCTGGTCGAGCGGTTCACCGCTCGGCATCATCATCAGCCTGGTGGTCGTGAGCGTCGCAGCGCTGAACCTGATCCTCGACTTCGACTTCATCGAGCAGGGATCCAAGGCGGGCCTCCCCCGCTACATGGACTGGTACGGGGCGTTCGGCCTGCTCGTCACGCTCATCTGGCTCTACCTCGAGATGCTCCGCCTGCTCGCCCGCCTGCGACAGTGACGGACCCCGGGTCGGTCCCCGTGGCGACCGATCAGCCGGTGCCGATGACGGTCGCCAGGGTCTTGGTCTGCGAGAAGGCAGGCGGTGGCGGGTCCGTGCGGGCGACCGGCCAGGCCGGCGCCCGGTAGAGGGCGATCCGGGCCGATTGGGCGCACTCCCCGTTCGGCCGGCACGTGAGCGGCCCGGAGACTCCGGGGTAACCGTCCACGTCCAGCATCGCCGACCGGAGCGCCGAGCGATCGACCCGGAGCGCACCCCCGGGGAGCCGCACGGCCGCTCGACGCAGTGCGCTCAGGAGCAGGTTCGTCGCGTCGAACGCATAGGTGTGGTACACGCCGGTGGGCGGCCCACCGAGTCGGCGCTCGATACCGGACCGCATCGCCTGGGCGTAGAACGCACCCTCGGCGAACTCGCCGACGTCGGGACCGGAGGCGAGCACCCCGTCGGCGGCCGGGCCGAGGGTGTCGAGCAGGTCCGTGCTCTGACAGGCCTCGGCCCCGATCACCGCGGTGGACGCCAGTGCAGCCCGGGACCTGACCTCCCGGACCAACTCGGTGCACCGGGGGTCGAACATGGGCAGGAACACCGCAGACGGGGCCACCCCGGCCAGACGGTCCGCCACGACGGACGGCTCGAGCGACCCGTCGAGCGACGGGATGTCGCTCCCGGAGGTGGTCCGGAGTCGGACGACTCCGACACGGCCGACCCGACGCGCCTCGCGTTCGAAGACGTCGGCGAGGGCCTCGGAGTAGGGGTTGCCGTCCGAGACGACGGCGACCGGCCGGTCCCCCGGCGTCCGGTCGACGAAGTCCGCCACGACGGACCCCTGGATCAGGTCGTTGAAGATCGTGCGGAAGTAGAACCGTTCGTGCGCCTCGTCCGTCGTCAGCCCGGGGGCGGTGTTCGCCGGCGAGACCAGCAGGATCGACCGCTCCGACAGCGTCCGGTCCGCAGCGCCGAGCGCGGCCGACGAACACGTGGTGCCGACGACGCCGAGCAGGTCCGGCTCGTCGGCGACCGAGGCAGCGGCAGTCCTGCCCACCTCCGGGGTGCACCCCTCGTCGTTGACCGACAGGACCACGTCGTGGCCCAGGAGCTGCCCGTCGATCCCGTCGAAGCGACCGTCGAGGTAGTCGACGGCGAGCTCGGAACCCAGCAGTGCGTCCTCCCCGGCGGAGCTGTCGCCGCTCAGCCAGGCGAGCACTCCGATCCGAACCGGTTCGCCGATGCCGATCTCGATGCAGTCCGGCCGCCCCGCTCCGTCGGCCGCGTCCTGCTCCGCCTGCTCGGCGGGGACACAGGCTGCGGACACGCGGCTGGGCGGGTCGGGCGAGTCGCCGGGGAGCCACGGGATGTAGCGACCGTCGCGGAGCTCCTGGGCCAAGCTGGCGACCGGATCCCTCGAGGCCTGGAACGCCCCCCGGAACGGCCCGGCGATGCCCAGGATCGCAGCAAGGTCGAGCGCCACGACCACGACGATCCCCCAGGCCACGACCGTGTAGCGGGGACCGGCCCGCAGGGTCACGACCAGTGCGTTCACGACGAGCGCCACACCCGCCAGAGCGCTGAGCGCGACCAGCGCGACCGGGAGCTCCTGGGATGCGATGGCAACCCGCTCCCGACGGGTCGAGGTCAGGGAGCTCACCGCCTCCTGCATCCCGTCGGTCGACGCCGCCGGGGCGTACGAGGAGGTCGCGATCTCGAAGACCTCCGACTTGAGCTCCTTGAGTGCCGTGAAGGCCCGCGAGTTCTCGGGTTCATCGCTGGCGAGCGCCCGCCACTCGTCGCGCTCGACCGCCTCGAGGTACGCCTCCAACAGGTCCTGCACCCGCTCCACGTCTGCGGCGGGCAGGCCCTCGGTGCTGTAGGCGAGCTGGCTCGCGCTGGCCGACTCGTCGGCGATGAGCGTGTTGGTCTGGCGCAGCGACTGGTACTCGGCGTTGATGAGGAACGCAGTCAGGATCGCGAAGAGACTGCCGAGTGCCGTCATGTAGGCCGCCGCCACGGTGCCGGCGCGCTCGCCCGAGCCGGCGGCGCTGCGCTGGTGCAGCCACCGGTTGACGGCGGCGGCGAACGCGACCCAGGCCACGAGCGAGACCACCAGCAGCGCCGGCCCGGGCAGCGAGATCAACCACGTCACGGTGTGTCATGGTAGGGGTCGTGTTCGCAGGACACCTCCCGCCACCGGATCGGCGACGGACACCGGGCCGGGTCGGCGATCCGCACCGTCGGCGACGAGTGGCCCCGCTGGCGGCCGCGCTGGTCGTGGCCGGCACCCTGACCGGCTGCTCGGGCGAGGTCCTCGACGACCGGGTGAGGGTTGCAGGCTCCGAGTCGCTCCGGTCGTACCTGAGCGCAGCGAGCGGCGTGTTCCTCACGGAGCAGACCAGCGCCGAGGTACGGCTCGAGCTCACGGGCACCGGCGACGGACTCACGAGCCTCTGCGACGGACTCGTCGACCTCGCTGCGGCGTCCCGACCCATGAACGAACGCGAACGGCGCGCCTGCGAGCAGTCCGGGGTGGAACCGGTTGAGCTACCCGTTGCACTCGACGCCGTGGCTGTCGTGACGGCAGCCGACACGGGCCCGAACTGCCTGACCCCGGCGCAGCTGTACGCCGCGGCAGGCCCCGAGTCGACGGGCGTCGTCGACTGGAGGACGGCGCAACTGCTCGCGCTCGGGGTCGAGCCGACCACCCCACCCCTCGCCCAGGCCGATGCTGGTGCTCCACTCGGTGTCATCGCCCCGAGGGCGGGCTCCGGGACGGTGGACACGTTCCTCACCTTCGCCGTCGAACCCGTCGCCGAGGCGCGCGGCAACTCGACGGAGCTCCGGGCGGACGTGGTGACCTCGCCGTCGAGCGGACTGACGATCACCGAGGCGATCGCCGGGCCGGCGCAACTCGGCATCGTCGGGTTCGCCGAGCTCGCCACCACCGACGAACGGGCCCGGGCCGTGGCGGTCGACGTCGGCGGCACCTGCGTCGCGCCGAGCGCCACGACCATCGCCGACGGCACCTACCCGATCCAGCGGGAGCTCGTCCTGTACGTCGATCGGACGGTCGCAGCGACGAACCCCACTGCGGCGCGACTGGTCGACCTGATCACCTCTGACCAGGGCCAGGAGATCGCCGAGCGGGTCGGTGTGGTTCGGCTCCCGGCGGACCGACTCGCCGAGACCCGGTCGGCGTGGACGCCGATCAGCAGCTGAGTCCGACTCGGGACCGACCGCGGAGCCTCAGGAGCCGTTGACCGACCAGTGCCAGGGTTCGGACGGCAGGTTGAAGAACCCGAACCGTGATGCGTTCTCGGCCAGCCACCGGAACGCCGGTGACGACCTGGTCGTGATGGCCCGGCCGCCGACGGTCAGATCGACGGCCAATCCGCGCTCGTGCATGGACCGACCGGGTCGGGCCGTCGGCGGCGAGCACTGCGAGGCCGGCTTCTCGTAGACGTCGAACGGACTCGCGCCGCAGTGCGCCCGACGGAGCTCGACCTGTCGGGCACTGCTCCGGTAGCCGCTGCCCGAAATCTGCACACCGTCCGCCGCCGCGGCGGCGAGCATCGACTCCAGATTGGTGGCGATGCTCCGGTGGATCGGGATCCCGCGCACGACCGTGATCTGGTCGGGTCCGACCGGCGGACCGGCCGCCACCCCCGACGACCGCCCCGACGCCGCGCCCGCACCTCCTGAACCGCCCGAGGCGGCTGCGGCACGCACGGCGGCCTCGGCCGCGGCCAGCTCCCGGGCGGCGCGGGCGTCGAGCTCTCGGAGCGACTCGACCTCGGCGAGCTGACGCTCCAACCGGTCCTCGAGGTCCGCCGCCACGGCGGACCGTTCGGACACGACGGTCTCCAACTCGGCTGCGGCGGCCTCGGCGGCAGCGACCTCGCCACGGGCGGTCGCCTCGGCCGCAGCCGCCACGTCACGTGCCTGCATGGCGGCGGCCTGCTCGTCGGCGTACCGCTGCGCCGTCGCCTTCCGCCGGTCGGCGACCGCACGGACCATCCCCACGACGTGGGAGTTGTCCTGCTCGGTCGGCAGGGTGAGCAGCGCCAACAGATCCTGGGCCGGTGGCCGCATGAACGACTCGGTGACGTAGTTGTGGAACTCGCCGCGATTGCGATCGGCGACCGCAGCCGCTGCATCGGCCCGTCCCTGGGCCTCGGCGGCCACTGCCGCAGCGTCGTCGGCGCGGCGACGTGCCGCGTCGGCTTCGCCGCGCCGCGCCGTCACCTGGTCGTTGAGCCGGGTGATCTCGGCGAGGACCTCGGCCTGGGTCGCCCGCAGCAGGTCCAGCTCGGCCTCGGCCTGCTGCCGTTGGCCGGGAACGGTGTCGGGGGTCTGACCCGACGCGGCCTGCACCGGACCAGCCGGTCCGACGGCGCTCACGACGAGCGCGACGGTGATCAGGGCGACGCCGACCCACCTCGCTCCGCCAACGCTCCGCACGCGCGCCATCCTGCCCCTGATTCCCGCCGTGGTGCCGTCGGGTCCCGGCCCGGACCGCGGGACCGCGACCCGGACGACGACCCCCGACCGGTCCCGTTATCCGCCGAGCAGCCCGCCGAGCATGCCGCCACCGCCGCTCGACTGGGTGGCCTGGGCGCCCCCGATGATGACGCTCTCCGACGGCTGGACCATCACGAACCCTTGGCCCCCGAAGGCCATCTGGAGCAGCTCGCCCGAACCGCCGCGAATCAGCGACTTGATGCCGCCCGTGTCGACCCTGACGTCCATGGACACGCCGGAGGTCCACAGGACGACGGCGTCGGCGTCGGCGAAGGTCGGCGCCCCCGCCACGTCGAGCACGACGGGATCGCCCTTGGTGGTGACCGCCACGTAGCCCGTCCCGCGGAGGCTCACGTTGTAGAGGTTGCCGGAGGTGAGGGACGCACCGGCGCCCACCCGGTGGATGTCCCACTCGATCGACGACGAGAACGCCAGGATGCTGGCGCCGTTGACCGAGACCATGTCGTTCTCCAGGTAGAAGACCTGGATCTCCGAGGCCGTGTCGGCCAGGAACAGCTCGCCCGAGCCCTCACAGGTCATCAGGTCGACGCCCTCGCCCGTGAGCTTGGACTTCACCATCTTGTTCAGGCCGCCGGAGCCCGCCTTCCCGAACCGGACGTCACCCTGGTAGGCGACCATGGAGCCGGTCTTGGCCATGACCGGCCCGTACTGCATGAAGACCTTCAGCATCTTCTTGTTCTGCAGGGTGAAGGGGTCGGCGCCGGTGGTCTCGGCGTACTCCTGGAAGAGGGTGCCGTGGATGGTCACGGTGGACTCCGTTCGTGGTGGGGAGGGTCAAGTCGACGCAATGCTAACGGCGCCCCTGACTCCGCGTCACCGGAAATCTCGTGCCCGGGCCGGCACCGCCACCGGCAGCGCCTCGATCCGGTGGGCCACCACGTTGACCACGCCGTCCACGCTGCGTTCCAGCCGGCCCCGGACGCAGAGCGCCGGGGCGTCGCGCACCACCCGACGGTGACGTTCCCAGCAGCCGACCGAGACCACCACGTTCACCAGCCCCGTGTCGTCCTCCAGGCTGAGGAAGGTGATCCCCCGAGCCGTCGCCGGTCGCTGACGGTGCGTCACCACCCCGGCGACGCGCACCGTGGACCCGTCGCCACCGGCGCGGAGTTCGGCGGCGGGGGTGACCCCACGCCGGTCCAGGTCGTCGCGCAGCAGGCCGAACGGGTGTCCGTCCGGCGTGACCCCCGTCGACCACAGGTCGGCCACCGCCTCCTCCCACGGGTCCATGCCCGGCAGGCGGGGGGCGTCCAGCACCCCGCTCGTCCCGGGGAGCCGGTCGGGTCGGGCCTGCGCCGCCGCACCGGCCGCCCACAGTGCCCGTCGCCGGTCCAGCGGTCGGCCGTCCCGGTCGCGCATGGAGGCGAAGGCACCAGCGGTGGCGAGCGACTCGAGCTGGGCCCGGTCCGCGGCGGTCCGCCGGGCCAGGTCCTCCAGGTCCCGGTAGGGCGCACCGTCGGCAATGCGTTCGGCCAGTTCCGCCCCGACCCCGCGGACCGATGCCAACCCCAGCCGCACCGCCGGGGCGTCGACCCCACCGGAACCGGGCTCGAGCGTCGCCACGTCGGCGGAGCACTGGACGTCCGGACCACGCACCTCCACCCCGTGCCGACGGGCGTCCTGGACCAGGGACTGGGGCGAGTAGAAGCCCATGGGCTGGGAGTTCACCAGCGCCACACAGAACGCCGCCGGGTGGTGGAGCTTGAACCACGCCGATGCGTAGACCAGGTAGGCGAAGCTCACCGAGTGCGACTCCGGGAACCCGTAGTTGGCGAACGCCGCCAGCTTGTCCCAGATGGCCTGCGCGACGTCACCCACGATCCCCCGCTCCGCCAGACCGGCGTCGAACCGGGAGCGAAGCTCGGCCATGCGCTGCGGTGACCGCTTCGACCCCATGGCCTGACGGAGCTGGTCGGCCTCGGCCGGGGTGAAGCCGGCCACGTCGATCGCCATCTGCATGAGCTGCTCCTGGAACAACGGCACCCCGAGCGTCTTGGCCAGCGCCGGTTCCAGCGCCGGGTGCAGGTAGGTGACGGGCTCCTCGCCCCGTCGACGGCGGATGTAGGGGTGGACCGACCCGCCCTGGATCGGGCCGGGCCGGATGAGCGCCACCTCGACCACCAGGTCGTAGAAGCAGCGGGGACGCAGACGCGGGAGCGTGGCCATCTGCGCCCGGGACTCGACCTGGAAGACCCCGACGGAGTCGGCGCGGCACAACATGTCGTAGACCGCGTCCTCCTGGGGGATCGTCGCCAGGTCGACGTCCCGGCCGTGGTGGTCACGGACCAGGTCGACGCACCGGTGCAGGGCCGAGAGCATCCCCAGACCCAGCAGGTCGAACTTGACCAGCCCGGCACCGGCGCAGTCGTCCTTGTCCCACTGCAGCACCGAGCGCCCGGCCATGCTCGCCCACTCCACCGGGCAGACCTCGACCACCGGCCGGTCGCAGATGACCATGCACCCGGAGTGGATGCCCAGGTGACGGGGCAGGTCCTCGAACTGCGCGGCCAGCTCCAGGACCGAGGCCGGGATGTCGACTCCGCCCGGGCCGTCCCGGCCACCCCGTCCGCCCGGGCCGAGCGAGGCCGACACGGCCGGCACCCCGCTCCACCGGTCGACCTGACGGGACCAGGCGTCCTGCTGGCCGGGGGCGTACCCCAGGGCCCGGGCCGCATCCCGGACGGCGGAGCGCGCCCGGTAGGTGATCACGTTCGCCACCTGGGCCGCGTGCGAACGGCCGTACCGTACGTAGACGTACTGGATGACCTCCTCCCGCCGGTCCGACTCGATGTCGAGGTCGATGTCGGGCGGGCCGTCGCGTTCCGGGGACAGGAACCGCTCGAAGAGCAGGCCCAGCCGCACGGCGTCGGCGGCGGTGACCCCGAGCGCGAAGCACACCGCCGAGTTGGCCGCCGACCCCCGCCCCTGGCAGAGGATCCCGGAACGACGGCAGAACTCGACGATGTCCCAGACCACCAGGAAGTACCCGCAGAACCCCAGACGTTCGATCAGGTCGAGCTCGTGGTCGAGCTGGTCCCAGGCCCCACGGACCTGCTCGGCGTGGCGGGGCCCGTACCGGCGCTCACCACCCTGCTCCACCAGCCGGCGGAGGAACGCCGCCTCGGTGAGCGGCGTCCCGTCGGGGCCGTCGGGGCAGGGGTACGGCGGCAGCTCCGGGGCGACGAGCGACAGGTCGAACGCGCAGGCCCGACCGAGGGCACCGGCGGCGTCCACCACCCCCGGATAGCGGACGAACCGCCGACGCTGCTCGTCGGCCGAGCGCAGGTGCGCCTGCCACCCGGCGGGGAGCCAGCCGTCGATCTCGTCCAGACTGCGGCGGGCCCGCACGGCGGCGAGCGCCGAGGCCAGCCGACGTTCGGCCGGTGTGGCGTAGTGCACCGAGTTCGTGGCGACCGGCTGCAGGCCGAGCCGGACGGCCAGTCCGGCCAGGGCGTCGTTGCGGGCCGAGTCCAACGGGTCGCCGTGGTCCCAGAGCTCCACGAAGGTGTGGTCCGCACCGAAGGCGGCCACCAGGCTGCGCAGCTCACCCTCGGCCGCAGCCGGACCGCGGTCCACCAGCGCGGCCGGGACCGCCCCCTTGCGTCCACCGGTCAGCACCGCCCAGTGGCCCCTGGCCCGACCCGATGCCGCCTCGGCCACCTCGGCGAACGACAGCCGGGGCCGGCCCTTCTCCCCCGCCAGCTGTGCCTGCGACACCAGCGCCGCGAGCTGGCCGTACCCCCGGGGGTCACGCGCCAGGACCAGCAGGTGCTCGCCGCTCGGATCCGGTGGGCCGGACCTGGTTCCCGTGGCGTTCAGGGTGAGCTCGACGCCGAACACCGTCGGCAGACCGACCGCCCGGGCGGCCTGGGCGAAGCGCACCACGCCGTAGCAGCCGTCGTGGTCGGTCAACGCCAGCGCGTCCAGCCCCAACCGGGTGGCCTCCTCCACCAGCGTCTCGGGCAGGGACGCCCCGTCCAGGAAGGAGAACGCCGAGTGGCAGTGCAGCTCGGCGTACCCCGACCCCCCACCGGTCGGGCCGTCGACACCGGCGGCTCCCAGGTCGGGTGGCGGCCGGTACTCGCCGCGGCGTCGGGACCAGGCCGGTGCGTCGCTGCCGTCGCCCGGACGTTCGTCGTCCCGGCCCGACCGATC
>SXGQ01648098.1_pt1 | contig 13438 bp, 11 predicted proteins | sample 3178371 | NCBI WGS metagenome assembly SXGQ01 (sample SAMN11356859, study PRJNA531348) | freshwater metagenome | isolation source: freshwater sample F1-20 | place: China: Fuxian Lake, Yuxi | collected 2017-12-25
GCCTTTCGCAAGGTCGGTCCGAAGGACGTTCTGAGGGACAGCTTGTCGCCCTTCGGGATGCCATTCGGGAACTGCTGGAGGAACGGTTCGGACATACGCCACCCCCCGTCGGAGAGCGGTTGGAACAAGAGGTCGATCCCAACAGGCTGAGAGCCTGGCTGCGCAAGACGGCAACCGCCGGGTCGCTGGAGGATTTCCAGAACCTGATGTCGCCCTGAGAGGCGGCAGAGGGACCGACCCGGTTGTGCGGGAAATGAAAGAGGGCCAAGGCGATTCCCCAGGGCGGGTAACGCAGTGCTCTGCGACACTGGGCGCGGGAGCGCCCTCCCCAAGGTCGGGAACGGGTCCCTCCGGTCCCCATCTTCCCCGCGAGGGTCAGGAGGACCTGGGGGCTGGCCGGGTTCGTCTGCCGCGATGGCAGATCCAATCCCCCGTCGCGGGGACGCAAAGCATTGGAAATCCAGATGGGGACGAGCGGGACCTCGTCCCTTGGGTTAGGCACCCGGTGCACCCAGTGATGCAGGGCACTGCATCACCCACCCAAGGTATGGACCCACTCCACTGGATCACCCACCCCCTCTGGAACCTATGGACCTTCGGCGTTGAAGTGGGTTTCCACCGATCCTAGCCTCAATTCGTGTTCAGCGACCGGGATTCCACAGGCACCTCCGGCGGATTCGGCCAGCGTTCGGCGACGATGTGGCTGACGATCGGCTTCGTCGTCGTCTTCGGGCTCCAGTGCATCAATGACGTCTACCTCCAAACCCCGGTCGAGGGCTGGCTCGCATTGACCCGTCGGGGAATCCTCGACGGTTGGGTCTGGCAGCCGTTCACGTTCCAGTTGCTGCATGCCGACTTCTTCCATCTGGTCTTCAACCTGATCGTGTTCTGGTGGCTGGGCCATTTCTGCGAGGGACTGATGGGTGTCCGACGCTTCCTATTGGCCCTGTTCGGATGTGGTGCCGTGGGGGGGCTGCTGCAGGGGGCGCTGATGGTGTTCTTTCCCCAGAACTACGGCGTGGCGGCCGTGGGCGCCTCGGCCGGGGTGAGCGCGTTGTTGGCGGTGTTCGCGTTGTGCGAGAGGGATGCTGAAATCCAACTGTACTTCGTCATCCCCGTCCGGGCCCTGTGGCTGTTGTGGGCCAGCCTCGCGATCTCGACCTTCTTCACGCTGGTGCCCACCCCCCGCGAGTTCGGTGTGGCCCACGCGGCCCACCTTGGAGGACTCCTCGCCGGCATGGCCTGGTATCGGATGGGATGGCACCACGATTTCCAACCGCTCCCCGGTGCCACGCTGATCGAATCCCTGCGGGAACGCCTCTCAAAACCCAGACCCACCCGCAGCGCACCCACCGCCCGCTGGGCCTCGCTCGAGATGGAGCCGACCCGGTCGGCAGCCCGGCCCCCAAAGACCGCCACATCCCCAAAGACTGCACCAACCGCGGAGGAGGACCTGTCGCGGGAAGTCGACCGGATCCTCGACAAGATGAACGCCAAGCAGCCACTGACGGATGCCGAGCGGGAGATCCTTCACCAGGCCGGACGCCGGATCGGACGCCGGTAGCCCGCAGACCACCGGCACCGGTCGGGACGTTCAGGCAACGGAGGACCGGATCCAGTCGAGGTACCGCTCGCTCCCGGATTCGATCGGCAGCACGACGAACGCAGCCGTGTCATAGGGATGGGCCGCGAGCACCGCCTCCTTCAATGCCGGAATCCGGCCTGCAGTCGTCTTCATCACCATCAGGACCTCCTGTCCCGACTCGAGCCGTCCCTGCCACCAGTAATGGGATTCGATGCCGGGGACGAGATTGGCGCAGGCCACGAGACGGGCCTCGAGGACCTGTCGGGCGATGCGGCGGGCGGTCTCGGGATCCGGCGCGGTCACGAGGACCACACGCGGGTTTTCCAGCTCGATCATGGCGGCAGCGAACCACGATTCCGGGACAGGATCAAACCTGCCCGTTGCCCAGGTCTTCGGCTCCGCCTAGTGTCGGCCTCCCATGTCCGAAATTGCCAACTACGTTATGCACGGTTCCGCCCAGGTCACCCCGTCGATGCTCGACAAGGTGCTCCGCCACCTGCCGATCTGGAAGGTGGAGTTCGCCCAGATCCATGCACCGGCGTTCCCGCATCTCGTCGACCAGCTGGAGTTCCTGGCGGATGTCGTCGAGGACGTCGCCGAGGGCGCCTACAAGGAGCTTCCCTACCACGCCCTCAGCTCGGCCGTGTTCGCGCTGACCTACGCCCATCGCAAGAACGACATCATCCCGGACTCCATTGGTGCCCTGGGTCGGGCGGATGACTCGAGCGTCGTCCGGGCGGCCCTGATCCTCCACGAGAAGGCGTTCCAGACCTACGCGGGGAAGATGGACTTCGACTGGAGCCGGATCACCAGCAAGGCCTGACGGTTCAGGTCCAGGTTCCCGGCCGTCGGCAGCCTGCAGCGGGCCCCCAGACTCCCGGCGGCTTGGCGGGGAACCTCCGATCCGACACGCTGGCGGGAACGTGTCCTGGAACCCCCATCCCGCCTCAAAGATCCTTCAGGAAGTCCCGGAGCGGCTTGAGGTCCGGATCCTCCAATCCCATCGAGCGGATCTCCTGCTTGGGACGCAGCCGGGCCGCCATCAGGATCCAGTTCTGCGCGGCGATCTCATCCCCGAGCTGACAGGCGTAACAGGCGAGGTTGTACGGGACGATGGAGTCCTTCGGGAACCGGGCGATCACCGCCTTCAACCCGTCGAGGGCCTCCTGGGTTCGGCCCAGCTCATGGAGGCTGTAGCTCCGGTTCACCCAGCCGTTCACCCGGTCGGGGGCGATCTCGATCAGCTCGCCGGCGATCTCGGTGGCCTCACTCCAGCGTTTCTCGTGGGCGAGCACGCGCCAGAGGATCTCCAGGACATCGGGATGCCCCTGGCAGGACCGGGAGATCATTCCCAATTCCCGGATGGCCTCCCGGATGTCACCCAGCTCCAGCCAGCCCTCCGCCGATGTGGCATGATGCTGATCCGGGTATGGAAGCTCCTTCATGAAGCGTTTCGTCTAGGGACACCGGGGGCATTTGGCAAAAGGGTTTTGTGGTCGGTGCTCGGAATCACCGCCTCCGCAGGACTGACGATCCCCCTCCCCGCCGCCCCACCGTCGGCGATGCCCGAAGCCGCGACGAACCTCCCCGCGCTCCGGTCACAACTTCAGTCGGCCCTCACCGGCACCGGATCCCAGTCCGCCCTCTGGGGGGCCCAGGTCACCTCCCTCGGAACTGGGGAGACCTGGTACGCCACGAACTCCGGCACCCGGTTCATTCCCGCCTCCACGGCAAAGCTCTTCACCGCAGCCCTGTTCCTCGATCGCCTCGGCCCGCAGTTCACCTTCCGCACTCCGGTCCGCATCCGGGGACCCCTCCCAAATGACGGCATCCTGAAGGGGCCGCTCTGGATCGAGGGAGTGGGGGATCCGACCCGTTCAGCCCGTTGGAACCAGGGGCGGTGGGAACAGACCTTCGCACCTGTCGTAGAGGCACTCGTTGCGTCGGGCATCCGTCGGATCGAGGGGGATGTGCTCTGCGACGAGGGCCGGTTCCGGACGACGACGCTTGGACGCGGGTGGGACTGGGATGATGCGACCTACAGCTTTGCACCGTCGGTATCCGCCCTTTCGGCCGAGGACAACTGCGTGCAACTGCGGCTCCTCCCGGGTCCCTCCGCCGGATCCCCGACGACGGTCCGGATGGACCCGGTGTCCGCGGGGTTCCAGCTGGAGAACCAGCTCGTGACCGGCACGGCGAAGGACACGCAGCGCCTGGAGCTCCATCGTCTGCCCGGACATGAGCGTCTGGTCCTCCGGGGCTTCCTGCCGACCGGCGCGGATCCTGTGACGGAATCCACCCCGGTGCCGGATCCCGCTCGCTGGTTCGGGGACCTCCTCCGCGAGGCGCTCCGGATCCGGGGAATCCCGGTGACGGGATCCGTCGTCGTCATCGATGCCGACGACCGCCGTCGTCAGCCCCGCTCGACGAACGGCTGGACGGAGCTCGTCACCCTGAGCTCGCCACCCGCCTCCGAGGTCGTGCGGGAGATGGTGAAGTCGTCCCAGAACCTCTACGCCCAGCTGCTCTGGCTGGCCTCTGGCGCGACGGGGTTGGAGAGCGAGGGCCAGACGGAGACAACGACCGACGACCAATCGGTGGCGGCGCTCGCCGGCTTCCTCCGGGAGAACGGATTCGTGGCGAACGACGTCCTCCTCGAGGAGGGATCCGGTCTGTCGCGTCGCAACCTCGCCACCCCACGCGCCCTGGTGCACCTCCTGCGTCGGATGTCGGAACACCGTTGTCGTGAGGCCTGGCAGCGGTCGTTCCCGGTCGGTGGGGTGGATGGGACCTTGGCCCGACGCTTCACCCGGCCGCCCACCCTCGGGAACGTCCGGGCCAAGACCGGCACGCTGAAGTACACCGGAGCCCTTGCCGGCTACCTCACGAATGCCGTCGGCACGCCGCTCGCCTTCAGCATCGTGGCCAATGGCTTCGTCCCGACCGCGGACGGTCCGACGGTCCGGGATGAGCTCGACCGCTGGGTCGAGATCCTCGCCCAGTCCCGGGTGCCGTGATCAGCCCAGACCCTGTTGCGCCAGCCACAGGGCACGGAAATACCGCATGACCCGGATCGGATCCGGACTCTCACCAATCTCCGCCATCGTGTAGCCGCGGAACCCGGAATCGGCCAGGAGACGGAACAGCCGACTCCACGGGTATTCGTCGAGAAACAGGTCCCTCAGGTGGACCGACACGATGCGGTCCTGGACCCGACGGAAGTTTGCGTCGAGCCCCTCCCCGTCCAGGTCGGTCTGATTGGAGTTCCAGCAGACCCCCACGTTCGGATGGCGGGCGTGGTCCATGATCGTCTGGATGTGGGGCAGCAGCGAGGTACCGGTCCCGTGCACCTCGAGTCGCAGGACCTGTCCGTGGTCCTTGGCAAACCGCGCCAGATCGAGGAGCGAGGCGCCGATCTGTTCCAGGGTCTTCTCGATCGGCACCTCCTTGGGCAGACCGTTGGGGCGGACCTTGACCCCGGAGGCACCCACGTCCTGGGCGAGGACGATGTAGTCTTTCGTCGCGGCCATGTCGGCGCGGAGCTTTGCCGGATCGGGCGTGTGGTAGTCGAAGGCACTGCCGAGGCCCATGAGTTCTACGGGGGAATCGGCAAACCGCTTCCGGACCTCGGTCCGTGCCTGGGCATTGAGGGTCACCTCGACCCCATGGCGATGGGTCGTGCGGAGTTCCACGCCCTCGAAACCGGTTGCCGAGCAGTTCTTGAGGATCGTCGGGACATCCCAGTCCTTGGCGAGGTTGTAGGTCACGAGGCCCAGCTTGAAGGGGGTGCGGGCAAGCTTCTTCGCCGGGTCGGCGGCCATCGTCCGGGGCGTGATGCCGGGCAGGGTTGATGCGGCGACAGCAGCGAGGGACAGGGATCGGAAGAATCCGCGGCGATCGGGGGACATGCTTTGATGATCCGAAACACGACCTCCTTTGCAACGACCGAGGCATCTGCTGCCTCACCCAGTGCCGTTGAGCACAACGGCACCCACCGGACCCGGGCTGGATACCCAGGCTGGGCGCTGCATGACCCATCCCTCCGCCGTTTGCCGGAGCTTGAATCCCGGGTCCCCAGCGAACCCACGCCGGGTATTGCCCCTCAGGCGACGCCGTTTTTCGTGCCCTGTTTCGACCGGAACAGGGCTGCATCCCGCGCAAAGTAGGTCAGGATGAAGTCCGCCCCGGCACGCTTGATCGCGAGCAGCGACTCCTCCCGTGCCCCCACAAGGTCCAGCCAGCCGTTCCGGGCCGCGGCCTGGATCTGGGCATACTCCCCACTGACCTGATAGGCCGCCAGAGGAAGTCGGGTGGCTCCGCGGAGTTCGTGGAGGACATCGAGGTATGGGCCGGCCGGCTTGACCATGAGGATGTCGGCCCCCTCCGCCTCGTCACAAAGGGCATCCGCAACCGCTTCGCGCCGGTTGGCCGGGTTGATCTGATAGGTCCGCTTGTCGAGCGACCGGGTCCCGGCCGCCGCGGCGCTACCCACCGCATCCCGGAAGGGTCCGTAGAACGCCGATGCGAACTTGGCTGCATACGCGAGGATGCCCACCCCCGTGTGACCGGCCTCGTCGAGGGCCTTCCGGAGGACCGCGACGCGTCCGTCCATCATGTCGCTGGGCGCCACAAACTGGCAGCCCGCAGCCGCCTGCAGAACCGCCATCCGGGCGAGGACCGCCACCGTGGCGTCGTTGTCCACATCGGATCCGTCCGGGGTCAGGACGCCGTCGTGGCCATGGCTGGTGTAGGGATCGAGGGCGACGTCGGTGAACACCAGCAGGTCGGGAACAGCACGGCGGACCGCACGCACGGCACGGCACACCAGGTTGTCGGGATTCAGCGCCTCCCGTCCGAGCGGATCCTTGAGCGCCGGATCCGTCGCCGGGAACAGGGCGACGCCGGGGATTCCGAGTCCTCGAAGCTCCCGACACGCGTCCACCAGGCTTCCGAGGGTATGACGGACCACCCCGGGCATGGACTCGACGGGTGTCGGGCTTCCCTCCCCGTCCCGGACGAACAACGGAGCGATGAGGTCGGAAGTTTCCACCCGACACTCCTCGACCAGATCCCGGACCGCCGAGGTCTGACGCAACCGCCGATGCCGACGCACCCGATCCATCCCGCTCATCATGCCCGAACCCTATCGAGCCCCACCCTGTGTCCACCATATCCAATTGCTCGGGGCCTTTCTCAGGCGGCAGATCCAGGACCTGGTGAGAACCCGCAGGAGAGGAGCCACCCACGCTGGGATTCCCTTCTCTCCACTCCACCCCGCGGTTCCACCTCCATTTGTTTACCGGTGTAAACTTTTTCTGATCCACACAATGATCACACCTGTTATCCATCGCGTTGCACGACCGTAACCCCTTTTTCTGAAACCACTTGCGAAGTCCGGTGTCTGGAGGGAGCCCGGACGTTGGATCGTTCTGCCAACGGGGCTTCGACTTCATGCATCTACCATACTACGGAGGGGTTTCCTGGCGGTTCTCCATCGCGGTTAACTCCGCCCTGCTTTCCGTTTTTCTGGTCGTCATGGGAACCCTCTCACCGCAGGCCGCGGAGCCCTCGCCCCAGGGTGGGGCCCCATCGGGGACCGCGAGGATGGTCTCGCTGCTCGAGGAGGTCCGACGACGGATCCCGCCCTCGCGGAATCCATTCCTCGCCATCCCACAGATTGAGTTACTGGAACGACAGATCGCCACCAACCGGAATCCCGCGAACCTCATTCCTCTCCACTTCTCCCTCGGCATCCACAGACTCCAGGCCGGCCAGAACGAACCCGCGCTCCAGGCCTTCGCGGAGGTCGATCGCCTCATCGCCGGAGCCTCCTCACCGGCCACTCAGGAAAACCTGGTGAACCTTCGACTGAACCAGGCTCTCGCCCACTTCCGACAGGGGGAACTGCGGAACTGTCTCAGCAACTCCGCCAGCGAATCGTGCCTGCTGCCGATCGAGGGGCACGGCCGACACGAGTGGAAGGACGGCAGCCGGGCCGCGCTCGGGATCCTGACCCGCCTCGTCGCCGAGAACCCCGACAACCTCTCCGCCCGCTGGTTCCTCAACATCGTCGCCATGACCCTCGGCGACTACCCGCAGAGCCTTCCGCCGGCCGCCGTCATTCCACCCGGAACCTTTGCCTCGTCCCACGACCCAGGACGGTTCATCAACCTCGCCGGTCCCATGGGCCTAGCGGTCGAGGGGCTCTCGGGCGGTGCCGCCATCGAGGACTTCGACGGCGACGGACTGCTCGACGTCGTCATGTCCTCCATCGCGCTCGGCGATTCCCTCCGATACTTCCACAACAACGGCGACGGCACCTTCGCGGAGCGTTCGTCCCAGGCAGGATTCACCGGACTCACGGGCGGCCTGCAGGTCGTGTCGACCGATTACAACAACGACGGACACATCGACCTGCACGTCCTCCGTGGAGGATGGATGCGGGAGGGCGGGACGTATCCGGATTCCCTGCTCCGGAATCGTGGGGACGGCACGTTCGAGGATGTCACGGTCGCCGCTGGGATGCTGTCGTTCCACCCGGACCAGACCGCGGTCTGGTTCGACTTCGATGGGGACGGCTGGCTGGACGTCTTCGTGGGCAACGAGATGGCGGATCGGACCGGACGGCATCCGTGTGAGCTGTTCCGCAACAACAGGAATGGCACCTTCACGGAGATGGCCCTCGGTGCCGGGGTCCGGATCAATGGGTTCGTGAAGGGGGCCACCTTCGGCGACTTCAACAACGATGGCCGACCGGACCTGTATGTCTCAGTGCTGGGACGACCCAACCTGCTGTTCCGCAATGACGGTCCGGGCACGGAAACCAACACCTGGCGATTCACCGACGTCGCGTCGGCCGCAGGAGTGCAGGAACCAGACCACAGCTTCCCGACCTGGTTCTTCGACTTCGATCAGGACGGGAACGAAGACCTCTTCGTCGCCGGATATCGGATCCGGCAGGTCGCGGATGTCGCGGCCGACTATCTGGGGCTTCCGACCACGGGTGAGCGGTCCCGCCTGTTCCGGAACCGGGGCAACGGAACCTTCGACGACGTCTCCAAGGTCATGGGACTGGACCACGTCCTGCCGGCGATGGGGTCGAACTATGGGGACCTCGACAACGACGGCTGGCTGGATTTCTACCTGGGCACCGGGGATCCGGATCTCCTGACGCTGATCCCCAACCGCATGTTCTGGAACCGTGGGGGGCAACGTTTCGAGGACGTGACGACGGCTGGCGGGTTCGGCCATCTGCAGAAGGGTCATGCGGTGTCCTTCGCGGATCTCGACAACGACGGCGACCAGGACATCTACATCGACCTGGGCGGGGCCTACGAGGGGGACGTGGCCCGAAACGCCCTCTTCGCCAACCCGGGTCACGGGAACCACTGGGTGAAGATCCGCCTCGCGGGGACCCGCGCCAACCGCCCCGGCATCGGGGCCCGACTCACTATCAAGGTCCGTGGACCCTCCGGGGAGCGCGTCCTGCATCGGACCGTCAGCACAGGCGGAAGCTTTGGCAGCAACCCGCTACGGCAGGACATCGGCCTCGGCGATGCACGAACGATTCTCTCCCTGCGGGTCGAATGGCCCGGAAGCGGCACCGTCCAGACGTTCCAGGATCTCGAACCCGACCGCTTCTACCTCCTCCGCGAGACGAGTCCCGTCGCGGAACGGATTCCTCTCCGCACCTTCAGCCTGCCGCTGCCGCCCACCCCGACCCACCGGGACAACCCTTGACCAGGGATCCAAGTACACCGTGAGGGGAAAGGAACTCACACGTACCCCTGACGTTCAGACCCTCTTCGGATTCCAATCAGACAAAATCACTCTGCTTTGATTTGCCAACCCGGCAGGCCTGCGGTTCTCTTTGCCCCTATCATGGGATCCAAACCCATTCCACTGGTTCGACCACCCAAGGCTGACGGATTCCTGCCGATGACCCGTGCAGAGATGGACGCCCGCGGGTGGGCGGAGCTCGATGTCCTGATCATCACCGGCGACGCCTACGTGGATCACCCATCGTTCGGTGCCTCGATGATCGGACGCGTGCTCGAAGCCATGGGCCTCCGGGTCGGCATTGTGGCCCAGCCCGACTGGACCAATGCCGAGTCGATCCAGGTCATGGGGACGCCGCGGCTCTTCGTCGGCATCACCGCCGGCAATCTGGACTCGATGCTGTCGAACTACACGGCAGCCCGGCACAAGCGGAAGGACGATGTCTACAGCGCCGGGGGTGTCCCGGGCCGGCGTCCGAACCACGCCTCGATCGTCTATTCCCAGATGGCCCGACGGGCCTTCCCCGGAGTGCCCGTCGTGCTCGGTGGCATGGAGGCTTCGATGCGCCGGGTGGCCCACTACGACTACTGGGAGGACAAGCTCAAGCCGTCGATCCTCTCCCTCGCCAAGGCCGATGTCCTCGTCTACGGCATGGGCGAACGGGCCGTCCGAGAGATCGTCTCCCGGCTCCAGGAAGGCCGGAAGGACTTCCGCGGGATCCGCGGCACCGCCGTCTTCCTCGGGAGCAAGGCCGTGGCCTCCGAGGACCTCAGCGACTGCATCGTGCTGCCCTCGTGGGAGGAGCTCCAGGCCGACAAGACCCATCTGCTCCGGCTCACCAAGGTGGTCGAGGCCCAGCAGACCCCCTACAGCGGGCGGCGCCTGCTCCAGCGTCACGGCGACCGGGCCGTCCTCCAGGAGGCACCGGCCTATCCGGTCGATGGACCCGATCTCGACGCGTTGTACGAGCTGCCGTTCATGCGGGCGGCGCATCCGAGCTACACCGAGCCGGTGCCCGGATTCGCCACGATCAAGGACTCGATCATCGTCTCCCGCGGCTGCCCCGGCGGATGCACCTTCTGCGGGCTGGGATTCCACCAGGGGAAGTTCCTCTCCAGCCGCAGCGTGGATTCCGTCCTGAAGGAGATCCGGACGCTCACGGAATCGGGCAACTTCAAGGGAACCATCTCGGACCTCGGCGGTCCCACGGCGAACCTCTATGGCGCCCGGAACGGGCACGCTGAGGAATGCCAGAAGTGCCATCGCCCCAGCTGCCTCTGGCCGAGCATCTGCCCGGTGCTGGAGATCAACGAGAAGGCGGGTCTCGACCTCCTGCGCGGCGCCCGGAGCCAGCCCGGTGTGAAGCATGTGTTCGTCCAGTCGGGAATCCGCATGGACGTCGCCCTCCGCACGCCGGAGTACCTGAAGGAACTCGTCCAGAACCACGTGTCCGGCCACATGAAGGTCGCCCCGGAACACATGGATCCCGACGTCCTGCGTCGCATGCGCAAGCCCGCGGGCGACTTCCCGGCGTTCATGGAGAAGTTCTTCGACCTGAGCGAGGAGGCGGGCAAGGAGCAGTATCTGGTCCCCTACTTCATCTCGAGCTTCCCCGGCTGCACCGAGAAGGAGATGGGGGCGGTGGAACAGTTCCTGAAGAAGGAACGCTGGAACCTCCAGCAGGTGCAGGACTTCATTCCCCTGCCCATGACCGGTTCCGCGGCCATGTATGTCACCGGCCTGGACATCAATACCGGCAAACCCATCCAGGTGGTGAGGAACGCCGGCGACCGCGAACGCCAGAAACGCATGCTCCGTCCGAACGCCCTCAACGAGGTCCGGCCCACCGGCTCACGTCGCGGTAGCAAACCGATGGCCGCCGCCGATACCGGCGCGCAGCTGGACACGGTGGATTGACGGATCATGAAGACGAAAACCGTTGCCATCCTGGGAGCCTCAGCGGACCGCAACAAATTCGGGAACAAGGCGGTCCGAGCTTATCTCCAAGCTGGGTACCGCGTGTTTCCGATCAATCCTAAGGAACCCCTCGTCGAGGGACTCCCGTCCTTCCCATCCATCCGCGAGGTTCCGGAGCGTCCCGACGTCATCAGCGTATACCTCCCACCTCCGGTGACCCTGAAGCTGCTCCCCGACATCGCGCAGCGAGGGTGTGAGGAACTGTGGCTCAACCCGGGAGCCGACTCCGGGGAGGTCGTCGCCGCCGCCGAATCCGTGGGACTGAAAGTCGTCCAGGTCTGCTCGATCGTCGCGCTGGGCCTCAGTCCAGCCCAGTTCTGAGCCCGGTCGAGGCCCCCCCTCGCGGGCCGCGCCCGGACAACCCGCAATCGACCCGCCGTTGGTAACCGGGTATTTCCCGGGGATCCATGCGAGTCCCCGGGCGTCTCCCCCTGCTGATCGTCCTCTGCTGCGGCGCATTCGCCCAGGCTCCGACCCGACGTCCTCCCAATGTCCTGGTGGTGCTGGTGGACGATCTCGGCTGGGCCGACATCGCCTGCGAGGGATCCCGGTTCCACGAGACGCCCCGACTCGATGCCCTCGCCAGGACGGGCGCGCGCTTCCAGTCGTTCTACTCAGCCCACCCCGTCTGCTCACCCACGCGGGCGACCCTGATGACCGGCAAGGTTCCCCAGCGACTGGGCATCACCGACTGGATCCATCCCGCCTCGGGCGTCGCGCTTCCTCGGGGTGAAACCACGGTTGCCGAGGCCTTCCAGACGGCGGGCTACCAGACGGCCTATCTCGGCAAATGGCACCTCGGCGAAGGTCCCGAGGACCAACCCACGCGGCATGGATTCGACTGGATCCGCGGCGTGAACCGGGCCGGTCAACCGGCCTCCTACTTCCCGCCGTACCGATCCTCGGGGACGAATTCGACGGTCTGGGATGTTCCCGACTACGACCGTGTCGCCCCAGACACCTATCTCACGGATGCCCTGACGACCTCCGCCATCGAGTTCCTGCACCAGCGCGATCTGACCCGGCCGTTCTTCCTCATGCTGGGCCACTACGCCGTCCACACCCCCATCCAGCCGCCCAAGGAGCTGGCCGCCAAGTATCGCACCCGACGCATGCCGATCTCGGGCGGCGGTCCCACTCGGACCATTCCGGGTCCGAACGGGTCCGTGACCCGGGCCGAACAGGACGATCCTGACTACGCGGCAATGGTGGAGAACCTCGACATGAATGTGGGCCGGATGATCGACGCGCTGGAACAGCTGGGGCTGCGACGCGACACGGTGATCGTGTTCACGTCCGACAACGGAGGGTTGTCGACGCTCTCGGGAAAGAATCCGGGGCCGACCTGCAACCTCCCCCTGCGCTGCGGCAAGGGGTGGGTCTACGAGGGCGGCATCCGAGTCCCGACCTGGATCGTGTGGCCCGGCCGACTCGAGCCGGTGACGGTCCAGGCGCCCGCCTTCACGGCCGACCTATACCCGACCCTTCTGGACCTCTGTGGGATTCCGCTGCGACCCGAACAGCACGTCGACGGTGTGTCCCTGACCCGGGTGCTCCGGGGCGAGGAAGATCCGCGGGTCCGGGACCGGATCCTGGCGTGGTCGTATCCGCACGCCCACGGTTCCGGGCACCGTCCTGCCGCCGCCCTTCGACAGGGCCCATGGAAGCTGGTGATGGTCCTGCCCGACGGCCCCTCGGAGCTGTTCCACCTCGGTTCCGATCCCGGTGAGACCTTCGACCGTGCGACGGCGGAACCCGACCGGGTCCGTTCCATGACCGCTGCGCTGCACGGCTGGTTGAAGGAGACGGAGGGGCACTGACGTGCTGACTCGGCGGCGCGGAGGAAGGAACAAAGGGTTCCTCGCTGTTTTCAGTGGTTGCGAGGTCTATGGACGCCGCAGGGGCGACCCGGTCGATCCCGGAGGGATCAAAGCCAGTAGCCGGTGGTTGAGCGCAGCGACACCACCGGAGTCCGACGCCCCAAGATTTTCCAGCACCCCGGAGGGGTGCCAGCTCCGTCAAGACACCCCCTGTCGAGGAGCCGTAACGAGGTCCGGTTGGCATCCCGGCGTGTCTGGCATCCCTGCCGGGATGCAA
>SXGQ01868182.1_pt1 | contig 13438 bp, 7 predicted proteins | sample 3178371 | NCBI WGS metagenome assembly SXGQ01 (sample SAMN11356859, study PRJNA531348) | freshwater metagenome | isolation source: freshwater sample F1-20 | place: China: Fuxian Lake, Yuxi | collected 2017-12-25
TATTGGATTGCGGCCTGGATGAGGCGGATGGTGCCGACTTGGGAGACCGGTTTGATGCCGATGCCGACCGTGGGCGGGTAGTGTTCCATCGTGTGCTCGGGGGCGGCGAGCTTCATGTAGTCAACGACTGACTTGCTGGTGCCGAAGCGGATTTTTTTGAAGTCTTTGGGGAACGTTTGGGCGATGAAGTCGAGCACTTGCTGGGCTTCGGGTGTCCCGCCGGCGTATTCGAGTCCCGCGTAGATGTCCTCGGTGTTCTCGCGGAAGATGACCATGTCCACCGCCTCGGGGCGTTTTACCGGTGAGGGGACGCCGGTGAAGTATTGGACGGGGCGGAGGCAGACATAGAGGTCGAGCATTTGCCGGAGGGCGACATTGAGCGACCGGATGCCGCCGCCGACCGGCGTGGTGAGGGGTCCTTTGATCCCGACGAGGAATTCCTTGAACGCTTCGACGGTGTCGTCGGGCAGCCAGTTGTTGAATTTTGTGAATGCGGTCTCGCCGGCGAACACTTCCATCCAGGCGATTTTCTTTGCGCCGCCGTAGGCTTTCTCAACGGCTGCATCGAGGACCCGAACGCTGCTGGCCCAGATGTCGGGACCGGTGCCGTCGCCCCGGATGAAGGGGACGATGGGGTTGTTGGGGACGGTGAGTTTTCCGCCGCTGATGGTGATCTTTTCGCCCGTGGGCACTGCGCAGGTTGTGTAAGTGGACATCGTTTTTTTAAGAAAATGGGGCGGCGGTTTAGCACGGTCGGGGGGCTTTGGGAATGAGTAATCTCGCGGTGCGGGGTTATGGGGCGTCCGGGCCGGCGAGTGTGAGTTCGGTGAGCTTGATACGGCCGTCTTCGCGAACGAATCGCGCGGTGATGCGCGCGGGTGTATTGCGTTCGCACTCGACTCGAACGACGAGGGTGCCGGGTGGAGCGTCGCCGGGCACGGGTGTGCGCGCACCGAGCCTGCCGAATTTTTCACCGAAGCCGTGCGTGTATCTTTCCGCGAAGGTGGCAGGTCGATCCGCCGGGATGTTTGCGCTGGCGAAGTGGGTGTAGAAGCCGCGCGCATCGCCCCGCTGCCAGTCGTCGAGCGCGGCTTCCAGGACTTCGCGCATGGCGGGCAGATCGGCGGAAGAGGGCGTCTCTTTGCGCGAGCCGGGCCAGAAAGCGAAGGCGATGACGAGCAGATTGAGCGCGGCGAGAAACAGGAAACCGTTGAGGAGTTTCCGCGCGGCCTTGAGGGCCTCCGGGGAGTTCGGCGCGGCCGGCTGCATGCCTCAGGCGAGGACCTGCGCGCGGTCGATGCCGTACAGTTCGAAGACGCGGACGATCGAGTCTTCGATGAGGTTGTTCGGACAACTCGCGCCGGCCGTAATACCGACGACCACAGGCGCCGGAGGGAGCCAGTTCGCAGTCTCGACCTCGGCTTTTTTGTGCTGATCGAAGTGCACGATTCGCTCGCGGCTCTCCATTTTCCCCGCATTGCGGATGAAGAATGTCGGGAGGACGGCCTCGCCCATTTCCGCGAGGTGTGAGGTGTTCGAACTGTTGTAACCGCCGACCACAAGCAGGAGGTTCATTTTCTCGCCGAGCATGTCTTTCAGCGCATCCTGGCGCTCCTGCGTCGCACCGCAGATGGTGTCGAAAAAACGGTAGTTGGTGGTGGTCCCGGCATCGCGATCTTTAATCGCAGCCATGATGCGGCGCTGCACTTCCTCGGTCTCGCCGCGCATCATGGTGGTCTGGTTTGCCACACCGACGCGCTGAAGATGCTTGTCGGGGTCGAAGCCCTCGCTCATCGCGCCCTCGAATCGCGCAAGGAACTCCGCGCGCCGCGCAGCATCGCCGCCGCGGCGGATGTAGTCGCAAACGAAGTCCGTATCGGCCAGCGTGAGAACGATGAGATAGTGGCCCTTTCCACCAAGGACCGCGTGGCTCGCCGTGGCGCGTGTCTCTTCATGCGAAGCCTTGCCGTGGATGATGCTGGTCATGTCCTCGCTGGCGTTTTGCTTCACGCGCTTCCACACACTCATCACATCGCCGCACGTGGTGTCCACGATTTGCACCCCGCATTGCTTGAGCTTCGCCAGCGTGCCCACATCGGTCCCGAAGGCAGGCACAATGACCACGTCATCGGGCGTGAGCCCATCCACATGCGCCGTGCGGTCCGGCCCGACGATGTTCACGATGCCCATATCGGCGATCTGGCGGTTCACCTCGGGGTTGTGGATGATTTCGCCGAGGATGAAGACGCGCTTTTCGGCAAAGACCTTGCGCGCCGCGTAGGCGAGGTCGATCGCACGCTCGACGCCGTAGCAAAAGCCGAACTGCTTCGCGAGTTTCACCGTCACGCCGCCGACGGAAAGCACGCCGCCATTCGCGCGAACGCGCTCCACGACCTCGCTGCGATAGTGTGTTTCCACCTGCGCCTGCACAGCCGCCATGACGTCGGGCGTGCGCAGATTTACGCGTTTGACAGGCAGCGGTGAATTGGTGGTCTCGGACATGATGCGGCCGACTGTGGTGCATTCGCGCGCACCGCGCAACCCTACGCCAGCGTCTTCGCGAGAATTGCCGCGGCTTCGTCGATTTGTGCGCGTGTCACATTCAAAGGCGGCAGCCAGCGGAGCGCGTGCGTGCCGCTCGGGATGACAAGCAGGCCCGCCTCGTGCAGGCGATCGACCATCCACAAACTCGGCGCACGGTCACAGCCGGTCGAAAAATCGGGCGCGAGCTCGATGCCAAGCATCAGGCCGATGCCTCGGACTTCCTTGATCTTCGGCGAGGCAATCTTCCGCAGGACTTCGAGCGCGTAAGCCCCGACAGTGCGCGCGTTTTCGAGCATTCCTTCCTCCTCGACTACGGCGAGCACTTCATTCGCGCCCGCACAGACGAGCGGCGTGCCGCCAAATGTGGTGCCGTGGCTGCCGGGGCCGAGCAGGTCGCAGAGCTTCTTTTTCGTCCCGTCCTTCAGCGTCACTTCGCGCTCGCTCGCCCAAATCGCGCCGAGCGGGAAACCGCCCGCGATTCCCTTCGCCCACGAGACGGCGTCGGGCATCACGTCGGGGGCGATGGTTTTCCATCCGCACCAGTCGCCGGTGCGTCCGAGGCCGCACTGCACTTCATCGAAAAAGAGCAGCAGCCCGCGCTCGTCGCACAACTGGCGTGCGAGCCGCAAAAACTCCGGCGTCGCGGGATGAATGCCGCTTTCACCCTGCACAGGCTCGAACATCACCGCAACCACGCCCGGCTGCGCAACGGCTGCGCGCAGGCCGTCGCAGTCGTTGAAAGCCACGTACCCGTCTTCGGATGGCGCGACCGCAAAACCCTGCACGATGGGCTCGAAGCCCTTCTTCACTTTGTCCTGCCCTGTCGCCGAGATGCCGCCGAGCGTGCGCCCGTGAAAGCTCCCGCGCATCGTCACGATGCCGATTCGAGGACCGCCGGCGGTTTCATTCCCGAACTTGCGCGCGAGTTTGTAGAGCGCTTCGTTTGCCTCCGCACCGCTATTGCAAAAGAACGCCTTGCCCGGACCGGTGAGCCGCACGAGACGCTCGGCGAGTTCACCTTGCGGGCGTGTGAAATAGAGGTTGGAGACATGCACGAGCGTTCCGATTTGCTCCTGCATCTTCGCAATGACGCGCGGATGACAATGACCCACACTCGTTACTGCGATACCTGCGCCAAAATCGAGGTACCGCTTTCCGCTTTCATCCCAGACTTCGCAGCCGCTGCCGCGCGCGAGATTCAATTCAAACCGGCCGTAGGTTTGGATGACGTATCGATCGTAAAGTTCGCGCGTTGGAATGTTGCTCATTTCGTAGGCCGCGCAGATTCATTTCCCGCGTCGCGAATGCGAGCGAAAAATTGCGGCGGCTTCGCCAATTCGCGCATAGCTGCGGATTTCCGCATCGTCATCGGATTCCCGCTGGAAAACAGCGGGCTTTCGGGCATTGGTAACTGCGATGAGATGGACGATGGCCGGATTCGCGGTTGCCTTTCCCGCGCTCGCTTTTGCGACGCAGCCCACGGACGTGTCCTCGAGCCTCGAAAAGATTCGCGACGAATACGACGTGCCGGCGCTCGCCGCTGCGGCGTTCGACGAAGGTGAACTGGTCGCCATCGGCGCAGACGGAGTGCGAAACGTGAAGCGCAACACCGAGGTCACCGATGACGACTTGTGGATTCTCAGTTCCTGCACGAAAAGCATGACAGCCAGTGTTGCGGCAATGCTTGTCGAGGACGGCGTGATCAAATGGACATCGACCTTGGGTGAAACATTTCCCGACGTCAGCGAATGCATGCATGCGGACTGGCGGGACGTCACTCTTGAGCAACTTTTGACCCATCGCGGCGGCGCGCCGCACGAACCGCCAGCCGTTTTGCAAAAAGCAGCCGAGGCCCGTGCAGGGACGCCTCGAATGCAGCGATTTGAATTTCTCGTCGGACTCACCGGACGCAAGCCCGCCGCGGAACCGGGGACGAAGTGGATCTACAGCGACAGTGGTTACGCAATGGCCGGCGCCATGCTGGAACGTGCTGCCAACCGTGACTTTGAGGGCCTGATGCGCGACCGTCTTTTCACACCGCTCGGGCTGAAGAGCGCGGGGTTTGGGCCGCCCGCGACGCCGGACAAGGCTGACCAACCGTGGGGACACCACGGCTACGAATCGCCCTTCAAACCGGTCGTGCCAGGGCCGGATGCCGACTACCCGCCCACATTCGCGCCGGCGGCGACCGTACATATGAGCGTCACCGACTTCGCACGCTACGCGAACTGGCATGTGCAAGGCGATCGGGGCCACGCGCCGCTGCTGACACACTCCTCGTTCTCCAAATTGCATACCCCACCCGATGGTCAGGAATATGCGATGGGATGGGCAGTTACAAATCGTCGCTGGGCCGGCGGCAGAACTCTGATGCACAGTGGCGAGAATACAAACTTCTACGCGGTCATGTGGTTGAGCCCGGGTGAAAACACGTGCTTCGTTGCTGTTTGCAATGCTGACTGCGCCGATGCCGAGACTGCGTGCGATGCGGCAATAAGGCTGCTCATCAATCGCTTCTAAAAAACGGTCGTCCGCTTGAACGATTCGGCATTTAATACGCTCAATATGAGCGGAAGCCGGGCCGCCGGACATCGGGATGCGCCCGAAAAAGCAACGAGTACGCTGAATATGAGCGAAACTTTTTTCTGCCATTCCGGAAACCAGTCGCTACATCCCTGCGTCATATTGCAGTGCCGTCGGCGCAGAAACGGTGTCCGCACGTCCTTCGATACTTACGAAACAACATCAGGAAACAATCTATGAAACTGAACCTCAATAAGGTCCTCATGCCCGTCACCGCGCTCGCGGTGTCTTGGTCATTCATCGCGTGCGACAAACCCGCGGAGAAGCCCGCGAACCCAGCTCCGGAACAACCGTCAAAGCCCGCTGAACCGGCCAAACCCGCCGATTCGGCCAAGCCGGCAGCGGAGGCATCGAAGCCAGCCGCGGCAACACCCACCCCGGCAGCGCCCGCAGCACCTGCGGCGGATATCGCAAAGCTTCGCGAGATTTATGGTTTCGCAGCACGCCTGCCGAAGGACGTGGAAATGTTCTCGGGGAACTACCGCATGCTCGACGTCTGGAGTTCTGTCGCGAACAGCAAGTGGGCCGCGACCGTGATCGATTTGCTCGGCAAGCAGCCCGAGGGTCAGCGGATGACCGAGCAGTGGAACTCGCCGCAGGCAAAGCAGGGACGCGACATCATCTCCGCGTTTCTCGGAAACGAGTTCTTCTTCGCTGGCGCATCCGGCTTCTCCGCAAAGGCCGCACCGCTGATCGAGCTTCAGCAGAAGGTGATGGAGCTCCAGCTGGAGGCCATCGTCACGGGCGGAATGCTCGGAGGAAATCCCGCCGACACGAACAAGGCGATGATGCGCGTTTTCAAGGACAATGCCACGGACCTCATCCCGAAGCTCACGAAGCTCGAAATGCCTCCGCTGCTTATGGGATTCAAGGCAGGTCGGATTCGCGCGGATTTTGACGGATTCATCAAGAAGGGTCTTGAGTCCGGAAACCTGCCGCCCGGCGTCGAGCAGGGCACTTTTAAGGTCGGAAACTACGACTTCCAGTCACTCAGCGTCACCGTCCGCAAGGTTGTCCCGCAATTCCAGGAGGCAAACATGCAGCTCGAATTCAAGGAGTTGCTTGGCGACGAAGCGGCGGCGAAAGCGGCTGTGGATGCGCTGATGGCGAAGCGCTTCGAGTTTTCATGGGGATGGGTCGATGACTACCTCGTGATGGGACTCGGCACCGACCACGCACACGTGAAGCTCGCCGCGGGCGACGCCGACAGCGTGCTCGCGAACCCCGAAGTCGCCGCACGCGCCTCTGCTTTCGCAGGCAAGAATCCAATCAGCCTGGCCTACACGGCGAAGGCGATGTTCGACGCCATGAGCAAGCCAATGGAGCTCGCAAAGCCCTTCGCGCAGGTCACCGCATCGCTTCAAGGCATCCTTCCGCCCGACGCAGTCAAAGGGATGACCGACGACGTGAAGAAGATGGAAGGCAAGGTGCAGGACCTCTTCAAAACCGTGAATTCCTCCGCGATTGGCGTTACCTACATCGACGGTGGAATCCACATGGACATGCTCGGCGGCCCGCGCTCGGCAAACGCTGCCGCGTCGCAACCGCTCGCATTCTCATCGCTCATCACCCCGACGACGGCATTGTCGGTGGTCGGTCGCAGCAACGGAACCAACAGCGCGAAGACCGCCGACCTCATTGAGGAAGGCACCGCAATGCTGTGGGGCTGGTATGAAAAATACGGCCGCACGATGGTCCCGGAGGACGGCAAGCAAAACGCAGCAATGGTCGAAGCCATGGCCATTCCGATGGTCAAGGAGTTCTGGAAATCCTGCCGCGTCCTAGGGAAGGCGCTCGGCGATAATTCAGCAATGCTCGTGGATCTCAACGGCTCAATGCCACCGCTTCCGAATGCCCCGAAGGTGGTGCTCGACGGCGGCAAGATGCCCCGCATCGCCATCGTGATGGACCTCAAGGACCGCGCCGCACTCGGCGAGGCTTGGAAGGGATTCGAGAAACTCATCAAACAGGGCATCGCGCTCATTCCCGCTGGCGCAGACGCTCCGCCGGCTCCCGAGCCGAAGGTGAAAACCGAGGGCGACCTCGAGATTCACTATGTGGAGCTTCCAGTCCAACTCGGCGACATGCTCCCGCACATCGCCATCTCGAAAGACAAATGGATCATGAGCACATCGCCGAACTACAGCGCTGAACTCGCGAAGCAGGCGGCATCGGGCAGTCTGAAAGCCGATGCCGAAATGCAGATGAACCTTGGCGGCATCGCCACATTCGCCGAACACTGGGTGAAACTCGCTGCATCGAATCCGACGGAGTTCTTCCAGAATCCTGGAGCAGCCGAGTACTTCCAAAAGAATAAGGAAACGATCGATACGGCGATTCGCCTCATCCGCTCCATTAAATCGATGGGCATCCAGATGGGCGAGGAAGGCGGCAAGGCGCACACAAGAATGTCGCTCTCCGTCGAGGACTCGAAGTAGTCCGCACGCTCACACGACGTAAACAAACGAGCCCGGGGCCAACGCTCCGGGCTCGTTCGTTTTTACAGGATATTCCGGACGTCGCTCTACGGCTTCACCGCACGGACGCGGATGTAGCGGCTGTTCGCACCCTGCGGCACGGTGTCGCGGAAGGTCACCTGCTCAATTCCGTTGCCAAGGTCGGTGACAGCTCCGACCTGCTCGGTCGTCGGAATCCATGTGCCGCCAAGCGTATCGGCCGTCTCAATCGTGTAAGAAAGATCGAGCGGCTGATGGCGGCGCGTGAAAGTGATAGTGAGATACTTGTCCGCACCGACCGTGGTGGTGCCCGGTGTTGCGAGATTATGCGCATCGTTCGCACGCGCATTCCGGCCGAACGCATATTCGCCGAGGTTGTTCAGACCGTCCCCATCCGCATCCGCAGCCGGCCCGACGAGCGCTGTATTTGGCGTGCGACTCGGGTTTGGCGGCGATGGAAGATAAATCTCCGCTTCGGTGAACTGATCCCAGCGCCAGCCATCGTAGTGATTCGCAAAATCCGCATCACCGGAGCCCGGCGAGCCATTTACGTTGCCGCTGATGGCCCAATGGGTGGCGAGATCATACGTCGCGTAATCCGGCGTCGCATTGCGAACGACCAGCGTACGACCGGCTCCATCGACCGGCGGGAACCACGAGTTCTCATAGCGGAAATCGAGGATCACCTCGCCATTCGGATCCACGATCTCCAGCTCTTCGCCGGAGTTGTCGAGATTACCCGAGAAAGTTCCCGCGATGGTTGCCACCGCGCCGTACCGCTGGAGGAACGCCGGTTGATTCGCCACAATCACGACGCGCGCGCCGGCGGCAATCGTGTAACCTGCGGGGAAGGTAAATGTGACGCCCTTGGTGAACGTCGCGCCGCCCACGGACAGCGGAGTCGCGCCTGTATTCTGAAGTTCCAGCCACTCGAAATCGCTGACGCCAACACCCGGTAACGCCGCAGACTCGGCAGGCGTCGGAAGGCTCGGATTGAAGTTCAGCTCGGTGATGCGGAGCTGTTGCTGGCCCGCCGTCGGGTTCGCGGGCGTCGTCGCGCTTGTGACAAGCGTCCCCGTGCCGTCGCGCAGTTCAATCACTTCACCCCGCGCAGAGATTTGTCCATTGTATGGCCCCACGACGAACCGTCCCTCGCCGCCGCGCGGGCTCGTCGTACGCGCGCGGAAGCTCTGCTGCCGGGGCGAAACGTAAATGGACGTCCCCGCCGCGACCACCGTGCCCGGTTTGAACGTGAAGCCCACCGCGCCGGAAAGCGTCCATCCGCTGATGTCCGCTGCAAACGCGTTGGGATTCGTGAGCTGAATCCACTCGGCATCCTGTTTGCCTGCATCCGTCGGGTTGTAGTCATACGCCGTGATGGTGAACGGGAATGTCGCAGGCTGCGCGGTATTCGGAATTCCGGCGCTGTTGCTGTTCGCGATGCCAACGTTTGTCGTGGACGTGTGAGTATTGAAGTAATGCGAGCGCCGTGGCGAAATGAAGAGCGTCTTGATCTCATTCACCGCAGTCGTGAGGTCGTCGTTGCCGAGTCCGTAAGGCCCGCCGATGGGCGGCCAGCCCCACTGCGCTCTGTCGAGTGCGACTTCCGGCGCGATGCGGGCGATGTGCGCGTCGAGCTGTTGCTCAAACAATCCGTTCACCGTTCCCGGCGGTTGCAGGTAATTATCCATGAGCGTGCGGATGCGCCGAAGCAGCATCTGCCGCGTACGCGGAACCGAAATGATGGCGTCGTAGAAGCGATTGTAGCGCAGTCCCGCATAGTTGAGCGTGTAGCAGGAGATATTTCCGTAAAGTGGATGGCTCTTGTCCGTATCATCCGTCGCCAGAAGCGTGGTGTGTGTGGGCGTGTAATCGGCGTAGTACAACTGCCCCCACGAAAGATTCAGGTCGTATGGAATGATGCGCCACTCCCCGGTGCCGTCGCTGTCGCGATAGATGACCATGTTTGCCCACACATCATCGCCCTCCTGCATCAAGCGTGAAGCGGCGATGTAGTTGATGGTCGAAGGCAGATCAATCTGGTCAAACACGTTGCTCTCGCGCGTCGTGAGAGTCGCATTCGTAATCGCCGTGACGAAGTTAGCCATGTCGGTCGTTCCCTCGGTGATTCGCGTCTGCTTTTCTCCGGCCACGCCGCTCATCTGGCCGACGCTTGCATACAAGGCTCCGTTCGGATCGAGACCCATGTTTTCGAGCAACTCGAAATCCTGCGTCTCCGTGTGGAATGCGAGTTGCCAGAACACGCCGTTGATTTGGCAGCGGACTGGAAAATGATTGGCCGCGCCCGTGCCGCTGAGCCGGTGGAACCACATGCTCAGGAACTGCCGCGAATAGCTCGGATCCACAAATTCGGCGTTGAGGTTCAATTCCCGCAGGCGCTTCTGTCCGGCGGCCCAGCGGAGCTGGTGGTCGCTGTTGAAATCCACCCGGTGTGCGCGCTTGTTCAGCGTCCGAGTAGTGTCCCCTTTGATTCGGATGTAAACGTTGTCGTAAAGCTCGCCATCGTAGAAAAACGAGGCACGTCCACCGACGTTGTTTTGATCAATCACGTGCGCATTGTTGAACGTGTAGGTGCCCGGCACGAAGACGTGGTAAATCGGGAGCTGGGTGCTGATGCCATCAAGCGCGACAGTTCCGTAATACTGATCGGAATCCGTCGGACTGAGATATTCCGGCGCAGTGGTCTGAACGGAAGTGTTGTCGCTCGCGATGATGCGCCAGCGGAGCATCTGCCCTGACGCGAGGCCCGTCGTCGGGATGCTCGCGGTGTACACTCCGCCTGCGACCGGCGTCATACTCACCACCGTCTCCGCATTATACATGATGCGATATGCCAGTTGGACGGGATTCGTCGTAGCGAGCGGGCGGAGGCTCGGCGTGACGGTCGCATTCACCGTGATGGCAGGACTGCCCGCGCCGCCGGGAGGACGCACAACGAGGTTGTTCGGCGAGCCGGTGACGTTCGAAATGAACGGTCCGATATTCGTCCGGATTCCACTGTTCGCCACACCGGGGGTGGCGGAGACGAGGTAATTGCCCGCAGGGTCGAGCGACACGCCATCAAGCGTGTGATACCCGAGAAAGTTCGCATCCGCAGTGCTGTTGTTCATCACGTGGATCGCAAGGATGTTCGTTCCTGCGACGAGATTCGTCGGCGTGAACTCGGTAATCTTCGCCTTCGTGGAAAGCGCGGTGCTTGTGGCAATGGAATTGTAAACCGGCGACGCGGGAGCATTGAGCGAGTCAACCTGCTGCCCGTTGACATACACGACGAATCCGTCATTCACACGCGATGTGAGGCGGAACGAAGAGTAAATCGCGGGATTCGCGACATTGAACGGGATGCGCACAAACGCACCGGCGTTCCCGGGCAGCGCCGCGCTTACATTGAGGCCTACATCCGCGGATGCGACGTCCTCATCCGCACCATTGTAGATCGACGCGATCTGCGTCGCATTCAGCGCGGTGTTGTAGAAGCGAACCTCGTCCATGAGGCCGTTGTATTTGTGCCAGTAGCCGTCATGCGACCGGCCGAGTTCCACGGGCTGGCTCGTCGGCCACGCCCACGCAGTGCCGTGAGTCACCGAGCCTCGCGCCACGCCATCGATGTAAAACGTGTCAGTTCCGCCCGCGGCCTGATTGTAAACAAATGCCACGTGGTGCCACTGGTTGTCGTCCACACGGATTGTAGAATAGAGGTTCGAGCCGCCGCCATTCGGTTGGAGAAACAACTTGCCGGCATTCGCAGTGTTGAACGTCGTATTCATCAATCCGATAATGATACCCTGCCCGCCAATGCGACGGTCCCACAACATCGAGGATTCACTCCCACCGCCTGTGACCTGCCCCGCCTTCATCCAAAACATGATCGTTCCGGACGCGGCATTCAGGTCTGAATGCGCCGCGACGACCGCCTGCGAACCGGTCGCTTGATCAAACTGCAAAGCCCCGCGCCGCAGAATCGGCGAAGTCTGGGTATCCGTCGCGGACGGCATGAAAATGGTCGTGTTACTCGTGTTTGTCACCGACTTGGCAGTGCCGGAGGTGTCCGTGACGAGATTGGCCGCATCGTTAGCGTTCAGCCGCAACTTCAAGTTTGCCGCGCCGACGATGGTCGCTGCGGCAGACCGCCCAATGCCCGGAGTCCCGGCAGTCCACGACGCATCGTTGAACGGCTCCGCACCACCACGCCACGAAGTCCCGAGCAGGTCGCCTCCATTCGCCACGGTCGGAACCAGCGCCGTCAGGGACGACGACGTCGTCACCAAAGCAGTCGTGTTCACCGACGTCCCGTAAGGAACATCCGTCACCTGTTTCGGGTAATTTGAAAACGCCGAAATCACCGCGATTGCTCCACCAGCCTGATCCTGCGAAAGCGCGAGATAACCGCCCGCTCCGGCGCCAATCTTAAAGTTCGTCGCCAGTCGAGGTGATGCCGCCGTCCCTGCGTTGTCCTGTCCGGCGGTTGTCTGCGCCGGCGTGCGGTTGCGGTTCGAAGCAAAAACCACCAACCGGTTTCCCGCAGCAAGCGTCCACGAAGGCAGGGGCCACTTACGCAAATTCGTCGCCTCATCGGTGAGATACCATCCGCCCAGATTCACCGTGCCCGCGCTCGTGTTCTGAATTTCCAGCCAATCCTCTTCGTTTCCGAGTTCGTCCTGTAGTCCGTTCGAATTACTCGCCATGAACTCGGTGATGGCGAGTTGTGCGAACGACGGAGCAACAACGGCAAAAAATAAGAGAAAAAGACGACTGAGCATGGGTGAGTGAAAGGTGAGCAGGGAACGCAAAAAGTGCAGACAATCCCGAATTTCGCCACGAAAAATTGTGCAACCTCGCGATAAATCCTCACCCATCGCCAACGACCGACGGTCCAACGAGCCGATGAGAAAACATTCCGGAGCCGGGAAGTCTTCTGTTGACATTCCGACCGCGATTCATAGCCTCCGCGCTCCTTTTTCTAGAAAACACTGATTTATGGCCAATACCAAATCTGCCGCAAAACGCGCACGCCAAACCGTCCGCCGCACCGCCCGTAACCGCAAGGTGAAGGCCTCCATCAAAGGCGAACTCAAGGGCATCCGTGCCGCCATCGCCGGTGGCAAGAAAGCCGATGCCGCCAAGCTCCTTAGCGAAGTGAGCAGCGTCCTCGACCGTGCCGCAAAGACCGGCCGCGTTCACAAGAACAAGGTGAATCGCCACAAGAGCGACCTCGCCAGCCAGATCGCCGCCCTCAAGTAAGCGCCACCGCGGAATCCATTCCGCGGCCCGATCCTCGAAATTCCGCACGGCAGGCTCCGTGCGTCCCGGCGGAAAACTTCCCGGGCATTTGAAATCATACCGACTCAGCAGGCTGTTCAGGCCACCGGCCCGCCGCTGCGTCGGTATTTCGTTTGTACCCGCTCGGACGGAAAGTGCTGCCGGTCTCGAACTCGGTCTACCCGACCGTATCCGTGAGTTGGCCCTCACCGGAATCGAAGCCCTCCACCTTCCTCTCGGCCTGGCAGCCCATCTCCAGTCTCTCGACCTTCCTGTGCGCCCTGCGCTCATCGTTCAGGCCGATGTTACCAACGTCACAGGCGGCCCGCTGCCACCGACTCCCTTCTGCCGCACCATCGACAACCTGGCCGAGCACGCCGTCCGCGCCGACGCCGCCGGAATTAGCGCCCGCCTTTTTGAAATCCCGGAAGCTCCCGCGCTCGCCGCACAATGCCGGAGAAACATCCAGCGCCTAAAAACCGCGTGTGACCGTTTCTGCATCCCGATGCTCATCGACTGCAGGACTTCCGGCACGGCTCAAATCCAACGCGCACTCGACGCCGGCGCAGACCTCA
>SXGQ01085894.1_pt1 | contig 13436 bp, 18 predicted proteins | sample 3178371 | NCBI WGS metagenome assembly SXGQ01 (sample SAMN11356859, study PRJNA531348) | freshwater metagenome | isolation source: freshwater sample F1-20 | place: China: Fuxian Lake, Yuxi | collected 2017-12-25
CCCCCGCATCAGGCGCAGACGAAGCCGCAGCTCGTCGACGCGCTGCATGTCAGCGAGGCGGTACGGGGCGGTGGGTAGCGGCGTAGGAATCGCGCTCATGACCTACCCGTACGTCACGAGTCGGAATCTTTTTTCAGGCCGCCATACGATTTCTCGACGACACGTTCGCCCCCCACTTGAAGATGACCGGTTTGAGGCCGTACCTGAGCGCGTCGATCACGTCCTTGTACGGGTGGTCGTCGCTGTAGTCGAACACCTCGAAGGCCTTCACGAGGTGCTTGCAGCGCGGGTGCACCCAGAGCCGCTGCATCACCAGCTGGGCGTACAGCCACCGGGAGCCCGGGTGCTTCAGGCTCGACGCCCGGGGCCCGTCCTTCGCCGACAGGATGGCCGGCTTCAGCGCCAGCATCGGCACGCCGCTCCGCCGCGCAACCGCCCGCAGGGTGAGCGCGTTGCCCTTGCTTTCGTAGACCGAGGTGACCGGATTGTCGCCGTACACCGTGGTGATGTCGCGCCAGGTGATGTTGTTGCGCGCCAGCATCGCCAACAGCTCGTCGGCAAACTGCTCGGTCGTCGACACGCCGGAGAGCACCACCTCGTCCACGACGTGCACGTAGGTGTCGTACGCCCCCGACTTCTGCCTGATCTGCAGCACCCGCGAGAGCACCGCGCACTGCCCGAACTGCCGGTCTGCTGCCGCGTAGTCGATGCCCAGCCGCCACGTGAGCGTGCAGTTCGCGTTCAGGTTGTTGATGCGGACCTGGGCCTTGATGTGCCGGCTCGGGTCCCAGCACGAGAAGAACACGCCCTCGGGGCGCAGCTCCCACTCGCCGTCGAGCACGACCGGCGCGAACATCGCCGGCGTCTTCGTGCGCTCCTCGGCGATCCAGTCGTCGTCCATCGCCCGGCCGGACAGGAGCCGCATCCGCTCCCCAGACCCGCGGAACGTCAGCGCCGCCGCGTCGAGCTTCGCGTGCACCTCCCGGATCGCGCCCTTGTCCACCAGCTCGTGGAGCCACTCGCAGGGCCGGTTCACCGGCGTCAGCGTGATGATGAGCGTGCCCTCACGCCGCATCACCCGCTTCTGGAGCTCGCGGTACATCTCGATGTCGGTGGGCTCGTCGATCCAGACCCAGTCCACCGTGGCGCCGGCGATGGCGTCGGCCCCCTGCTTCGTCGTTTTGAAGCGGATGATGCTGCCGTTCTTGAAGACCAGCGCCGGGTTCTCCTTGCCGAATCCCGTCCGCCGCTTGCAAATCTGCCCCGGCTCGAGCTCACCCTTCGGGGCGAGCGCCCAGACCTTGTGCATGATGGCCACGGCCTGCGACCAGGTCGTGCAGACCACCCAGGCCTCCACCGGAACGTGCAGCCGCCTCCCGGTCGCGAGCTCCACGCCGAGGCAGCGCGAGATCGTGAGCGCCGCCCCGATGATGGTCTTGCCCACCTGGTTGCCGGCGCGGAACAGGGCCAGCTTGTTGCCCCCCACCAGCTCGGCGAACTCCCACTGGCGCTGGGTCCAGTCCATCCACGGGAGCGGGCTCTCCTCGACCCGCTCCGTCAGGTCCGCGAGGCTCTCCTCGAGATCGCGGAGCGCGCTCACTTGCCCTCGAGCTGCTCCGCCGCCAGGCGCTCACGGATGTCGGCGGGCGTCGCTGCCCACACCTGCTCGATGAGCACCACGAACAGCTGGGGCGGCAGGCGTCGCACGTGGGCAACGATGCGACCCACCGCGTCCTTCTCGTCGCCCTGGCGGGACGCCTCCGCCGCCACGCGCGCCTCCGCCTCGATGCGGGCGATCTCCGCGGCCGTGAGCTGCCGCGCGAGGGTGGCGACAGCCGTGAACGACTGGACCTTCTCGGCCGCAGCGATCTGGCGAGCGAGCTCGGCCGACCGCCTCGTCCAGAAGACGAGCAGATGCCGGGCGTCGGCCCCGCTCGCGGTCGGCGTCTTCATGCGCAAACTCCCAAACCCGAAAGTTTTCCGTCCTGCGCGCGCGAAGTTCGACAAGCAACACCCCGGGTGGGGGGGGTCGGTTTCACACCCACCCCCCTCCGGGCCTCCCTCCGGGCGTAGTCACGCAGCACGGAGCGAGCGACGACCCGCACGAAGACGGTCGCAGCCCCTCGCGCCGGGTCCCAGCCCACGCAGCCGAGCAGCTTGCAGGCGACGTCCTGCAGGTAGTCGTCGTCGCTGTAGCGCGGCCACGAGTCGCGCTTCACGCGAAGCGCCTGGAAGACCACGAGGCCGATCGGCAGGCCGGGCCGCAGCTCCACGCTGCAGCGACGCAGGGCCTTCACGCGGCACCGAACGAGCGCTGGAGGCCGGCGACCCGGGAGGCGATGGTGGCGAGCTGCGCATCGGCCCTGGCGCGAGCGGCGGCCCACTCCCCGAGCGGGCGTCGCTGGTAGGGCTCGGGGTCGACGAGGACGACCCCGTCCACGGTGTTGGGGCTGGTCTCCCATCGTGCGACGAGGTCGGGGTAGGCCATCTGCCCACCGCTCGCGAGGCTCTGCCCGAGCGTGCACGTGCACGCGCAGCTGAGCTCCTGATGGGCGTGGGCTCCGTTCCTGCCCACGGTGTGCCGCATGACCATGCGCCGGCCGGTGCCCTTGCACCCGGTGCAGCCCGCGCCCTCTGGGCCGCCCTGCCCGAGCAGGTCTTCGATGTCGCCGAGGGTGGGCATGGAGCGCTTGCGCCAGCGCTTCGCGGCCTCGAGGAGGGCCTCGTCGGTGGTGCCGTTCAGGCGCAGCACCCACGCTGCCGAGCACTTGTCGATGGCGCTGCCGGCGTCGAAGCCGTTGCGGGCGGCCATCTCGCGGATGGCGTTGCTCACGCCGCGAACCGAGGCCATCACTCACCTCCGACGAGACGAGGGGCAGGGGGCGGAAGCCTCAACTGGTTGGGCGCCACGGCTGCGGCGAAGGCCTTGCCGAACGCTCGTCGGGCGAACTCGAAGGGCCGAGCGTTGAGCACCCGATCGCCCGGCTCGAAGCTCGCCCACGGCCCGACAGCGGCGAGGCATGGCTCGATGTGCTCGGGCGGCACGCCGTAGTGCGCCATGGCGTGCCGAGCCCGCTTCACGTCGGGGCCAGCGCTCGACCTTGCCTTGGCGACCAGGCTGAACAGGTGCTCGCCCTTGGCCTCGAGCTGGTGGGCGTCTGCCTGCTCGGCGGCGACGACGTCGGCGAGCAGCTCGCTGGGCGCGGGCCAGAACCGCGAGGCGCGGAGGTGGCGGGTCACCGCGGCCCGCAGGCCGGCGTCGTCGAGGTCGGAGCCGAGCAGCTCCATCCAGTCGGCGCAGAGCTCGACCATGCCTTCGGGCTCGGGCGGGTTCGCGGTGTTCCGGGCGAGGCGTTGCAGCTGGTTGAGGAGGGCGTCAGGGGAGAGCATTGTTGGCTCCGTCGGCGAGGTTTTGGCGGGCGTTGGCGAGGGCGTCGAGCAGTCGGCGTCGGCGGTCGTTGGCGGGGCTGGCGCGACTGGGCGGGCCCGTGGCGACCACGGCGGGCGGCTGCTCGACGACCAGCGGAACGCCGGCCTCGGCGAGCAGCTCGGCGAGCTGCCGGGCTCGCTTCGGGCCCATGCCGCGGCGGTGCTGCAGGTCGTCGAACGGGGTTCGCCGAAGCGTGCCGAGGTCGGCGATGCGTTCGTCGGCGGGGTCCAGCGGTACCAGGAGCAGCCGCAGCAGGTCGGGACGGGTGCCAACCACCCGCTCGAGGTCACCGGCGGGCGGCTCGGGGGGTGGCGGTGCCGGAGCCGGGTCGGGCGCGCACGCGTTCCTTCCCCCTTCGGGTGAAGTGTGATGTGTGATGTGTGAGGAGTAGATCGCGCGTGGCGGTTTTCTGGCGGCCGGCTGGCGGTTTGCTGGCGGCGGGCTGGCGGTTTCTTCGGACTTCTCGGCGTTCGTCCTTGCCGCGGCTGGCGGTTCGCTGGCGGTTCGCTGGCGGTCCGCTGGCGGTTTGCTGGCGGAATTGCGCGCAGTCGCACCGTCGCGCCAGCTTTCCTCGTCGCGAAGCAGGCCTTTTACCGACCAGTCCGTCCAGCCCCAGTCCGCTGCGAGCGCAGGCCTTCCGGGGAACCGAATGGGTCGCCAGCCCGTGCGGGGGGTGGCCCGGTCGAGGTGCCATCGGAGGTCCATCGCCGCGGCCTCCATGGACCAGGGCTTGGGCAAGGTCTCGCGGATGGTCTCCCACCACGAGGCCTGCATGGGCACAAACCCGCTCATGCTGCCCCCCTGCGCTTCCAGCCGCCCTTGCGGAGCTGCTCGGCCACCCGGAACTTGCCGGGCTCCTCGCGCTCTCGGATGCGCCTGGTGATGCGGGCTGCGTCGAGGAGCATGGCCGCCTCGCCGCGCGACATGCCGACGGTCGAGCGCGTCACCCCGACGCTCTGCAGCATGCGGTGGTGCATGGGCTTGGCGAGCTCGGCGAGCGTCGGGTGGTCCGGCGGGAGCACCTCGACGCCGAGCGCTCGGATGTGGCTGTCGGCCCAGGCGAGCGCCACCTCGAGCTCGCGGCAGCGATGGCGCTCCACGAGGGTTTCCGTGACGCCGTCGAGCTCCCAGACGAGGTAGCCGCTCGCGCCTGGGCGAACGGCCACGACCTTGCGAGCGCCGCCCGTGCCGAGGACCTCGCCGCCCACGCAGTGCGCGCCCGAGTACTCGAGGAAGCCGATCCGATCGCGCTTGCGCACGCCCGGCAGGAGGCAGACCTCGTAGAGCCGCCCGGTCACCGAGGCGAGCTTCATCGGCACGGGCTTGGGGGCCTGCTCGGGCTTCACGAAGGACAGCTCGGGCCACGGGTGGGTGAGCTCCTCGCCGTCCTTGTGGACGTCGCTGGGCGGCCACTCGACGGTGGCGTAGCTGACGGTGCCGATCTGGACGGCGACGACCACGCCGACGCCCCAGCTGTCGTGGTGGCGGCGGGTGACGCGGTCACCTTCGCGCAGCGCCCGCTCGCCCTTGGCGTCCTCGGTCGCGCCCACCCCGAGGTTCGCCTCGACGGTGAGCACGAGGTCGCAGCCGTTGTCGACGAAGTCCACGAAGCTGCAGTGGGTCTTGCCCGGGTGGCGTCGAAGGCCGCGGCCGACGGTCTGGACGAAGACGATGATGGACTTCGTGGGCCTGGCCTTCAGCACCTGAACGGTGGCTGGCGCGTCGAAGCCCTCAAACAGCAGGTCCTTGCTCGTGAGCACCTGCAGCCGTCCGGCCTGGTAGTCGGCGACGACGCGCTCACGGTCGTGGCGGGGCATCTCCCCCCAGGCGGCGGCGGCCTTCACGCCGCTGGCGACGAAGGCCTCGGCGAGGTCCTGCGCGTGCTTGACGGACGCACCGAAGACCAGCGCCTGCCCGCCGCCGAGCTCGAGGTACTTCTCGACCACGAGCTTGTTGCGCGCTGGGTCGTTCACGACCTTGGAGAGCTCGACCTCGTCGTAGTCGGTGCCCGCCATCGCAACGCCGGACAGGTCGATCTGGGTGTCGACGCGGTGGGCCTTCAGCGGCACGAGGACGCCTTCCCCGATGGCCCGGGCGATCGGGTACTCGTACACGATGGCCTCGAACATCGAGCCGAGCCCGAGGGTGGTCCCGTTGGGTCCAGCCCGGCAGGGGGTGGCCGTCAGCCCGACCACCCGGCAGTCCGGGTTGACCGCCCGGGCGGCGTCGACCACCACGCCGTAGCTGGGGGCGGTGGCGTGGTGGGCCTCGTCGATGATGATGACGGTTCGGTGGCCGATGCGAGCGAGCCGGGAGACCGAGCAGCTCTGGACGCTGGCCACCACGATCGGGCAGTCCCATCCGTCGAGGTCCGCCTTCACGACGCCGACGCGCGGGGCCCCAGGGACCTTGCCGACGCGTCGCGCCAGGTCCTGGATGAGCTCGTCACGGTGCACCAGCACGACCACCTGCCCGCCATGGCGAGCGGCGAGCACCGCGAGCCCAGCGAGAAGCGAGCCCTTGCCTGAGCCCGTGGCGGCGGCTGCGAGCAGCGAGCGGTACCGCTGGAGGCCGGCGCGGATGGCGTCGAGGCACTCCACCTGCCACGGGAGCGGCGACTGTCCAGCGGGGAGCGGGAGGCCGGCGGTCACAGCACGGCCTGCAGGACCGGGGGAGGGGCGGCGGGCCGCGGCATCGGCGAGGCGGGGCGGTCCAGCTGGTCGTCCATCGCTGCGATCACGAGCTCGACGTGGGGACGCTCGCCAACCGCGGCGTACACCTGCTCCTCACGGGAGCGGGCCACGCGGCGGTCGTCGAGCCACACGCCGGACCGGTTCACGCCGTCCCACGTGGCCTTCACGACGTTGTCGAGGTCGCAGGCCGAGCTGGCGAACACCCGTCGCCCAGAGTCCCAGGCCTCGGCGGAGACGACCGACGGCCGGCGGAGGGGCCGGGGCCACACCACGGTCATCCGGGTCTCCACCAGACCGTTGAAGAGCCGCAGCCCGCCGGCAGCGGTGCCCACCGCGGCCGCCACGCGCGACTGGTAGTCGCGAGTCCGAACGGGAGTCCGGTGCTCACGGTCGCGGTGGCGCTCCTTGCCCACGGGCAGGCCGTCGATGATCACCGAGATGGTGGCGGTGTTCACTGGGCCCCCGAGATCGCATTCGCGAGGTCCTGCTGGGCCTGCATGGAGAGCCAGGTGCGCACGCTGCCGAGGTGCTGCCCGTAGCGGTCCGAGCCCCGGAGCCGGCCGAAGTGGCCCAGGAGGTCAAGCCAGGCCAGATACGCCGACTGGCGGTCGAAGGCCTCGGCGAGGAGGCGATCCTCCACCGTGCCCATCTTGCGCTTCAGGCCGACGTCGATCCCGGCGAGCACCAGCTGGTCCTCGCGAACCTCCACCTTCAGGGTCGCGGCTTCGAGGTCGTTGACGTACAGGGTGAGCGAGCAGCTCCCCACCTGGTTGCCCTGGAGGAGCGCGAGACGCGCCAGCGGGTCACGCGCGGCCTCGTCCTGATGCAGCACCGCCCGCTTCTCGCCGGTGGAGAGGTGAAGGGTCAGGCCACCCTGCAGAGCCCACGCCCAGTCGTTCTCCTGCGAGCGGAAGGTGGGGAGCGACTCTTCGGACCGCTGGTAGCCCCACCACGCCCAGGTCAGCGCCTGGTGGGCCACCGACCGCTCCATCTCCCGAGGGCGAGGCTCGGCCGCCTCACCGTCGGTGGGCCCCTCGTCCTGCATCACCGTGCCGGCAAGCCCGAGCTCGGCGTCGGGGTGGAACGCCACCACCTGGTCGACGAGGCTGGGCCGGCTGTGGGTGACGCCGTCACGGCGGAGCACCTTGGAGATGTTGTCGAGCACGGCGGCCTTGTGGGTTCCCACGAGCACCTTGTGGTCGACGAGGTCGAAGACCACGATCACGCCCTCGGTGGTGGGCGGGGTCCGCTGGCGGATGGTGAGCTCCGCCTCGTCGCGCAGCTGGTCCCGCTCCCAGTCCCGGCAGGGGCAACCGTTCTCCTCCTCGAGCTTCGCGACCATCTGGGCGGTGAGCGTCGTTACCGCGGTCTTCGGGACCTTCTTGGTGTCGACCCGCCACGCCACGCCCACCAGATGGGCAGCCACGCAGGCCTCGTAGCCGAGCGCCGCGGTCACGTCGTAGATGGGGGCCCAGCCGGAGCCGGCGAGCTGGTCAGGGAGCGGCGGCCGGAAGGGGCTCTGGCCGAGCGCATCGAGCAGGCCCGCGGCCGTCCAGTCGCCCAGGAGGTTCCAGACCGTGAAGCCGTGCCAGTCAGCGCGGAGAACCTGCGGCTTCTTCACGCGGTCCTCCTCTGGGCCACCGCCCGCAGCGCCTGGTTCAGCTGGGCCAATGCCTGGTTGGCCTGCATCTGGAGCCCCTCGGCCTCCTTGTCGCTGATTCGGCCGTCGGCGAGGGCGTCGTCGACGGAGGCGGCGAAGCTGGCTGTCTCCAGCGTGGCGCGGACACTGGCGCTGCGGGCGACCGAGAGCGCGGGCGTCGGCGCGGCAACCTGGTGGCGACTGAGCAGCGGAGCGAAGACCGCCTCGGCACCGAAGCGGGCGGCCAGCCGGTCCAACTCGGCGAGACCAACCTCGCGGGAGCCGGAGCGCCACCGACACACGAGGCTGGCGTCAACGCCGGCGACGTCCGCGAGCTCGCGGTCGGTGGGCATGCGGCGGGCGGCGGCCATCTCGGAGGCCTTGCAGGCGTCGAGGATGGCGCCCTGCAGGTCGGACAGGTGGGCTTTCGTCATGGGCGGGTTTCCGAGGGGTCAAGGGGGGAGGCTGGAGATTGACGAATCCATGGGTGACGATGCACCCATGGACTCAGCGGGAGGACAGCGCAGCGAGGCGGGCACGGGCGGCGAGCCGCTCGCGGCGGCGCCGGGTCTTCGCGGGCAGGACGTCGAGCTCGGCCTTGGGGGCGGGCGGGGACTCGTGGGTGACGGGCACGGTCTGGCGCCGCATCTCCCGCATGCGGGTGGTGACGTACTCGCGGACCTCGCCGACGGTGAGCTTCGGCTGGCGCACGAGCTCGGCCTGGATGATGGAGGTCATCTCCTCCACGGTGAGCAGCCGACCGGCGGGCGGCTCGGGCACGAGCTGCTCCGGCTTCGCGGGCGCGTCGAGGGTCGTGGCAGCCCCAGCAAGCAGGGTCCAGACGGCGCTAAGCATGGGCGAACTCCGGGCGTGGTAGCGTGGGAAGCCCGGTCCCTTGTCGCCAGCCGGGAACAGGAAACCGGCGACGACAAGGAACCGAGAGATGAAGGGAGCGACACAGGAACTCAGCGTGGAGACGAGCCGGGCGATCTTGGTCGCCGCAGCCACCATGGTCGCGAGGGGAGAGGCGGAGCCTGGGGACGCACTGACCGCGGTCACGGTGCACTTCATCGAGGTTTCGCTCTTCAGCGGATCGGGCGGGCGGACCCGCGTCGGCGTGTCGGTCGGCGCCTACACCAGCACCATCTGCTTCATGGACGCGTCGCACCTGAAGCGGCTCGACGCGGCCGTAGCCGCCGCCCGCGCCCGCATCGCGCCCATCAAGTAGGCCCATGGTCACGCCGCCGGCGCGGTGTCGGTGGCCGTCGGGCCGAACGCCCGGAGCCGCGCGAGCTCGTCGCGTTCGGCCTCGGTGGCGTTGTAGACGTCGCACGCGGCGAGGAGGGAGCCCTTGTCCGGCTCCTTCTGTCCGGACTCCCATGCGTAGACGGCCGCTCTGGTCACGCCGATCAGGCCTGCGGCCTCGACGACGGACAGCCGCGCCCGCTCTCGGAGGTTTCGTAGGATGCAGTCCATCGCGCGGTGTGCTCCGTCGGAAGACTACCGCACCGCGCGGCGACCGTCAACCATCCGAAGACGGCACGCGTTCGCTACTGACGACAACATGGATCGGCAAGCACTCGGAGCAGCGATTCGGCAGGCGAGGGAGCAGCAGGGGCTATCGCTGCGCGCTCTGGCCTCGCGGGCTGGGGTCTCGCACGCCTACATTGGTGCGATGGTCGATCTGCTGAGCGGCGGCCGTGGAGGCCCGAGCGCTACAAAACGTGTCCTCTGATGGTTGACGACGCATGATGTGCCGGGGTAGTCTTCCAACGGAACACAGGACCTCCCCACCATGCCCACCTCCGTCTTCTTCGTCGCGCCCAACACCCAACACGCCGACTTCGGCGTTGCCCCCACGGGCGCCGAGCTGATCGACATCCGCCTCGACGCCCCATTCAGGGATCGTACCGTCTCCCCGCTCGCGCTGGCCGAGGCGCTCCGGCTCCATCGACGGTGGTATTTGGATGGCGCGCCGGATGGCGTCCGTGCCAGCCTCGACGGTGCCCGACTCGACGGTGCCAACCTCGTCGGTGCCCGACTCGTCGGTGCCAACCTCAACGGTGCCAGCCTCGACGGTGCCAGCCTCGACGGTGCCAGCCTCGACGGCGCCCGACTCGTCGGTGCCAACCTCGACGGTGCCAACCTCGACGGTGCCCGACTCGTCGGTGCCAAACTCGTCGGTGCCAGCCTCGCTGACGCCCGCCTCGACGGCGCCAACCTTGACGGTGCCAGCCTCGATGGTGCCGTCCTCTTCGGTGCCAGCCTCGAAGGCGCCAGATTCGTCGGTGCCTGCCTCGACGGTGCCAATCTCATCGGTGCCAACCTCTTCCGTGCCCGCCTCGACCGCGCCAGATTCGTCGGTGCCCGCCTCGACGGCGCCAATCTCGTCGCTGCCCGCCTCATTGGCGCCAACCTTGACGGTGCCAAACTCGTCTGTGCCGACCTCGCCGACGCCCGCCTCGACGGCGCCAATCTCGTCCGTGCCGACCTTGTCCGTGCCCGCCTCGCCGTCGCCAGTCTCGACCCCATCCGCGACGACCTCTACGATGTACTCGGCCGTGTCCCCGCCGAGGTGCCCGCCCTGCTCGCCGCACTCCGCGAGGGCAAGGTGGACGGCTCCACGTACAGCGGCGCCTGTGCGTGCCTCGTCGGCACGATCGCGAACGCTCGCGGCTGCGACTGCGCCGAACTCCCCGGCATCACCCTGGATGTCGACCGCCCCATCGAGCGCTGGTTCCTCGCCATCCGTCCCGGCATGTCGCCCGACCACCCCGTGGTCGCCATCACGATCGGCTGGGTTGAGGCGTGGATCGCCGGCCGGGAGGGAATGTGATCCAGCCCGACCTCTGCATCACGTTCCCTGTGCCCCGCACGGTCGACGCCAAGCTGCTCGTGCTGGTCGACGAGGTGCGCCAGCAGTTCCGCGACAGCGACCTCGTGGCCGAAACCCTCCGCTGCAAGCTCGCCGAGACGCAGCTGGTCAACCGCCGCCTCGCTGACGAGCTGGCGCGCCGTGGCGCCACCGAAGCTGAGATCACCAACATCATCACCGAGGCCTGCCGATGAGCCGCGATCAACTCTGGTTCTCCGTGGTGGGCGGCCTCGCGCTGCTCCTCCTCGTCCTCGCCTGGTGCGAGCCCGAGCCGCGCCGTGCGCCCGACTCGCTCATCTACGAGGTGACGCCGTGAACCGCGACAACCGCGCCAAGCGGGTGGCCATCCTGCTGCGCCGCCGTGGCCGCCATGACGTCGAGCAGATCGTCGCCGCATTCGAGTCCGGCGAGTCCGCCGCCGAGGTCGCTCGACGGTTCCGCACGAGCCGCCAGAACGCATGGCTGTGGGAGCGGCTGCTCATCGACTCGCCGCCGCCGCGCCGCTGCCAGGAAGTGGTCGATGCGCTCGCCGGCGTCGCCCCGCCCCGCATCGAACTGGTCGGCCCCGCGCCCGTGCCGCCCGAGCCGGCCCCGCCGTCCTCGCGCGCGCCGTGGGTCCTGCTCGCCGCCGCCCTCGTGGCGCTCGCGGCCGCCGTGGTGCTCTGTTGAGCGCCGCCGACGAGCCGCGGGGCATCCCGCGCGACCGCCCCGCCCGCCTCCCCATCGGCGCTGCGCTCTCCATCGGCCGCAAGGGCCCCAACGGCGCGCCCATCGACAAGGACCGATTCTTCATCGTGCGGCCCGTCGCCGACGCGCGCGGCAAGGACGGCCGCCGCGACCCGCACCCGCTGTACACCACGTTCAACCAGCTTGCGCCAGAAGGCCCAGCCGCGAAGGCCCACAACGAGATGCGCGCCACGGTGCGCGGTGTCCTCGTCCACGCTGACCACCTCGACGCGTGGACGGAAAGCCTCGTCGCGGACAAGATTCAGGGCCACCTCCACCCGACCGGCGGCCCCTCGTGCAAGGGCGACGGCTCCCGGGCGATGCGCTGGAGCACCGAGATCGGCGACTACGGGCACCTGCCCTGCCCCGACACCAAGTGCCGGTTCCGCCAGCCCACGCAGGGCCAGAACGGTCGGCCCCAGCGGCCGGCGTGCCACCCGCACGCCAAGCTCATCTTTCAGCTGCGCATGAAGTCGGCGAGCCTGCTCTGCAAGTTCACCAGCAACGCCTGGGAGACCTCGGAGAGCATCAAAGGCTTCTTCGACTTCATCCACCAGCAGGCCGCGCTCATGGGCGTCGACCGGGTGAACCACTACGGACTGCCGTTCGCGCTGACCCTCGCCCAGCGGACCGGGCAGGGCTCCCGCTACTCGGTGGTCCACATGTCGCCGGACTTCGGCGAGGACCGGACCCTGCAGGAATGGCTCGGCGCCCAGAGCGTCGCACGTCGCCAGCTCGCCGCGGAGGTCGGGCTCCTCCAGCTGGGCACCGCGGCCACCCTCGACGACGACGCCGACGACGTGCCCGGCGATCTCGCGTCCCTCGGGGTGGCCTGATGCCCTCCGTCGGCCATCGCTCGACCAGCCTCCGGTACCTCGAGGACCACTGCCCGAGGGCGCTCGACCACTACGAGGCTGGCGTGCCCTACGACCGTGACGTCTACCAGGTGGGCGTGGCTGCGCATGCGGTGATCGAGATGGCGGGCAAGCATCCCGACCGGCCGCGCGAGGAGCTCGCGCACCAGGTGGCGGTGGCGCTGTGCACTGAGGGTCGCAGCTTCGAGGGTGAGCCGGAAGGCCCGCTGCGCCCGCAGCACGCCATCGCCGGCCGGGACATCGCGCTCCGCTTTCTCGCGGCGCACGAGCTGTCCCCCAGCGCCAAGTTCGAGCACGGGCTTGCAGTCGACCGGGAGTGGCAGCCCGTGCCCTACGACTCCCCCGAGGTCTACTACCGGGCCGCGGTGGACATGCTCGAGGTCATCGAGGACACCGACGAGGACGGGTACACGACCACCACCGTGGTGACGACCGACTGGAAGTCGGCGTGGCCCACCTCGACGGCCGAGCTGGACACGCTGCAGCTCCACGGCCAGACGGCGCTGGCGCTCGCCCACTACCCCGAGGCGACCATCCTCCGCCGGCGGGCGGCGAACCTCCGCACGCTGGCCATCTTCGAGGCCGACGTCTTCGTCGACGAGGACGGACTGGCAACCGTCGGCAACTGGCGCAAGGACATCGACCTGCTCATCGCCGTGGCCGAGCACCGCTCCCAGGATGGGAGCAGGCCAGCCCGCCCGGGGGCCACGTGCATCGGCTGCCCCTACGTGTCGCGCTGCGTGCCTGCCCGCGCCTGGCTGCGCGGCAGCCTGCTGGAGGCCACGCCCGAGGCCATCGCCACCCGGCTCGCGGTCGCCGACGCGGTCCGCAAGGAGCTCTGGGAGCAGGCCAAGTCCGTGGCCGGCGAGGGGGCCATCGACATCCCCGGCGGCGCGGTCGGCTTCATCACCACCCGGGAGCGGGTGCCGCGCCCCGACATCGGCGAGCTGCTCGCGCTCGCCTGGTTCGGCGCGGCAGACCCGAAGACCTGGCGCGAGGCCAACCACTCCACGGACCAGTGGGTGGGGCTGCTCCAGACCCTGCCCATCGGAGTGGGCGCGGCCGAAGCCGTCGCCAAGCTCCTCCACCCGTCCGGCAAGGGCCGCGACTGGCGCCCTCTCCGCGAGGCCCTCGTCTCGCAGTGTGTCGTGAGCCAACCGGCCACGAAGTTCTCCATCGCCAAGCACCACCAGAAGGA